>ERZ795032.308-NODE-308-length-63119-cov-6.948608_pt1 | contig 63119 bp, 58 predicted proteins | sample MGYA00375124_ERZ795032 | MGnify/ENA primary metagenome ERZ795032 (study PRJEB30167, sample SAMN05720154) | activated sludge metagenome | isolation source: Anaerobic digester | place: China | collected 2015-12-16 ... | reverse complement strand
CCTTTCATCTGCTTGATGATCACAATAGTCAAAGATTTTCTTTAATTCTTCCTCAGTTAAAACCGAAAACCGTTTTTTATGTTCCTTCATTTTTTGGATTCGGAAGATTGGATGACGTTTCACATTTGAAAAATGCAAAACACGTTTGAACGCAGAAAGTTTTTTATTGATTGTAATGGTTGAGTTATCTCGCACCTCTTTTAAATAATTCATGAATGCATAGAGTTTTTGTTCGGTTAAGTCATTTAGATTGATAGTGTTAGACCTAATACAATACTCTTTTAGCACAGTTAAGTGACTCTTCTCATACTCATACATCCCTTTTGATTTTGTAACGTTAACATATTCTAAATATTGATCAATCAAACTTGTGATTAATTTCACCATAGATCACCTCTTCTATCACATTTTACAAAACTATTGTGAGATATGATAGAATTATTTTGTTCGAAAAAACCACATATCATGCTGATATGTGGTTTTCTTAAAATGGTGATATCACAAAATAGAGTGTCAACGCAAATAACAAATAACTAATCGAATTTACTCCAACTTCAAGATAAAACCGGTTATACCGATCTTTAAAATAAATCTCTTTGATTAATACCAACCCCAATAAGATCAAATGAATTAAAAACAAGGTATGTGGAAAATATTGTTGCATGGTGTATTGATTTGACAACAAGTGGCCAAGAAATGTTAATAAATGTAGTCCAATCGACACGATAATGATAAATCGTTTATGCCAAAAATAAAGCCAAGTCGATATCTCCAAACTGAGGTTTTTCCTAGACTCTTTGTTCATATAGGTTACCAAAAACATCCCAAATACACTAAAGATGAGAAACCCAATAAATACTATTGTATCTGTGATGGTTAAAATAATGTTTCGTCCTAATAACAAAACTGTAAACACCAAAAATAGATAAAGTAGCAGACTGATGCTATGATAAAGTTTTACTTGATTCAACCATAATCCCTCCAATCTATCCTAGGAGCGAAGATAGCACGTAATAAAGCGATAACCCCATCGCAATATAACTTACCACATGGTTTGCATAATAAATCCATATCGAATTTGTAATGCTTTTGAGTGATTTTTCTTTTAGAAATAAAAATGCGATGAATATAAATTGGAAGATCCACAATCCTTCTGGAATCCATCTTCCTATATAATAGGAATGAAACAACCAGTTTAGGATAACAAACACACTGTGGAAGACAAAAATAACTAGGATTAGATAATATTTTTGTAAAAACGAAATAAGTTGTTTGTTCGATGGTTCAAAGATTTTTGTTTGAATCAGTTGTAAAAACTTCGTCAATAGCCACAAAGCAACCAAAACAAACAATCCATAAAAAATTGCGATCAATATCTCTCCTACTAAAATAAACATATTTCCCATCATCACGGTTGTTGTCAATGCCAAAAAGGCTAGTAAGATCCAAATCGTTGCTAAATAGGGCCAACTATTCTTTTTCATAATGATTACTCCTTATAACTAATTTAGAATGGTAAGATATCAACACAAGTTGGACTATTGATATCACCACAGCGAGCAGTTCCAAGCGGTATTGTTCCACTGTATCCACCAAAATACCAATTCAGACGAATATAGAGGTGTTGGAAGGTCGTATAATATCCTCCGTAGGTTTCACTAGAAAGCGACGGATGGATTCTAGCAGTAATACGTGTAATGAGTGATAACCCCCGCCATTTTTGTAAGCTTTCAAAAAAGTTAATCCGTCTAGAGTCATAATCCCAAATTAACCGTTCTCTAAGGGTTGTTTTATCATACTCACTGTTTCCCCATATTAAATATGGATATACGTCCATAATATAATGCTCTTCGGTGTTGGTTGAAAAATTAAAGGTTCCAAAATTCACGTGATGGGTAATGAGCGTTCCTTGATGACTATAAACCACTTCACTCGCAGCGAGTGGAAATGCATCCTTTAATCCTGGGTCTACCAAAGATGTCTCAAGTTTACAAACGTACTTCTTGTTTCTTAAATGATAAGTATCTCCATTAAAGGTTGCTAACTGGTGGAAATAGGCAAACTTTTGACTACATCCATAGAATGAATATTCGTGTTTGCGAAACTCTGCTTCGCTGACTGGAAAACTGACTTGAAGTTCATTTCTTGCATGGTGTGTATTTCGTGTAATCGCAAACGACTCTTTAAGCTCATCTTGAAAGTAAGTTTCTATGATTAACTTATCATCATCGATTAAGGTCATTAATACGCGATTTGAACTTGCAACTCGTTGATAATAAAATGTGAATTTCGGGTCATAATCTGGATTAAATCCATAGATGGATTGATCAACATCAAAATAGCGTACAAAGTATCTACTATAAATCACAATCATATCACTTGTTGGGTAGTATCCATTAGAGGATCCATATTTCGCACAAACAACGTTGTTACCTAAATCATCAAGCAAAAACCAACCAATGATGCATTTTGGCAATGCGAAAGTTTCAATCGTACCAGATCTTGTAAATCTCGTATCAAGTGCTGTGAAGGTTGCGACCAATTGCTTGGTTTCATATTCATGATTGAATCCAGCAAAATACGGATTGATCGTTTCAAGATATCGCCATTTCACCGAAGGTACAAAACGATCCGTTGTTGTTATGTGTTCATAGTTTAATTCATATTTTGATAATAACTCAATTGGTGAAAGAATTGTTTTTGTTTCGATTTCTTTTAGGATCAGATAAAACTTTTGCAAATCATCATCATCATAACTAATATATTCTAAGATTAACTTAATCGATCCAGATAACGCATAGTGATCTGTGGTATCTACTCCATAGATTCTTCCGTCGTTATCGGATGCATTTGAAGTAAGGACCGGAACAAAAAACACAAAGCATAGTAAGATTGTGAGTAGTTTTTTCATAACGATTCTCCCTTCTTAATGACCATTATATCAAAGAACTCATTTTTTATCAAATAAGAGAGTGGTTTTTATATAAGAAAAAGAATCCAAACATTACATTTGGATTCTTTAATGAGTTTATGCTTCTTCAATTTCATACACACAATCAAGTGCGGATATTTCTTGGATCACAACATTAAATGGTCTACGTTTGTTTAAGTTAAAGTACATAAATACTTCCTTAATGTGAATACCATCTTTTTGATATTTGTTGTGGAAGAATGTTTTTTTAATGAGTATTCCTTGTGTCGCAAATGCATCATACACTTCTTTCTCATGTGCTTCCTCAAAGACAATGCGAATACGATAGGTTCGTTTTGCTTCGGCGAACTTCATGGAATAGGTTCTACTTAAAAATGAAATCGGGATAAAAATGAAGGTTGTTGCTGCTGCGAGAATGTAGTTCGCAGTTCCACCAATCCCAATCACTAACCCTAAGGCAGCAGAAACCCATAATAAGGCAGCTGTTGTAATCCCTTTGATTGCTCCTTTGTTATGAATAATCGTACCAGCACCCAAAAACCCAATCCCACTGACAACTTGAGCGATTACGCGGCCTGGGTCACCAATGATTGGATCTGCGTATTGTGGATTCGCATGAGCGAAGTTAATGGATAATTGAACCAAGTTGAGTTGTAACAATGCAATAAGTGCTGCTCCAACCGAAACCAAAATAAATGTTAAAAATCCAGCTGGCTTGTTTTTTAGTTCACGTTCATATCCCAAAACTGCCCCAACTAGTACTGCTCCAAATAACCTAAGAACTTGTTCCCACCATACAGGAGCAATTTGTGGTACTGCTTCTAAGAAAATAATAGGCATCATTCGATTCACCTCTTTTTAAAGTAAACGTATTATATCACATATTTTATTGATTGACTAGTCATTTTTGTGCTGTGCATCATACATCGCACGGTAAATTCCCTTTTTACGATAAAGGGTTGTATGTTTTCCACTTTCCATCACTCGTCCATCTTGTAAAACAAATATATTATCCGCGTTTTTAATCGTTGATAATCGGTGCGCAACAACAAATGTAGTTCTGTTCGATGAAATAACCTTTAATGCGGTTTGGATGATGCTTTCGGTTTGGGTGTCAATGTTCGCAGTTGCCTCATCTAAGATAATAATACTTGGATTACGCAACAGGATTCTTGCAAATGCGATAAGTTGTTTTTCGCCAGTTGATAGGTTTTCACCCATATAAGCAACCTCAGTATGAATACCCTGTGGGTAGTTGTCAATAAACCGATCTGCCCCAATTTGACGTAATATTGATATAACTTCTTCATCGCTGACTTCTTTTTCAAAGACAATGTTAGATTTAATCGAACCAACAAACATCGCAGGATCTTGTAAGATATACCCGATGTTTGACCGAACTTGTTGTTTGGTATAATTCATATAATCCACACCATCAATTAAGATTTGACCTTCTTTTAAGTCATAGAATCGTTGTAATAAACTCATCATCGTAGTTTTCCCACTACCTGTGTGTCCAACTAGTCCGATGAACTGACCACGCTCAATTTTACAATTAATGTTGTCTAACACCTTTGATGTTGATGTCTTATACTGAAACGTTACATCTTTAAACTCGATGTCCCCCGCAAACCGTGGTGCAACCGAATCTCCAATGTATAAGTCTTCTTCGGTATCTAGGAAATGGAATATGCGGCTTGAAGCAACGACACTATCTTCTAAAGCATTTAAGTTATTGAAGATGTCTGAAATTGGATCAATTAGGCGTTCTACGTAGTTGACATAAACATAGATCAAACCAGCAGATACTACAATCCCTAAGTTTAGATACCGATATCCAAAATAAAATACCGTTCCAGCGACAAGAAGTCGTCTGATAAACATTAAAAGTTCCCAACCAAAAATCGAGTTAATCTTTAATGCTTTCATTTTTGTTTTGTAGTTGGTTGAAAGTAAGTCATCGTATTCTTGTTTCATTTGGATTTCTTTGTTAAAGAGTTGAATAATTCCAACACCACTAACGTATTCTGCTAAACTTCCATTGATCCGGGAATTCATTTCGCGAATCAAATGATGGAACTTGTTGTTTACTTTACGATATACCGTCATCCATAAAAGAATGACTGGCGAAGCAACAAATGTCCATAATGCAAGTCGCCAATCGATGATGAATAGCCCACTATAGACTAACAAAAGCGACACGACCGCTGACATGATGGAAAACAAGACTTGATAGAGTCCTCTTACTCCTTCAGAGTCGTTTGTAATCTTTGATACAATCTTACCATTTGGTTCTTCTGTAAAATAATCAATTGGCAAACGATTGAGTTTTGCGAATGCACTTTTTCTCATATCACGCGTTAATCTCATCGAGGCTGCGGTAAACATAATGTTTTGTAAATAACGCAAAATCAAAATCGAAACCGATATAATCGCAAATAGTATAATGGTATTTGTAATTGGTTGAATACTTGCTTGGTAGAATCCTACAATTTCGTCTTTTGTAAGTGGATCTGAGATTGCAAAATCTCCTAGTTTTGTAGTCACTGTATTCCCGTTAACCAAAAGAATATCTTCTTTGGTAACCTCACCACTTACGACATAATAATTTGACTCATAATACACCAAGCTGATGCTTGAGGTATAGGTATCTTTATAATCTCTAATCCGAATGTAATGAATGTTATCATAAGTGATTGTTTTATCACTTGCTTGATCAACTTCAACCCATGTTGTTTGAATCCCTAATAGTTCATCATCGATAATCGAACGAACCAAGAGAGGGGAAATAAGTTCTAACATCGTAAATCCAATCAGAAGGATCGCAGATGCTAAAATTAAGAATTTTGATTGTATCGCATACTTTATAACACGTTTTAATACAACGCCCGTTGTATATTTGCTATACTTTTCTTTGTATTCGTTATAATCCGCGTTCGTTATTCTCATCTTTGACATCCTCTAGTAATTGGGCGTTATATTGTTCATAATACCATCCTTGATTTTTCATTAGTGTTTCATGGCTTCCGCGCTCAACGATTTGACCATGTTCCAAAACCAGAATCTCATCACAATGTTCAACCGCTGTCATACGGTGTGCAATGATGATATTTGTTTTCCCATGGCGGTATTTCTTCAAGTTCTTAATGATGTTTGCTTCTGTCGTTCCATCAACAGCAGAAAGCGAGTCGTCAAAAATCATAATCTCAGCGTCTTTGATAAAGGCTCTGGCAATCGATAACCGTTGCTTTTGACCTCCACTTAACGTGACTCCATATTCACCTACCATTGTTTGCAATCCTTGAGGCAAATACTGAATGTCTTTTTCAAAGTCCGCCATATTAATCGCATCGGTTGCTAACTTCATACTGCCTTTGGATTGACCTAACTCAATGTTTTCTAACACTGTTCTTGAAAATAGCGTATGTTCTTGAGGCACATAGGCAATCATTTCACGAATGCTTTCTTTTTTATAACTGTTTATGCTTTTTCCATCAATTAAGATCTCATCTTCTTGAACTGGGAACTGTCTTAATAACTGTTTGACAAGCGTCGATTTCCCACTACCTGTTTTTCCAACAATGCCAATTGTTTTTCCACGGTTAATCGTTAAATTAATCCCTTTGATGATGTATTCGGTATCGTCTGGGTATTTAAACGATAAGTTGCGAAACTCAATTGAATCAAATTCTTTGATGACTTCCGAATCAATCGCATCTTTTACAATTGGTTCTGCTTTGATGATTTCATTGAAACGATCAAATGCAATCCCACTTTGTGTAAACGCGGTAATCTGGTTTCCTAATTGGAATAGCGGCCATGCAAATTGCATTAAGAAGATATTAAACGTAATGAGTTGACCTGCAGACATTTGTTGATTGATAATCAAGTAAGAACCAAACCCTAAGGCGATCCCTTGACTAATCAATGTAATGATACGAAATGTCGGTCCAAAAATACTTTGTAACAACACACTTTTTCGTTCAATTTTATATTCTGCATCTGCGATATCACTTAATTTTTTGTAATCTTGTTCCTCTCGTACAAACGAACGGATTAACTTGACATGCGTCACACTTTCCATCGTTAAATTGTTGAGTTCTCCATTTTTTTCACGAACTTTTTTCCAGTTCGCGGATATCTTTGGTCTAACAATCATAACGACTAAGAAAATCAGTGGCAGTGGCAATATCGCAAACAAGGTTAACACTGGATTGATTTGTAACATCATAATCGTTGATAAGACAATCATGGCAACCATATCCCCAATGCTTACGATGATGTGAGTTGAGACGTTCGCAATCGCGTGGGTATCCCCCATTGCTCTACTCATCAAATCTCCGCTTGAATACTTACCAAAAAAATTGGCATCTTGTTTTAAGATCTTATCTAGATATAAGTTCTTCATCAAATAAAATAATTTATGGAATATACTTCCTAATACGTAGCGTTTCACTAGCACTGCGAAATAAATAACAACTGCGACAACGAACAAAAGACCTACGATTCTCGTAAGTTCGGTTTGATCTATACTACCACTGGCGATAAAGTCAATCGCACCTCCGATTAATTTAGGAGGGTAGGTAAGCCCATATGTTATTGCTAATGAGAATACAATCACTATGATGTATTTGAGCCATTCTTTTTTCAAGAACCATCCTAGCTCACGAAATACCCTAAACATGTATCTATTCACCTCTAACTTCTATTATACCAAAAATGAACAAAATAGTTAAGACAAACCGAATGAAAAATCCCCCAACAAAGTGAGGGACATCATTATCTCACAATATCGATGATAATTTCTTGTGGTGTAATCTTGTTTTCTTCAATATGAAATGCATCAATGATCATTTCATATGCTTCTTCTTCATTTTTACCATTGCTGTGAATGATGGCTATCGTATCACCTATACTAACCTTCATTCCTACTTTCTTTTGAATCATAATTCCTACAACAGGATCAATTGCTTCTTCTTTTGTTTGTCGTCCTGCTCCTAATTTCATCGCTGCAGTGCCAATGTTCATCGCATCCACATGTGCTAAGTATCCATCCTTACGAGACAATACTTTAATTTTATGTTTCGCGGTTCCAAAGATGTCATAATCATCGATAACATTTGGATTTCCTTTTTGATATGTGATCATTTGACGCAGTTTATTTAATGCTGTCTTATCAGCTATCACTGCTTCCACCATTTTACTAGCTTCTTTTATATCTTTGGCTAGTCCTGCAAGCAGTACTAGTTCACTAGATAAGGCAAAGCATAGTTCCATAAAATCCTTTGGTCCATGACCTTTTAACGTATCAATCGCTTCAATGACTTCAAGAGAATTTCCGATCGCACTACCAAGTGGTTCATCCATATTGGTTAAGACTGCGACCGTTTCTTTTCCAGTATTCTTTCCAATTGCTACCATCGCTTTGGCAAGTTCAATCGCATCTTCTTTGGTCTTCATAAAAGCACCACTTCCGACTTTTACATCGAGTAAGATTTTATCTGCTCCACTTGCTAATTTTTTAGACATGATACTAGAGGCAATCAACCCGACTGATTGGACTGTCCCAGTCACATCACGTAAAGAATACAGTAATTTGTCGGCTGGAGTAATGTTTGCTGTTTGTCCAATGACTGCGAGTCCAATTTCATTGACTTGCTTATAGAAATCAGCAGAAGATATTTCAATACGGTATCCTGGAATGGATTCTAACTTATCAAGTGTCCCACCAGTATGACCAAGTCCTCTACCACTCATTTTAGCAAGTTTTGCACCACAAGCCGCAACAATCGGTGCCACAACAAGTGTTGTTTTATCTCCAACACCACCAGTTGAATGTTTATCCACCTTTACACCTGCTACTGGTGATAAATCAATCACTTCACCACTATGAAGCATCGCATTGGTCAAATATGCTTGTTCTAAATCATTTAATCCACGAAACATCACGGCCATCAAAAAAGCACTCATTTGGTAGTCTGGGATACTCCCTTTGACATATCCATCGATTAAAAAATCAATCTCTTTTTGCGTTAACGAAAGACCGTCACGCTTTTTTTCTATTAATTCTACTGCTCTCACAATATTCACCTCAACAAAAGTTATATACTATTAGTATAGCATATTTTACCATTTTATGCTACAATATACAAGGTTAAAAATGTTCAAATTAGCGAGGTACCTATTACATGAAAACAATCATTTATTTTATCAGACATGGAGAAACAGTCTGGAACAAAACATTTCGCATTCAAGGAAGAATTGACAACTTACTAAGCGAGGAAGGAAAATTACAAGCAGTTCAAGCTGCGAACCATATAATAGAAACAAAGATAGATTTCGATCACATTGTCACAAGTCCACTGACAAGAGCACTAGACACGGCAAAAATCATTGCCTCAACCATTGGCTATACCTTAGACATTGATATCATAAAAGGCTTGATTGAGCGAGACTTTGGCAAAGCAGAAGGATTGCAACTTTCCAAAGAAGTCTATGAGAAAATGTATGCGGGCGATTTTGAAGGAATTGAACAAGAAAAAGAGTTACAAGAACGCTGCTACCAAACAACACTTGAGATTGCTGATAAATACCCAGGCAAAATCGTATTAGCAACCACTCACTCTCACTTTATTAAGGGACTATTTACACAAATTGATCCGAACGTGTTTTTTACTACCTCTTTAAAAAATGGATCCTTTAATATTGTAGAAGTAGAAAACAACACGATTAAACCAATTGCTTTTAATCAAAACAATCATCTATAAAAAGGAAAATGCAAGGAAGTATTACATTCCTTGCATTTTTATTTGTTAATATTATAAATACTTTCTTGGGTCAATTTGATATTTTCCCAAAAGAATCATTACGATATCAACAATGTTCCAAATCGCACCGACAATGATTATGTTTAACAATAGTTTAATGATAAACATTTTTACATCACCTTTGTACAATTTGTCAATTCCGAACCATCCTAAAAAGATGGCGATTAATAACAAGACTACATCAAATTTCGAATTTTGTGCCATAAGATTCCCCCTTTAGCATTAAGATAGTTTTATTATACCCCTAAAAAGAGGGATATGCAACATTATTCCTTTTTAAATTTCTTGTTTTTTTCTTTTTTTATAAATTCAGGAACAACTAGTTCTTGATGAAGTGCTCTGTTTTGTTCTTGGAACTTCATAATTTCTGTCCTTGCTTCTTCTGCTAAACTCACAGTCGTTAAGGTACTCACGCGAGCAGAAGGAATGAGTTTGATGAAGTTCACATGGACACTTGTTCTTCTTGGCCAGTTGTATTTGACTCGATACGTATTATCAAGGGAAAACACAACAACATCAACCCCAGCTTTAACAGCTGGTTTTACTGCACCATGTCGAAAATCAGCTAAGTATCCATTTCGCGAACGAGTGCCTTCTGGGAAAATGATATAGTTATTTCCTGCTTGAACTCGTTTTCCAACTTCTACAATGATTTCAGCTGTTTTTCGGTCATTGTCACGATAAACTGGCATTCCACCAATCGAACGTCCCCACGCACCAACATATGGCCAGTGATCAATTTCTTCTTTAAACACAAAACTAATTTTATATTTCTTCAAAATATACATCATGATGATGATATCCCAGTTCGCATAATGGTTTCCAACAAAAACGAGAGTTTTCCCTTGTGGAATGATTTCTTTTCCAGTGACAAACAGTTTGATTCCACACACAGTGATAACAAACTTGCAAATCTCATAAATAATCCATCTTCTAACCGGTTCCTGCAAATCTGGTTTTTGAAACACTGTTTTTGGTAATATCCATAAAATGATTGCTAATATAATCGCTAAAACAACAATACCGGCTAAAAAGAACAGTGGAATCCACCAAAGACTAATTCCTGGTATGAGTAGAACAAATAAAAGAGTACTAAGTAGTCCAAATAGAATGGCTAAAAAAATAATCATGAGGTATGCTTCCTTTCATAGACACAAAACCGTAGTTCGTTATCTATCTTTTCGCTTACTTTATCAAACTTTGAATAATCGATTGTTGGAAAATAGGTGTCGCCATCAAATTCCTTATCGATATGAGTAATATACAGTTTATCTGCTAAATCAATGAATAGGTTATAAATTTGTCTTCCACCAATCACATAAATTTCTTCTTCATGGGGTTGTTCTAAAAAGTGGAAGATATCGCGAATGACGATAACTCCTTCTTCTTTGATCTCATGTGAAGTTAACACGATATTTTTTCGGTTTGGCAACGGTTTTCCTAACCGGTTTACAATCGATTGATAGGTATGATAACCCATGAGTACTGTTTTTCCTGTTGTTACTTCCTTAAAATACTTTAAATCTTGAGGATAATGCCATGGAATATCATTTGATTTTCCAATAATGTTGTTTGATGATATGGCTGCTACGATAATATACATTATACTGCTACCTCCCCTTTGATTGCTTTGTGTGGATTATAGTTTTCTAATGTAAAATCTTCATAAACAAACTCATACAGTGATGTGACATTTGGGTTTAATCTCATTAAGGGTAAGTCTCTTGGTTCTCTTGAAAGTTGTAATTTGATTTGATCAAGATGATTGCTATAGATGTGAGCATCGCCTAAGGTGTGTACAAACTCCCCTAACTCTAACCCAGACACTTGGGCAACCATCATTGTGAGCAATGCATACGATGCAATGTTAAATGGCACACCTAAAAAGGTATCCGCACTTCTTTGATAGAGTTGACAAGATAACTTCCCATCATTGACATAAAATTGAAACATCATATGACAAGGTGGTAATGCCATTTGGTCAACGAGTGCCGCATTCCAACTATTGACAATCAATCGTCTTGAGGATGGGTTTTGCTTGATTTCACGCAAAACATAGTCGAGTTGATCAATCATTGCACCATTTGGACCTTCAAATTTTCGCCACTGATGTCCATACACAGGTCCTAAGTCTCCATAGAGTTTTGCAAACTCCTCATCTTGTTTGATCTTTAAAACAAACTCCTCTAAAGTTTCGCCTTGAAAGTCTTTTGAATGAACATACTTTTGATATGGCCATTCGTTCCATATTTTTACATCACGATCCACCAAATACTTAATGTTGGTGTCGCCTTTGATAAACCACAATAATTCATGAATGATTGCTTTTAAATGAACTCTCTTTGTTGTAAGAAGAGGAAATCCCTTTGCTAAATCAAATCGCATTTGATAGCCAAAGGTTGAAATGACACCAACACCGGTGCGGTCTTCTTTATAGATACCGTGTTCTAAGATGTGTTTGCACAAATCCAAATATTGCTTCATAAATCCACTCTCCTTTTAGACGTATTATACCACAACTTGCGATAAATTGAAATTTTTTATCAACATTTTAAATCAAAAGAAGCTTCTTTCGAAGCCTCTTATCGGGTGAGTCGCTCTACAATTTCTGGAAAAATCCATTCTAAGGTATTGCGATTCAAAATCGAAAATGTCATATTTTCTGGTGTTTGAACTTGACCAGTATCCCACCATACACAAGGAATTCCATAAGCATCTGCTTGATTCAAATAATAATCTAACCATGCAAGCCTAGAGCTTAAATTGTTCTTATCACGCGAAGAAAACTCTCCCATGATTACAGCAATATTCTTTGATATGAAATAGTGATTGAGTCTTGTAAATACACTAGATATTACCGAAGTTTGACTTGAGTTACTTGCACTCCAAGTCGTAACCGTTGTTTTGTCATGTGCGAAATCATATGGTGCGTAAGAATGCACAGATACAATGACATAAGGGTCATTTGGAACTACTAAATTCGATAATATGTAATCTGAAGTACCAGCTCCGTTTGTCGTGATCATCAAATGGCGATAACGGTTATTCCCACCTAATGAGCGTATTGTATCTACAAATACTTGGTTTAAGGAGTTGATGACACTAAAGGACTCTAGTTTTCCAGTCCACTGCTCGCTCGCAGTTCCTTCATAAAATCTTGGTTCGTTCATTCCTTCAAAAATCAAATGTTCATCATAATCTTTAAATCGATTTCCAATTTGTGTCCAGAGCTTTTCCATTATAATCGAAGCTTGAGCTAAATTGGCATATGTTGTTGTATTCCATCGTTCATGGTGCATATTCAATATGACAAACGTGTTATCATCAATTGCATAATTAACGACTTCTTGAACTCGGTCTAAATATGCTTGATCGATGATGTATTCTCCACTATTGTTAAATTTTCCCTCCCAGGTCACTGGGATTCGTATAATGTTAAATCCTGCTGCTTTCACTTTATCTAGCAATGCTTTCGTGATCATTGGATTTCCCCAAGCAGTTTCAGAAGGAGCATCTAATGTATTTCCAATGTTCCATCCAACTTTAATCTCTTTTACTAAATCGATTGAATTTATCTTTCTCATAACAAATGAATCATTACTTTCTTCTGTTTGTAATCGGTATTTGATTGGAAACTCCCCATCTTCTCCACTGACCAAAATGGTTAAGTCTGTACCAACTCGAGGGATAATGTACGAAGTCACTTCATTTAACTTTGAAATACTTTCTCCATATTGATCTAGCCATGTCAAGGTTAAACCAAGCGTTGGTATTTCCGTTGGTAAGAGTTGTTCTGGCGAAACCACAATATTTTGTCCTAATGAGTCATGAATTGCCTCTTGGATGGTAAGCAGTCGCTCACCTGAAGTCATCCGAAGCACAATCAAGTCTGCTTGAAATGTTCGCATAATCGCTGGGTTTGTTGTTTCTACGGTAAAATGAATGGTAATTTGGGTATTATAAAATGGAGCACGGTATACTCCTTCATTGGAAAAAATTGTTGGATTGCTGGAATACCAGGTAATTGTAGATCCTCCAAAATCCGTATAAGTTGTTCGAACATTATAATTTCGACTGATTATATCAAAAAATTGATTCACAAACTTACGTTCGACACTTGAGATATCATATTCTTCAAATTCAAAAGCCTTTGAAACTTGTTTCTCTACTGTTTGATAGATCACAGTAGCGGTTAACTCAAACTCACACGCTTCCCCATTTAGTCGAATTTGATTGTTTACAATAGGTAATGTAGGGTGATCAACACTCCATATAATACTTGCATCATGATTTGGATGTGTCGTGGGTAAGTTCATAACCGAGATATTTGAAGTGACGTGATCGATTGCCCACTGCGCAATCTCTAGTGCAGTTCCTTCTAAAACCGAATCATCGATTTTAGGAATCATTATTTGTTTTGTCTTAATTACCTCAAATCCTTGATAGGTAACCTTAACGCTTAGCACAAGTGTTTGGTCAGTTAAACTCGCGATTAGCTTTTTGGCTGTAAAATCAATCAGTTCTACCTTATCTGCACTCCACTCAATGCTTGCATAAAACTCAGGATGTACATTTACAAGCACAATATCATCCTCTGTTACGACGATTTGATCAATTGCCCATTGTGCAATGTTATTTGCATCACGTTCATCATTTGTCACATCACATCCCGCTAATATAACTAAAATAATCAAACATATATACCTAATATAATGTTTCAACCTCATCACCACCATTTATTACATTGTACCAATCAATTACTCATAAGTCAATGAAAAAAGGCTCATAAATGAGCCCATTTTTCTATGCTTCGTCTTTCTTTTTCGGACTGATAAAGGTTACTTTTTCGGCGATAATATCGTGCATCTTTAGTTTCTTTGTATCTGATACTTCTAAGTTTCTTGAAGCAATTCTTCCCTTAATCCCAATCACAGATCCTTTTGTACAATATGCTTGAGTTGATTCAGCAACTCCTTGCCACAACACACAATTAATAAAATCTGTTTCGTATTCTCCGTTTTGATTTTTAAATCCTCTTGATACGGCTAGTGTAATTAGCGCAGTTGTTTTCCCTGACTCTGTTTCTGTAACTTTCGGATCATCGACTAACCTTCCTACTAAAATGACTTGATTTAACATAATTATCCTCCTATATTTCACTAATATGTCTCATTATACAAAATCTTATCCAATAAAAAAAATGACCAAAATGGTCATTTTTTTGTTTTCGCATACATTTTTGCTTCAATTATCTATGAATTAAGCGAAATATAGTCCATTTATATCTTGATAAACGTTGTAATTCGACAAAATCTTAAAAATAGAATAATTTGACTATTTTTGTTATGTTAACGAATTGCTTTTTCTCGAAACTTTCTTCTTTGGTTTGATGACAAAAGCGCTCATGGCTTCTTCTTTGAATAAAGTAAGTGTATCTAAGACATCATCTAAGGTTAAATGTTCTAAAATAGACAATACCTTAAGCAAATCAAAATCTCTCATATAATAGTCAATGTAGGTATTTGCGATAAACTCAACCGAATTTAGACGACGAATAAAATCCCCAATCACGACTTTTTTATGACGTAAAAAATTTTCTTGACTAAAGTGAGTCTCTTTCATTGATAACAATTTTGATTTCATGTACTGAATAAAACGATCAACATCTTCGGTTTCTGTTTTCGCAACAAAATATCCATAGTTGTTTTCAAGAACTGTTGCTACTTTAAACGAACTATTAATGATCTTTTGTTCTAACATCTCTTCATAATTCAAAGATCCTTTTCCGAAAAACTCATCAATTAGGATTGACACTGCGAGTTCTTTTTTCACAATCTCATCACTACTTAAGTCAAAGGCAGGAAATTTAACCCCAAAGGCAACTCTTGGACTTGATATTGACATTTGGATTTCTTTGTAAGCTCTCTTAACAATTTCATTTTCGGTATGATATTTTCGCTTGATTGGACTAGCAACCGGAAACTCTTTCTTCCCTTGGTTTGCTTTGATCTCCTCTAGAATATGTTCTACATCAAAATTACCAATCACAAACATAACCATATTGGATGGATGATAAAAGGTGTGATAACAAGTATACAATAAATCGCTTGTTATTTGTTTGATTGAACGTACCGTTCCGCCAACATCCGTTTTGATTTCATTTTTGAAAAATATATTTTTCATAAACCCTAGATGTAGGCGATCACTTGGATCATCTAAATACATCAAAAGTTCTTGTTCAATGATTCCTTGTTCTTTGATGACGTTGTCTTCTGTGAAATATGGTTCTTGAACATAATCTAGCAATAAATGGAGCGGTTTTGTCACTTCATTTGTGGTAGAAAACAAATATGCCGTCATATTATATGACGTATAAGCATTTGCATCTGCTCCTAGCTTGGCAAATTCATTGAATATATTCTTCCCAGCTGCATCTTCAAACATCTTATGCTCTAAAAAATGAGCAATCCCAGCAGGAACAGAAATCAGTTTATTTGACCCAAGTGGTCGAAACATGTGATCAACAGACCCATAACGCGTCGCAAATACAGCATAGGTTTTAAAGAAATTATGTTTTGGAAGCAAGTATACTTCTAACCCATTTTCTAGTTTTTCGTGATAAAGTGTTTCCTTCAAATCTGTGTATTTGATTTGTTCCATTTTGAAACCTCCTTACCAGATAATAAATATACCGTATCTAGCACAAGTGTTTTTGATGCTTCTATGATTTCCTCTTTTGTGACATCTTTGACTAATTTCATCATTTGTTCCAAATCAAAATAGCCTAAGAAATCAAGTTCTTTTTGAATGATACCAACCATTCCGCTTGGTGAATCAAATAATTCTAGTAGTTCATTGTTTAGTGTTAACTTAGTTAATTCAATTAGTTCATCCTCAATTGTCCCGGCTTGTATCGCATGAATTTCTTGCATTACGAGATCCATTACTTGATGATATTTTCCTGCATCAATTCCTGCCATAACAACCATAACACCTTTGTTTAACCCGTAGATGGTTCCAATCGAATAGGCAAGTGAATGCTTTTCGCGGATGACATCAAAAAATCTAGAATTGGCATGACCGCCTAGTAAACTTCCAAGTACTAACATCGCATAATAAAGCGGTGTTCCTACTAACACGTTTGTTCGAAAGCCAATGTTAAGTTTTGCTTGATTGACTGGGTCAAGTCGAATGATTTCCTTGATAGAAGTAACCTCTTTGGTTTCATCATCAATCAGGGATACTTCAATATTATTCCCATTCAACCGAATCGTTTGATCAAGATTGTTTTCAAAACATTCTTTATCAATATCTCCTACGACATAAATCGAGATCTTCGATTGATTCATAAGGATTTGATACGCTCTTGTAAGATCCGATGGTTCTACTTGTTCAATTTGACTTACTGTACCGTAGATCTTTTTTCCATATAGTTCTTCTTTAAACATTGCTTCAATCATTTCGTTTAATGCAAAACGCGATTTGTTGTTATACATTGACTTGATTTCATCAATCAATAATCTGCGTTCTTCTTCTAATTTTGATTTGGAAAAATGACCATTCTCAAGAAGAGGATGATTGATCACTTCGTTTAAAAATGTGAGTGCTTCATAACAAAGACTTGATTCACTTTGTAAATATTGATCATTGATAAAGGTCAAGGATACGCTCACAACACTTGCTTTTCCAACTCGGTTATACGTTAGACCTAATCTTGCATCGTATAAATCTTGTAATTTTTGTGACAAGCTTCGTTTGCTTGGATATTTTTCTGTGCTATTACGCAATACTCTTGCAAGTAACGCAAAATGAGCAGTTGTATCAACCGAAAAAGGAAGTTCAAATGCAATGTTGATGTTTATTGTCTTAAACTTATCGGTATAGACAAACACTTTTTCGATGTGATTTTGAATTGTTTTTTCTATTGTCATAGTTGTTTCTCCTTACAAGAAAAAGGGGATATCCCCCTTTACTCTGCTAATTCTAAGGCAATTAACATCATTTTATTAAATGCAACTTGTCTTTCGTTAGCAGTTGTTGCTTCGTGGGTAACTAAAGAATCAGATACTGTTAGTAAGCAAGATGCTTTTTTTCCGGTCGCCATTGCATTGGCGAAGAGGGCAAAGGATTCCATCTCAACAGCAATACACTTTTGGTTTTCAAATATATCTTTATAGTCATCAAATCGTTCTCTATAAAATACATCGGATGAATGTATCGTACCACTAACCATCGGAATGTTCAATTTTTTTGCTGCTTTTACTAACTTTTTATTTAGTTCAGAACTGCTTTTTAACTTTTTCGCTTTGCTGATGCCTTGTGTTTTCGCAAATGTGGATTCACTCCAAGCATCTTTTGCTAAAATAACATCATATAATTTTAAGGTATCTGTATATGCTCCACAAGATCCAATCCGTACAATGTTTTCTACATCGTAGAATTTGAATAATTCATAAGAATAAATCCCGATGCTCGGCATTCCCATACCAGACCCCATTACAGAAATTCGTTTTCCTTTGTAAGTTCCGGTAAACCCTAACATATTACGTACATGGTTAAACTCAACCACATCCGTTAAATACGTATCAGCGATGAATTTCGCTCTTAATGGGTCTCCTGGCATTAATACTGTTTTCGCTATCAATGATTTATCTTTACATTCAATGTGCGGTGTAGGTATCATATTACATCCTCCTATTAATAATTGCTTTCGCTTTTGACGTTATTCATAATTTCAACGCCACTCGATGCTCCAATTCTTGTTGCACCTGCTTCGACCATTTTTAGTACATCTTCTAGGCTTCGCACCCCACCAGATGCTTTGACTCCCATAGCCTCACCTACTGTTTTTCTCATTAAACTGACATGATGAGCTGTTGCTCCTCCCGTACCAAAACCAGTAGATGTTTTTACAAAATCTGCTTTTGCGTGTTTTGCTGCGAGGCTTGCCCCAACAATTTCATCGTCGGTCAAGTAACAGGTTTCTAAGATTACTTTGACTAACCTTCCATTCGCAGCCTTTACCACTCTCTTGATTTCTTCTTCAATGTATGTAAAATCTTGTTCTTTTGCTCGTGCAACGTTAATGACCATATCGATTTCATCCGCACCATGTTTAACAGCATCTTCTGTTTCTAGTTCTTTGATGCGAATGGTGTTAGCCCCTAAAGGAAATCCAATGACAGTACATACCAATACATTGCTTCCTTCTAAGAGTTTTTTAGCAAGTTCTACATTGCTTGGGTTGATACATACACTTTTAAAATCATACTTAATTGCTTCTTGACATATTTTAGCTACATCTTGTTGTGTCGCTGTTGCTTTTAAGATTGTATGATCAATTAGTTTGTTGATTAACATGTTTCTTTCCTCCATTTAATAAAAATACAAACAACCGAATCAGTGGTGCACCGCTTAAAGCGAAAATCACCGTACCAATAGACACTGTCTCGTTCAAATAACCTGAGCGAATTCCAAGAATAACCCCAATGATAAGAAGGGTAAATTCTAACGAAAACCGAATGACGATTAATGGTTTTTTGGTTAGTTCAACCATCATCATTGTAAACTGATCATATGGAGTTAGTGGTAATTTTGAAACAATGGTTAGTGAGGTTCCTAGATTGACAAGCAATACTCCAATTGCGAAATTGAGAATTCGGAACCACAAATCGGTTGGATAGTATACCTCAATCACTTTATAAAAGAAAAAATCAATCCCTGGTGTTAAAATAAACACGAACACCAAACTAACGAGTATGATTAATTTTCGCTTGAATAACAGCGATAAAAGAACAAAGACCACTGACATGATGCCAATGGATTGTCCTACGGTGAGTGGTGTTAAATAACTTACGTTCGTGTTAATGGCATCGGCAGCTGATGTTCCGATTCGGGCACTAATGATGGATGCGACCCCATAACATATGATGATAATACCTAGTAAGTATTGAGCAATACGTTTTTTCATTGTTGATCTATAATATCACAAATTCGAATAACCTTAAAGTTTTCTTCTGTGAATGCCTCTTTCCGTAATTTTCTTGCAACTAATTTTGTCTTTAATGCTAGACGTCCCTTTAATAGATGCATATCCGGTAAGAAGTTCTTCACTTCAATCAAATACTTATCGAGTTTTTTAAAGAACTCTTTTGCATTCACAACAACCGTTAAATTGTCTTTTTCCATCAAGTGGATATAACTTAAGTTTGGTGGAAAAATCATTGGGCTACCAACATTCCATCCAATACTCATACCAACATCTCCGGTTTTTTTATCAACGACAGCGATATAATGATTGATATCAACTTCATCGCGATAATACTCATTCAAACTCGGTACCATTTGTTGGTATTTACAAATTTCATTTAATTTTTCATGTTCGATAAAATACTTATCGGTTGGCGTTTGATCTTCTAATGTCTTTGCTCGAACCGATTCAAAATATCCATAGACTTGAGCCATATTAAATGGTTCAATGTCCTTAACATTTTCATAGTAGACTTCTAACTCAAATATTTTACAAATTTTTTGAACTTCTTTTAAAATTTCTTTAGCTAAAAACGATGGGATGAGTACTGGCATCACAAGAAGGAAGTTCACATTTACATAGTTTGAATTCAATCGAAAAATATCATTGACGCGTGAACGCTTTGTCAAATAATAGTTATAGGAAAGTCCAAACGCTTTGTCTCGTGATGTAATCTCAACATACTCATCGGTATAATAAATTTTAAAGTTCTCTAGTTCATCAAAATAAGCAAACAGTTTGACTGGGTCCATCCGTTCTAAATTACGATCTTGGAAAAAATGGATATTAATAGCCATAGTTCGTTCCCCCTTATTTATTTATAACCTCGTTACAACGTGGACATAATTCATCTTGATTGACATGATCAACCACTTGCCAACATCTTGCACAAGTATGACCATCATATGCTTTGACTAAGATTTCTCCACTGTCAAACACAACTCCACCAATCGTATGATTCACGATATTACATTTAGAAACAATGAATACCTTCTGTAAATCTACTTTGAGTCCTGCTAGTATTTTCGCAGTTTTTGGTGTTGGATAAATGTTTAGTTCAGCAACCAAACTCTTACCAATGACTTTCTCGTTTCTTGCCATTTCAAGTGCTTTTAAGACATCATCGCGAATAATCATAAATTGCGCATATTTATCTAGTAAATCTGATGCATTCGGGTATGATTTAGCAATTGGCATATCCGTTAAATAAATGCTTTCGAGTCGATCGCCTGGCATATACGAATATACTTCCTCTGTTGTATGTGGAATAATTGGTGTCAAAAGTTTTGTCAATGCGTCTAAATGCGCATAAAACACGGTTTGGATACTGCGTCGTTCGAAGTTATCCTCAGCTTCAATATACAAGATATCTTTCGTAAAGTCAAGATAAAAACTTGACAGTTCGTTTGTCATATAGTTTAAAATCATACGTCCGACTTCATCAAATGCGAAATCATGGTAAGATGTTTGAACATCACTAATCAGTTTATTTAGTTTCACCATCATATATTGATCAATTTCAGGCAAGCGGTCATATGCCACTTTATCTTTCGATGGATTAAAGTCAAATACATTTCCTAATAAGAAGCGGAATGTATTGCGGATCTTACGATATGCCTCACTTGTTTGCTTGATCAAATCTTTAGAAATACGTACATCTGATTGATAATCAACACTTGCTACCCACATTCTTAACACATCTGCCCCAAATTCCTTGGTCACTGTATTAGGGTCTACCACATTTCCTAGTGATTTACTCATCTTACGACCTTCTCCGTCAAGAACAAACCCATGGCTAACAATTGTTTTATATGGAGATTGCTTTGTCATCGCAACGCCGATCGATAAACTCGAATTGAACCACCCACGATATTGATCAGATCCTTCTAAATACAAGTCTGCTGGATATGGCAATCCTCGATCTACTAGTACTGCTTGATGAGATGTTCCGGAATCAAACCAAACATCCATAATGTCTGTTTCTTTGGTAAAGATTCCATTCGGACTGTTTTTATGAGTATACCCAGCTGGCAACAATTCTTCTGCTGGTTTATCAAACCAAATGTTTGATCCAAATTGTTCAAATAATGTTGCGACATGTTCAATCAAGACTTGATCTAAAATCTCACTGCCATCTTCTGCGTAAAAGACTGGAATTGGAACTCCCCATGCACGTTGGCGTGAAATACACCATTCATGTCGATCTTTGATCATATTCGCAATTCTTGTTTCACCCCAAGTTGGATGCCATTCAATTTTTGATACGGCTTGAAGCATATCCTTTTTAAATCCTTCAATCGAAGCGAACCATTGTTGGGTTGCTCGGAAGATAACTGGTTTTTTTGTTCTCCAGTCGTGTGGATAGCTATGTGTCACAAACTCTAATTTTAACAACGCATTTTCTTCTTCTAGACGTTTCACAATTGCTTTATTTGCATCTTCGTAAAATAGTCCAGCAAATTCTCCCGATTCTTCGGTCATTACTCCTTTGCCATCAACAGGACACAATACGTCTAGTCCGTATTTTTTCCCTACAACAAAGTCATCTTCTCCGTGACCTGGTGCGATATGAACGAGTCCAGTACCAGCTTCTACCGTAACATGATCACTGATTACAACTGGAGAAATGCGTCCATATAATGGATGTTCATATAAGATTCCTTCCAAATTAGCTCCAGGAATCTTTTTCGCAACCGTATACGTATCAAAGCCTACTGCTTTTACAAAACTTTCTAATAAATCTGAAACAACGATAAAGTAGCGATTGTTCGCAGAAACCACAACATACGTCAAATCTTCATTGACTGCGATTGCTAGATTGGCAGGTATCGTCCAAGGTGTGGTTGTCCAAATAACCAACTCACAATCATTGGAAACGATGTTCTTTCCATCCACGACTTTAAATGCCAAATAAATAGATGGTGATTTCACATTATGATACTCAATTTCAGCCTCAGCGAGAGCAGTTTCACTCGAAGGACTCCAGTATACAGGTTTTAATCCTTTGAAGATTAATCCACGTTCGACCATTTTACCAAATGCTCTAATTTGAACTGCTTCATAGCGTTTGTCTAAGGTAACATATGGATTATCCCACTCACCTAATATACCCAAACGTTTGAATTGCTCTTTCTGGATTTCAATTTGTTCTAAGGCGTAATTTGTACATGCTGTTCTGAAATCAGCAACACTCATTTCTTTACGGTTGATTTTCTTATCTTTGGTTAATGCTGATTCAATTGGCAATCCATGCGTATCCCAACCTGGAACATAAGGGCTATAGAATCCACTCATGGTCTTATAACGAACAACAAAGTCCTTTAATATTTTGTTTAATGCATGGCCAATGTGGATGTTTCCATTCGCATATGGTGGTCCATCATGCAAAACATAAGAAGATTTATCTTTGTTTTTAGCTAAAACCTTCTCATATAATCCTTCTTGAAACCAACGTTCTTGGATTGGAAGTTCATTCACTCCCATATTCCCCCTCATTGGAAACTCTGTCGTCATCATTCGTAATGTGTCTTTAAAATCTTTCATAGTGCTACTCCCTTTTGATCTATTTTAGAAAAAAAAGCATCCTTATTGCTAAGGACGCTTGATGCATTTAAAGCGCGGTACCACCTTAGTTCATGTTATGAAAACATGCTCTTATGGTTCTATTAACGCTAGAATCACGTTTGGTTCTACGAACAATCTCTTGTTTTTCTTCCAAATGCACTTTAGGTGATCCTAAGAAGAAAGATTACAATGCTTCCACCAATTGCCTTGTTCTCTATAAAATCTTTGATTCTTCTTACGTCCTAAATTAACGCAATGTTCCTATGGATAAGACGATGCGATCTTTTTTGGTTTGACCAATCACACCAAATACTTTCACTCGTCCAAACTTTCTAATACTTATTATATCATTTATTTTCACAATTTGCGAAGGATTTTCACTGATTTTGTGATTGCATTTCACAAGTTGTTCTTTAATAATGATTTGTGCTTTCTCTCTTGAAAGATGTGCAACTCGAGCTACAATGGCATCTAGTCGCATCGAGGCTATGATTATTTGTTCCATCGCATATTCTTTTTTCAATATGGATTGATACATTTTTGGATCTTTCGCTGTGACTTCAACCCTAGCTCCACCAATCATCGTAAGTTCATTCATCACGTAGTCAGCTATTGTTTTATCGACAAAGAGATACGCCTGATCACTTACAACGATGTCACCAAAGGTATTTCGTTTGATTCCTAAACTCATCATTGTTCCAAAGATATGTTTGTGTGTTAGCACCAAAAACTTTGGATTTGCTTTTAGTTCAAGCATTACAATCTCAAACTCATCCTCTACCGCAGAATCATCAACATGATGAATCAACGCTTTTTTCATTTCAGCATCTTCATATCCACCATAGAGTTGGTAAGTTGCGGGTTCTTTAATAATCCCATCTAATAACTCACATTCGGTTTCATTTAAGAATTTTGTTAACACTCTACCATGCTTTGTCGCAACTTCCTGATAGTGTTTGAAATTCTTGATTAGAATATCAAATTCTTCGCTCATACTAACCAATAAAACTGATTAACTGACCCAAACCAAACATTGCTAGTTGGTATACTATGAATCCTAATATTGGGGTGAAATCCATCATCCCAAACACAAGTAGTCCTCGGAATCGTCCCATATAAAAACTAGTGATTTTATCCATAATTTGGTAAAATCTACTTTCTCTAATCCCTGGAATCCAACCTAAAATGATTGTTGCAATCATAAAGTATAAATATCCATACATCAGATAATATAGACCAATTAAAATTAATATTAATATTTCCATGTTATTTTATGTCCTCTATAAATTGATGGAGTGTCCCATCGGTATATTGTTTCTTACCAGCAAACAGGAATGTTCGAGATCCTGTTTTATGTACTTCTCCTTCTAATGCATAGACAGCACCAGATAGAAACGTTAACATATAATTTGCATCCTCAATTGATAATCGTTCAAAATTTGCCAACACTGCTCTTCCACTCATAATGATATCACAGAGGTCAAACAATTGATCTTTGTCTTTCACAATTTCAGATTGCATCATATCAAAAGCCGTAATCAAATTACGTCGATCGAATCTACGTTTTTTCTTTTTATCACCATCAACTGGTTGATTTGTTTGTAAATTGGGACGGTAATCGTATTCGCTTAATGCAATATTTTTTACCTGTTTCTTACGTTTCAGTAATCCCATAAAACGCCTCCTATTTTAACAAAATTCGACCTAGTCTTACTAATGTTGATCCATGTTCACAAGCAATGAGATAATCATTTGACATTCCCATGGATAATTCGGTACATGGCGCATAAGGCAACCCTAATTCCATTATTTCATCGCGTAACTTTTTCATGCTTTTAAAGTATCCCGCAAGTAGCTCTTTGTCATAGGTTAGTTTCGCTATCGTCATAAGTCCAATCACTTCAATGTTAGGATATTTTTCCAGTGACTTAATGAATCCCTTAACCTTAATCGCTTCAATTCCAGATTTGTTTGGTTCTTCACTGATGTTGACTTGAACAAAACATTTTAGTGGTTTTGTTGCTCGTTTGTTGATTTCGTTGGCAAGCGATAAACTATCAAGTGAATGCAAGTAATCAATCTTATTGATAATGTCTCTTACTTTTCTTGTTTGAAGCGTACCAAAGAAATGCCAGACGATTTTGTGTTCTTTTAACGCATCATACTTCTCTAACAAAGCATCAGTGCGGTTTTCACCCAACTCATATATTCCTGCATCAATCAATTCTTTTGTTTGGTCTATACCAATATATTTTGCTGCTGCTACAATTTTCACATTAGGATAAGACAACAATGTCTCTTTGACCAATGCAACTTGTTCTTTAATACTCATAGTACCACCTTAACATATAATTGGCGCGCTCGGTAGGACTCGAACCCACAACCCTCTGATCCGAAGTCAGATGCTCTATCCAATTGAGCTACGAACGCAACTTGCTACTTTAATTATGATACCATAAATAGCAGTTTTTTTCAAGTCATTTTGACTGGCAAATTGAAAATAAAAAGTAGCTTAAAAAAGCTACTTTCAGGGTGTGAGCACGACTATTCGTAAGTGATTTGATCAACCATTTTACGGTCTAAGCGTTTTACAACTTCTGTAATTAACTTAACCGCATTTTCATAATCTTTTCTTGAAATGATTGATGTATGTGAGTGAATGTATCTTGATGCGATACAAAGTGATATCGCAGGAGATCCACTGTGTGCTAAATGCATTGCTCCAGCATCTGTTCCACCACGTGCTAAATAGTCAAATTGGTAAGGGATTTTAAATTCATCTGCGATTTCTACGATAAATCTACGTAATCCAACATGACCAACCAATGCACCATCCACTAGTAGAAGCAATGGTCCTTCTCCCATTTTCGCATCACCAGATAATCCTGGAGTATCGGATGCAATTCCAACATCAACAGCGATTGAAATATCTGGTTGAATCATTTGAGCGGTTGTTTTTGCTCCACGGAGCCCAACTTCTTCTTGAACCGTTCCTACTCCATATACGATGTTTGGATGTGTTTCATTTAACAAGTTGCGAACAACTTCTAATGCAACCGCACAACCAATGCGGTTATCCCAAGCTTTTGCGAGTAAAGAATCTTTGTTTGCCATTTCTTGGAATGATATTGATGGCGTAATCATATCTCCAACTTTGATTCCTAATGCAACAACATCATCTTTGCTTTTGACTCCCAAATCTAAGAACATATCTTCGATTTTCACGGTAGAGTTACGTTCTGCTTCACTTAATAAGTGAGGTGGTTTTGATCCCATAACTGCGCGGTAAACGTTTCCACTTTGAGTTGTGACATCAAATTGTTGCGCAAGCATAACTTGACTCCACCATCCACCAACAGTTTGGAACTTTAAAAATCCTTGATCGGTAATTTTTGTCACGATGAATCCAATTTCATCCATATGACCTGCAATCATGATTTTGGGACCGTTTTGTAATCCCACTTTTTTTCCAACAACAGAACCCAGATTGTCAAACATCAGTTCAACTCCCATGGATGCAAATTCTTGTTTCATGATTTCTTTGACTTGTCTTTCATTCCCTGGTACACCATTTGCTTCTACCAGTTTTTTCAGTAATTTTAATTGACGATCCATACCTTATTTTCTTCCTTCCTTATTATTGAATTGTAGGTTGATCTTTTTTTGGTTCCTCAAGTGGAACTTCTTCTTTTTTCTCAACGGTAGGAGATTCTACCACTGGTTTTACTTTAACATCTTCGGTTGCTTTTCGTTGTGCGACTTCATAACGATATCGTTTGTATCCGCCACCACCATCAAAGGCCAAGTAAGCACCAATACCAACTGATACAAATAATATTAACCATGCAAATGTTTCTGGGCTGATGTTTCCTCTCGTAATCATAAATACAGCTAGAGTTAACACAGCCATATGGAACCAAAATTTTGCTTGTTCGGTTTTTTCTCCAAGAAGTACAGTTGATACAAAGAAAATCAAACCTCTTGCATATAGGATTGCTCCTATTAAATATCCAAATAAATTTCCTAAACTATTTTGTCCAGAGAATCCCCAATATAAGAAGAATCCACCTACAATCACATTCGCAATGATTTCAATTAAATTGATGGTGCGAAGCAATTCGCGATGCAAGGTCTTCATCAGTGGTACCACTCTAAACAAAGCAGCAATCACAATAATAAAACCAGCCAAAATAGTGATAAAATCTTCACTACCTTGAACAAATTTTACAACGAGTCCAAACGCAATTAACAATGCAGCTCCGATAAATTTAACGAGCCATCCATAATTAGAAAATAATTTTTTCATTGAAATTTCCTCCTTTTACATTTGTTCCACGGCTTCAACGCCGATTAACTCTAAGGCATTTCTCAAGACGATACTAACGGCCTTCATAATCGTTAGCTTTTCATTGGTTTCTTGCACATCATCTGTGATGATTTTTTCATCATTATAATAGCTGTGCAAACTACTTGCCAAGTTTGTAATGTAATGAGTGATTTTATGTGGTAATCGTTTGGTTCCTGCTTCTTCTAATACACTTGGGTATTGCATAAGCAGAAGTCCTAACTCTTTTGCGTTTTCTTTGTTAATTTTTTCAAATCGTTTTGCTTCTGTAAATACCAATCCATTGCTAGCGAGTGTTCGAAACAAACTTGCAATTCTAGCATGTGCGTATTGTGCATAAAACACTGGATTTTCATTCGATTTTTTTGTCATTAAGTCCACGTCTAAATCCATTGGTGTATCTAAACTTTTTGAAATATAGAAGTATCTGAGTGCAGATGCACCAACCTCATCGATTAAATCACGAAGGGTAATCGCTTTTCCGCTGCGTTTACTCATTTTGATTTCTTCGCCATTCCGCAACGCTCTTACCATTTGTAAGATCTCAATATCAATGATATCAGAGTTTCCACCAACCATCGCAACAGCTGCTTTTAACCGGTTGATATAGCCGTGATGATCTGCTCCTAATACATCAATAAGGCGGTCAAATCCACGTGATAGTTTATTCGCGTGATAGGCAATGTCTGGAAGCAAATACGTGTAACTTCCATCACTCTTGATGATCACACGGTCTTTTTCATCTCCATATTCCGATGTTTTTAACCACATCGCACCATCTTTTTGATAAGTATATCCACCTCTTACTAATTTATCAATTGTTTTTTCTACGACATGATTGTCATACAAACTACGTTCGCTAAACCACACATCAAACTCGATGTGGAATGCCTTTAAATCATCTTGTAACCCTTTTAATAAATAATTGGTTCCATACGTTCGAAAGAAATCAAAATCTGGGTGTTCAATAAATTGATTTCCATATTGAGTCTTAATTTCTTTTGCGATCTCAATGATTTCTTTTCCATGATAATGATCATCGCCTAAATGATGAGGTAAACCAAACAACTCTTTGTATCGTTCAATGATACTAAAGGCTAAATTTCTAATTTGATTCCCTGCGTCATTGACATAATGCTCTCTTGCAACATCATATCCTATTTTTGATAAGACTCTTGCCAAAGAATCTCCATATGCGGCTCCACGTCCATGACCAATGTGAAGAGCTCCTGTTGGGTTCGCAGATACAAACTCAATATTGACCCTTACACCTTGACCGATATTTAAGTCACCATACTGATCACCTTTTTCGATGATTTCGTTGGTGATTCCTAAAATATAATCTTTGTCTAAGAAAAAGTTAATGAATCCTGGTCCTGCAATCTCAATCTTTTCAATATGCATTTTTTTAGGATCCACACGCTCGATAAACTCTTTAGCAATCGCAACCGGTGACTTTTTCGCCACTTTCGCAAGTCTCATTGCCATGTTGGTCGCATAATCACCATGTGATTTTTCTTTTGGAATTTCCAAGATTGCCTCAAAGTCTTCTGTGTAATACCCAAGTTCTTTGACGACGTTCTCGATTTCTTTTTTTAAATTAATAACTATGTCTACTGCCAAAACAACCACCTCAATACTATCTATTATTATAACACGTTATCTAGAATTTCTCAATCAAATGAAATACTTATATCTTTTTGATAAAATGTGCTGGATTTCCACCAAACAAGCAATCTGGACCAACATCTTTGATCACAACACTACCTGCGGCGATAACAGAATTGTTTCCAATGGTAACACCAGGATAAATGATGCTTCCCCCACCAATCCAAACATTGTTTCCAATTGTGATGCTTTTTCCGTTTTCAAGCCCTTCTAAGCGCTTCTTGAGGCTTAACGGATGTGTCGCGGTATAAAGCGACACATTTGGTCCAAACATTACATTATCACCAATCGTCACTTTACAAACATCTAATATGGTACATCCATAGTTGGCATAAAATCCAGTTCCTACTTCAATATTATACCCATAATCACAAACAAATGGTGGTTCGATGACAAACGTTCCTTTTGTATGAATTAACGTAGAAAGTAGTTTTGTTTTTTTAGGTGTCACACCCAGTTCTTTGTTATATTTGTTTAAAATCTTTCTTGCTTTGTTTCGTTCATTGATCAGTTCAAGGGTTTGTGCGTTGTAGTATTCCCCAGACATCATCTTCTCTTTTTCAGTCATTTCCTCACCTCTTATACCATATTATAACATTTCACTGTTCATTTATCAAATGTTTACAAAATTAAAAAAACCTAAGATATCTTAGGTTTTCATCATACTAATTTTTAAACTTTAACTTTGAAACTAGTTCTCCGATTGCTAAAAAGACAAAGGTTCCAAAGATTGAAATGCTTGCTAATACGAGGATATATAGAACATAACGATTCTCAATTAGAAACTGAAATGGATTCCCGTTTCCATATTCAAGCGTCATAAAATCTGTCATTCCAAGTACTTTATTTACGATAAAAGCAAAGATCGCAACTACAAATAAACTAACTGTTGCTTTACCAATATCTTTCATTCGTGGTTTATAAAACCCTGAAAGCAACATATAAAGTGGTACAAACACGAGCGTTCCATGATATAAGAACGATTGAAATGGCAATGTGTTATCTTTGACAAACTTCCAGTGAGGAAGATTTCCCATAATCCCACTGGATGCTGGAATCGTTAAAATCAGAAGTGTAACAAGTAACATCGTCGCAAATCCAAATGGTTTGATGTAGTCTGCTAATTTCCCTGGTTTAAATCCGATGATGAGATATGCATATAGACCCATACTACAGATGTGTAGAGGTAACATGAACGCAGGATAATTCCCCACTCCGCCAAAGTCAGGACTTTTAATCATATAAATCGTCTTTATAATTTCCCAAAACCAAATAAAAATGGCTGCACCTTTAATCACCCATAAATCGTATGCTATTAGATTTTGTTGTTTTTTTCGAATATATAACAATGTAATTAATAATCCAATAATTAATGAAAATAACCATGCTAGTCCAGTTAAATGTTTTATGCCAAAATCGCCCATTGATATCTATTTCCTTTGTTTTCATTTTTATGTTCAAGTGTAATTATACTCCTACCTCACTCAAAAATGCAATACATAAATAATAAAAAACCACCTACGTGGTTTCTTATTGGCACCCAGAAGGCCGTTATCACTGATGCGGAACCCGCATAAATAATTGTGGGAGTCTCTGTTATCCAACCATTAGGATTCCTACTCGGAGGTAGGCTTTCGACACAAGTGTGATCTCAACTCCCTAAGGTGTTGTGTTCGGTACGCTTTTAGTATGAAACACGAACCCCCCAGGCTGTTTACACTTTTATTATATCGTTTTATTGTTTAATTTCAAGTGTTTCACACACAATTCTTTTGATTTTGGCTATCTGTTAATGAAACTTTTTCATTTAGTCAACAACCCAACCCATAGCTACTCCACCGTAGGATACATGAATTGCGAGTACAGGTGTTACTTCATTCACCACTTTCACAAACGCTTCTGGGAATAAATTTAAAATTGCTTGTTTTAGTGCTTCTGCACGTTCAACCGCGTTGATATGAGTGACAAACACTTTTAATTTTCCTTTGATATCTTTTACTTTTGAAGCAAGATACTCAACAAAGAATTGATACACTTTTGCATCCGTTCGTTTTTTATCGATTAAAGCAGTTTTTCCTTGCCAATATTCTACAATCGGTTTGATGTGTAGTAAATTCCCAATAATCGTTTTCAGTTTAGATAGTCTTCCGCCTCGAAATAACGAATCTAGATCTTTTAAACTCATTAAGATACCAGATGATTTTTTCACCTCTGATACATGTGCCAATACTTCTTTGGCGTCTTTTCCAAGATTTACTTGATCGATTGCTACGTTTAACAATAACTCAGCTTCTGCTGTAGTTGTTAAGGTATCATACACAAAAACATTTCCTTTTTCAAGGTAATCCTCAGCACCAAGCATTGCGGATTGGTATGTACCAGAAAGTGTTGATGAAATCGTCATGCAAATGACTTGTTCATACCCTTTTGCTAACATCGCTTCAATTGCTTCAGTATATAAAATAGGCGATGGTTGACTTGTCGTTACTTTTTTACCAGCAATTGACGCATCCATTACTTCATATAATGTGATATCAATATTATCTTTGTATGCATTCCCATCGATAATGATGTTCAGTGGGACAACAAAGATGTCATGTTCATTTACAAATGTTTCGTTCAAACAAAATGTGGAATCCACAATAAATCCAATTTTTCGCATAGTAGAACCTCCTCCCGACCACTCGGACGGGTACATATAGTATACGAGAAAATGATACAAAAGTCAATTGTTTCAAGGTCAATTCCATTATAATAAAATAATAGTTTACCAATTCATTTATCTATCTTACTTTAACACCTTAAGTCTAGTAGAAACATCAACAAACTGTTTGCTTCTTGGTTCTTCTAGTGGAATACCATATGGCATTTGAGCATATAATTTCCAACTTGTTGGTATGTTTAGTTTTAACAATAGTTCTTCTTGATCTTTTATTAGTGTATGTTGCAAACTCGCTCCTAATCCTTGTTCACTTAAGGATGCCCATACAATATATTGAATCATTCCTTGTCCTTGATCAGCCCATTTCTCCACATCATCTACGAGTTTTGGAAACTTTGCTTTGAGCTCATTATGAGTATCAATATCCTCAAAGAATAGAATTGTCCCAAAAGCATGTTGATGGGCCAATAGTTTTGGATAACTCTTTTCAAACTGCTCAATGGATTGTTTTTGTTTTGTTTTCTCTATCAATGACTCCCAGTAGTTACGATGACGCTGTCCAAATAACAATGCAATTCGAGGAGATTGTGAGTTGAAGGCAGTTGGTGTATGTTCTAGTGCCTTTTGTATGATTTCAGTGATTGCTTCTTCTCCAATGCTCGACTGATTTGTGATTACACGATATGATCTTCTTTTTTGTACTATATCTAAAAACTTTGATTCCATGTTTAATACCTTCTTCTTTCATACCTTGATTATAACATGAAACACTACTTGACTCAAAGCACTTGCTTGTCGATTTGATTTCTTTTTTCACCTCTTTTTGGTATAATTACGATAGGTGATAAAACTATGGATCAATACTTCACATCAGAAAAAAATTATCATACATTAAACCATTACTTAAGAACAAGATTTGGAAAAAAAGTGTTTAAAGTGTCTCTTAATGGTGGGTTTACATGCCCGACAAGAGATGGATCAATCAGTGGTGGAGGTTGTACCTTTTGTAGTGCGAAAGGCAGTGGTGATTTTGCCGGAAATCGGTTTGATCCCCTCACAAAACAATTTGCGTCCATCAAAGAGATGATGCATGAAAAATGGGATGACGGATTATACATTGCCTATTTTCAAGCAAACACAAATACCTATGCTCCACTGGAACAACTAAAATCCTTATACGAAGAAGCAATCTCTTTAGACCCAAAGATAGTCATCTTAAGTCTCGGTACAAGACCAGATTGTTTACCTCAAGATGTGGTAGAATATCTTGGCGAACTTAATAAAAAGGTCGAAGTGTGGGTAGAACTCGGATTTCAAACAATGCATGAAGCTTCGATTGATTACATCAAACGAGGATATGACAATGCGTGTTTTGAAGATGCCGTCAAACGATTGAAAGAACAAAACATTAGCATTGTTGTGCACATCATCAATGGACTTCCGAATGAAACCAAAGAAATGATGATAGATACCGTAAAATACATAACAAAATTTGACATTCAAGGCATCAAAATACATTTACTTCATGTAATGAAAGGTACTATGATGGGAAGAGATTTTATGAAACATCCATTTCCAATGCTTACCTTAGAAGAATATGTTGACATAACCTCAACTCAATTACGCTACATTCCAAAACACATTGTCATACATCGGTTAACGGGAGATGCACCAAAGAATTTGTTGATTGCTCCAATGTGGAGTTTAAAGAAATTTGTCATCTTAAATGAGATCGATAAGAAAATGCGAAAAGAACATTTGTTCCAAGGTGATTTATATGTATAGAATCATTGATTTTGCTCATAAAGTATTAAAAGAACACCTAAAAGAAACAGATAACGCAGTAGATGCTACCTGTGGCAATGGATTTGATACACTTTTTTTAGCAACTTATTTATCCAAAGGTAAGGTCTTTGCCTTTGATATTCAAGAAACTGCAATCAAAAACACCAAAGCACTCTTGCATCAAGCAAAGCTTTCTAATGTCTACTTTTTTGAAACGAGTAATGAATTGATTACCTTGACCATATCTGATCCCTTTGAAGCCGTCATCTTCAATTTAGGTTATTTACCTCAAGGCGATAAAACAATAACTACCAAAGCAGAAACGACGATGAAGAGTTTAGAATCCTTGTTAGAACAATCCAAGATTAATAAGAACTTATTAATTGTACTAGTTGTTTATGTAGGCCATAGTGAAGGGTTGAACGAAAGCAATGAACTATTATCGTATACAAAAGCATTAAGCAACAAAGAATTCTTAGTGACCAAATTTGAGAACTTCAACCGAAACCAATCCCCTTATGTCATTACAATCAAGCATATATAATGAAAAATCCCTCAAAAGAGGGATTTTTTTAGTATTGATTCTGATAATGTTCAATGCTTTTTAGTATGTTTGCTTTTACTTCTAAGCTTGGATGTTTTTGGGTTGCAAGTTCAATTAGACCAGAAAAAAATCATTGTCCTTTATTATTATAATATAAATTGAACACAATTCAAAAACAAACCCTGTCTATATAGACAGGATTTGCATTGATATTCTATTCAAGTTTATGAATCATTTGATGATTCAAAGATAAATGTTGGTAAATTTTCATAATGACGTTTTCGCAAGTTGGCAATTTGAATCGATAATTCTATTGCTTTCTGACAGTTTTGAGCTTCTTCTTGATTACTCGGTAAAATCACTGTAATAGTTTGGCTTTTACCTAGAAAGTTTTGATAAACAAATTGATATGTAAATAAATCTAATTCGTTTTGCGATGGGGTAAACTCTTTGAACTCAAAAGAAGTAATCTCATTGCCTAGTCCTGTAGTTGAGTCAAGAATATCAAGTGTAAAAGCATTATATTGGTACAACGGTCCGTTTACAACGATAGAGTTTATGGTATTAAATGTAAATGCATATTTGCCAAGTTCTTGTAAGTTCTTTGGAAGAACTAGTTCTGTTGTTCCACCATATCCGAACGAAAATGCACGTTCACCAATATGGGTTACTTGATCACCTAGGTTACTAATTTTTGTTGGGGTAGAATTTAATCTTAGTTGCTTTGTATTATAAAATGCACGTTCACCAATGACTTTTAACGAGTTTGGTAAGATAACCTCTTGATAGTTGGTATTGTGTAAAGCATATGGTGAAATAATTTCTATAGTATTAGGTAAAGAAACAACTTTTGTTTCATTTTCTGAAAAAGGTACAAAGATAAGTTCTTTTTCATCGTGCGTAACAACTATATTTACTCCATCAACATTAATAACTTTGAGAGTTGCATGATTATCTGGTATAATCACTTCTGTTCGATACCTTGTCAAGATTGCATGTGCAAAACGAGTTAGATTTCTAGAAATAGTAATTGACTCCATCTCAAGTAATTGAGTACATGCAAAAGCATCTTTGTGGATAGTAGTTAAAGTGTCTGGTAGCGTTATAGACTTAATGGATAAATTTGGTGTTATGCAATGTTGACCGACAACATTAAAATTAGAAAAAAATCGAATGTCTGTCACAGGTAAAGCATTGTATGTTGAAGCAATCACAATGTCTTCACTCGTACCTTCATAACCAACGACTTTGTAAGACTCTCCATCTTCATTTAATTCAAAAATTAACCCTGGTGTATGTTCTGTTTCTTCCCCTACTGGTGGATCTACTGTACATCCAACTACTAATAGTAACAATATAACGATGGATAAAATTTTAAGTATTTTCATTACATTCACCTCCTAATTATTTATAGTGATTTTGATAAAGATTGTTTCCGAGTTGTATTTATCAAAATTATAGTCGTGTTGTATATAATACCAATATACTTTTGATGGGTCTAAACTAGCAGATATCAATACTCTTGAAGCAGTGTTGCCTGGTTTTTCGTACCAATCAGTATTGTAGCCACGATAAACAACATGAAAATCACTATAATTGCTTGAAAAATCATAATTACCACCTCTAAAACCAATAATGAATTCATTGGATTGTAATTGGATTAGTGGATTAGTTATTACGGTTACATTATAATTTAAGTCTGATAAATCATCTAGGATAGCTGTTGTCATTGGCTCAATTGGAAACAACGCTTGTATTGGATTTCCAGATATAGATCCTGGATTAATTGCTTGATGATAACCAATTGCGAAAGCATAACAATTTATGTTCGGATTGGTATTTGGTATATACCAATCTCCGAATTCTACTTCAACATAAGGGCGATTGCTTTGATTCGTAGCTTCTGTCGCATGAAATGATATACCATTCATACTCGACCAATTATGATCAGGATATAATCTGATTAGCATCTCACGATCTTCGAAGGATTGATAGTAAATTCCTTTCGTTATTGGTATAGAATACGTTGATGAAGTTCCAGTTAATGTAGTTAATGTTTCATACTGATTTACAGATGTTAATCCTGTAAAACTATCATAGCTAACGGTTTCATCTTGGATCCATTGTGCGTGGACTTTCGGATTCACAGTCATTGATGATCTCGTTAATACTAGCTTGATGGAATCGATCGATGTGTAATCTTCCATTCCATAAAACTCATTATATATTTCCTTATAAATTTCTAAAGCATCAATCGAGTAAACCCCAACTGTGACTAAGTACTCTAGTGGAGGTGGCACAGTTTGAGAATTATAAGAAACATGTGTGCTTGTACCGCCACTGTAAACAGTACTTGAGTCTTCTAAGATATATTTATCTTCAATCCAAGAACTCCCAAAATTCATATCTAAAGAAAATTCAAATAGGTAAAATGATTGTTCAAAACGAATGGATTGCTCTGTTGTATGAGTCACATAAGATAGTTCATACACGTTCTCATCTACTTGATTGATTGTCGGTATATAAGCTTGAACCGAATAGTCTGATTGGTTAACTAAGTAACCAACACTGAGCGTATAGATTGTATCACCGTTTGGATTAACGAAATGGATTTCACCATTGAGTGGTTTGATATCCAGTCCATTGACATTCAGTAAGTATTTGACTGAATCTAGATCTTTACTACTTCTAATTGATTTTTGATATAATAGATGATTACGATTCAGATAAAGTTCTTTCATCGTATTGTCATCATATTGGTATTGTATTTGAGACGAACTTGATAAGATACCGTTCCTCCCCATATCATTTTTGATGTTTGTACTAACCTTACTTTGAGTTTGATCAACTACTTGTATGGTATAATCTTGATAAGTGATATCAACTAAAAATTGATCAGAAGAAAAATAGGCATTATATAGATGGTTATCGGTATAATATTTATTTGATTGATACTTCAATGAGTGATCAATTTCGTAATAGTTGCCATCTATAGATTGATAGTGAATAGGACTATCGTAAATTCGTTGGATTAGTTTCCCGTTTTCCTTGAAATACTTTGAATGTTCCGTCCTAAGTTCAATCACTTCAATACTAGTATCTTGAAATGCTTGTGTGAATTGAGTAGAAATGGTGATTGTAAACACCAACAAAAAGATTAAAAGACGCCTTCGATTCATAATTTACCTCCTTGAAATCGAATAGTAGACCCTAGTCTATAACCCTATCTTACCATAATAAAAAATATTGTCAACCGCATATCCGGAAATAATCCGTTATTTTTCATGTTTTTTTATAAAATTTAAAAAACCCGAACATAATCGTTCGAGTTTAATAGATAACTTGTTATAAATATTGATTTTGATAATGTTCAATGCTTTTTAGTATGTTTGCTTTTACTTCTAAGCTTGGATGTTTTTGGGTTGCAAGTTCAATTGCCCAAATAATTGCACCAATAGCTGGTGGAGCATCTAAAATGTGAAAACTACATTCACGCTTTGTGAGTTTTGTAACCCAATACTTGAATGACTCACACATATGGTTCGCTGTTGCTTTTGCCCAAACAGAACCAGCTAGTACTACCTCAATCACTCCATCAATCACAAGTTCACTAATACACCCAGAAGTGCTTCGGGCCATCGCTTCTCCTGCTTCTTCTAAAATGTTAATCGCAACCTTATCACCATGATTTGCATGTTGGAACAATAACTTTATCAGTGTTGTTCGGTCAACTTTCCCAGCAGCAAACTTCAAAGATACTTGATTGGAAAAATCATACTTGTCTTTGATATCAAGGAGTTCATAGACTGCTTGTGTGAGTGATGTTGCTTCTCCAAAACGGTATGTTTGGTTATAAGCTGCTTGGATGACACGTCTTGCTAAAAAAGCACCACCTGCTTCATCCCCCGAAACAACGCCAATTCCACCAACTTGCATATAGTGTCCTAAGTCATCAATTCCAACCGATACTGTGCCGGTTCCATTGATGGAACATGCTCCAATACCAGATACGGTTCCTGCTTTGATTCCTAAAAACCCATCGTTAGCCACAATAAAGTTTTGAAATCCGATTTTCGCAACAATTTCATCTAAGGCTTTTTTTTGATAAGGGACATCTACTCCAGCTAATCCATATGCACTCGCAACGATATCCTTTGGAGTAAGATTGTTTCTAGATAATAGTTTATTCAATTCTTCCTTCATCACTCGAAATGATCCATCAAAAGAATCCTTGAGAGCTTCATGACTACAACTACCTGAGCGAATGGCATCAATAAAGTTTCCTTCAATGTCATATAAGAAATAATCTGTTTTGGTGTTCCCACCATCTACGCCTATTACATATTGCTTCATAATCAACCCTATTTCTTAAATTGTGGTAAATAGTCTTTATGAACCACTTTGAGTTCTTCATAACATGCTTTTGCTTTTTTATAATCCGCGATTAGTGGATTGATCAAAAATGCTCGCATCGCTTCTTCGTCACTACCAAGAACAGCAGCTTCAACGGTATGACGCTCAAATGCTTTTATTGTTTGAATGTATTCAATCACATGTTGATTGTTAAAGTTTTCAATTTTAATTGGAACTGGTCCATCTTTTCCAATCACAGCACTTATCTCAACTGCGTCATCATCTCTTAAGAATGACATTGCACCTTGGTTTAAGATATTAACAACGTGGACTTCTTTTTTATCGTTCCAAATGGCATCTACTAAACTGATGGCAGCTTCAGAATATCTTGCTCCACCGCGTTTGGAAAGGAGTGCTGGTTTTTCATGAAGTTCTGCATTTTCATATAGTTTTAACAAATCTTCTTCAATATCAACACAAACCTCACCACGAGATTTTTCAGCTTCTTTTAATTTCTTTAATTTTTCATCTTTATAATAGTAATACTCTAAATAAGAAGATGGAATCGCTCCAATTGCTTTAATCGCATCGACTGGAAAACCAGAACTTGGAATGTTTTTCATCGACTCTGAATTAAATCCATCTTGAATCGCTTTGCTTAAGTAATCTACTCCACCATCACGAATCGCTGTAATATAGCTTAAGTGATTTAATCCTAAATACTCCACTTCGGCGTTTGGTAAGTTCATACGTTTTTTTACACCATCGATCATGTTAATCGGAACATTACATAGACCCATCATTTTGACATTCGATTTTGTTAACAATGCTTGCGCAATAATACCAGAAGGATTTGAAAAATTGATTAACCATGCATTTGGACATAATGTTTCCATACGTTTCACGATGTCTAACATCACTGGAATGGTTCTCATTGCTTTAAAGAATCCACCAATTCCACACGTTTCTTGTCCAATCAAATCATATTTAAGAGGAATTTTTTCATCAAGGATTCTTGCGAACAATTTTCCAACACGAATTTGTGCTAACACAAAATCAGCACCTTTTAACGATGCATCCAAATCTTTGGTCAATACAACTTTTGTATCCATACCAGAAGCTTTGATCATTCTCTCACACAAACTTCCAACGATTTCTAACTTTCGATCATCAATATCCATCAAATATAGTTCTTTGAGTGGTAAACTATCTTTTCTTTGAATAATGCCTTCAATTAATTCAGGGCTATACGTGCTCCCAGCACCAATAATACAAATCTTCATTTTCTACCTCCTAAAACAGTTATATTATACGAGAAAAATGCATTTTTATCAAGGAATACATACCAAAATAAAAACCAGTTTATTGACTGGTTTTTTCTAATTTATTCGTGAGTTTAATATATAGATGTTGTAAGCCATATAGACTAGAGATTAGAACAATGGCCAATCCACTAATGATGAAAAACTGTGGAACCCCAGGAATGGTAAATGGCAACGTTGAGTTAATGAACAAAAAATCATGGTAGTTTGGTAACAAGAGTCGTTGAATGACTTCGACATTAAATAACACAATCAACAATCCTACAAAAGGTTTCCATAGGTTTTTAAACTCTAATACATGTGCTTTTGTAAGAAGCAGCACAATCGGAATCACTACAATACCATAATGGGATAACACACTATCAATGATTGGAAATGTCGGATACAAATCATTAAATTGTCCTTGTGGCATAATGAAAGTGAATAATCCACCAATCAAACCTGTTGTAATGAAGAAGTCCTTTCCCCATTTCCAGTTAAAGATCAACGCAAGTCCTAAAAATATTGTGTTTACATTACACAAATAAAACGGCCAAAGATTATCAATGATTCCTCCACCATTAAATACATAAATGAGTCTTCTCACAAAATAAACGATAATCATAGCGATGCTGATGATTCTCATCCATTTATAAATGGTAGCTTTGTCTTTCTTATATAATATAATCGGAAAAACGATACACGATGCGATTAATAACAGAATTGTAATATCATGGACTGTACCTCCGGTATAATCTCCTGGGACAAATCCATCAATAAAAAACTTTTTCAAAAATATAAACATGATACTCCTCCACAAGCCACGTTACTGCTTTATTTATTTACATAGACCTTTTTGACATACTTTGATGTCATCAGTTGTAACAATCCAGGATAGTTGACATGGAAGGAAATGGTATCATTCATCTTAACTGGGTGTTTGGTTACATCTAGTATTAGGTGATCGCTACTTCCACCAATGACCTCAATCATCGGATTACATGGAAATAAGTTTCCAATCGCAATGTCTTGTTTTCCAAGTGCGACAATTGCTCGTAACATAATTCCTTTATCAATAATCTTTGGAATCTCTCCAAATGAATCAACGCCAATTTCACCAACCGGGTAACTCGGTTTTTCCTTTACCTCAATGACCTTTGCTTGTAAGGTAAAAACATCTTGATAGAGTCCCTCAATTGGTTGTCCATACGCTGTTTCTTTCCCCAAAACAACCGCCTCACCCAAACGCAAGTTGTTAACTTCGTTTGGCAATTGTTTGTTTAACAATAAATTCATGCTTGATGAGTTTCCACCTGATATCATATCAAGTTTGATGCTAAAATGCAATTCAATTTTATTCTTTATTTGAATTAGTTCATTTGTATTTTGAATCGATGGAATCACTCCACCATAACAAGTAAGATTGACTCCAACTCCATATAGTTTAATGTGGCTAAACGATAAAATTTGCGTTACAAGAGGTAGATAATCCTCTTCAAACCAAATCCCTTCACGTAAATCTCCAACATCAAACATAAGAACAATCTTGTGAATCTTATTCATCTTTTTTGCTTCGTCGTTTAACAATTGGATAGTAGATACTTCCGAATGTAAACTAATATCCGTAAACTTTACTACGTCTTTAGCTTCTTTATGCATCGGAAGTCGAAGCAGCACTTTTGGAATAGCAATATTACGATATCGTTTCAAGTTATCAATTCTAGAATCTGCTAAATAAGCAAACCCACTTTTGCTTAGTAGTGTTGCTAATTTAATATCACCAGCAAACATTTTCGTTACCACAAAGGACTTGTTTAGTCCTGCTGAAGTTAGCCACTTTGACATCGTTGTAGCATTATGGTTTAATTTTTCCATATTGATTAGGATTCTTGGATACATAATTCACCTTCTAACTTCAAACTTTGTATTAGTAACTGCTTGACTTGATTTGGATATTGTAATAAGAGAACACCAAGCGAAGCCATTATGTAATCTTGATCAATTAAAATATTGGCATGAGGTGGTGGTACCAACCGTAGTCCATCTTGGTTATGCAAAAGCTCTTTTAAAATCTCTTCTCTATTTGGTAACCTGGTTAATGCTCCACCAGTACCGACTACATACTTTACACTAGTTAAATCTTTACCTTCTGCTACTTTTGTTTTTCCCATCGTCGCATAAATGCTCATATATTTACCAGCATGGCGAATAACCCCTTCAACCACAGCTGCTTTGGTCAAACATTCCACAAGAGAAACTTGATTCTTGTTGGGAATTGGTTTGTAATCTTCTAACAACAAATAAAGTTCTTCTTTTGAAATCGAAAGCTGTTTCATAATCTCTTTGACACCAATCAAATCAATGATGTTTTGGCGGTTGATATATACACCTAAATCCCCTTCAACCGTACGTTTGGCATTGGGTTCTGGGTTAATTAGAATTTTAGATACTTCAACCGAACCGCTTGTAACCGAATGCACATCAGTGGTAGCTCCACCTACATCGATAACAACCAAATCACCAATCATAGATTCTAACAAAATTGCACTATTCATCACTGCCCCAGGGGTAGGAATGATGTTTCCATCAACCATTTGCTTGATCTTCTCCATTCCAGGAGCATGAATAATATGAGTTTCAAATACCTGTTGGATGATTTTTCGAGATGGTTCTACATTTAATACATCAATTTTTGGATATACATTTTCGGTAATATGTAAGTACTCTTGTAACTGGTTAACTTGGAATATCTTCTTAACTTCCTCATGATTGACAATATTTCCTGCGTAAATCACAGGTATTCTTAACTTTAAAGATGCAATTTGGCTCGCATTGAACAATGCGGTTTCACGTTCCCCAAAATCAACGCCACCCGCAATCATAATAATATTAGGTTTTAAGGCAATGATCTTCTCTAAATCATAAGTAGTTAACTTTCCAGCTGTTACCATATGCACATTTGCCCCTGCCCCAAGTGCAGCCTCTTTCGCGGCTTTCGCAGTCATATCATAGACGAGTCCATGAACACTCATTCTGAGTCCTCCTGCTGCACTTGAAGTAGCAAATGTTTGTGAAATCTCTAACTCCTTGCTGTTTAAGGTTTGTTTTAATGCATCAATTGCTTGAAGTAGTCCAATTGTAACGTCTCCTTCGGTAACGGAAGTACTAGCCATCCCTTGACCAAGAAATCTTGGACGATTACTATGGATACCATCAAATGCATTCACAACTGTGGTAGTACTCCCAATTTCGGCGACAATACAATCTATCTTCATATTAGTTTCCTCTTCTTTGCTTGACTAAAAACGTCGCAACATGAACTCCTTTGGTTCCACGACCAAACCCTGCATCCATACCGTGTTTGACTGCTAGTTCAGGAGTAACTTGTGTTCCACCAGCTATAATAATCACTTTATCGCGGATTCCACGCTCAATCGCATATTCATGAAGGCGTTTCATATTTTTATAGTGAATTTCATCATGTGAAATAATCGTCGATAACAAAATGGCATCCGCATTTAACTCAACTGCCGCATCTACCAACTTTTGAATCGGAACGGAAGTTCCTAAATATTCACACATAATGCCATATTTTTCAATTCCACCGTGTTTGATGTCAATGATTTCACGTAACCCAACCGAATGTTCATCTTCTCCAACCGTACCAGCAACAATGACCATCGGATGTTCTTTGACATAGGATCTGATTTCGTCATCACTGATTTCTTCTGGAAGTGGTGGTATCGTTAAGGTATGTAAATCAATTTCAAATTCTACTTTTCCTTTTAACTGAATCCTTGTAGCCTCACTGACATGTAAGACTTCTTTGTGAATTACTTCACAGTCAACTAAATTCATTTTTTTCCCGATCTCAAGGGCTGCGTATTCTGCGTAACGAATGCTTGTTGGTAATGTGATATCAACAACAACCGTTCCATCGCCAAGCCACTCGACCTCAGGCTTTACCAAACTGGAATTTTGATAACGCGATACTTGTTTTAACCGTTCATTGACATTATCAAATTCATCTAGTTCATCAATAAACTGAATTTTTTCTGGTTTTTCAAAGGTGCATCCACCAATTAACATTGCTGGATGATGACGTAAGTCCACATTGTATTGACTGACGTTATTCTTTCCAAAATGAGCAGTTACAGGGGCAAAATAATCACTGTCTCGTTCAAAAACGGAATTTGCTCCGACACCACCATGGATCTTTCTTGAGATTCCATCACCATGACGCTCTGGATAAATTCCAGAATCAATGAAAAATCCTTTCTCGACTGCTTCAAAGTATCCACCTTCTGCGATCATTTCTTCTAAAAACATAACAGCACGTTCTTTTAACTCGCGAACTTTTTGTCCCATATATCCATCGGTTTTGACACTAACAATGTCTAGTAAACCATCCATCCCTACAAGTGCTTGTTTGGCTGTATCGCATGCTTCGATGTTATACATATGCCATGGTACATTGCGTCCTTCGTCTGGTGTAATGGTAGATTGAATGTCAGCGCTTGTCAATTTTGAAATCATCAAGTTTAACACATGCGTAACGGTTGCTTCTCTTGTCGATGATTCCATATATTTGGTATTCATCTGGGCACGCATTTTGTATTCACTAAACAAATCTCTTAATGCGACCGCGTATGGCATATTGATTTTTAGATCTGGTGCTGGAGATGCAATCGGTGGAACCGTGGATAACGCAATGTTTTCCTTTTTCATTCCAGATCGAACAGAAAACGCACAATTGATCGCATGTTGAACAAATAGTTCTGGCATGACTTTCCATGCTTCTTTCGCTGTCGCATTGGCATTGTGTGCCCCATCAATTTGTAACATATCTGCCCAAGCCATAATTTTTTTCGATTCCGCAGCGTCAACAAACGAGCGAATCATATTAATGTTTCGATATAAGACATTATATTGTGGGTCTTGGTGCGCACCATTGACCCCTTCTTCTGCGAACATAACCGCGATATCCGGTCCAGCAACACCTGATACATAGGAGTGATAATTGATTGGTCTACCTACTTCTTCTTCAATCAAATCAAGTGCTTTGCGTTGTGCTCTTACTTGTTTTCTTGAAATCGGTACCCCACCAACTCCTTGAGGAGTCCCTTCAATCAATCCATCAAAATGAGATTGACCAGCGGTACGAATCACCATGATGTGATCGGCTCCATGCCACGCAGCCATTCTCATACGGCGAATATCGTCTTCAAATCGACCGGATGCAATTTCTGTTGTAATGACAGGCATCGGTTGTGGATCGATTTGGTGGAAGTATTTCGCAGCGGGTAGTGGTATGCTGTTTTTTAGTGGTTTGGAAAGTTCAGTATAAGGATAAGGTAAGTCTACTTGTTTGCTTATTGGAACTCTCCATGTCCAACCACGACGCTTTGGACGATACTTGTCCAAATCTTTTAATAGTTCCGGAATGTTTAACTTATTGTTTGGATGTAACATTATTCTTTACCTCCAAAACTTTTGATTACTTGGTCCCAACCAATCCCTTCAATCAATGCTTTACCAGCAGTTCTAATATCTTGATTGGATAATGTAGCATAGCGATACACGACATGACCTGCACCTTTTCCCATTAAGGATGCATCCATTACCTTATCAACAATAGCTTTTGCTTCTAACGATGAAAATCCCATACGAAGAAGGACACTTCGCTCAATCGCTGGGGTCGTGTGTGAAGTTGCTAACTCAATCAGTGGGTCAACGACTTGATTGGCAAGCTTCCAAAAATATGTCTTGAGCTGTTCATCGCTCAGTTCTGCTAAATGCTTTCTTCGTTTTAAATAATCATCATTTCGTTCGATAAATCGGTCCACGATTACCTCCTATTTTGCTTTTAGTATTTCAATTGTATGTTCTACGTAGGCAACATCTTCCCTAACCTCACTTGCTAAATACGCAAGATCATCCATGGATAATGTACCTGGTTTTAATTGATGCTTGATACATGATTGCTTTAGATAGTTTAAATCAAGTTCTTCGGTTTGAATCAAGCTTGGATGACTTGGTAACACAATCGATTTCCCCGGAACTTCGTCTTTTGGATTACCAAAATAGACGTCAATTCCATTTGCCTTCGCAAACGATAGTTGTGCTTGATGGTGCTTACCTGCACCTGTATATTCTGTTTCTTGAACAATTACAATTTTATCTTGTTCTAAGCTTTGAGCAAGATGAAACGCAGCTGCTAGCGATACATTTCCAGCTGGGCCTCGCTCAATCCCTTCTAACGCAACTAAGGTTTCGGTCATAAAAAAGACTTCTCCTTGTGTAACAGTGACATACTTGTCAATGTAACGAAGTGGTCTTGCTGCACTACGTGGTACATCTGAGCGGTCTGGGTATGTCATAAACGGAATTCCAAACCCAGTATGACCAGTGGTAAAGGACTTTTTATTAAAGTCGGTATCACTTGCCATATGAAGTCCTTTTAGATTAACGCTTGCTCCTACAATCGTGATTGGTTTTGAGGTGACTTTTGCGATTCCTCTTGCCGTACCGGTTAAGTTACCTCCACCTGCGTTGGTTACAACAACCATATCAGGAAACGATCCAGTCAAAGACAAACAATCCTCAATCAGTTCTGATCCTAATGTTTCTACTCCTGAGATTCCAAACGGAGTATAAAGGGAAGCATTAAAGTACTTGGTTTCCTCTAATAGTTTTAAAAACACATAAAAGAGTTCTGGTCCAACCGATAATTGAATGACTTCTGCACCATATGCTTCACATGCTCTTGCTTTTTCAATGATTTCTGGTTGACCAATTCCTCTTGAATCATAACACTCTTGTACGATAATACACTTTAATCCATATTTTGCGGCTTGTGATGCAACTGCTGCACCATAGTTTCCAGAAGTTGCTGCGATCACACCTTTGAATCCTAATGTTTTCGCATGGTAACAAGCAATCGATGCCCTTCTTGCTTTGAAACTGCCCGAATCATTGAGTGCCTCATCTTTGATAAAGATGCGTGCACCAAAGCCAGGCTTTGACACCGAACGCACTAATGTTGTGATATTTTTGCATACCTTAAGTGGAGTATTTCCAACTCCATTCGCAGATTGGATTTGCTTGATCTCTTCTAAAGAATACCCAGCTTCCTTCATCATCTTTTCATAATCAAATGCAAGAAGTCCATATTCGTAAGTGTTATAATCAATTCCAACCGATGCTTTCATAATTTCATTGCGACGGCTCATGACTGCTTGGTAGGACATATCTTTACTCATGAAGATCACCACCAAACACGATTGTTTTCACCATCGATGCAATCTTTAAATTTTCAATAACAAAATCTCCATAATTATGAGTGAACACAGGGTTCGCGCACATCAAAGTACCGGTTTCGAATCGGTTAGTGAGTGTTCGAATTGTAACTTCATCGCCAATCTTTGCATCGTGTTCTAAATACCCCTTTACCCACATCACTAGTGGTACTTGTTTGGTATCTTCTGGAATATTTGGGGCACGATGTGAGGCATCAAGTACAACTTTTCGTATTTGAACCCATGTATGTTTTGGAATCATTTGAGATCCCCCCTTATTATTTATTCGATCATTTCTCTTACATCACCCATGATTGCACGGGGAACTGGCAAATCTAACATTGTCTTTAATCCGCTTTTCGCATTGATGACATGAGGAATCATGTTCACACAAATTGCGATTGTTCCAATTCCGCCATCAATTTCTGGTTGAATCGCCATATTCACTTCAGGCAACCCTTTGATTTTAATATAGTCACCTGTAGATACACCACCAAGTTGAGGTTCAATTTGTTGTGGATGATGCATTGTGATTTTTTCTTCACCGCCAACGATTGCTTTTGCTTTCATATCCACTCCAGCAACATCTCCAGCTTTTGCATAACCATAGGTTGATTTACGGTCAACGTTAGTCACAATCGGTGCCATCGATTGATCAAATGAGTCAATCTTCCACCCAAGTGCTTTTGCAATCATATGAATTGATTCTTTAAATCCAACATGACCAGCAATGGTACCTTTTTCCATACCTTCTTTGAATGCATCTTGCGTAAGTCCTACGCCTTGTTCTTCCATTACCGTATGACCAAATGGAGATAAGCTATTGATTCTAGCAACCTCAACCGAGTCTACTGTTTCCATCACTCCACTCAAACAAACCACAAGTAAGTCCATCATCATACCCGGATTGATTCCTGTCCCTAGTACCGTCACATTGTTAACTCTTGCGATATGATCTAATTGCTTGGATAACTCTGGTTGATTCGCATACGGAAATGCCATTTCTTCGGCAGTTGAAATCACATTTACGCCTCGTTTTAACAACCATTCTAATTTTGGATATGTTTTATCTGTAAAGGAATCGGTTGCAACTAAACAAACATCACAAGATTTCTTACTTACAACTTCTTCAATGTCCCCTTTGATTGTGACATCTTTATGATTTCCTTTGTCAAGCCCTAAAACATCAAACATAGAGCGATACAAATAATTAGGGTTTCGATCGCACACACCAACAATTTCAAATCCTTGTTTTTTGAGAATCATACGAGCCATTCCTGAGCCCATTGCTCCAAATCCCCATATTGCAACTTTAACGTTATCTTTTTTCATAAAAATGCTACCTTTCTTATACTGTTACTACCGTTCCGCTGTTTCCTTCAAGGGCTTCTTTTGATTTTTCAAGAGAGGCTATGACAGCAACTCTTCCTTTTTTTGAAGAAGTAAACTGAATTGCTGCTTCCACTTTTGGCAACATACTACCTTTCGCAAAATGCCCTTCTTTTATATACTCTCTTGCTTCTTTTACAGAAAGCTTTGTTAAATTGATTTGGTTTGGTTTTCCATAATGGATGCTGACATGTTCAACTGCAGTTAGAATAAAAAGATAATCTGCGTCTAGCAACTCAGCAAGTTTTGCGCTCGCAAAATCCTTATCAATGACAGCAGCAACTCCGATGAGTTCATGCCCTTTTTGGATGACTGGTATTCCACCACCACCCACAGTAATGACACAATGATTTGCTTCGACTAATGTTTTAATCATATTAAGTTCTACCACATCAATTGGTTTAGGGCTAGCAACTACTCTTCGGTATCCACGCCCCGCATCTTCTTTCATGATATAGCCTTTTGACTCTTCTAATTCTTTCGCTACTTCTTGGCTGTAAAATGACCCAATTGGCTTTGTTGGGTTTAAAAATGCAGCATCGTGTTCATCCACCACCACTTGTGTAATGATAGTCGCAACATCGCTTTTTAACCCTTCTTCTAACAATTCTCTGCGCAATGCATTTTGTAAGTGATAGCCAATGTATCCTTGGCTCATTGCTCCACATTCTGGAAATGGCATCTCTGGTATTTTCCCGTTTGCACTTGATGCTGTTTCAAACGCTAAATTGATCATTCCCACTTGAGGACCATTGCCATGAGCGACAATGACTTCGTTTCCTGCACCAATTAGTGCTGCAATCGATTTTGCAGTATGTTTGACAAGTGCATGTTGTTCAGCTGGTGTATTTCCTAAGGCATTTCCACCAAGTGCTACTACGATTCGTTTCATTGTACCACCATTATTCTTTCAGTGTAGCAACCATCACAGCTTTGATTGTGTGAAGTCGATTTTCTGCTTCATCAAATACGACAGATTGGCTTGATTCAAAAACATCTTCCGTTACTTCCATCGCATCAATTCCAAATTTTTGGTAAATATCAATACCAACTGCTGTTTCTAGGTTGTGGAATGCTGGTAAGCAATGCATAAAAATAGCATTTGGATCTGCATTGTTCATCACCTTACGATTGATTTGGTATGGCAATAACTCTTTGATTCTTCGTTCCCACACACTTGGGTCTTCTCCCATAGATACCCAAACATCGGTGTATAGTACATCTACTCCACGTGTACCTTCTAGTACATCTTCTGTCAAAGTAATCTTTGCACCAGTTTCTTTTGCGATTGCTCTACATTTTTCCACAAGTGCTTCATTTGGCCATAAATCTTTTGGAGCGACTGCTCTAAAATCAAGTCCCATTTTTGCACACCCAATCATGAGTGAGTTCCCCATATTGTTTCTTGCATCCCCTAAATAAGCAAATTTTATTCCTTTTAAATATCCTTTGTGTTCTTGGATTGTTAACAAATCAGCCAAAACTTGAGTTGGATGATATTGATCGGTTAATCCGTTCCATACTGGAACGCCAGAATAGGCAGCTAAAATATCAACCGTTTCTTGTTTGAATCCACGATACTCAATCCCATCATACATTCTTCCCAATACTCGAGCGGTATCTTTAATGCTTTCTTTTTTCCCCATTTGAGATCCGGTTGGTCCTAAATAAGTTACATTCATACCTTGATCAAACCCAGCAACTTCGAAAGCACATCTTGTACGAGTCGAATCTTTTTCAAATAAAAGGACAATGTTTTTCCCTCTTAAGTCTTGTGTTTCTGTTTTGTCTTTTTTTGCTTTTTTCAACTCTGCTGATAATTGTAATAAATAATTGATTTCTTCTGGTGTGTAGTCAAGTAGTGTTAAAAAGCTTCTTCCTAAAAATTTCATGATTGTGTATTCCTCCTCTTATTTTTTTATAATCTCTTCACGCACAAACGGCATGCTCATACATCTTGGTCCGCCACGACCTCTAGATAGTTCACTAGATGGTATTGCATGAACTTTAATCCCATATGATTCTAAAATGTGATTGGTGATATGATTTCTTTGATAAACAATCACCTCACCAGGTGCGATTGTCATTGTGTTCGCTCCGTCATTCCACTGTTCTCTATCTGATGTCACAACATCAGATCCCCCACAAGGAATAAGAGTAATAGGTCGTTTCAAATAGTGTTCTAAGATTTTATCTAACTTCTTATCAATTTGTTTAACGAGTAGTTTCCCTGGTTTTTGTGGATCTTTTGTAAGTTCATACACCCGGATTGTATGATTTAATTCATTATGAATGGTAAACTTATCGTAATCTACTTGTGTAAAAACGGTATCTAGATGCATAAATGATCTACTTTTTGGAATATCAAATGCGAGTATGGTATCAAAATTTGTCTTATATTGATAAAAAATACTCTTTGCTAACTTTTCAATCGCAGAAGGATGTGTTCTTGAACTAACACCTACTGCTAAAATGGAATCAGTTAGTATCAAAATATCTCCACCTTCAATGGACGTTAAATGATTGCGGTCGAAATAAAGTTCATTTTCACTGCTACCATAGATTGGATGATACTTAAAGATGTATTCCCCATAAATGGTTTCTCTGGTTCTTGCTCCCATATTCATTTTACTAATGGCGATTCCATTCCCAATAATGCTAAATGGATCGCGCGTAAAATAAAGGTTTGGCATTGGATCTGTGACAAATGGATAATCACGAATATAGTCAGACAATGTTCGTTTGATCCAATTTGGAACTTCATTCTTTCGAATTCCTGCCATAGTTTTTTCAATCATTTCTTTCGTTGAGGCAAATGATTTTAAGTATTCCGTCACAACTTGTGTCAATGTTTCACTTGTGACATGCGACTCATCAATAAATTGTTTGATGAACTGATTCTTAATCTCTGGATTTTGATCTAAGGTTTCTGTCATCAAATCAACCAAGTACAACACTTCAACTCCAGCATTGCGATACACTTCAGCAAACGCATCGTGTTCTTTACGAGCAAGTTCCAACCAAGGAATGTCATCAAATAGCAATTGTTCTAACCATTTCGGAGTCAGATTTTCTAGTTCTTGTCCTGGTCGATGTAACATTACTTTTTTTAACCTGCCAATTTCTGAATTGACACTTAACCTATTCTTCATAATAAAAAATCTCCTAACTATAATTTCGATTGTAAGCGTCGATTGCTTACTTGTATAATTTCTCCATTTCGTTTATATATTCGAACCAAACGATCAGACATTGCGCAAATCGTTTGATAATTGTTTGCTCCAATCTTTTTTGCAACTTCATCAACGCCAATGTGTAGCCCAATGAGTTCCACTGTGGTTCCTTCTTTGTATCTTTTTGGCAATTTAACCATGCAAAAGTCCATGCATATTCTACCTACAATTGGACACTCAACATCATCAACATAGACAACCCCATCTTTCATTCGGCGATCCCACCCGTCCGCATAACCAATCGGGATCGTACCAATCCATTCATCTTTTGCTGTCACATACAAACCATTATAACTAACTGATGATCCCTTTGGTAACTTACGTACCAACACAAGCTTTGAGTAAAGTCTTAGTGCTGGTTGTAATGCAAATGGAAGTTTCAAGTCTTCCACTGGGTTTAATCCATAAATGGTTAACCCAAGTCTGACATAACTTACGATATTATTTGGATATTTTAGGGTTGCGGAACTATTATCAAGATGAATCATCAAGTCATTTGTTTCAAATTTTGAAATGCGTTCTACAAACAAATTGTGTTGCATTTCATAATAACTGCTATCTTCCTCATCTGCAGTTGCAAAATGAGAGAACAAACCTGTTAGTTTTAAATTATGACTCAATTTGATGGTTTCTACTGCTTCATTCAAATCAACTTCTTTTTCAATCCCAAGTCGATGCATACCCGTATCAATATTAATATGTACATCAATTCTAGGTCCATGATATTTCTTAATTGCACTTTTAATCCATTTTAAACTGTGTGCTGTTACTGTGATATGATATTTCGATGCAATTCTAAGTTCTTTTTCTTTAATCAAACCAAACACCAAAATTGGTCCTTCGATTTTGTTCTTTCTTAGTTCCATTGCTTCGTCCAAAGTTGCAACAGCAACCATAGCCGCTCCAGCTTCAAATGCAGTTTTTGCTACCATGACAGCCCCGTGTCCATATCCATCCGCTTTGACAACAGCAATCAATCCTCTTGCTTTTTGATAGTGTTTCATTAAGTTAGTAATATTATTATAAACCGCATCTAAATCAATTTCGAGCCACGATTCTCTATAATATGCCATAGCTTCACCTCATCTCACCTTTAACATTATAACATAAAACGCTTTCATTATAAATAAGAAAGTGAGGTTTTCTATATAGGAAAATAAAAAAAATCACTAGGCAACTAGCGATTTGTGGTTTGATTATTTAAGATACGTTTTTAGCAATTCTGCTTTGTCTATTTGTTCCCATGGAAGATTGACATCATGTCTACCAAAATGACCATAAGCAGCTGTTTGTTTGTAGATAGGACGTCTTAAATCAAGCATGTTAATGATTCCCTTTGGTGTTAAGTCAAAGTGTTTTCTCACAATTTTGATTAACTCCGTATCTGCTAACTTTCCTGTATCAAAGGTATCAATCATCACTGATGTTGGTTCAGCAACTCCAATGGCATATGAAATTTGAATTTCACATTTATCAGCAAGACCTGCTGCTACAATGTTTTTCGCAACATATCGTGCTGCATAACTTGCACTTCGGTCAACTTTTGTACAATCTTTTCCACTAAATGCTCCACCACCATGACGTGCATATCCACCATATGTATCTACAATGATTTTTCGTCCGGTTAATCCCGAATCTCCTTTTGGGCCACCGATTACAAATCTACCAGTTGGATTTACAAAGTATTTGGTAGCATTATCTAGCAAATGATTTGGAATCACTTGTTTAATAATTTCTTCAATCACATAATGTCTTAATTCTTCTTGTGAAATATTGTCATCATGTTGTGTTGAAACAACAACCGCATCGACTCTTGCAGGAAGTCCGTTTTCATCGTATTCCACAGTTACTTGGCTCTTTCCATCGGGTCTTAAAAAGGTAGCACCTTGAAGTTTTCTAGCATCAGCTAACGCTTTTGTCAACTTGTGAGCTAACATAATTGGAAGTGGCATCAATTCTTCGGTTTCTTTACATGCATAACCAAACATCATCCCTTGGTCTCCAGCGCCTTCCCCGTTTCCAACCCCCATTGCGATATCTGGTGATTGTTCGTTGATCGCAACTAAGACTGCTAAATTTTCTGCATCAAATCCATATTTTCCGCGGTTATACCCAATCTCATTCACTGTTGAACGTACGATGGATTGAATGTCTGCGTAACTTGTTGTGGTGATTTCTCCCATAACTAGAACTAGTCCTGTTGTAACTGCCGTCTCACATGCAACTTTTGCATATGGGTCTTGTGATAATATGGCATCTAATACCGCATCAGAAATTTGATCACAAATCTTATCTGGATGACCTTCTGTAACCGATTCTGATGTAAATAATTTTCTTTCGTGACTCATTTTATGTAATATTCTCCTCTTCTAATCTATTATATTTGGTATAAATTTCTGAAAATTCATCGGAATGTCTCTTAAACATTTCCAAAATTGCTGGGTTGAAGAAATCAAAGAACATGCGAGATAACAAATCTACCGATGGTTTGTGTCTCATTGTTGACTTATAATTTCTTGTAGAGCGTAACGCTTCATAAAAATCAATTAAAAGTACCATTTGCTCTTCTTGTGAAAAATGACTTCCTTTGTATTTTTCAATCACATTCAAACTTTCCCATTTTTCAAAATGTGCTCGAATTGCATCTTCTGCGATTTGAACCATTTCCAAACGTCTTACCACTCGTAACCCAATGTTTGTTCGAAATTGAATATCGGTGTAGTCGGTGTCATCTAGGTTTCGTTTGTTCTTGAATTCATCAAACGTTAGCTTGTTTCTATTGTTCACGTGTATCACGGAAAAATCATACAAATCATCAATTTTATCTTCATCGAGTTTCATCATTTTTGAAAATTCACGCACCATCTCAGCTTTACAATAAACACTATCAACGGTTTCATTTCGATTCGATTCATTAAAGACATTAATGACATTAAAAACATTTCCTACGACTCTCGCAAACTCAAGTTCAAGGCGTTGTCGTTTCATCAACTCTTCAAGGCGGTTTTTGCTGATTGATTCTGCAATCGATGCGGTTGCATAAACCACAAGCATAAACATCAGTAAAATCGCAAGTCGGATGATGATATCACGGAATGCTTCGCTTCCAAAGAAACGGAAGAAATCTCCAACATCGGATACATAATTGTATACTGGATGTAACACGGTTAAGTTAATTAAAATAACTCCAGCGAAAATCCATTTAAACATCGTATCCATCAGTTTTCGCGATTGATATAACCCAATTATCGCAATCGCAAAAAAGATAACAATATAACCTGCATTCGCAATGCTTCCAAGCATTTCTGCTTTTTCCAAAGCTGCTTGATAACCTGCAGTTCCAATGATTGAATTGGCAGCGGTAATCGCAGTTGTTGCGTCTAATTTTAGCTTAATGTAAATTCCTATGCTTAATAGGAAAATATAAGAACTTGCTAAATACATCGCTACCTGTTGACGAACTGGATTGCTTGGTTCTTCATATATTGTTCGTTTTAAATAACGGTTTACAAGAATCGATGGTATTAAAATCGCTAGGGAAACAATAAAGTTCACGTTCACCGTAAAAGTGATGATCGCGATTAAGAATAAGTTGGCTATAAAGATGATACGCTTTATTACACAATTCTTACGAAACAATACCGCATCTTGGTCTAGAATATCAATTCCTTCTTCAAATCCAAATAAATTATTGAACCACTCTACCCAAGTACGCTTTGATTTTAGTTTTTCTCTAACCTCAGTTACATTAATGTCTGCGAATGTTTTATTGTATTTGCGAAGCATATACTTGTCTAACCACATTTGAAACTTATGTTTTACGCTCGCAAAAAACTCTTTTCGTTTTAATCGTTTGATTCGCTTTGCTCTACGGATTTTTTCTTCTTTTTCTTTTTCAAGTGCCAAAGCTTCTTCATCAATGATGACAACTTTTTCCTTTTTTACATTCACTTTCTTCTTTTTATCTATTTTTGGTGATTTACTTTGATCTGTTGTTACAACGACAGGTTCGATAACATCTGAAAAATCTGCAACTTCTGTTGGTGCAGCTTGAGTTTGTTCTTGTGTAACTGTTGGTTCTACAGTAACCTCTTCTTTTAATTCTACTTGACTAACAATTTCTTCGTCTTTTTTATCAATCACTTGATCCGCATTTGGTTCTTCCATCACTTGTAACTGATCTTTCTCTTTTTCGATAAACATAAACTCACCACCATTTATTTATTATATTTTACAACAAAGGTTTATGTTTTTCAATCTTTATTTCAATAAACCAACCTCATACACGGTATTCCAAATACCAGTGTATTCTGGAGATAACTTAAAACTCATTTTCATTTGAGTGATAGGATGTGGAAATGACAACTGATACGCCCATAATCCAAGAACTTGACCAACTTGATTGACAGCTTGGCCATACTTAACATCTCCATAGAGTGGATGACCTATATTTGCCATTTGGACTCGAATTTGGTGGTGTCTTCCTGTTTCTAAGGCAATATCAAGCAATGAATACTCTTGGCCTTGAAAGGAAAAAGAACCTTTTGAAATATACTCTAAACTAGAGTACTTTCCCTTTCTTTTATCCACTTTACTCATTCTAGTAGATTCATCCTTGACCAAATAGTCTTCTACTTTTGTAAACTTTGATTCTTTTTTCATTTTTCCGTTCACAACTGCGTAGTACTTTTTTTCAAACTCATTGTCTTGAACCATTTTTGATAGTCTTGATGCTGCTTTTGATGTTTTCGCAAACACCATTAACCCTCCAACCATGCGGTCCAAACGGTGAATCAAACCTAAGTACACATTCCCTGGTTTATCATATTTTACTTTTATATATTCTTTGACGATCGAAACCATATCTGGATCTTCGCTTTCATCTAGCTGTGATGGCACACCAATAAATTTCTTAACAACTAACACATGATTGTCCTCGAAAACCACATGCAACATTTTCGCATAATCTGTGATGTTTGGCATACATATCACTCCTTTCCTTAATTAGTATACCACAATAAATTGTTTTTTTCCAATGATAAGAGAATGTTTATTATTAAGATTTTTCCTATTTAAGTTGAATTTTTCATGAATGTATGATATCATTACATAGTAAAAAAATGATTGAAGAATAGGAGGACACACAAATGAACACGGAAGAAATCTTAGTAACCGAAGAAGAGTTAGATGAACTCAAGAAAAAGAAAAAGCTAAGTAAAATCGAAAAGAAAAAATTGCGTGTAATCAATCGACTGATTGCCGGTGAAATAAATGGTCCAAAAGCAGCTCAAATGCTTAAAATCACCACAAGACAAGTCAGAAATCTAAAACGACAAGTGTTAAACGAAGGGATTGAAGGAGTTGTACATAAAAACAAATATAACAAACCTGTCAATACATACGAAGATGAAATTAGACAACAAGTAACTTCCCTTTATCGTAAACAATACAAAGGGACAAACTTTAGTCAATATGCGATTATCCTTAAAGAAGAGCATGGATTAGATCTATCTAGATCAACCGTATATAATATGTTGCGCAAAGGGCGTATTCGCTCTCCACAACGCAAAAAGAAAAAACGTGCAAAACCAAAAACAGAATCTACTGAAATCGCGGTTTCACCAACCAAGAAGGCAGTAAAAACAAAGGAAGCAAAATGAATCGACTCTTAACCAAACCAATCAAGGTAGGTAATTTAACCATAGGTGGAAGTAATAATGTCATCATCCAAAGTATGACGAACACGAAAACAGCAGATGTAGAAGCAACGGTCAATCAAATTTATGAATTGACAACTGCTGGTTGCCAAATGGTTCGAGTTGCCGTATTCGATCGCGAAGATGCTCTTGCTTTAAAAGAAATCAAACGTCAAATTACCATTCCACTCGCTGCTGATATTCATTTTGACTATCGTCTTGCCTTAATGGCAATTGAGGCTGGTGTGGATAAACTACGTATCAATCCAGGAAACATTGGTAATCTAGACCGCATCGTTAAAGTTGTCAATGCATGCAAAGAAAAACAAATTCCAATTCGAATTGGAGTCAATGGCGGTTCTCTTGAAAAAGATATCCTAGAAAAATATGGACACCCAACACCAGAAGCTTTGGTGGAAAGTGCGAAACGGCATGTTGATATCTTAGAATCTCTTGATTTCCATGATATCATCATTTCAATCAAAACCTCAGATACCTTCAATACAATTGAGGCTTACCGTTTAGCAAGCAAAACATTTCCTTATCCACTCCATATTGGGGTAACGGAAGCTGGGACAGCTTTAGGGGGAACGGTAAAATCAACCTATGCATTAGGAACCCTACTGGCTGAGGGAATTGGGTCGACCATTCGCGTCTCATTGACCGCAGAACCGATCGAAGAAATTAAGGTTGCGAAAGAATTGTTATCGATTTTTAACCTATACACCAAACCAAAATTAACAAGTTGTCCAACTTGTGGTAGGTTACAATACGATATGTTTCCAATTGTGAACGAAATTGAGGAATATTTAAATACGTTAAATACCGATATTAAGGTTGCTATTATGGGATGTGCAGTGAATGGTCCAGGAGAAGCAAAAGAAGCCGACATCGGAATTGCTGGTGGAAAAAGCCAAGCACTTCTATTCAAGGCTGGAAAAGTGGTCCGAACCATCAAACAAGAAGACATCGTAAGAGAACTCAAACTTGAAATCGATGCATTAATCAAACAACGAAATCTAAGCTAATCAAAAAGGTTAAAGTGAAATAATCACTTTAACCTTTTTTTACTTATTACCTTGTTTCACTTGATTGATTAACTCTGGATTAAAGACACCTTGTTTAATCATTTTGATTTCATGATAATAAGGAGGGTAACTTGTACCATTCTCATCATCTACATAAGGTGTTTCTAATATCTTAGGAATGAATTCAAATCTTGGATCGTTAAAAAATTGCATTAACGTCTCAAACCCAAGTGTTCCATAACCAATGTTTTCATGGCGGTCTTTTCTAGCCCCGATTGGGTTTTTCGAATCATTGATGTGGAGCACTCTTAGTTTATCAAACCCAACAATGTTATCAAATTCATTCATCACTTCTTGGTAAGAGTGGATGATGTCATAACCTGCGTCATTGATGTGACAAGAGTCCATACATACACCTATTCTTGATTGATCTTGAACGCGGTCAATAATTGCCTTGATTTCTTCAAATCGAGATCCTACTTCCGTTCCTTTTCCAGCCATTGTTTCTAACGCAATGACAACATCAAGTTCTTTTGTATTTTCTATTATTTTGTTAATCCCTTCTGCGATCAGTTCAACACCAGAATCAATTCCACCACCAACATGAGCTCCAGGATGTAGCACCATCGATTTTGCTCCTATGGCAGCCGTAATTTTGACTTCATTCGTTAAAAACCGAACAGCGAAGTCTCTTTTTTCTGAGTCTGGTTGTGCTAGGTTAACAATATAAGGAGCATGTACCACAACATCATGAAACGAAATTCCATTTGCTTTTAGCTCTTGTCTCATCGCCTCAATTTGCATTTCTTCGATTTTTTTACGAAATGTATTTTGTGGTGCACCCGTATAGATCATAAATGCATTTGCATCATAAGAAAGTGCTTCTAAAACGGCACCATGTAACATGGAAGTTCCGTTGTTGCTAACGTGACATCCTATTTTCATCTTTCGCTCTCCTTTTATAAATATCACTGATTTGAGCTTTCTTTGCTTGCTTGATTTGTTTTTCAATCAGTTCTTTTCTTTTTTTCTTATACCCTGGTTTTACTTTCTTAGGTACAGGAGTGTTTGAATGAAGTTCAGATGATAAGGTATCAATCGCAGATTTTCGTGTAGATTTCGCACGAATTAACGTATCAACAAGTTCCCCATGTTCGATTTTCTTAAACTTAATTGATAATCCTTTGGCTTTTAATTTTGTTACATATTCATCTGATTCATAATCAAATAGTGTAATTGCTTGACCTGTTAATGCCGCACGAGCAGTTCTACCACTACGGTGAACATAATATTCCACTTCGGTTGGTAGTTCAAAATTGATGACATGGCTAACACCAATGATATCAATACCACGAGCTGCTATGTCACTTGCGACGACATATTGAAATTCTAGTTGTTTGATTCGTTTCAACATTTGTTTTCGATCACGATCATCCATGTCTCCATGAATTTTCCCAACCCTGTATCCATGCTCTGCTAAAAACGCAGCTAGCTCATCTACTTTTGTTTTTGTGTTTACAAAAATCAATGCCAAATATGGTTGAATGATTTGAAAGAGTTCCAAAAGCACGTCTTCTTTTACCTTTGCTTTGGTTGGAATAAAAATGTGTTCTACTTTTGTAGATGCAAATTTTTTCTCATTCAAATCAATTAATTCGGTTTTGCTTAAGTATTTGTTTAAGAAATGCATCAATGACTTTGGTATCGTTGCTGAGAATACCATGATTTGAACATGTTCATCAAAGATTCCCATTACCTTATCTACATCAATCAATTCACTTTCATCAAATACCATATCCGCTTCATCAATAACAACATATGATGCGGTATGAATCTTTAATGCATTTTTTGAAATAGCCAAATCAGTAATTTTACCTAGGGTCCCAATCACAATTTGTGGTTGGTTTTTTTCTAATCGTGCAAGTTCAGCCTCACGGTTGGTTCCCCCAACCATAAGACGGATGTCTAACTCAACACTCGAATGTTTTGCGATTTTAGTTGCTTCTTCATACAATTGAAACGCTAATTCTCTGGTTGGAGAAATAATGACGATTTGAATCTCGCGCTTCGTTTCATCTAACTTTTGAAACAGTGGTAGTAAAAACGAATGTGTTTTTCCACTCCCTGTTTCACTTTTTCCAACAATGTTTTCCCCCTTTAAAATCTTAGGGATTACTTTTTCTTGAATTGGAGTTGGTTGAATGAATTTTAATTCACTTAACGCTTCCATGATATATGGTTTTAATAAATATTGTTTAAAACTCATTTTCCTCTTCCTTTCTGATAAAGATTGCCTTCGCAACTGGGTAAGTTGCATCGGTTAATGTTACATAGACTATTCTATTTTCTAGTTGTTCGGCTGATGTAAATTCAACTTCAATATAGTTTGAACTTCTTCCAAACCAATGTCCATCTTTTTTACTCTCAACCAATACTTCTAGTGTTTGACCAATAAACTTGGTTCGGTACTCTATCGCCATACTTTTGGATAACTCAATTAATTTATGAGTTCTTTCATGTTTGATTTGCTCGGACAAATGACCTTCCATATGATCAGCAGCTGTACCACTTCTACGAGAATATGGGAAAATATGCATTTCCGAAAACGATAGTTGCTTGATAAACGCATATGCGTCTTCAAAATCTTGATCTGTTTCACCAACAAACCCAGCCAAACAATCGGTCGTAATCGCAATGTTTGGAAACAGCTCTCTTACACGATTAATTTTTGCTTGGTACTCACTTGTGCGATACTTTCGGTTCATCTTCTTTAAGGTATTATCAGAACCGCCTTGAAGCGGTATGTGTAGATGATACGCAAAGTGTGATTCATATTGTTTGATTGTTTGAAGCAATTCTTCACTTACTTCCATTAGTTCAATCGATGAAATGCGAATTCTTCTTAATTTTGGAACCGCTTCGATTAAATCCTTTAACAAATGGTGTAATCGATATTCCGATAAATCTTGTCCATAGGCTCCAGTATTAATTCCAGATAAAATAATTTCCTTGACACCACTATCCACTAATTGTTTGATTTCAACAATGATGCTTTCTTTCTTTCGACTTCGAACCTTACCTCTCGCGAATGGAATGGTACAATAACTACAGAAATTCTCACATCCATCTTGTATTTTAATAAATCCTCTGGTGTGAGTGAAGAAACGCTTTACCTTTAATTCCTCAAAAACATCGACATCAAAGATACGATCTACCAATACTTGCTTTTTCTTACTTTGTAATGTTTCTGAAACCAAATCATAGAGTTGATGACGCTTATCGGTTCCAATGATAATATCAACACCCTCTATCGATGATACATCTTCTGGTTTTAGTTGTGAGTAACATCCCATTACCGCGATTACAGCATTGGGATTTCTTCTTGTAGCTTGTCTGATGATCTTACGTGACTTTGAATCTGATGTCGAAGTAACACTACACGTATTGATAATATAAACATCGCTCACATCATCAAAATCGGTTATGATGTACCCATGATCAAGAAAATCATTCATCACTGCCTCAGTTTCATATATATTGACTTTACACCCTAAGGTATAACTACTTACTTTCATTTGTTTCACCTAGTTCAAATTGATAGCTAATCACCGACATGATATACTGCGGTGCTGTCTCTGTTCTTAAGATACGTGGACCTAATCCAACTGGAATAAATCCTTCTTTTATTAATATGTCGACTTCCGATCCACCAAACCCACCTTCTGGTCCAACAACTACTAGTAAATTGTTTTTTGTAAATGTTGAAAGAAGTGATTTAAGTGTGTCATCAGACTTGCGTCCCATATCTTCATATGCGAACAAACAAAGATCAAATGTGTTCTTAATCGCGATTAGTTCTTTCAACGACATCGCTTTTGATAGTTGTAATAAGCTTGTGCGATGAGATTGTTCCGATGCCTCTTTGGCGATTTTTTGATATCGCTCTATTTTTTTATCTTCTTGTTCCTTGATTACTTTCACAATAGAGCGTTCCATGATGAGTGGAATGTAGCGATACGCTCCAAGCTCGGTGATCTTTTGGATGACTTCTTCGGTCTTTTCTCTTCGAATCAATCCTTGTGCAATCGTTACATTAATCGGCAATTCCGGATTATGATTGATTTGTTCTTTCACACTTAGATAGACGCTATTTTTATCAAACGACTCAATAACACATAAGTATGCTTCTCTTTCTTGGTTGCAAACAATGACTTCATCTTGCTTTTTCATACGCATCACAACACTGATGTGATGAGCATCATCACCGGTAATTGTGACTCGTTGACTCTTTATTTGATTGTTATTCACAAAATATCGTTGCATACTCATCACCTTTTTTATAATTATATATTATACCACAAAACACCAAAAAATTGAAGCAAAATGAAAAGATACACCAAGTGGTGTATCTCAGACTGTCGACAAAGTCGATGGTCTTTTTATTTTGGTTTCTAGTTATCCACA
>ERZ795032.306-NODE-306-length-63217-cov-279.904500_pt1 | contig 63217 bp, 66 predicted proteins | sample MGYA00375124_ERZ795032 | MGnify/ENA primary metagenome ERZ795032 (study PRJEB30167, sample SAMN05720154) | activated sludge metagenome | isolation source: Anaerobic digester | place: China | collected 2015-12-16 ... | reverse complement strand
GGCTCGAAATCAAGGCCGACACCAAGGTCAAGTATTACGAGACCGACCACAAGACGGTCACCAAGGGTAATGCCAGCGAGTTTTTCCAGACCTTTCTCGGCAATGCCAAGCACATCCGACACTGGCTGATCTCCTACCGCGATCACGCTTATCCGAATGAGCAGGAGATGAAGAAAATCATCGGTTCATTCGGCAAGCAAAGCCAGATGAAATCCAAAGATCACCATTACGCCATCACCTCCCGGCACGGAGATGCCTCGAACGCCAAGGAACGACTGTTCGTCTGCATCCCCGGCTCAACAACCAAAGCGGAGCAAGAGATGAAACCGGTGCCGCTGGCCGCTGCCGCGAACTTCCACACCAGTATTCCCGTGGACATTCGCTTGGGTGAGGCGGAACGCTTGAGCGCCGAGGCTATGGATGTCGGGGCACCGGGCGACCCCCAGTTCAGCTTCGTGCTCTGCCGCACCGGCACCAACAAGAACGGCGACCACTTCACCGCCGAGGAGTTGTCCGGTCGGCACATGACGGCCGTGAACAAGAAGGTCGATCTGCAGCATTCGCAGGAGTTCAACGACATCGTGGGCGGCATCGTCGCCGCCGACTACCTGGAGGACGACAACGGCGGCCGCGTGGAATGCGTCGGCGAGCTGTACGTCCACGACACCCCGGCCGCCCGGCTGGCCTACAAGCTGATGAAGCGCGGGATCATCTCTCAGGTCTCCATGGAATGCGACTACCAGGAAGGCGAATGCTCGGTCTGCCACAAGCGCTTCCAGAACAAGGCCGACTACTGCACACACCTGCGCAAATTCAAGGGCCGTGATTTCAACGGCCAACCCGTTTTCGAGATTCTGCACGGCGTCACTTTCACCGGACTGGGACTGCTCGACCGCAAAGGCGCGGACGAGAACGCCAGGATTCTGCAGGTGGCGTCCCTTCAGAGCCAGCCCGACCAATCCCAACCCGAAGGAGATTCCACGATGGAAGACAAAACCAAACCCACCGATGAACCGGCCGTCGAAGCGGCCAAGAAGAAACCGGCCCAGCAGGAAGGCGATCCCGCTCGCGTTACCGACCTGGAAAAGGAAAACCGGCAGCTCAAGGCCCAGATCGCCGAGCTGCAGAAACGCGTCCAGGAACTGGAAGCCGAACAAAAAGCGGCCGCCTGCCGCTCCCGCGCCAAGAAACTGCTTACCCGGCTGGAGAAGCAGGGACTCTCCTTCGCGTCCGAGGAGGACCGGGAAGTCGAGCTGAAACGCTTGGCCGAGCTGTCCGACGAAGCCTTCGCCGCCACCGAGGCCGCTTACGAGCGCCTGCCCAAATCGACCAAGGCGGACAAGGCGGACAAGGACAAGGAAGAGAAACCCGCCGACAGCGACCAGGGCGGCAAGCCCGCCGCCAAGGCATCGACGGAAACCCCGCTACGTAGCGACGCCGGTGTACGCCCCCACGATGTAGACGACCGCAAGGTGTCACTCGAGGACCGCCTGCGCGACGGGTTCATGGCCGCTTACCGCAATCGTGTCGGCGAGGACTCTCCCGAACACTCGCAAATCAACGCATAAGGAGGAAACACCATGTCATTCATCAATCCGTGTCACCGCAGTCTCGCCTATGGCGACGGCCACATCCAGGGCGACGGCCAGCTCGGCCAGGTGGTCCGCGTGGTCGGCGACGATCTGTTCGCCGTCAACACCGATCCCACCAAGCGTTCCTTCGGCATCCTGATCAAGGACTACGCCGGTGGCGAAATGCCCGGTATCTACTGCGATGGCGGCGTCTACGAGACCGACGCCTTCGAAGGGACCGTCGTCGCCGGAGACGACCTGAAAGTTTCGGCGAACGGTCGCCTGACCAACGGCGTCGCGGCCGGAGAGCACGTGGTCGCCCACGCCATTTCCGTACAGAGCGGCGTCCTCAAATTTCGCCTGCTCGTCTAACCCAAGGAGCCAACGCACATGAAAACCAATCAGTTGAAGATCCATTCCCAGGAGTACATGGAAACCATGGCGCGGCTCATGAGCGAGGCTCTCGAGTCGCCCGAAGGCATGCGGGCGCTTGCCGCCGCCATCGCCGCGCCCATCGAACAGGAGATCAAGCGCAAGGAGATCTCCTCGCTGCTGCTCACCAAGCACACGCTGCCAAAGGGCGAACGTCCGGTTTACCAGAAGAAACCGACCGTCAAGGCCCACTGGATCAGCAAGGACGGCGACGCCCAGGAGCAGGAGGTGGGCAAGGACGAGGTCGAGTTCCCCACCAACCGCATCCACTCCAACCCGATGGTGGACGTTTCCGTCCTCAAAAACGGCAACATCGGCACGCTGATGGACATTCAGACCAGCGCCGCCGACGCCATCCGCAAGGAAATGGACCGCCGCACCATCTCGGTGCTCTCCTCGGCCATCCCGGCGGCCAACACCATCGAGGTCACCGGCGACCTGCTCACCGAGGATGCACTGAACGAGGCCATCTCGATCATCGAGGACCTGGAGCTGTCGGTGAAGTACATCGTCATGCGCGGCCGCCGGTTCAACGACATGCGCGGCTGGAACCTCGATCCCCAGACCAAGCTCGAGCTGCGCCAGAAGGGTGTCATCAAGAACTACGGCACCGGCGGCATTCTGCTGACCGCCTCCATGCCGCTGGACGAGATCATCATCGTCCCGGATGAAGAGGTCGGGAAGATGCCGGTGCGCGAAAACCTGAAGACGGAGTCCATCGATCAGAAGACCCGCTTCAAGACCGGCTGGCTGGTGTGGTCCGAAATCGGCCAGGGCATTACCCGCCCTGACATCATGGCCAAGGTCAAACTGGTTCCGTAATCTTAGGAGGTGACGTGAGATGAATCGAATCAAGAACATCCGTCCCGGCGTTCTGGTGATCCCCGACGCCGGGCTGAAACTCAAGCCCGGCCAGGTAGTCGAGGTGGAACGCCTCACCAAGCAGATCCAGGCGGCTCTCAAGAACGGCCGCCTGGCCATGGCCGACAAACCGAAGCAGGAACCGCTCGCCCCTCCAGAGCCAGACCAGGACGCGGAACCGGTGGACCTGAGCAAGCTCTCCGCCACCGACGCCATCTCCAGGGTCAACGAGGAGGCCAATCCGGAGACCCTCAAAGGCTACATGGAAACCGAAAAACGCCGCACGGTGATCGACGCGCTCAAGAGCCGTCTGGAGGGCCTGCAAGGTGCTGCTGAGTGACCTGATCGCCGACCTGCGGCTCGACCTGTCCGATCCGGGCGCATCTCTCTTCGAGGACCAGACTCTGGAGAGATGCGTCCGGAAAGCCGTTTTCCGGGTCGGCCGTGACCTCGACCAATCGCTGACGATCACGGTCGGAGAGATCACCCCGATCCCACCGGCGAAGTCCGCGAGCTCCTGGTGATCATGGCGCAGATCCACGCCTGCCAGGTCATGCGTTCGGCCACCGCCAACGCCTTCTCCTTTTCCAGCGGCGACAAGAGAGTGGACAAAACCGGACAGCCCGGTTACTGGGCCAAGCTCGAGGCCGATCTGCTCGCCGACTACCGGCAGCGGCTCACCGAGCTGCGTCCGGCCACCCAGCTCGATCAGGAAGCCTACATCCTGACCCCGAGCGGCCTTACGCCGGTCATCTACGAACAAGGGATCGATCTCGATGTTGTTGAATGACCGGGAACGCGCCGAAGCCGTGGCCGATGTCGCCCGGCTGATCCTCTCCTCGGGCCAGACCGCACGCATCCTGCGCGTGGTTCCCGGCGAGCGGCTCTACGGCACCGACGATGCCGAATACACGGAAATCTCCGTCATCCCCCTCGAACTGAACGAAACCCCGCCGGAGGAGCTGAGCGGCAAGATCGACGCGCTCGCCTGTGTCCTTCCGGATGCCGATGTCCGGGGTGAAGACCGCCTGGCCTCAGACAGGGAAACCTATCGCATACAGAGTGTGGAAGAAGAACACTTCTTCGGCACCGTCACTCACAAGAACCTGCAACTGGTGAAGCTCAATGGGCGTTAGGCGGACCGGTGACTGGGACAAGGCCCGCGCCAAGCTGACCACCGGCATGGGGCCGCGCCTGGCCTCGGCCCTGCGTCAGGCCACGATCCGCAACGCCCTTTTTCTGGTGCGCGAGATCCAGCGGGGGATACGCTCCCAGGCCCCGGGCGGACAGGCCTTCGTGAAACTCGCCGCAAGCACCATCGAGCGCAAAGGTTCCAGCAAGGCGCTCATCGACACCGGCTTTCTCGTCAACGCCATCACCCAGAAGATCATGGCCGACAAGGCGTTCGTCGGCCTGCTGCGCGGCACCGTCAACAAGGACGGGGAAGACATGGTGAACATCGGTGCCGTCATGGAGTACGGGGCCACCATCAACCATCCGAACGGCGCGACCATCATCATCCCCGCCAGACCCTTTCTGCATCCGGTGATGGAGAAGTACCGCGAGCAGATCCTCCAGAACTATCGCGAGGCGATCCGCTCCGCGCTTTGAGCCTCCGACACATCGCCAGCGCTTCCGGTAAGTAACCAGGCAGAAAACGGAGGCGTCCCTTGAGCACGATACAGACCGTCACAGAAACCCTGATCCGCCTGGCCAAGCAGGCCATCCACTCGGACACCGTGCTGGTGTTCCCGGATGACCTGTTCGAGGTCCAGCGCACTCCCAGCGTCATCCTCCAGGGGCCGAAGATGACGGAAGACCGTTTCCGCCGCAGCCAGAGCCGCCTGTTCGAGAAGAATATCGCGGAGCTGAGTTTCGAGGAGTGCCGGTTTCCCCGGCTCTATCACCTCGATTTCGACCTGGTGGTAACCGTGGATCGGGAGGCCGAACTGCTCGGTTTTCACGAGTCGGTATCGCGGTTCCTTCAGCTTTACCCGGAGATCGCCATCGTCGACCAGGGCAGTTTGAACCTCACCGAACTGGTTCCTCTGGGCGGCCTGGCCCGGGTGAACCTCTCCAACCTCCGGCAAAGCTCCGGACGCATCCGCATCGAATCCTGCCCGGTGTACGACGGCGACCTGCGCGACGGTCGGCTGATCCGGGATCGGACCTTCCAGTTTCACGGCGACGTGACAGAACAACGAACCATTCAACCGTAAAGGAGAACAACCGTGATCGAGATCAGAAACCTGCAGTTCCAACCCCTGACGTTCAACCTCTCCGGCCAAGGAACCCTCCACCTCGGGCCGCGAGAACGCAAGAGCATCGCCCGCAAGGACCTCTCCGCCGAAATCAAGACCGCCGGAAAACGCGGACTGGTACGCATCACCGACCTGACCGGCGGCGCGGAACCGGAGCCGGAAAAGCCCACGGCGACCGAGGACGCCGGAACCGATGAGGCCAAGACCACCAGCAAGCGGAGGAAATAACCATGCCGACCTATCTATCCCCCGGGATTTACACCCGGGAAACGGACTTCAGTTTCTATGTGAAGCAGATCTCGACCTCGTCGGCCGCCATGGTCGGGGTGGCCGAGAAAGGCCCGATCAACAAGCCCGTACTGGTAACGAGCTGGGAGCAGTTCATCAACCGTTTCGGCTCCTATATCAACGAGAGCTATCTGGCCTACGCCGCACGGGCGTTTTTCGACAACGGCGGCTCGGTCCTCTACGTCACCCGCATCGCCCATCTCACCGATCCCACCGACCGGGACACCCTGACGGCGCTGAAGTCTTCCATCGTGCTGCAGAACCGGGAGGCGACGCCCGCCGACGCCCTGCGGATCGAGGCCGTGAACGAAGGCGTCTGGGGCGACCGGCTCTCCGTCTCCATCGAGGACGGCTCCCTTGACCCGGCCAACCATTTCAACCTGGTGGTCCGGCACAAAGGCGATGTGGTCGAGGTGTTCAAGGATCTGAGCATGGACGAGACGCTGCCGAACCATGTGGAGCTGGCGATCAACGACCGCTCGGATTTCATCCTGGTCCAGGATCTGGCCGCAGCAACGGGAACGCCCGGCGACCGTCCAGGATTGGGCGTGTTCACGCTCAGCGGCGGCGACAACGGGCTGACCGATCTGGCCGATGCGGATTTCATCGGCGATCCCTCGCAGCATACCGGTCTCTATGGCTTTGACGAGATCGACGCCCTGAACCTGCTGATGGTCCCCGGCGTCACCACGGTGCCGGTCATCAACGCCGGAATCGCCTATGCCGAGGGGCGCAAGGACCTGCTGTTCATCGCCGACACGCCCATGCACCTGGAGCCGCTCGAAGCGGTCGACTTCCGCAAGGGACAAGGGATGTACAGCCACGCGGCCTTCAACTCCTCTTACGCGGCGCTCTACTACCCCTGGCTGGAGATCAGCGATCCGGTCAACTCGCGCAAGAAACTGGTGCCGCCCTGCGGCGCGGTGGCGGGCTGCATCGCCCGCAGCGACCAGAAGACCAACGTCTGGAACGCGCCCGCCGGTATCGACCGTGGCCGCATCTTCAACACGCTCTCCCTGGCCTACAAGACCAGCCGTGGCGAGCGCGATGTGCTCTATCCGGAAGGGGTCAACGTCATCGCCGTGTTCCCCGACACCGGCATCAACATCTGGGGCCAGAAGACGCTGCAAAGCCAGCCCTCGGCCGTGGACCGCATCAACGTCCGCCGCCTGATGATGTTCATGGAGGAAGCCATCTCGGAATCCTCCCGCTTCGTGGTGTTCGAGCCGAACCACCCCCAGACCTGGCGTGCCCTCGGCCGCCTGATCAACCCCTTCCTGCAGGACATCAAGGACAAGGGTGGCCTCTACGACTTCGCCTTTCAGTGCGACGAGGAGACCAATACCCCGGCGGTCATCGACCGCAACGAAATGGTGGCCCGCGTGTTCGTCAAGCCGACCAAGACGGCGGAGTTCATCGAGCTGAACTTCATCCTGACCAGCACCGGCGCGGACTTCAAAGAAATCATCTAACGGGAGAACACGGCTATGAGAAGCGGAAACATGCCCAAGAGCCTTTACCAGAACTGGCAATTCGCCATCGAGGTAAACGGCTTCGACGTGGCCCTGTTCCACAAGGGACAGGAGCCAAAAACCGAATTCGAGGAAGTGGCCTTTGCCCCGGCCGGTTCGATGTTCGACCAAAAGGTGGCAGGGCGGGTCAAGTTCGAGGACATCACCCTCGAGAAAGGCACACTGCAGGACGGCTCCGACGAGGCGGCCCGCGAATGGATCAAGAAACAGGTGGACGTGAACGCCGTCACCGGCGGCCTTCCGGCCGACTACATGCGCGACATCGACGTTGTCCGCTACGACCGCACCGGCAACGAGACCCGCCGCTGGACCCTGCACGGGGCCTGGGTGAAGGCGCTCGAATACGACGAGCTCGAAGGCGGCAACACCGAGAACACCATCGAGAAGCTCACCATCTGCTTCCAATACTGGACCTAAACCGGAGGATCGACCATGTACAGCTTTGAACTGCCAAGCGGCGCTGAACTCGAGCTCCGGGAAATGACCGGGGCCGAGGAAGAGCTGCTCACCAACCAGCGCCTGATCCGTTCCGGAGAGGCTATCAACCAGGTGCTCCGCAACTGTTTCGTCCGGCTGGGCGAGAAGACCGATCCCGATCTTTCCGAGGTGATGAACCTGCTCTCGGGTGACCGGCTGTTCGCCCTGGTCCGCCTGCGCCAGATTTCCCTCGGCGACGAGGTGGAGCTGGAGCTGAGCTGCCCGAACAGCGCCTGCCGCATGACCAACTTCGTGACCGTCAATCTCGAGGATCTCAAGGTCACCCCGTACGGCGAGGAGCGGGAGTTCGCCTTCAAGCTGCCCGGCTCGAAGAAAACCGTGCGCTTCGGATATCTCGACGGCCATAAGGAAAAGCGCCTGGCCAGCTTGCGCGAACCCAACATCTCCTCGGCCATGCTGATCCGCATCCTCGACATCGACGGCAAGGCCCCTTCCAAGAAGAGCCTGGCGGAAATGTCGATGCGCGACCGCAACGCGCTGCGGCAGGAGATGTCGCGGGTCGACGCGGGAATCGACACCTCGGTCGAAACCGAATGCGATGGCTGCGGCACCAAGATCCGCACCCGTCTGGAGGCCGAACCGGCTTTTTTGTTCCCAGGAGTTCGCTTGTAAGCGACGCATTCTTTCTCGCTTACGGCGGACTGCACTGGGGCTGGTCGGAATCCCGCTCGCTGCCGCTCAGGGTCCGGCGTCAGTTCGTCGAGGCCCTCGAGCGGCAACTTGATTTTGAACGTGAGCAAACGGAACGGCGATAGATGAACGGCGATCTCGGACTGGGCATAGTGGTGTCGATGAAGGATGCGTTCTCGCAGAACGCGCAGCGCATCCGTGGTTCCATGATGGACCTCGATTCCACCGTGGCGGATGCCAGCGAGCGGATGACCCGCAACCTGGACCGCATCCAGCAAGGGACCATGATGCTGGGGGCGGGACTGGCCCTGATGGCAGTACCCGCCGCCCTGGTCGCCTCTACCGCCGCGACCCAGAAAGCCCTGGGCGAGCTGGCGTCCCTTGGCGTGCAGGACCTCCGGGCCATCGAGGACGCCGCCGAATCCTTCACCAACCAATGGTCCGGTGCCGACAAGGCCGCTTTCATCACCGCCACCTACGACGTGAAATCGGCCCTGTCCAACCTCAGCGACGAGGCGGTGGGCGTCTTCACCTCCATGGCCGCCATGACCGCCAAGGCGACCAAGGCCACCACCCAGGAGATGGTCGGCACCTTCACCACGGCCTACGGGATCTTCAAGCCCATCATGGCCGACATGAACGACATGGAATGGGCGACCGCCTTTTCCGGAGCCATGGCGCAGACCGTGGCCTCGTTCAAGACCAACGGCACCCAGATGGCCGACGCCATCAAGAACATCGGCGCGGTGGCGGCCGCGAGCAACATTCCCCTGAACGAGCAGCTCGCCGTGCTCGGCCAGCTCCAGACCACCATGCCCGGCTCCGAGGCGGGCACGCTGTACAAGGCGTTCATCATGAAGGCGGCCGAGGCCGGTGACGAGCTTGGCCTGTCCTTCACCGACACCAGTGGCCGTCTCAAGGGCGTGGTTCCCATCCTGCAGGAGATCAAGCGCCAGTTCCCCGATCTCTCCAACGCAGCCGCCCAGGTGAAGCTGAAGAAGGCCTTCGGTTCCGACGAGGCGGTCAAGTTCCTGCTGCAGATGTCGGCGGGCACGGAGAGCCTCGAAGGCAATATCCAGTCGGTGGGCCGAGCCATGAAGACCGGCACGGCGGTCACCGAACAGATGGCCGACGCCATGAACCAGGACATCGGAGCCCGGTTCCTGCTCCTGCGCCAGCAGATGGCCAACCTCAGCGAAATCCTGGGTCGCACCTTGTTGCCGGTGGTCACGCCGGTGATCAACGGCGTCTCCCGCGTCATTCTGTTCCTGCAACGCATGGCCAAATCGATGCCGGGCGTGACCCGGGTGGTCCTTGGACTATCCATGGCCCTCGGCACCATTTTGGTCGTGGCCGGAGCCGTCACCGCCGCCGTGGGCATGGTGGGACTCATGCTGCCCGCCATCAAGGCCGGGTTCGTGGCCATCAGCGCCGCGCTGGCCGGGGTGGGTTCGGCGGTCGCGACCTATTTTCTGCCCGTCACCGCGATCATCGCGGGCGTGATCCTCTCGGTGTATCTGCTCAAACGCGCCTGGGAAACCAACTTCGGCGGCATTCAGGAGATCATCACCGGGGCCTGGAACAAGGTCTCGCTGGTCTTCCAGGGGATCAGAGAGCTGGTGGGCTCGCTCAGCGGCGGCGTCGGGCAGATGTCGGCCGAACTGGCACAGAAGCTCGAATCCGCCGGGCTGTTGGGCTTCGTGGTCACCGTTTTCAAGGCCTATTACCGGGTTCGTGAGGCCATGGCCGGATTGTGGGGCGCGTTCTCCCATGCCTTTGGCCGCATCCGCGACATCCTCGAACCGACCGTCCGCACACTGATGAGTGCCTATGCGGCGCTGGCCAGTGCGGTCTTTTCGGTGGTGGAGATCTTCGGCGTGGCCGCCAGCGCCACCGATGGATCGTCCTGGCGAACGTTCGGCACAGTCATCGGCACTGTCGCCGGTGTGCTTCTGCAGGGGCTGGCATTCGCGCTGAAGATCGTGGCCTGGAACCTGTCGCTCATCGTCCGAGCCCTGGCGGTGGTGGTGCGCAGCGTGGTCTGGGTCGGCAAGGTCATCGTCGGGTCCCTGGTCGGAGCGGCCAAGTTTATCTACAAGTTCCTGTTGCCCGTGCGCATGATCGGCGAAGCATTTATGGCCGCCGGAAAGATCGTCTATGCGGTCTGGCAGGTGCTGACCGGCGACATTTCCCTGCTGGACGGTCTCAAGGCCATCGGCGGCGCGGTCTACGATTTTGTTGCCACCCCGTTCCGCTGGGCGCGGGATGTGGTGGTCGGTGTCTGGAATTTCATTTCCGGGATCTTCACCTCCATCGGACGCCTGGTGGCTGACGCCGCCGGACAGATCGGCCAGGCGATTCTGAATTTGCCGATCATCAGCACCCTGCGGGATCTGTTTGCCACCGTGCGCTCCTTCTTCGCCGGGGACACCACTTTCTTCGAGGCGGGCAAAAAGCTGCTGATCACCCTGGGCGAAGGGATCTGGTCGGCGGTGACCTATCCCTTCACCATGCTCAAGAACGCCTTGGGCAAGCTGCGCAATCTGCTGCCGTTCTCCGATGCCCGCGAGGGACCACTCGCCAGCCTGACCGCCTCCGGTTCCGCGCTGCTCAAAACCCTCGCCGACGGCATGAGCCTTACCCAGTCGCTGCCTGCGAAAGTGTTCGGCTTCGCCGCTCGCGGGATTCTCTCGGCCGCTGCGGGAGCCTGGCAGCAGATCAAGACGGCGGGCGGAAACCTTATGGACGCCGCCTCGGCTCCCTTCCAGATGGCTGGAAAACTCTGGGATGGGTTGACCTCCGGGGCTCAAACCGTCGCGGCCAAGGCTGGTGCCATCTTCGGCGGTCTCAAACAATCCCTATTTGGCGACACGCCTGAGCTGGCGATCACGCCGCCCCAGGTCAATGCCTGGGACGCGCTGGCCACGGGAGCCGTCAATCTCCGCGACCGGATCGTTGCCACGCTGTCGGCCGTGCCCGGCGCTGTCGGTCGAATCTTTACCAACGCCGGTGCCGAGGGGCAAACCCTCTGGCAGAGGCTTTCCAGTGGCGCGAGCGCGGGCATTCAGGCGATCAAGGAGCGCAGTGCCGGGATCACCAACGGTTTGCTCTCCTCCGCTCGCGCCATGCTGGGAGTCCGGACCCCGATTCCGCAGGTGGCCGAGCAGAAGCAAACACTCGGAGCTGCGCAGCCCGCCGAATCGATTGGGCAACGCATCATCGAAAGCGTGCTCAGTCTCGTGCCGCGTCTGGACGAGCGCCTGGTGCCCAAGGCCCTGAGCGCCATGCTGATGCTCCAGCCGGTCATGGCCACGGCCGCGCCGCCTCCGCAACCGATGAACGGCATCGTGCAGACCGTCGCGGCGGCCGTCGAGCCGGTAAGTAAGAGCTATATCCAGCCGTTCGCGGTGGAACCGGCACTGGAAAACGGAGACGCCTCTCTGGCTCCGGCCGGGATCGAGCGGCCCATAACGGCCGCTCCGACTCCGATAGCAAAACCCCTGCAATCGGGACTCATCGAGACGGTGCCTTCCGAACGGTTGATCGCTCCGGCCCGCACCGCTCCCGCGACACCCATGCGGGCAGAGGAAAGCGGTCCGGGTCTGCGCGAGATGCTGGAATCGCTGCTCTCGCGCCTCGATGGCCTGGCCGACCGCCCGGTGGAGCTGAGCGTGACCACCAACATCGATGGCCGGAAGGTGGCCGAGGCCGTCTACAAGGACCTGCGGGAGCGGAAGATCAGAAACTACGAAACCCTGTGAGGAATACATGGCTTGGGATCAACAACCCATCAAGGGATATCTGGTGGACGCCGACACGGGGGAGCGGCTCGAATTCCAGTACAACCCCAACTCCATCAGCGACGAGAAGTCGACCGACTACGCGACGATCAAGATCCCCGGTATGAGCCACCCGCGCTACCAGTACGTCGCCGGGGAACCGCGCCGGATCGCCTTCAAGGTCGAGCTGTTCAAGGGGCCGGTCAAACAGAAGGTCGACTGGCTCCGCTCGCTGCAATATCCGGAACACGCCGGAACCATGCTCAAGAACGCGCCGCACCGCGTACTGCTGATTTTCGGCGATCTCTACCCGGGCGTGACCTGCATCGTCCGTCAGGTGAAGGCGCGGTTCTTCGGCCTGTTCGACCGGGACAACCTGCTGCCGCAACGTGCCGAGGTGGACATCGTCCTCGAAGAATATGTGGACCGTTCCATCAACTGGTCGGAGGTACGTTCATGATCGGCCGTGATTCCCGCTACGCCCGCTGCGTTCTCTACCGGGACAGCGACGGCACCTCCCTCGGCATGCGCCAGCGCATCGACACTACTCCGAGATATGACGACCGCCTGCACACCGTGGTTGAGGGCGACCGTCTGGATCTGCTCGCGCACCGCTATCTGGGTGACGCCCGGCTCTGGTGGATCATCTGCGACTACAACGACCTCTTTTTCCCGTTGGCGCTCGAGCCCGGCCTGGCCCTGCGCATTCCTTCTCGCGAACACGTCCAGATGCGCCTGCTCGACTGAAGCCTCCGACACCTCGCCATGCCTTCCGGTAAGTAAGCAGGGAACTGCGAACCGCCGGAGATACGCATGGATCTGGATACCTTCAAACCGACATTTCTGATTCAGATCGAGGGACAAGACCTCTCGAAGGACATCACCCAGGAGATCACCTCGTTCGTCTTCACCGACAACGAGGAGGAGCTGGATGTTCTCGAGCTGTCGGTGACCGACCGCAACCTGCAGTTCGTCGACGATCCGCTGTTCCAGGAAGGCAACGAGATCGTGGCCCGCTTCGGCTACGTGGGGAACCTCTCTCCGCGCAAGAAGGCGGTCATCAAGGACATCGATTACGACTTCCCGGAAAACGGCGATCCGACCATCCGCATCAAGGCCTACGACAAGGGCTTCAAACTCGCGGGCAAGGAGAACCAGAAGGTCTGGCAGAAACCCGCTCCCGGCATCCTCTATTCGGAAATCGCCGAACAAGTCGCCGCCGCCAACGGCCTCACCCCGGTGGTCACGGCCACCAAGGGGACCCATCTCCGCGTCACCCAGAGCAACATCTCGGACGCCCAGTTCCTCAAGGAGCTGGCGGAAAAGGCCCGCGACCGCGATGGCGACGGCGTGAGCGGCTATGTCTTCTACATCCAGGACGACGAACTCCATTTCCATCCCCGCGAGCTCGACCAGACGCCGCTTCTGACCCTCGAATATTTCACCGACACCAAGGGCCTGCTGCGCTCGTTCCGCCCCAGCACCCAATCCCAGGGAGCCAAGGGCGCGGGTGTCGAGACCAAGACGGTCGGCGTCGACCCGCGCAAGAAGGACGTGGTCGAGCACAAGGCGAACAATGCCAGCACGCCCGAGCGGACCGCCCTGGGCAAGCAGACCTATCTGGTCGACGGCAACACCGGCGAAGGCAGCTTCAAGGAACAGGAGACGGGGCAGATCGTGCCCAGCTTCGACCGTTCCGAAGGCTTTCACGAAGAGCCGCGCCAGGAGCCAGCCCAGGACAGCGCCGAAGGCAAATTCCGTGAGGCCGAGCTGCGGCAGGTCGAGGCGGACGCGGCCACCATCGGCATTCCCCAGCTACGCGCCAAGAAGAATGTCGAGATCAAGGGCGTGGGACGGAAGTTTTCCGGCATCTACTACTGCCACTCGGTGCGCCACAGCATCAGCGGCGCTGGCTATCTCTGCGAACTCAAACTCAAGAAGAACGCCCTCGGCAAGGGCGCGGGCGACAAGTCCGCCGAGTCCCAGGGCAAACCCAACGACAAGGAGGCCCCGCCCACGCCGCAAAACGAGCCGCCAGCCATGGTGACCATCGACGCGGACTCCGGCGCGGTCACACAAGGAGGCGGCAATGGGTGATCTCAGCAAGAATTTCAACCGTTCGGAATTCGCCTGCAAAGGCACGAACTGCTGCGGCCATTCGGCTGCGGTCCATCCCGACCTGGTCGACGCCCTGCAGGCGTTGCGCGACCGCATCGGCAAACCGCTGTCCATTACCAGCGGCTTCCGTTGCAACCGGCACAATAAGGCGGTGGGCGGCGCGGAGCAGAGTCTCCACACGATGGGCATGGCGGCCGACGTGAGCTGTCCTGCAGGCGTTTCGCCCGAGGAACTGGCGGTCATCGCCGAGGAGATCCCGCTCTTCCGCGAGGGCGGCATCGGCGTCTATGCCTCCTGGGTCCATCTCGATGTGCGCCGGTCGGGCAAGGCGAGGTGGCGGTCATGAGCACCGAAACCAAGAACCTGTTTTCCGGCACCGCGCTGGGTCTCTCCGGGCCGCTTCGGGTGGAGATACTTCCCAATGGAATGACCGCCAGGCTGACTCAGCCGTTCCGTGTCCGTACCGGCGCTGGCCGCATCATCGAAGTGCCCGCCGGGTTCGAGACCGACTTCGCCTCGGTGCCGCGCCTGTTCTGGCGCGTGGTGCCGCCCTGGGGGAGATATTCCCCGGCGGCCGTCGTTCACGACTACCTCTACCACACCGGCAAGGTCTCGCGGCTTGCTGCCGACCGCCTCTTTCTCGAACTGATGGCGGCCCTGGCCGTGCCTCTGTGGAAAAGGCAGGTCATGTATTGGGCGGTTCGCCTGGGCGGCTGGCTGGCCTGGGACACCAGTCGAAAACGGGAGACGGAGCATGCTTGAAACCCGCGACCGTCAATCCGAGGAACGCTACCGCAACCGCTGGTACGGCAAGTACCGGGCCTTCGTGCGCGACAACAACGACCCCGAACGCCTCGGCCGGGTCCGCCTGGAAATCCCCGCCGTGCTCGGCAGCGGGCGTGAGAACTGGTCCGAATGGGCCGCTCCCTGTTTCCCCTACGGCGGCAACGACGACACCGGCATGTTCCTGGTCCCAGAAGAAGGGGCCTCGGTCTGGGCCGAGTTCGAGGGCGGCGTCGTCCAGTATCCGATCTGGACCGGGGTCTGGCTGGCCAAGAGCAATCCCGGCGAGCAGCCCGAGGAATCCAAGCGCACCTGCGCGAATGCCTTCTGTCATGACTGCGAGGACAAGGTCGAGCATCAGGCCAACCGGCACGACGATCTCGAACACAAGAAGTACCACGGCCATCCGCCGTATTACTGCCCGCGCCTGAAGGTCCTGCTCAAGACCGAGACCGGCCACACCATCCTGGCCGATGACCGCGACGGCGACGAGCTGCTGCGGATCATCGACCGCGCCGGGCAGATCCTAACCATGGAAGGGAAGGTGAAGCCGGAGATGCAGAGCGGCAACGCCCTGCGGCGAGGCACGAAGGACGCCGAGAAAGGTGACCAGTTCGACATCGCCTCGCAGATTGTCGGCTCCCGCGCCCGCATCCAGCTCACCGACCTCTGCCGCCAGCAGGTGATCCTCGAAGCCTGGCAGGACAAGGAGAAGGTCCACATCCTCTCGTGCGACAAGGGCCGCTCCCGCTGGCAGAAGATCCTCATCGACACCACCAAGGGCCGGGAGAAGGTTCACATCTGGGGACTCAACGGCACTCAGGAAATCCTCGTCGATTCCACCGCCGCCGCCGAACAGATCCGGCTCACCGACAAGGCCGGTCAGGTGGTGCGCATGAACGCCGCGCCAGGCCAGGAAAGCATCAGCGCCACCGACAAGTCCGGCAGCCTCGTGTTCATGGATGGGGTGGCCGGAAACATCATCATTCGCTCGACGAACACCGTCTTGATCAACACCTGAAGGAAGCATCGCATGGGAGAAAGAACAACAACGCCCTCCGGACTTTCGGCCAGCGAGGAATTGCTGGCCCGGACCTTCGATCATTGGCGGGAGGAATTCCGCAGCATCCTCGAAAACCACCGCCGGGAAATCCAGGATCGTCTCGAGAAGATCGAGCGCGAAATCGAGAAGAAATCGGACAAGGAAAACGTCGAGGTGCTGGTCCGCTCGATCTATTCCGATCTGCACCGGCACGCCGAGGAGATCGACCGGCTGCATGCCCGGGTCGGCTCCAAGATGGGGACCGAGACCATGTGGAAGATCGTCGGCCTAGTATTGACCATCGGCAGCACCATCGGCGGACTCGTCGGCTTTCTGATCCATCTGTTGCTGAAGGTGAACCCATGAGCTCCCAGGCGCGACTCGGCGACATCAGCAGTCACGGCGGCGTCATCATCACCGGGGCGAGCCGGACGCTGGACAACGGCATGCCGGTCGCCCGCATGGGTGATCTGCACGTCTGTCCCATCCCTGGGCATGGCGTGACGCCCATTGTGACCGGCAGCTTCGACACCATCACCGAAGGATTGCCCAACGCCCGCATCGGCGACATCACCGCCTGCGGAGCCATCATCGTCACCGGCAGTCCCGACACCATCGACAACTGAGGGGGCCGCCATGAACAATCTCGAACAGCCGCAGGAACCGCACTACTGGGATGTCTTCCCGAAACTGATCCGGGTCTCGCGATCCCCATTCGTCCAGCGCATTCCGCTCTCGATCCGTGGTCTACCCGAAGCGCCGGTGTTCGAATCGTCCAATCCCGACGTGGCCAGTGTCGATGAGGACGGCAATGTCGAGTGCGGCTTCGTTCCCGGAGCGGCCATGATCCTGGTCTGGGATTCGCCCGAGCGGCTCAGCCTGCGTCACGTCCAGGTCGAGGTCTATGGCGGCGGCGTCTCCGCACCGGTGGAGGTTCCTTCATGACGGATACCGCGTCAGCCTATAACCACTGGGAGGTACAGCCTCGCTCCATTCGGCTCTCCGCTGGCGAGTTCGAGCAACGGGTTCCGCTCTCCCTGCGCGGCGACGTGGACGCCCCGGTCTTTGCCTCCAGCAACCCGGAGGTCGCGGAGATCGGGCCGGACGGTGTCGTTCGCTGCGGCTGGACCATCGGCAATGCCGTGCTCATGGTCTGGCGATCCTCGGTCCGGGACAGCCTCCGTCATGTACTGGTGGAGGTTCGCGATCCGTCCTGGTTCGCCGACCATCCGGACTTTGCCAGCGGAGCATCGGTCTTCCTCAGCGGCATGGTGGTCAACGCCCTCAACACCAGCGGTGTCGGCAACGCGCTGATCGAATTCCGCCGCTCGGAAACCGGCCCGGCGGCGTTCCAGACCTTTGCCAACGCCTATGGCAGGTTCGAGCTGTCCGTGCCCGAGGGATTCTATTACGTGGAGGTCACCGCGCCGGGATACATCGCCTGGCACGGCTGGGTGAACGCCGACCCCAACACCTCCGGCGACATCCAGATCGTTCTCTCGCCCGAGCTCGACGGCCAGGTCGCCCGCATCGTGTTGCAGTGGGGCCTGAACCCCCGGGATCTCGATTCCCATCTCACCGGGCCGACGCCATCGGGCGGTCGCTTTCATGTGTTCTATTCCCACACTATCGAAAATGAGGCGGCGGAATTGGACGTGGACGACACCAGCTCCTACGGGCCGGAGACCATCACCATCCATCGGCTCATCCCCGGCGTCTACCGTTACGCGGTCCACGACTACACCAACCGCAACGCCAATCCGAGCACCGGCCTGGCGCAGTCGGGAGCATCGGTGAAGGTGTTCCTGAACGACGGCCGTGAGCAGACCTTCACCGTTCCCAACGCCCCCGGCACGGTCTGGACCGTGTTCGAAATCGACGGCGCGACCGGAACAGTGACGCCGGTCAACGCCATGAGCTATCAATCACAACCCGCCAATGTCGGCATGTAATGGAGGTTGTCATGATTTCCGAAGAACCCGCCGACTTGCAGGCCACTATCGAGCAGACCGATTCCGGCGAACAACAGTATGTGCTGCGGGCGCTCTGCGATCACCTGTCCGGCATCCGTGAAGAGCTTTCCGGCATCCGCACACTGCTGGAGGCCGGTCACTCCGCCTCGGAGGCGATGCGCGGCCAGGCCCAGGCCTATCTTGAGGCCCAGCAGGCCAGGACGCAGGAGTACCTGGGCCAGGTCCAGATCGAGCCGGAGCCCGATTTTTATCCCTTCGTCGAACTGCCTACGGGCACCGAACCCCGGGATCTGCCGGACGGCAACCGGCTCTTCACCTTGCCCGACGGCATGATCCTGCGGACCACTGACGACCAGCGAATCTGCGTTATCGACGGAGGAGAACAGCAGGTCATCACCCCCGGACCCGGCACGGCCATCGAGGTCGCCCCGGGACGCCTTTACACCCTGGTCGAGTCCTATCTGCGTTCGACCCAGGAGACAGCCGGTATCAGCGGACTGCCTGCCGGGATCGAGCCGACCGCCATGGGCGCGGAACGCTTCGCGGTGGTTCTGCCCGAGGGCATCCGCCTCGACGTCGATCACCGGGAGCGGTTCATCACCCTGATCAACCCGGCCGGACCAATCGACATCATCGGCATCGGCCGCATCGAGGGCATCGGCGAAACCATCGCCGTTCGTCTGCTTTCCGGGGGAGCCAAGGGATTCCAGTGCGGCCAGTCCGGCCACGGCGGGCTGATCGAGGCGGACGGAACCATCCACCTGGGTCTAAAAAATGGTCTGGATCTGGTGGTCCGGTTCCAGGGAGAAGCCATTGACGACGGCACTTCGGAAAATGGCTGCTCTGGACAGTGCGGCCTCGACTGCGAGGAGCGTGCCTGATGAGCTACGATTTCCTCGGCAAGGGGTTGCGTTACCCGTTCCGGTTTCAGTCGCTATCCGGCGGCACCCAGGTCTCGACCGCCACCTCGCGGGAGCACGAGCATATCCGCGAAAGCATCCTGCAGATCCTCGGCACCCGGATCGGCGAACGGTTCATGAATCCGGAGTTCGGCTCCCGGCTGAAGGATCTGGTGTTCGAACAGAACGACGAGGTGCTCAAGGGCCTGCTGCGCCATTACGTGATCGACGCCATCAAGCGCTGGGAAAAGCGGGTGATCATCACGGAGGTGCGCTTCGATGACCGGCCGCTGAACATCGACGGCAACCTGCTACTGGTACATATCGCCTACCGGGTGATCCAGAGCCAGGTGGACGGCAACCTGGTCTATCCCTTCTACAGAGAAGACCCGAACAATCCCGCGCCCAGCTATCCGCAGCCGGAACCCGAGCCGGAACCCGAGCCGGAACCGCCGCCGGTGCGCAGCGTGCGCCTGTCGCCGGATGTGCGCTCACTGTTCAATCTGCTCTGGTTCGACGCGGCCGAGATGAGCCCCGATCCAGCGGATTCCTTCATCTGGCCAGCCGGGGAATACGAAGTCGCCTTCATCGAGGGAGCCTTTCAGGACCGCAACGGCAAGTGGATCGTCAGCGATCCGGGTGACAACCACGGCCATTACCTGACGTTCGAGGGAGCGCCCGAAACCGAAGCGCCCCAGAGCGAGCACGCCCTCTATCTGGCCGCGAGCGGTCTGGGCTTCGACACCCAGAGCCAGGCGGAAGAGAACGCCGCTGGCACCACTCACCGGATCACCACGTTGGAACCGGGCCGCATCGGTCTGTTCTATTTCGAGGGCAAGAAGGAATCCCACTACCTCAATAACACCTCCGGGCAGCCCAATCCCGTCTGGCAACTGCGCGGCCCGCTCTGAGGCATCCCGCCTCCGACACATCCAGGTCCCTTCCGGTAAGTAACCGGCGTGGCGAGAGCATCAGGCGCTCTTGCGTAACCGCCGAAAACCGGAGAGACCATGGGCCGCGCAAGCATCGGATACATCAACAAGGATTACGAATCGATCCGTCAGGAGCTGTTGGCGAAAATCCCGCAGCTCACCGACCGTTGGACCGATTTCAACCACTCCGATCTCGGCGTCGTCCTGCTCGATCTGTTCTGCGGCGTGGGCGACATGCTGGCCTACTACCTGGATGCCCAGGCGGCGGAGGCCTTTCTGCCCACGGCCCGCCAGCGCCAGAACGTCATCAACCTCTGCAAGCTCATCGGCTACCGCCTGGATTCGCCGGTGGCCTCCACCACCACGCTGCGTTTCCGCATCTCCGCCCCGCTCGGTAAGGACCTGACCATTCCGGCGGGAACGGCCTGCCGCGCCTTGCTGAATGACGGCGAAGCGGATTTCGAGACGGTCGAGGACGGCCTGATCCCGCGTGGCGTGCTCTCGGTGGAGATTCCGGCCCGGCAAGGCGTGCGCCGCACCGAGACCTTCACGTCGACGGGGCTGCCATCCCAGCGCATCCGCCTGACCGGCGACGTCATCGCCCAGGGCACCATCACCGTTACGGTGGGGGACGACGCCTGGAGCGAGGTCGATCACTTCCAGGACAGCCTGGCCGACAGCCGCCATTTCATGGCCGACCTGGACGCCCTCGACATCTCCACCCTGATTTTCGGCGACGGACAAAGCGGCGCTGTACCCGCTCAGGGAAGCGCCATCGCCGTCAGCTATCTGCAGACCATCGGGGACCAGGGAAATCTCGGTCCGAACCGGATCACTCAACTGCTGAGCCCGATCTACCTCGACGGAGGCCAGGTTCCTCTGACCGTAACCAATCCTGTGCCCGCCACCGGCGGCGCTTCGCGGGAAGCCCTCGAACACGCCCGCCGACAGGCACCGGCGGAGCTGCGCAGTCTCTGGAAAGCCGTCACCCTGGAGGATTACCAGGCGCTCGCCGAAGGTTACCCCGGCGTCGCCAAGGCCAAGGTGCTCGACACCAATGCCTGCCAGAACATCCGCTATTACAACGTCCAACTGGCCATCGCCCCCAATGGCGGCGGCATGCCCTCGGCGCTGCTCAAGCGGGACCTCGCCGAGTTTCTTGAACGCCGCAAGGTCATCACAGTCGAGATCAACCTGTTCGATCCGATCTATCGGCCCGTTTCCATCGACGCCGAGGTCTACATTTGGCCCGGTGAACCGCTAGAAAACGTGCGCAGCCGCATCGAAGCCGCGCTCACCGATTTCTTTTCTTTCGACCGGGTCTCCTTCGGCCAGACCATCCACTTCTCCGACCTGGTGGCCCTGATCGATGGCGTGCGCGGCGTCAGCCACATGCATCTCTACGCGCCGCAGCAGGACATCGAGCTGCGCAACGGCGAAATTCCGGTTCTCGGCAGCGTCAACCTCGATCTGCGGAGGGCCGGTTGATGTCGGATTGGTTCAAGGACAATCTGCTCGGCCTGCTGCCGCCGCTTTACGAGCACAACGACGAGGCCGGTGACCTGCGCACATTTCTGAGCCTTCCAGCCGGAACGCTGGACGAGCTCAAGCAGGCCATCGACGACTTCCCGACCATCTTCGATGTGGATCATTGCGACGAGCGCTTTCTGCCGCTGCTGGCAAGGCTCGTCGGCCTCGAAGTGGACGGCACCTGTTCGCCGGACTGCCAGCGCCGCCGCGTGCGGGAGGCGGTCGAGATCTATCGTCGCAAGGGCACCATTCCGGCCATCGAACGCGACTTCGACTCGCTCGGTTGGCGGGGAGAACTGCAGGAGACCTTCCGCTCGGCTCTGCGTCTCAATGCGCGCTCCAGACTCAGCAGCGCCAAGCTGCCCGGGCTGGTGTTCAGCCTCGGCGTGTTTCGCGTGCTGTGTCTCAACCAGACCGAGGGGCTGCGCGACGCCCTGGTGTTTCACCACCCGGCGGGCACGCGCTGTTTCTGGCTCCAGTTCCTCCTGGAATGGATCGAAGGCGGCGCGATGCTCGACTTCGAGCACGCCAATGCCGTGCGCCGGATCGTGCTGGCCTTTCTCGACGAGACCTTCGTGCTTGGCCATTCCTCCCTCGGCTCCTGCCGTCACCTGACCAACAAACAAAAGGCATGGGAGCTGCTGCAGCTCACCAGCACCACGGAGATGATTCCGGAGATCGACCGGGCCGCCGTGAAGGTCTCCCGTTTTCACGGCCGCCAGAACCGGATGCGCCTGAACCACAAGGCCCTCAACGACTGGCGGCTGCCGTACACCCGTGTCGGCGAGGATCGGGTTTCCTTCTGCACGCCCATCTACACCGGCCGCGATTTCGAGGGGGATGTGCTGGAAAGCGGCTTCGGGCTGGGCGAGAGCCATCTCAACCGTAAATCGCTGACCCATGGCGAGACCGCGCTGCGGTACTGCTTCCGGCAGAAGGATTTCTTTTTCGACACGCAGGCGGAACCGGTCGAGCGGGCGGAGGCCAAGTACGACCTGCGCCTGCCCTTGGAATCCCGGCACCGTCTCTGCTTCCAGCTCGGCCGCGCCAGGCTCAACGCTGGTCTCGACCTCACCGCCAACCAGGGCGGCATCAGCAATCTGCTGCTCGCCTCCACCGCTGGCTGCGACGCGGACGTCACCCTGGCCGTCGACCGGATCGACCGATGGCGGCGGAGAGGGCCTGTGTTCCGGCTCAACGCGAACACCCTGAACACCCGGTATCTGAGCAATGCCAATCTGACCGGCGAACGGGCCTCGCTTGAAGTCCACGTGGACACGGGCTCTCTCCAGCGCCATCGGGTCGAGACCATGAAGCTGGGCGCGAGCCCGCTCAACACCACCGGCCTGCGCCTCTCCGTTGACCGGACCCGACCCCTGCGCGTCAGCCGCATGCGCCTCAATCAGGCCGGATTCCGCTGGTCGCGGCCGTCCTACCGCTGGCTGTTCCGTCAGCAGGACCTGCACGCGCCCACGCAGGCCGGGTTCGAGGCCGCCAACAACAACTATCGCGCCACCCAGTGGCCCATATGAAGGAGAACCCATGGCGATACATCTCTATCTTGACGAAGCGCTGACCCAGCAGATTTCCGAGGGGGATTTCAGCCGCCCCGAGGCCGAGAGCTACAACGGCACCGACGGCGACATCAAGGATCGGCAACTCTACGTCGCCAACGAGCAGACGAACCTCGCTTCGGCCATCGATGCGGCGCAGACCGCCATCGCTCTGGCCGAACCGCGCTTTGCCGACGGCGAGCTCATCATCATCGACGGCGAGCAGATGCTCGTCGAAAGCGGCGGCGGCACCGCCAATCTCACCGTGCAGCGGGGCGTTGCCAACACCGCTCCGGCCGCGCACGACGCCGGGACGACCGTCTATTCCGGCTACGACTACACCGGGCTGGTGCTCGATCCCATCGACGAAACCGGCACCGACGAATCGGTCTGGTACCGACTGGCCCTGACCCAGGCGGAACTCGACACCGCCACCCAGGGCGCACCGCTCAATCTCGGCGACAAGGCATTCCAGCAGACGCTGTCCTTCTGGCGGCGTTGCACCGTGCTCCCGGGCACGCCGGTGCAAAACAAACTCGACATCAAGCTGCGCCTGACCGGCACGGAAAACCCGATTCTCTAAAGGCGCATAGATGGCTGGCATAACGGTTGACATCGACATTTCCGCGAAGGTGACCCGGGCTTGGGCAAGGGACCTGGACACCCGTCAGGCGCTCCTGGGCTCGATCCTGGTGGATACGGATACCGCCAGCCGGGTTGTTCGCGCTTTCGAAGCTGAGGTGGATGCGGCCTGCCGAATCCATCAATCGGTTGAAGTGATGGCGCTGACACAGGCGGTCGTCCTCGCCGAAGTCACCAGGCTGCTCACTACCGGCCAAGTGATCCACAACCGCCTGAACCGGAACACCGACCTGTGGCTCGTCATCCATGGACGTCTGGGCGTCGATGCCGACACGGCGCTGCGAGTGACGCGCCCCTGGCAGCGGAGCATCGACACCAGCGTCAGGACGTCGGGCGCACACATCAGCCGATCCGACACCGTTCAGCGCATCGCGATTCCGGCCGGGCTGCTGGCCGACACGCGCCAGATTCTGTTCGCGGTGCTCATCGATCAAGACCACGAAATTCAGACCTAAAGGAGAACAGCAATGGCACTGGGACTCATCGTCAAAACCGGCCGGATACTGACGGCCAAACTCCTCCTCGGCCAGGCCGTGGACGGCATCACCCACTGCGCCATCGGCGACGGGGATGCCAGCTTTACCGACCCGCAGAATCCGCCCGCGCCGGACATCGGCCAGACCGGGCTCAGAAACGAACGCGCCCGCAAGCGCTACTACAAGCGGACCTTCCTCAAGGAGGACGCCGAAGGGGCGCTCCTGGTCAACGGCGTGCGCTACCTGGAAACCGGCGAGGAGACCAACACCATCGGCATCTTCTTTCGCTTCGACGAGGCCGAGGCCAACGGCATCACCATCCGCGAATATGGCTTCTTCGGCGGCGATGTGCAGTACGTGCAAAGCGTCACCGGGGATCTCGCCATGGGCGGCGTGTTCCATCAGGACACCAATCCGACCGGCGAGGTGCTGCGTCCGGGCTACCTGTACGAGGTGAAGAACATTCCCGACTTCAACAAGATTTCCGACACCCGCGTGGAGCTGGTCGGGATCATCAAGATCTAACTGGAGGATTCAATCATGAGCATCTCACGCGAGACATTCGACCCGACCAAGAATTACAAGCGCATCCGTTACCATCAGGATCGCGACCTGCTGGATTCCGAACTCAACGAGCAGCAGGACATCATCAATCTGGAGCGGCGCAAGATCGCAGACATCCTGTTCAAGGAAGGCTCCATCATCATGGGCCTCGAGGTCAGCGCGGCCGCCAACGTCCTGACTCTGGCCCCGGGCGTTGTCTACATCGACGGACATCTGGAACAGGTGAGCGGCGCGACCCTGACCTATGACCCGGCCACCACCAGCGGGGCCGATTACGTTTACGTGGAGCTGCTGAAGTACAACTACGGCTACACCCAGGACCCGGCCCTGATCAATCCGGCCACCGGCGAGCCCACCGCCGAACGGGAAAAATGGGTTCTCTCCCTCAAGGCGACGGACACCAGCGGCCAGACGCTGCCCAACAACGTGGCCGAGCGCCGGGTGATCCCGATCTACAAGTTCGACCGCGAGAGCGGAGACGTCACGCCCACGGTGCAGGAGAAGTCCAACCTCTACCTGCGGGATCTGCTGGGTACGCTGCCGGGCAGCCGGATCACCGTCTCCTCGATCACCGAGGACCAGCTCTCCTTCGCCGCCGCCGAGGGTCTCAACTCACTGATTCAGAACCTGGCCGAGCGCACCTTCGACCAGGCCGGAAGCTACCTGGTGCGTGGCTTTGACACCTTTATCGGCGGCGTCGACGACGACAGCGTGGAGGCGATCACCAACGCCGGACGCGCCTACATCCAGGGCTTCCGGCATCAGCGCGATCTGCCCACCTCGACCCTGGTGCCCAAATCCATCGCCACCAAGTCGGTGCGCGGCGAGCAGAAGACCTTCGACATCAACAAACGCCGCTATCCAGTCAACTCCACGCCGCTCAAGGAGACGACCCAGGTGGAGGCCATCGTCGAGATCACCCGCAACGTCACTCGCGGCTCGGTGGGCGGCGGCGAAGACCTGCTCGACCCCAATCCCGTCGTGGACATCCTCGAGGTCAGCCAGGGAGCGACCATCTTCCAAGAGGGCGTGGACTGGCAGCAGTCGGGCAACCATGTCGACTGGCTCGGCTCCGGTAACGAACCGGCCATCGGCACCACCTACACGGTGCGCTGGACCTACACCAAGCAGATGGTCAAGGGCACCGACTACGTGGACAGCGGCTGGTTCGGACAGGCCAACCATCCGGCGGCCGGAAACTATTTCTATCTGGTGACCGCCTACAACGCCACCGGCGAGACGGCCTTCAACGCCGCTGCGGTCGTTGCCCGGGCCACCACCGCCGGGGAGATGAACAAGCTCTCCTGGCTACCGGTCAGCGGCGCGACCGGCTATCGCGTCTACCGGGCCGCCACCAACGGCGCACGCACCGACTACAAGCGACTGATGGAGCTGGGCAGCGAGGCGCTCTCCTACGTCGACGACGGCGTCGAGGAGATCGGCACCGCTTCGCCTCCGGCCACCAACACGGCCGGACTCACCATGTCGCCGGTGCAGCTCGAGCTGGGCAACCTCAACGTGATCAACTTCGGGCGCGGCAGCCTCGGCGACCAGCCGGTGAACGGCTCCAACTGCAGCCTGGACTATGACTATTACCTCGGCCGCCGCGACATCGTTTACGCCACCACCACCGAGATCAAGCGGCTGGAAGGGGCTCCGGCCGATTTCCCGAAGCTGCCCATCGTGCCGGAAAACACCCTGGGGCTGTGCAGCATCGACTGCCCGCCCAACTCCACCGACATGGAGATCCGCAACTTCGGCCTGACCCGCATCACCATGGACCAGATCCATGACATCATTCAGGACGTCGAGGACCTGAAGTACAACGATGCCCAGTACCAGATGAACAACGAGCTGCAGAACCGGGACGCCCAGACCAAGAAAGGCATCTACTCGGACGACTTCTCGAACACCGCCCAGTCGGACATCTACCACGCCGAATGGGACGCCCGGGTGAACGAGATCGCCCGCTTCGTCGCGCCGGACCGCATTCCGCACTCCACCGTGCTCTCGGTCGATCAGGCGGGCAGCAACGCGAGCTTCTTCGGCAGCCTGGCGCTGCTGCCTGGCAACGAGACCGTGCTGGTGGAGCAGAACGACTGGTCCGAGGAGCGCAACATCAACCCCTACGCGGTGTTCGACAAGCCCCCGGCCATGCTGCAGATCACGCCCAACCTCGGGCGGCGCGGCCAGACCGGCATCGCCGTCACCGGCATCAACTTCACCCCGAGCAAGTCCGGCATCGTGCTGCGCTGCGACGGCCAGGTGATGGCCAGCAACCTGATCAGCGACGAGGCCGGTCGGGTCAGCGCCTCCTTCACCATTCCGACCAACGCCCGCAACGGCAACCGCATCGTGGAGATGGCCGACGGCGTCTACTCGGCCCGGGCCAGCCTGCAGATTAACGATCCGCTGGTCATTACTCGCATCGAGCGCATCATCGAAAACCGCATCATCCGCGTGCCCGTGGTGCAGGTGGTCTGGCGCACTCAGACTATCTTCGTACCCCGCGATCCGCTGGCCCAGACCTTCAGTTTCACCCAAAACCAGGTGATCTCCAGCATCGGGCTGCAGTTCACCGCCAGGGACCCGAGCATCCCGGTCACCGTGCAGATTCGCGGCGTCACCACCGGTCTGCCCAACGGCGTGGTGTTCGCCGAGAAGGTGCTGGCCCCGAACGAGATCAGCCTGAGCGGCGAGACCCGCATTCGCTTCGACGACCCGTTCTACGCCGAGGCCAACACCAGCTATTCCGTGGTGCTGCTGACCAACAGCACCAATTACAAGGTGCGCACCGCCACCCTGGGCAAGATGGGCCGCTGGGGCATCATTACCCGGCAGACCTACATGGAGGGCGTGCTGCTGGAGAGCTCCAACGCCGAGACCTGGACGCCGCTCAACGGCTCCGACCTGGCGATGAAGATCTACGGCTACAACTTTCAGTCCGAGGGGATGATCCGCTTCCAGCCGATCACCGGCGTGCAGTTCTCCGACATCAACCTCGACGAATACTCGGCCATCCCCCAGGGCACCGGCCTCGACTGGGAATACTCCACCGACGGCGGCGTGACCTGGGACGCCATGGTTCCCGCCGAGGAGGAACGGCTGCCCAACCTCGCCACCCGGGTTCAGATCCGCGTGCGTCTGAGCAGCTCGCTCTCCAACGACACCCCGGCCATCAACTTCCGCGACGTCAACCTTGTGGGCTACCTCAACAAAACCACCGGGGCCTATCTGACCCGTGAGAACGAGCTGACCCAGGGGGTGGAATCGACCAAGGCCTATGTGCAGATGCAGATCCCCAGCGGTACCACACTGCAATGGTTCGCCAGCAACGACGGCGGCCTGACCTGGGAGGCGATGACCATCCAGGACACCCGGCCCATCGACGAGAACTGGACCGAGTACACCCTGGTGCGAACCTTCACCGACAACACCGGGAACAAGGTCCGTTACAAGGCCGAGATGACCGGCACGCCGCTGATCTACCCGCGCATCCATTCGCTGGGCGCGACCCTGAGCTAAGGAGGCACGGCCATGATCGTTCGACGCAAAGGCGGCCTGACCGAGTTCATCCCCACGCCGCAGGAGAAGCGCGACGGCCTGATCCGCGACCACGCCCTGGGACTGCTGGAGAATCTGCACCAGCGCCTGGCGCGGCTGGAACGGGCATCAAAGCTCCCGACCGACGAAGCGGAGGCCTTCACGGCGCTGCTGGCGCGGATGCGGGCCGACGAGTCGCGCAACCTCGAGCTGCACGCCAGCCTGATCACCTCCGATACCGCCTCCGGCTGACCGGCTCACTGCCACCGCCAACCCAGAAACCCCGGATACGGCCAGCCCGTTCCGGGGTTTCTGCCGCCTGTGCGCCGCCCAATCCAGCCAAGTTCTCAAGTCATTGAAAATAAAGGTGTTAAATGTCGGCTTCGGCTGTTCTTCTACTTGATTTGTGTCCGGAAAGAAGCATTCATTCATGGTGTAAGCGGAGGCTAAAAAGCCTTGCCTGACAACGACTTAGAAGCGCCATGAATGACGGAGGCACGCATGAACCTGAAAGAGATCCACTACGGGATCGAGATCGAGACCGTAAAACGCACCCGGGAGCAGATCGCCTGGGCCATCCACTCGGTGGTGGGCGGCACGGTCCGCCATGTCGGCATCCCCAGCAGCTATGACCCCTGGGAGGTCGAGGACCTGCGCGGCCGCGTCTGGAAGGTGGTGGGGGACGCCTCCCTGACCAGCGTCCCGGCCCATCTGCGGGCCGAGGTGGTCAGCCCGGTGCTCGGCTACGACGACATCCCGCAACTGCAGGAGGCGGTCCGGGCCATCCGCCGCGCCGGGGGCAAGATCAACAGCCAGTGCGGCATCCACATCCATATCGACGCCGCGCCCTTCGACGGCAGGCACCTGGGTAACCTGGCCAAGATCATCTACAAGCAGGAGCCGCTGATCCTCCACGCCCTCGGCATCAGCCGCGACCGGCTCAACCGCTACACCCGGCCGGTCAGCGACGAGCTGATCCAGCGCATCGAACAGCATCGCCCGCGCACCAAGGACCAGCTCAACCGCATCTGGTACGGCTACCACAATCGCCAGCCCCAGCACTACGACAACAGCCGCTACCACGGGGTCAACCTGCACAACGTCTGGTACCGGGGCACGGTGGAGTTCCGCTGGTTCGAGGCGACCCTCCACGCGGGGCGGATCAAGGCCTACCTGCAATTCTGCCTCGCCGTCGCCGCCAAGGCGCTCAACGGCCGGGCCGCCTCCAGCCGCAAGCGGGACTTCGACCCACAAAGCGCCAAGTACGACTTCCGGGTCTTCCTGCTCCACCTCGGTCTGATCGGCGACGAGTTCAAGACCGCCCGCAAGCATCTGATGGCCAACATGCCCGGCGATGCCGCCTTCAAGAACGGACGGCCCAAACCGGAGGACGTCCTTCCGGACGAACCCGAAACCACCACTCTCACCAACGAGGCCGGGCAAGTTCCCGGCCTCACTGTTTAAGGAGGTGCCCCATGAAGATTCTGATCCGCTCCACCACGCTGGACGGCGAACCGATCCCCGGCAGCGGGGAAACCCTGCAGGCCGCCGACTGCCTCGAAGTTGTCGAGCTGATGCGCGGCCAGACGCCATTTACCGCCAGCCGAGCGCCCCGGGACTACATGACCGAAGTGCTCTCCGGCATCGAAGGCGGGCCGACCCAGCCGTTGCCGGAAGACGCCGCCGCTGCGGCCGCCGAGTTTCTCACCCGTCTGGCCCGGCACGGCCTGATCGAGTTCCTGCCCGACGACAAGGCCAGCGACCACTGGCCGGAACGCTTCCTCGAAGCCCTGGAGACGGTGCGGCTCTCCGGACGCACCAACATGCTCGACCACCCGGAGGTGACCCGCCTGACCGCTGAGATGGGCTACCCGGATGTGGCTGAGTGGCTGGCGGACCACCGGCGCGAATACGCGACTTTCGTCCTCGAAGGGACGAGACCGCTCGGTAAGAACTTCGGCGGCAAGGAGGACCCGTCTCCATGTGCGGACAAGTAGGCATCATCTTCGGCCGCAAGGGCGAGCGCGGCCACGAGCTGGCCATGCAGGACAAGGCGCTGGAGTTCGAGAAGCTGCGCGGCGCCACCCGCATGGCTGAGATCAACGCCGCAGCCGATGCGGCCTGGAACAGCGGCGCCGTCGAGGCCTTGCGCGAGGCCGTCACCGCCCAGGGACGGCATTCCCGCGCCAAATGGGCCGATGCACTGTCCATTAGCGTGCGGCCGGTGATCACCTACTGGTTCATGGCGCTCTACTGCGCGGCCAAGACCGCCGCCTTCGTCGGCGCCGTCGATGCAGGCGTCGATTGGATGCCGGCCGTGCAGGCCGCCTGGACCGAAGCCGACCAAGCCCTGTGGGCCGGCGTGCTGAACTTCTGGTTCATCGGGCGCGTGTTCGACCGGGTGAGGCCATGAGCCAAATTCCCCAGGCAGCCATCGCCCTGGCCAAGCGCTTCGAGGGATTCGAGCGTAAGGTGAAGCGCGGAATCGAGATCACTGCCATTCCCTACATCTGCCCCGCAGGCTTCTGGACGATTGGTTACGGCCACCTCTGCGATCCGAAGCATCCGCCGATCACGGAGGCAGAAGCCGAGGCCTATCTGGCGCGAGATCTGCAGACGGCTCTGGCGGCGACGCTGCGCTACTGCCCTGTGCTGGCCACCGAGCCCGAGAGCCGGATCGCGGCCATCGTGGACTTCACGTTCAACCTCGGGGCGGGGCGGCTGCAGACCTCGACGATGCGACGGCGGATCAACCAACGAGACTGGGGTGCAGCCGCAACAGAGCTGCGTCGATGGGTCTATGGTGGCGGCAAAGTGCTGCCGGGACTCTTCGCGCGACGAGAGGCTGAAATTTCCTTACTGGACACCAAAGTGTAGGGCATCGAGTTTCTGCGGCGCGAATACTTCATGCATCCCATCGTTATTCTTTGCCGATCCCCAGAAGTCATCAACTCCAGATCAGGCGCCAGGTTGCAACTCCACGCGCACTTCCCGTGGCTTACCGGCCCGCTCGACTGACAAGACCACAACATCTCCTACCTTTCGGTCGTCAAGCCGTGCGAGCAGCTTGGCGACATCGTCGACGGGAGCGCCGTCTATGCCTGTGATACGGTCTCCCGGCACGATGCCTTCGGGGCCAACGGTGATACCGCTCAGCCCCGCCTTTTGCGCCGCTGAGCCAGGGGCGACACGGAGCACAAACACGCCTTGGGTACTGGTCAGTGCCTGCAATCGGCGGTTGAGCTGCTCGTCTACCTCGATCCCAAGCGCCGGACGGATGTATTTGCCGGTCTTGATGAGTTGTGGCACCACACGCATGACCGTGTCCACCGGCACGGCGAAGCCGATCCCAGCCGATGCACCGGAAGGGCTGTAGATCGCTGTGTTGATGCCGATCAGGCGGCCGGCCGAATCGAGCAACGGCCCACCCGAGTTGCCGGGGTTGATAGCGGCATCGGTTTGAATCAGGTGTTCGATGGTCACTCCGCCAGATTCCCCGGGCAGCGATCGATCGAGCGCGGACACGATGCCGTTGGTGAGTGTCCAATCCAGGCCGAAGGGGTTGCCGATGGCGAACACCTTTTGTCCCACCTTGAGGTCTGCGCTGGTGCCGACCGGAACGGCGGGCGGGCGCTGGAAACCGACGCCGATTTTGAGCACCGCGATATCGTGGGCCGGACTCACGCCGACCAGCGCGGCTTGGTAATCGCGGCCGTCGGCCAGTTTGACAGTGGCCTCCGACGCCCCCTGAATCACATGAAAGTTGGTAACGACATGACCGGCGTCATCCCAGATGAAACCCGAACCCGTCCCGCGCGGCACGGAAAAGACGTTGCGCGTCCAGACATCTCGTACCAGTTGGGACGTCGTGATGTAGACCACCGATGCCCGGGATTTCTCGAACAGTTCGATGGTGGCCTGTTCGTCAGCGGCCAGATCGCCACGCGGCGTGACGGTGCGCTCAGCGGCTTGGCGCGGGCTGAACCAGGCCTCGATGGCGGGCAGGAACTGCCAGAACAGCATGAGTGCGGCAACGCACGCAGTGATGAAGAGCCACCGCCGGACGAAATGATCCGGAGCTGGGCGTTGTGGGTAAGGATCGTGGTAAGCCATGGCGGGGGTTCCTTTCGAGTGATTTAGCGCCAAAGGCCGCTCAGGCCCCGGCGTGGCGGGCGCATCGGGGCGAACGACCTTGGCGCGAGATATTCCGTTTGGAACGGCAGGGCCTGCGATGGCTGAGGCGCCAACGCCATCAGGCGCGCGATACGATCCTCTGTCGCCGGATGCGTGCGCAACCAGGACGGTTCGGGATTCCCCCAGCCGGGCAACAACCAGGCTCGCCACGAGCGGCTCACCCGCTCGATCTTCGCCAGCGCCGAGGCGAGCCCGTGCGGATCTCCCGTCAGCTCTACTGCCATCCGGTCGGCATCGAACTCTCGCACACGTGACAGACCCAACTGTGCGAGCAGTGCCAGTTGCGGCGAAGCGGCCAACAACAGTAAGCCAATCCAGTTAATTTCTGCTGCACCGACCAGCAAGGCTGGCATGCTGATCAGGAGCGCGACCTGACCCAACAACGCCAGCAGGTTCGTGAGCCGGCTGATCGAATCGGCCAAGCCCATGACACGAAGATCTTCTTGAGCGATGTGCGCGACTTCATGCGCCAGCACGGCTTGCAGTTCGCGCATACTCAGGCTGCGGAGCAGGCCATCGGTGAGGGCAATGGAGGCAAGGCGCCTGGAGCCGGTGGCAAAGGCATTGACGATGTCGCTGGGCACATAGTACGGAACCGGCGTGGCGGGCAAACCGGCACGGGCGGACAGCTCGCGCAACAGGGCCCAAATCTCGGGGGCTTCGTGCGGGTACAAAGCCCGTGCGCGGTACAGGCGCAAGGTCAGCGCCGACGCAGCTGTCGGCTCCAGCAGCAGCGCGCCAGCAACGGCAATCAGCGCGAGCCACAGGCCGCTTTCCCCGAACAGCAGGCTTCCTGCGGCGGCTGCGATCCCGACCAGGGTCAGGACCAACAGCCCGGTCTGCAGGCGGTTGAGCCAGCGGTGTTGCAACAACGCCGCGCGCGGGTCATTGGGATGATGACGGGGCATGCTCAGATGTCTCGGCGGCACGGTCGTCGCGCTTGCGCAGCAGCCAGTAGGTCGCACCCAGAGCCAGCGTGGCGCCTGCCAGCGCGGCTATCTTTGCGGGGCTCGCCTCGGGGTCAAGGATCACGAACTTGCGCGCCAGCGCGATTAGACCGATGAGGATCACGGTCTTGACCTGGATGATGCTGTCCCGACGCAGCGCCACGCGCACGATGGAATGCTTGAACTCCATCGCGATCAAAAGCGTCATGATCATGCCGAACACACTCTGGAATACCTTGTGATCCAGGGGATTGAAGGCATCGAGGACCAGCAGCGTGAAGACGACGGAGATAAGCTGGAACAGCGACACCACGATGATGACGGCAATCACCGCCGACAGCACGAGCGCGACGACCTGCTCGAAGCGCTCGTAAAAACTCATGATGGCCCACTGGTCACGCAAGACCTGAAATGGGTTAAGGCGTGTTGATTTCATGACGATGAACTCCCTGGAAAACGGCTGCTGTCGAGACGGCGGCGCATTGCGCTGATGTGTCCTTCAATCAGCTCGGTCGACATGCCAAGCGTCGACATCACCTGTTCCGCCAGCCCAATAGCTGCGGCAAAGGATTGCTGGTACACGCGCACGTTGGGCATGGCGCGAAATGCATCGGCCGCGGTCGTACTTCTGCATGACACCCACAAGGTCAGCGCCGGACGGCGCTCGGCAATCGCCTGGGCGATGCGCAGCACTTGCTGGGCATGGGCGAACGTGAGCACCACCAGACGCGCTTGCGCCAACCCGGCAGCCAGCAGGGTATCGGGCCGACTCGCATCGCCATGGAACACCGGCACTCCGGCGGCACGCTCGGCCTCGACCTTCTGCTCGTCTGCTTCCAGCAGCAGATGCGCCACGCCGGCGTGGCGAAGAATCTCACTGACGGTCAGGCCAAGCTCGCCCGCGCCGCAGATGATGACGTGGTCTCGAAATCGCGCTGTCTGCGCGGTGATCTCAACTTCTTCAGCCTGGGGTGGCTGAATGACGCCGCCGGTGCGGCTCAAAAACCGGGCAAGTACATCGTGATGGCGGATCAGCAGCGGTGCCAAGGCCATGCTGAGCACCAGCGCGACCAGCATGGGTTGTACGACGGTCGCGGGAATCAGATGCTGCTGCAAGACCATGCCCAACAACAGCAGGGCGAACTCGCCGCCATGCCCCAACGCTATGCCCGTGCGCCAGGCATCGAGGGCGGACAGGCGCGTCGCCCGCAAGGCCAGGGTGTTGAGCCCGATCTTGACCGGTACCAGCACTGCCAGCCACGCGAACACCGCCAGTGGTGCCGAAAGAATCTGCGCTCCGTCCAACTGCAGGCCGATGGTCACGAAGAACACCCCCGACAACACATCGCGAAACGGTTTGAGGTGGCTTTCCATGTGGTGACGGAAGTCGCTCTCGCCCAGCACCATGCCGGCCAAAAACGCACCCAGGGCGGCGGATACGCCGACGGCGTGCGCAGCGGCGGCCGCGGCCACCACCACGCACAAGGAAACCAGCACGAAGGATTCTTCGTGGCCCTGCCGCGCCACCCAGCCCAGCAGGCCATGCAACAGACGACGGGAGGCGAGGGCCGCTGCCGCGAACAACATCAGCACGCCCAACACTTCGAGCAGCACGCTCTCGATCTTCGGCGACTCGCCGCGCGCCCAGATCGCCAGCAGGGCCAGCAGGGGCACGCTGGCCAGATCCTGAAAGACCAGCACGGCGATGGCGCTGCGGCCATGGCGTGTGGTGAGTTCACCCTGGTCGGCCAACTGCCGGCTGACCAGCGCCGTGGAAGACATGGCCGCCGCAGCGCCGAGCAGCGCAGCGCTCTGAGCTGGCTGCCCCAACCCCATCAGCATCAGGGTCAGAGGTGCGGCCACAACGACCATCTGCAAACTGCCAGCCACCAGTACGGTCTTGCGAGTGAGCCAAAAGTGCCCGAGGGAGAATTCCAGTCCGACCATGAACAGCAGCAGCGCCACTCCCAGCTCGGACAGAAAATCAAGCGCTTCTCCCGGCGCGATCACGCCGGTGACTGAGGGGCCCAGTAAGGCGCCGGCGGCGAGGTAACCCAGCAAGGCGGGCACTCTGAACGCCGCCGTCGCCACCGCCGCGAGGCTGCATGCCGCCAGCAGGATCAGGGTGGCGCCGAGCAAGTCCTGCATCGGTCAGCGCCCCACCTGTGCAGATGCCCAGCGCACGATGTCCTGCGCGCCCAAGGCGCCGGCCTGACGCCCGATCTCCCGCCCACCCTGGAACAGGGCGAGCGTCGGAATGCTGCGGATGCCGAACTGCGCGGCCAGGTGGGGTTCTGCCTCGGTATTGACCTTGGCCAGCCTGACCCTGGGTTCGAGCTGGCGCGCCGCTTGCTGGAACTGCGGGGCCATCATCTTGCACGGCCCGCACCAAGGTGCCCAGAAATCGACCAACAGTGGCAGGTCGCTGCGCTCCACGTGGCGCGAGAACGTCGCCGTGGTCAACTCGATGGGTTCGCCCGTGAACAAGGGCTGCTGGCAGCGGCCGCAGTTGGGATGTTCCGATAGCTTCGCAGTCGGTACGCGGTTGATGGACTGGCAATGCGGACAGACGAGGTGAAGATCATTCTTCATGGTTCGCCTCCTTGGACCACAGTGAGGCTGCCGCGCTTCGGGTCACAGACAATGCCGACCAATCAACGCCTTGGAGCCAATCGTTCCCGTCTTTGCTTACTCCGGCCTCTTCCAAATGAGCAGCGATGAACGCTTCGGCCTGCATGAGCCACCTTTGGACAGTATCTTCCTGACTAGGAATCAGCAGGATTTCAGAGACGCTGCTGGCATCCAGCCCGTCCACACGGATAAGCAGAAAAATGCGCCGCCACAAACGCGGCATGTCCTTCAGCAGGTCGAATGCAAAAGCGAACTCGCTCGACCGATCAACTAGCTCCTCCTGTTCCGCGATCGTTGCGGCATCGGGATGCTGACTGTCAGCGATAATATCGGCCAGCCTGAGTGTGTCATCGGGCTGATAAAATTCGAAGACTTCCTCTTCCACCATGGCCTCGGCGACGTCCTGGGCATCCGGTTCGACCGGCGCGTCCAGAGAAACGAATTCGCCAAATTGCCGGCTGCTTGCCACTTCGTTATCCAGGACGGCGAACAGATGCTTCAAAAGACCGGTGTAAGCCTCTTTTTCCCCCGGCACGGATTGCCATTCCACCTCAGCTCGGACAATCGCTTCATCCACCACGTCGCGCAGCGTCGGATAATCGCGCGGTAAATCGCCGACGGCCCGCAGATAAGCCAGCTCACGCCTTGCGACAGCCTCAAGTTTCGACAGTAGAGGCATTCGGGTCGCCTCGGCCTCATGGGCGGCTGATGCGGGTTTTGCGGCAATCCGCACCTTGAGCTCGCGCAAGCGCTCGCGTCGTGCTTTGCGCTTGATTTGATCCTGAGCATGCAGTCGGTCAAAATGCTTCTTGGCCTGACGGAACAACGACTGTGCGAGCATCTGCGCGAGGGGCGTCAGCTCGTCATGTGATGCAGTAACGCTGACAATCTTTTTGCCGGGCAGGTGCATATAGCCACTGGCCAGAAATTGCCGCTTGATCTTGTCGCGATCAAGGACGATTTGAAGTTGCGCTGAATCTTTAGTGTGTTTGTCGAGCAATGGCTTGAGGGCGTGCTCGATCACATTTCCCAAAGCTCTCTGCCAAGGTTCATGAAACTCTTTGTCGATAGCTCGATAGCCATATTGCATCTGCATGTATGACTCCTTCGATGTCATTTCTATGGAGGTATGAATCGAGGATGCTCATATCCATAGAATTTAGTTTGACCCGCTCTTATCCCTGGCGCGTTTTGCGAAGACGCCAACTCAAGAACAAAAGCGTGACACCATAGACTGCCGCATAGAAGCCCAACAGCCAGCCTGCGGCCAGGAATGACTCGACCGGACGGGAAAAAAATATCCACAAGACGATAGCGCCAAGGACAATCGAGAGCAGTCCACTGAAGGCAAGCCAAATTTCACCCTTGATTTCTTGACGCAGCCGAACGGCGGCGGATATCTCCAGCACACCGGTGAAAATCGCCCAGAAGCCCACGCTAGCCCATAAAAAAGAAGCCAAGACTATCGTGGCGACCCAAGGAGCAACCAGGACGACGACGCCCGTAAGTATGCCGACAATGCCGCTGAACAGCAGCCAGCCCCAGCGCTCTTTTTTCTGGATATGGCGCACCGCTGCAACCAAGTTGAAAGCGCCATTGACCAAGGAAAATGCGCCGAACACTAAGGTCATGGCCAACAGAGCCGATTGTGGCATCCAGAACGCAAGGGCTGCAAAAATCAATGCCAAGACACCGCGCAGCACAAAAAGCCACCAATTTTGGCTCAGCGAACACAGTGCTTTGGTGGGGTCATCCGCATTGGAATTAGCGATGGTGTCTGTGTTCATGCAATATCTCCTAAAGATCTATACAAAATAAAAAATCAAACACTCATGGGACAAGAGAGGGGGCGCTATGCGCCCCCTCTCCAGGGGTTTCAGAACAACTTGGACAGTTTTACCTTGATTTCATCGAGCCAGCCTTTTCCGCCGCCTCCCCCAGCCGTCTTTTGCTTGACTTTCTTGAGTTCAGCATACAGGGGCTCAAAGTCCTTCTTCTTTCCATAGCCCAGCAGTTCTGCCATTTCCAACTGCTGCCGCGCTTCGTTCAATAATGTCTCCAGGCGCTCATTGGACGCTTCGCTCCGCTGACCATCTTCTACCAAGGTCTCGGCGCGCTTCAGGAGCAGCTTCGCACGCAGGACGGGCAGCGGAAGCACGCTGCGCTCCTCGACCAACGTGCTGAGCGCTGACTGCAGCGCGGCTTTGGCTTCTTCGATCTTGCCCTGATCGATCAGCGGCACGACTGCCTTCACGGCTGCGGGATAGGACGCCAGAGGGATGTTGGTGACCGCGATCACGATTTCACTGGCCAGCAAAGCCAGCACGTGGCGAGCCTGTTGCACCTCGCCATGTTTGAGGGCATCCAGCGCCTCGTCGGTCATCGCCTCAATGGTTTCCGTGTTGGCGAACAAGTCGTGCACGATGGTGCGCACATCAACGGGGGCCAGGGCGAGCGTGGGTTCGCGCGCAACGATCAGCTCCAGCTTTCCCGTCACTTCGGCCAGCGTTGCCAATGCGCGTGCAGCGTCCTTGCCGTCAAGTGCGGCCAGCGCTGATTTGGTCAGCGCCAAGGCCGAGACGGCCTCATCGAGGACTTGTTTACGTTTGTCTGCCGCCTGCGAGTCCGTTTCCTTCTGAACCTCAGGCTGTACCTCCGTGACGACTTCAGCCTTGGCCTCTGGACTGACAGGAAGGCTGCTTACCGCGGCCTGTTCGTTTATTTCTTTGTTCGTCGCATTGGGATTCGATGTTTGCTCATTCATGGTGATATGCCTCCGTATGAGTTAGTGAAAATAGGCGAATCTATTGGGGCTGACTGCGAACATCGCGAGACTGACCGACCGAACAGTCGGCCCCTTCATCACCTCAAAACAGCTTTTGGATGCGCGTCTTCAACTCGTCGAACCATCCCTTGCCGCTTTTGCCACCAGCCGACTTTTGCTCAATGGACTTCACCTGATCGAAGATGGGTTTGAAGTCCGCCTTCTTGCCATAACCCAGGATCTGCGCCATCTCGATCTCCGTGCGCACGGACGACAGCAAGGTGCTGAGCTCCTCGTTCTGCTTGGCATCGCGCTTGTCGGTCTCGGCCAGCTTTTCAGCTTTTGCCATCGCGGCTTCAGCCCGTAGCACGGGCAGAGGAAAGGCGACCGAGGTCACCACCAGCGTGTTCAGTGCTCGGGCGAGTTCCGCCTTGGCGTCGTCGATCTTGCCGCTGTCGATGAGCCGTGCGGCCGACTTGATCGCTGCCGGGTACGTTGCCATCGGCAGGTTGTCGGTTTCGATCACGATTTCGCTGGCCAGATTGGCGACGATGGGCCGGGCCTTTTGCACCTCGCCATCACCCAAGAACTCCCGAGACAACTTGACCGCCTTCTTCACCGATTCCACGTTGGCGTGGATATCGTGGGTGATGACGCGTGCATCGACCGGCGCCAAAGCAAGTTTGGCGTCGCGTGCCAATACCAGTTCCAGCTTTCCGCTGGCCAGTTCCAGCGCAGCGAGCGCCTCCTTGGTCTTCTTTGCATCAAGGAGTGTCAAAGCCTCCTGGGTCTTGGTGAGCGCCGTGATGGCGTCCTGAGTGAGCTCAGCACGCTTTTTTTCGGCTTCCCGGGCGGCCTTGTCATCTACCTGTGGCTGCGCCGCCTTGGATGCGGCAGAGGGTGCTGCAGCACCTGGGCTAGAACCTGCCGCCGATTGGGCCTGAGCCGGTCCGCTCAGTCCGACGACGACCGCCAGGGCTAGTGCGGAGAAGGTGTATAGTGGCTGTTTGATATTCATGATCTTGGGCTCCTAATTAAAGTTAGTTGACTGAGATTTCAATCTGTTTCGGTTTGGCTTGCTCGGCCTTGACAAGCCGCACTTCCAGCACGCCGTCTTTCATGGAAGCCGTCACCTTGGTCGGATCAACGTTGTCAGGCAAGACAAAGCTGCGCACAAAGCGGCCATACGCACGTTCGATGCGGTGGAACTTCTTGCCCTGCTCCTCTTTTTCCAGTTTGCGCTCGCCGCTGATGGTGAGCACGCCGTTTTCCGCGCTGACGCGCACGGCATCCTTGGGGACCTCCGGCAGATCCAGCTTGAGGAGGAATGCGTTCTCATCCTCGCTGATGTCCACCATTGGTGCCCAGTCCGCCGTGGTCATGGCTTCGTTGCCGGTACGGGCGCCCTGTCGCTGGGGGGGCCGTCCCAACATCGTCGCCAGGCGGTTTTGCAATTCATCCAGTTCCCGGAAGGGGTCCCACGGAGTCAATGCAGACATATCGGTTCTCCTTGAACAATGCCGGCGAATTGGATGACGCACCGAACAGAGCCGCCGGTTTACTCTGAATAGCGCCTACTACTTTTCGTTTCTATCAAGAACAAGTCCTTGTGTCAATTGAAGGATGTCGTTCTCGTTGAGCGTTTCCCGCGCCAGCAGTTCGCGCGCACAACGCTCCAGCACCGCGCGGTTGGTGTCGAGGATCCGGTAGGCGCGCTCGAACACGCCCATCACGATGTCACGGATGGCTTGGTCGATGCGTGTCTGAGTCGATTCGGCTACCCGGCAGCCACCCTGTACCAGTTCAGGCGCATCAAGAAAACGCGGCCTCTGTGCCTCAAAAGCAACGTACCCCAAGCCCTCATCCATGCCGAAGCGCGTAATCATGTCGCGGGCGATGTCGGTGGCCCGCGCGAGATCGTCTGAAGCCCCTGTGGACAGCTCGCCAAACACGAGCTTCTCAGCCGCGCGCCCTCCCAGGAGCACGGCGATCTTGTGCTCCAGGTCGGCACGTGTCATCAGAAATCGGTCTTCGGTGGGCCGCTGCAGGGTGTAGCCGAGTGCACCGATGCCACGCGGAACGATTGAAATCTTGTGTACCGGATCGGTGCCGGGCAGCGCCAGCGCCACCAGCGCATGCCCCATCTCGTGATAGGCCACGGTTTCCCGCTCCTTGGGATTGAGCACTCGGTTCTTCTTCTCCAGGCCCGCCACGATGCGCTCGATGGCGGCGGTGAAATCCTGCAACTCCACGGCGGACGCTTTGCGCCGGGTCGCGGCCAGCGCGGCCTCGTTGACCAGGTTCGCGAGGTCTGCACCCGAAAAGCCCGTGGTCAGCGCAGCCACCTGTTCGAGATCGATATCCTGAGCCAGCGTCACCTTCTTGACGTGGACTTTCAGGATGTCCAGCCGTCCCTTCTTGTCGGGCCGGTCCACCAGCACCTGACGGTCGAAGCGACCGGCGCGCAGCAGCGCCTGGTCGAGGATTTCGGGGCGGTTGGTGGCGGCGAGGATGATCAGCCCGACCGAGCTGTCGAAGCCGTCCATCTCCGTGAGCAGCTGGTTGAGGGTCTGCTCGCGCTCGTCGTGGCCGCCGATGGGGCCGCCGACGCCGCGCGCGCGGCCCAGCGCATCGAGCTCGTCGATGAAGATGATGGCCGGCGCCTGCCCGCGGGCCTGCTCGAACAGGTCGCGCACGCGCGCTGCACCCACGCCGACGAACATCTCGACGAACTCCGAGCCTGAGATGGAAAAGAACGGTACCCCGGCCTCGCCCGCCACGGCCTTGGCCAGCAGGGTCTTGCCCGTGCCGGGCGGGCCAACCAGCAACACACCTTTCGGGATGCGCGCCCCGAGCCGTCCATACTCCTGCGGATTCTTGAGGAAATCGACGATCTCAACCAACTCCGCCTTGGCTTCATCGACGCCAGCGACATCGGCAAAGGTCACGCCAGTGTTCTTCTCCATGAATACCTTGGCACGGCTCTTGCCGATGCTCAGGAAGCCACCCATGCCCTGCTTCTCGGCGAAGCGGCGGAACAGGAAGAACCAGACGCCGAAGAAGGCCACCGCCGGCAGAATCCAGGAGAGCACATCACGTAGCCAGGTGCTTTCCACCACCCGCGCATAGGGCACGTCGTACTTGGACAGCCGCTCGGCCAGGTCGGGTTCGACACGGGTGGCCACGATGGTGGTCTTGCCCCGGCTGTCCGGCGATTTCAGGCGCCCGGTGACCGTGCGGTCCGACACCAGCACTTCGGCGACGCGCCCCTCGGCCAGCGCCTTCTCGAATTCGCTGTAGGGCACGGGCTCGACGGTCTTGGCCGCCTGCCAGTAGTTCTGCAGCGTCAGCAGCAACAGGCCGGCGACGATCCAGTAGCCAATGTTCCATTGATCTTTCTTTTCCATGGGCAATGTTCCTCGCAAGTCGTGTCGCTAGAGAATGGGGGTGAACAGACGGGCCACCCCGTCGCGCAAGCGGATGGCCAGCGGGCGGGCGCGCAACGCCTTCGCCGATATCTCGCCCGACGCATCACGAGCGGCATCAAAAAGGGATTCCAGCCGCGTAGACAGCGCGGTGTCGTACACCTCCACATTGAACTCGAAGTTGAGGCGCAGGCTGTGCGCATCCCAATTGGCCGAACCCAGGCAGCACCACTGGCCGTCTATCAGCATCAGCTTGCTGTGGTCGAACGGGCCAGGCCGTTCGAAGATGCGTACACCGTGCTCCAGCACCTGCCAGTAGTGGGCGCGCGCGGCCCATTGCACCGTGGGATGGTCGCCGTTTGCGGGCGTCAGCACCTCGACGCGCACGCCGCGCAACGCGGCCGTGCTCAGCGCCGCGATCATCGGCTGATCGGGCACGAAGTAAGGTGTCCAGATGCGCACCGAATGCTTCGCCGCGCTCAAAGCGCCCATGAAGGTCCAGCGCATCCTGTCCAGGGCCTCATCGGGACCGGCCTCGATGCCGCGCGCCCAAGAGGTTCCTTGCTCATCAGCCGTTGCGGGCGGTTCGCCCCAGAAACCCTTGCTGAGCCGCTCGCCCGTGGTATCGCACCAATCATCGGTGAAGCACCGCATCAGATGCGCAACCACCGGCCCGCGCAGACGAAAGTGCAAATCGTGACAGGCCTGCTCCGGCGCATCGGGCCGCCAATACGGGCTGAAGATGTTCATGCCGCCGGTGAAACCCGTCTCGCCATCGATCACCAGCAGCTTGCGGTGATTGCGCAGATGCGCGGCATGCAGGCGCGCGGGAATCAACGTCGGGTTGAACGTCGCCGCCGGAACGCCGGCGCGTTGCAAGGCGCGGTAGGCGCTGCGGGGCCTCCAGCGGGCATAGACGTCGTCGATCAGCACCCGCACTTGCACGCCGCGCTCATGAGCCCGGCGCAGCGCATCGACGAACTGCGCCCCGATGCCTTGGCTGTCGAAGATGTACGAAGCCAGCGCGACGCTGTGCCGCGCCGACTCGATGGCAGCGAGCATGGCCGGGTAGGCCTGCTCGCCATCGACGAGCGGCTCGATGCGGTTGCCGCTGGTCAGCGACTGGCCGGTGGCACGTCCCACCAGGTGCGCCAGGCCGGCAAACGGCGCCGATACGGCCTGGGGCATCGTAGGCGCGAGGTCCTGCCGAACAGCAGGATCTGCCCCCGGAAACAGCCGCCGCGCCCGCCGCTGGTAACGGTTGATGCCGAACAGCCCATACAGCAGCGAACCGCCCAGCGGCAACAGCGCGATCAGCAGCACCCACAGCGTGGCCGATCGAGGGTCACGCTTGTAGATGACCGCGTGCCCCGCTGTGGGGATAGCGACCGCCAGCGACACGAGGGTGGCTGCCCATGTCAGCCCGTTGGGGTCGGACACGACAGCCTCCCCATGACTCAAGATTCGCCGCCCGCTGACTTCTTCTTGCGCGCAGGCTTGCTCGCGTCGCTCGGCGGCGTCTCGGCCACGTTCGCGGCATCGGGCTTCTCAGGCTCGGCCGGCTTCGCGGGTGGCTCCTGGCGCTCGAAGACCACCCGTTCGGCCTTGTCGTCCCAGCGGGCGCTGGCGTGATCGGCCTTGCCGATACCGCCACCCAGCATCTCGCGCGCCAGAGCAGTTTCCAGCTCGCTGCGGATCAGCCGCTTGAGCTCACGCGCGCCGAACTCGGGCTTGTAGCCTTCCTCCGCGAAGTGATCGATCAAGGTCTGATCGAAGGTCAGCGTCACGCCCTGGCTGGCGGCGTTGCGGGCCACACGATCGAGCTGCAGGCCGACGATATGGCGGATCTCCTCCTTGCCCAGCGCATGGAAGACGATGATCTCGTCGATGCGGTTGAGGAACTCGGGGCGGAAGTGTCCGCGCAGCACGTCCATCACCTCGCCCTTGGTCTTCTCGTATTCCTCGCCGGCGGCGCCACGGGCCTTCAGCCGACGCTGGATGATGTCCGAGCCCAAGTTCGAGGTGGCGATGATGATGGTATTGGTGAAATCCACCACCCGGCCCTTGCCGTCGGTGAGCCGCCCGTCGTCGAACACCTGCAGCAGGATGTTGTAGACGTCGGGGTGAGCCTTCTCGATCTCGTCCAGCAGCAACACGCTGTAGGGTTTGCGCCGCACCTTCTCGGTGAGCTGGCCACCCTCGTCGTAGCCGACGTAACCCGGAGGCGCCCCCACCAGGCGTGCCACGGTATGGCGTTCCCCGTACTCGGACATGTCGATGCGCAGCAGCGCACCTTCATCGCCATAGATGGACTCGGCCAGCGCCTTGGCGAGCTCGGTCTTGCCCACGCCGGTCGGCCCGAGGAACAGAAAAGTCGCCACCGGCTTGCTGCCTTCGCGCAGGCCCGCGCGCGACAACCGCACGGCATCGGCCACCGCGCGCACTGCTTCGTCCTGGCCCACCAGGCGCTCGTGCAGCCGCTGCTCCAGATGCAGCAGCTTCTCGCGTTCTTCCACCGTCAGCTCGTTGACCGGAATGCCGGTCAGGCGCGAGACGATCTGCGCGACATGCTCGGCCTTGACTTCGGCGCTGCCCGAGGCGCGCTCGCGTTCCCATTCCTCGACGAGCTTCTTGAGTTCAGTCTCCTTGGCCTCGATGCGCTTGCCCAGCTCGGCGGCCTTGTCGTACTGCTTGCGCGAGGCCACATAGTCCTGCTCACGCCGCAGCTGGTGCAGTTCGGACTCCAGCTCTTGCACCGCCACCGGGCGGGCCGTGGCCGACAGCTTCACGCGTGCGGCCGCCTGGTCGAGCAGGTCGATGGCCTTGTCAGGCAAAAAGCGCGCGGTGATGTAGCGGTCCGACAACTCGGCGGCGGCGATGATCGCATCCTCGGTGATGCTGACCTTGTGGTGCGCCTCGAAGGTGTCGCGCAGGCCGCGCAGGATCATCATGGTCTGCGCTATCGTCGGCTCGGGCACCATCACCGGCTGGAAGCGACGCTCCAGCGCGGCGTCCTTCTCGATGTACTTCTGATACTCGTTGAGCGTGGTAGCGCCGATCAGGTTCAGTTCGCCGCGCGCCATCATCGGCTTGAACACGTTGGCCACGTCCAGCCCGCCTTCGCCGCCACCCTGGCCTGCACCGACGATGGTGTGCACCTCGTCGATGAAGAGAATCAGCTCGCCCTGGTGCTCGGTCACTTCCTTGAGCACCTTCTGCACGCGCTCCTCGAACTCGCCGCGGTACTTGGCGCCTGCCACCATGGCGTTGATGTTGAGTTCGACCAGACGCTTGTCGCGCAGCGTCTCGGGCACTTCGCCGGCGACCATGCGCTGCGCCAGCCCTTCGACGATGGCGGTCTTGCCGACGCCGGGCTCGCCGATCAGCACCGGGTTGTTCTTCTTGCGCCGGGCCAGCACTTCGATGGTCGTCTCGATCTCCTGCGCGCGGCCGATGACCGGATCGAGCTTGCCCTCGCGCGCCATCTTGGTGAGGTGGCGCGAATACTTGTCGAGTTCCGGCGTGTTGGTCGGCGTCTCGGCGCGGCCATCCTCGGCCCCTTTGCCGACCACCTTGCTTACCTGCTGGCGCAGCGCTTGCGGCGTGAGGCCGTAACGGCGCAGCAGGTTGGCCGCCAAACCTTCGCCTTCCTCGGCGAGCCCGATCAGGAAATGCTCCGGCCCGACATAAGAGTGGCCGAGTTCGTTGGAGGCCACGAAAGCACGGCTGAGCGCGTCCTTGACCCGGGGCGACACGCCGATCTCGCCCTCGAACGGCTTGTCGCCACGCTTGGCTTCGGATTCGATCTGGCGCTTGAGGTCATCGACCTTGATCTTGAACTGCCCTAAGATGGTCTTGACCACGTCGCTGTCGGTCAGCGCCAGCAGCAGGTGTTCGGTATCGACTTCGGGCCGGCCGAACTCGGCAGCATGTTTGGCGGCTTCCTGCAACAGGGCCTCAGACTGTTCGCTGATACGGCTGGCCAGCCCACTGCCGCGGCGGCGCGCCGTGCCCGCCGTTGCGGGAGCGGATTCGCCGAAAGACGCATCGACCACTTCGTCGGCATCAGCCGCCACGGACGGTGCATCGTCACCGATGCGGAAGAAGTCGCTGCCGAGGAAGTCTTCGAACAAACCGCTGCGCGAGCCAAACAGAGCCTCCAGCGGCGAGACGGTGCGCTTTTGCTGGCGCGCCAGTTGGCGATAGTGATCGTCACACAACAGCATGGTGCTGTGGCGATCATTGAGATTGGCTTCCACCCGCACCGTGGCGGGTTGGCCGCAGACTTGGCATTGTTTTCTGGTCATGCTGATACTCCTGTAAAGATTGATCTGACGAGGCACCGCCGATCACGGTGCCTCATCTCTTTGTGGTTTTTGAGAAAAACGCGCTGCCCCGCGTCAGCCGTTGATCGGGATCGAGCGCCCCTGCTTGGGTGTACTGGCCTCGCGCTTTTCCATCGTGATCGTGAGCACGCCGTTCTTGAAAGCGGCCTTGATCGTGTCCTGGTTGGCATCGGCCGGCAGGTTCAGAGCGCGCTGAAAGCTGCCGTAGGAGCGCTCCACCCGGTGGAAACCGCCGTCTTTCGTTTCCTGCTCCTGACGCTTTTCACCGCGCACCAGCAGCACGTCGTTGTCGAGCGTGATCTGGATGTCTTTTTCCTCGACGCCGGGCACTTCCAGGGCGATCTTGTACTGCTTGTCGGTCTCCTGGATGTCCAGCGCCGGTTTCAGCAGGCCCGGCCACTCCGACGGCCAGCGTGGCATGGCCAGCGTCGGGAAACCGAAGCCTCGAAACGCGTCGTCGAACAGGCGATCGATCTCGCGATGCAATTGCAGGATGGGACTGACGGGCCCACCCGCCACCGGCAGGTCATTGCGCTGCACCGGCAGCGAGGCAGTGCTCTGTTGTTCTTCCTGCTCCTTTTTGAACCAGTTCCAGGGAGCCAATTTCTTGAAATCAATGTCCATGTCATACCTCCAGAAATCAATTGAAGACTCACTCAATCCGTTTGCCTGCGGCTATGGATAGCGCGCCCAGGCAACACGGGATGTTTCGCTGACTTCGGCTGCTCATCTGTGCGTATCACCTCCTTCTTTCTGCCTGCTTGGATCTGATCATTGATCCATTGATCGATTTCACTTTGACGAAACCGCCACGTCCCGCCGACCTTGAAGGCTGGAATTTCCCCGTGCGCGGCGAGCCGGTAAAGCGTCCGCTTGCCGACCTTTACTTTAAGTAGGTAGCCAACTCGTCGAGTGTGAAGATCGCCTGCTGGCGCGCTGTCATACCACCCCCACAAGTTCCGTCGTCACGCGGCCTCGCTCGGGGAAATTTTTGCAAGACTTTGTAAGATATTACACCTAACATGCCGAAAAGTCAAGAGTCAACATCCAGCGACCTGCTGGCCGATTGATGTGACTCAAATCTTCAAGGACGGTATGCCAGGGCGGGCCGGTCCGGCGCAGGGGACGGTGGGTTGATCGGGACCTTGCGGGCGCCGCCCACGGCCGCAGATCAAACACCGATCCTCACGTTGTAACCGAGCGCCCGCAGCCCCTTGCTCGTCCGCATGTTCCTTGGTGGAAACTCGTCTGGGCGCGCCCAGCCGACAATTTCCCCGAGGCTGCTCAGACCAATGTGTGGAATTGCCCAGTCGTCGCTGCGGATCGCGTTCCAGAGCCGGGCTGAAACACTTCCGTTGCCCCAGACGACGTAGTTCAACAGCTCAAGCACCGTCCGCCCTTCGCGAGATCGCTGCCGCCAGAGCCACTCGCCGAACTTTTCCACCTTGTCGTCGCCGGCCTGCGGTCGGTCGGGCAAGCCTAAGTGCTCGTTTTCCTGCTTGATGGCGTGGTCTCGGATCGCGTGCACCCGGGAAACGGCATCCACGAACTCCTGCTCGGTCAATTTGAGAATGCGATCGCGTGCCAGCAGCTCACGCAGCCGGGGCGACCACTCGTAAATGGTGCGTTCTTCAAACGAGTGGTCGAAGTCGGCGTCATGCCACCACTCCAGCGCGTCGCGCAGCGCCAGCTCAGGGTTCTTCGAGTTCCTGTCGAAGAACTCCTCGTAAGGATGACGGTTTCCATCCTTGACCTGCTTGTAGTAATAGGCGTGCAGGAACTGATCCGCTTGAACGCCGGGGGCCACCGACGCATCAATCCAGCCCGGTTTGGCGCCGGGCGCCGAAACCCTGGATGCGATCGATCGCATCACCTGCAGCGTGTCGTTCCAATCCTGCTCGAACTTCTGGAAGCGCTTCTCAGACGATCGCTTCGTGTCGACAAACACCAGACCGTGGTTCTTCGGCAGCAAGCGGTCCTTGTCGAACTGCTGCTCAAGTCCGTATTCGCGCTTCGACAACTCAGACCGCCGGTCCGCCAAGCGCAGCTGCTCCTGGTAGATCTCCTTGGTCAGAGGCCGGGCACGGTCATCCACTTCCTCAAAGAAGCGCTGCAGCTCACGCTCCATACCCGTTTCGACGAGTTCGTCGTGGGGCAGAAAGGTGCCCGCTTCGATGTTCGATATCCAGGCCCGGTCAGACAGGTTGGCAGACCCGATGTAGGCACCGGCATCCACCCACCAGATGATCTTGGCGTGCAGGATGTCGGGCACGAGCTTGCAGTCGTAGTTCGGGCTGGCCTTATCCAGAAACCACTTCAAAACGGCGGGATCGACAGCCACCGTGTGGTCGTAGCGGCCAAAGAACTCCAGGGGCTTCAGGTGCTGCGCGCAGGCCTCGAACAACTTCATGTTGTCGCGGCTGGCGTAAGCGACGGCCGCGCGAACGCGCGTGCAGGATTCAATCACCTCGCCCAGCAGGTTTTGTAGCAGTTGTTTGTTGAGCGGGCCGGCGATGAAGCGCATTGCAGCAGATCCTTTTGTTATTGCATCGTCATCGGGCATGACCGCTCGGTTTGCGGGAGAGCCGCTCAACGGATGCGCCATCTGCATCGCCTATCTGGCGTTGCTCGATCGTGCGCCAACCCGGGACATGTGCACTCATCAGCGCCTTGAACATCCTCCCGTGGTTCGCGTAACGCAGATGAAGCAGTTCATGAACGATGACGTAATCCTGGAAAGGCTCATCCTGGTCGAGCAAGTCAGTGGCCAAGGTGACGGTTCCCGCCGATGAACAGGAACCCCACTTCCTGCGCATCTCCTGCACCCGAACCACGCGGGGATTCACCTTCAACTTGACCGCCCAGGCCAGTGCGCGGCGTCGCAAGTCCTGCGCCGGGTACAGGGACGATTTCATTCGCCACCCTCCGTGAGCAGCAAACGCACAACGAGATCGACGACCCGTGCCCGCTCGTCCTGCGCCAGCGCGAGGAGGGGCTTGTAGAGCGACGCACGGAGCCGTCGCTGCTCGTCGGCGTTGACCGAGGCATTCGGGAAAGGCACGAGCAGACAGGCCGCTGTCGCGCGCCGCCTTCATGGCCGCTTCCTTCTCGGCAGCCAACGCCGCCAGTTGGTCCATCGCCGCCAGACCGGTCGTCTTGCGCTCTTCCAGATCCTTCAGGATGCGCTCGGCACGATCTTTCAGCGGTTGCAGCACCGGGGCCGCAGCGGGGTCTTCGTCGATCTCGTGCTGCAACCCGCGCACGAGGTTGAACACCTTGCCTTCATCGGAGCCCTTTTCGCTGCGTAGTGCGTTGAGTGTGGCCACGTCGAAGGTAACGCTCTTGGTGAGCCGACCCAGGCCGTGCTGCTCGGCGCTTTCCTCGATCAGGCGGCGCGTCTTGTAGGCCAGATCGGCCACGAAACCGACCTTCTCGGCGTACGCGTTGCGCACGGCAGCGTAGAGCTGGGAAAGCTGCTTGTAGGTTGCGATGTGGTCACGCAGTGCCGGGTCTGGCGAGAGGATTTCCCACAGCGCCTCGATTTCTTTGTACTGCTCGAAGAAGGTCTTGCGCGTCTCCGGCGCGAGGAAGCGGCCGAACACCAGCTTCTCTAGTCGCTCGTCGGGCGTGTTCCCGCTCGAGACCTGCAGGTAATCTTCTTTCGCCTGCGCGATCTTCTGGAGGAAGTCCTGGAGCAGCACGTCGAGGTCCTCGATCACGCCGCTGACGTCCGAGGAATCGAACTGCAGCGCTTTTTTCAGCTCGCGCAGCACGCCTACGAAGTCCACGACGAGCCCCACGCGTTTCTGCACACCGTTGGCATCCACGTACGGGCGATTCACGCGCGCGATGGATTGCAGCAGCACGTGGTCGCGCATCGGCTTGTCGAGGTACAAGCAGTACAGCGGTGGCGCGTCGTAGCCGGTGAGCAGCTTGTCGGTGACGATCAGGATCTTCGGGTTTTCTGCGGGCTTCTTGAACAGCAGGCGGACCTGCTCCTCCTGTTCGTCCGAAAGCTGCAATTGGGCAACGAGCTGTCGATCCACCGCATCCGCCGCGTTCTGCGTATAGACCGGCGCCGTCCACTCAGGCGGCAGCAGCTTGTCCAGCGCCTTCTTGTACTTGGCGCAGGCTTCGCGGTTCACCGCCACCACGAAGGCCTTGTAGCCCAGCGGCAGCACGTTCTCCCGGAAGTGCTCGGCGATGAAGGCGGACACCTTCTCGATGCGGTCGTCTGCCGTCAGGAAGGTGCGCAGGCCCACCGCACGGTCGAGCACTTTGTTCAGCTCTTCGACGTCGGTCACATTTTCGGCTTCGGCCAGCGCGAAAAACTCCTTATCCAGCCGCTCGGCGGGCACCGTCATTTCGCTGGGTGCCATCACGTGTTTGATCGGCAGGGTCGTCTCGTCTTCGATGGACTCCCTGATCGAGTACTTGTCCAGATAACCCTGCTCGTCCTCCCGGCCGAAGATCTTGAACGTGCCTTCGCCTTGCGACGTGCGCGCAATGGGCGTTCCGGTGAAACCGATGATCGTGGCCTTGGGCACAGCCGCCATCAGGTAGGTGCCGAGGTCCTTGGCTACCGACCGGTGTGCCTCGTCGATGAACACGTAGACGTTGTCGCGCAGGCAGCTGTCTTTGCGGATGGCCTCGAACTTGTGGATCATCGAGATGATCAGGCCGCGAAAGTCGGCGTCCAGCAGGGACTGAAGTTCGGCCTTGTTGTTGGCCCGCCTGACCGTGATGTCTTGTTGCTGCATCTCGCCCAGCAGGCGCTCCACCCAGCCCTTCAACTGACCTTCCAGCTCGGTGCGGTCGACCACCAGAATCACCGTCGCGTTGGCGAAGCGCGCCTTGTCCTCAAGGATCAGGCGAGCGGCGGTCAGCAGCGTGAAGGTCTTGCCCGAGCCCTGGGTGTGCCAGACGAGGCCCCTCGTCTTGGTCGGGTCAGCGCAGCGGTTCAGGATGGCGTCGATGGCACGCCGCTGGTGCTGGCGCAGCACCGACTTGCGCGTCTCGCCGTCCTGCACGTAGAACAAGATCCAATGCTGCAGTGTGCGCAGGAAGTCGGTCGGTTCGAAGAAGGCCTGCACTGCGAAGCGGTAGGTCTCCTCGGGCGCCTGCTTCCAGCGTGCCATGTCGCGCCGGTTGGCGTTCCAGGTCACGCCATACCAGAACACCCTGAGCGAGGCGCAAATCACCGCAATTCTGGAGGGCAAGCGGGTCATCGCTCCGCCGCGCGAGGTGCAGGAGGTGAAAAACGCCCTGTCCGCCTACGACCGGTTTGACACCTGGAAGCCCAAGGCGGAAAAAGACCTGCTGGAGGCGCACCGGATTCTGATGTCCGGCCTGATCGACGAGGCAGGACTGTATCGGCACGGCGGCGTTGGCGTGATGGCGGGCCAACAGGTGATCCACATGGCCCCGCCCGCCGACCGGGTGCCGCATCTGATGGCCGACCTGTTCAGCTGGCTGGCCGTCACCGACGCCCATCCGCTTATCGCCAGTTCGGTCTTTCACTACGAATTCGAATTCATCCACCCCTTTGCCGACGGCAACGGCCGCATGGGTCGGCTGTGGCAGAGCCTGATCTTGGCTCGCTGGAATCCCCTGTTCGCCGACATCCCGGTGGAAAGCCTGATCTTCGAGCACCAGGGCGAGTATTACCAGGCAATTCAGGAAAGCACCCAAAAGAGCGATTCCGCTCCGTTTATCGCTTTCATGCTACGGATGATTTTGGATACGGTGACCAGCTCGACCCCGGGAGTTGCACAGGAAGTCACCCCGGAAGTTCGACTGCTCTCAGTTCTTGCCGGAGAGATGACCCGGCAACAGCTCAAAGAGGCGCTCGGGCTGAAAGATGATGAGCATTTCCGCAAGGCCTATCTGCTCCCGGCTCTGGATGCCGGTCTGATTGAAATGACCATCCCCGACAAGCCGCGCAGCAGCAAGCAGAAATACCGCCTGACCGACAAGGGCCGTCAAGTGATGGCCCGGCACGGCGGTGGAAAACTTGCGACAGACTCGCGACACGGCTTGTGACACCGAGGTGTGACAACGCTATGACATGGGCTGTGACACCTTGGTGGGCCAGAGTGAGGTAACCAGAAAGGCATCCTATGAAGCAGATGAAACCGTTTGCCGGAAAATGGCGCATCGTCGAGATGGAGGTGTGGGGCAAGGATTACGTCGACATGGAGGTGCCGGGATACTTCCGCATCGGCTCTGACGGCACCGGCCAGTTTCAGTTTGGGCTGGTCTCCGGGGATATGGATGGCCGGGTGGAACCATGCGGTAATGCGCCACGTTTTGAATTTTCCTGGTCTGGGCAGGAGGAAAACGATCCGGTTTGCGGTCGGGGTTGGGCGGTCATTGAAAATGGCGAGCTGAACGGCCGCATCTATCTGCATCTGGCCGACGACTCGGCCTTTCGGGCCACGAAGTCTGCGTAAGTTCTACAGCCAACATGCCACTCAGGCTACGTTTCAAAAGGAATTTTAGAAATTCATGGACGGACACTTGCGCCGCCGAGCCCTGGTACACCGTCTGATCAAAGCGGGATTATGGCGAGACAAATGAGAGTCGACAGGAACAGTGAAGCGGAGAGTTTTCGCGCCTGGGCACCGGATTTCGACCGGTGGCCGAAGAGCTGGATGGGCGTTGAAGAAGATCTCGCCTACGGCAAGAAGCTGTTGCCCTGGTTTGCCGGTTTTCTGCAGGCGCTTTATGACGAGGGATTGGCCCGAAAGACCTTCGTCCAGTATCGTGGCCATCTCTGGTTGCTTGGCGGGTCCATTATCAGCAGGGTTTCACTCTACGAGGAGTATCAGGACGATCCGCTGGAGAAGCTGCGCGAATCGGTCGCTGATGACGGTATTCTGCCCGATCATTACGACCAGATGACCCAGGCCGAATTAAAAGCCTTCGAGCGCATGTGCCGCAGGTTTGAAAAATATTTAGGAGAATGCAAGTAATGAGCGAACGATTTTATCTGCTGAAAATATAGCTGCTTGACATCGAGCCATCAATCTGGCGGCGTTTTGTGGTGCCCGCCAGCATCACGCTGGACCGGTTGCACGACGTCATCCAGATTGTCATGGGTTGGACCGACAGCCACCTGCACGAGTTCACCATCGGGAATAAACGATACACGGAATATCCGGAATCAAAGGAAGACGGGCTGGTGTGCGGCAGGTATCGTCTCGGGGGTCTGATCAAACAGAAAGGGCGCACTTTCCGCTATCTGTATGATTTCGGAGACGGTTGGGAGCATGAACTTGTGCTTGAGGAAAGCCGCTATTCCAATCCTGAACTGAGAACGGAACTGGCCTGCCTTGATGGTCAACGAGCCTGCCCGCCAGAAGATGTGGGCGGCGTGCCCGGTTACTTTGAATTTTTAAATGCGCTGAAAGACCCGAATCACGAGGAACACGAAAGCTATACGGAATGGTCCGGGGGCAACTTTGACAGTGAGCGATTTGAACCCGAATCGATCAGCTGGGAGCTGATGAAATACCTCCGCTGGTCTCGGGACAGGTATCAAGGCTGGGGAGGGATCGAATGAAAAATAAGGATAAGGAAATACAGAAGCCTCATAAAAAAGAGAAGGCCATTGTTCGCTCCTCGGCAGCCGAATATCTGACCTTTGTCGCGGCTGGGGGAGGATCGGAAGCCAGCGTGGAAATGCGCTACGAGGACGAAAACATCTGGCTGACCCAGAAAATGATGGCGACCCTCTACGATGTCTCGGTGCCCGCCATCAACCAGCACCTGAAACGCATTTTTGCCGACAACGAACTGACGAGGGAGGCAACTGTTAAGCAATACTTAATAGTTCAAACCGAGGGCAGTCGGGAAGTCCGACGCGAGGTTGAACACTACAACCTCCAGGCCATCATCGCCGTCGGCTTCAAGATCGAGAATGAACGGGCGGTGCAGTTCCGCAAATGGGCCAACCAGATCGTCAAGGACTACACCATCCAGGGCTGGACCATGGATGTGGAACGCCTCAAACGCGGCGGTAACCTGACCGATGAGTTCTTTGAGCGCCAACTGGAAAAAATCCGGGAGATCCGGCTTTCCGAGCGCAAGTTCTACCAGAAGATCACCGACATCTACGCCACCGCGCTCGATTACGACCCGACCGCCACGGCCACCAAGCGGTTTTTTGCCGCCGTGCAGAATAAGATGCACTACGCCATCCACGGTCAAACAGCGGCGGAGGAGATTGTCGACCGTGCCGATCATCGGAAGGACAACATGGGCCTGACCCATTGGGAAGGCGCACCCCACGGGAAAATCCATCGATATGATGTCGCCATCGCCAAGAACTATCTCTCCGAGTTCGAGCTGGCCCAGATGCAGCGCATCGTCTCCGCCTACCTCGATATGGCCGAGCTTCAGGCCATGCGCAAAATCCCCATGACCATGGAAGACTGGGAAAAACGGTTAGCGGGCTTCCTGAAACTCTGGGACCGGGAGATTCTGCAGGACGCGGGAAAGGTATCGGCAGAGCTGGCCAAAACCCATGCCGAAAGCGAATACGAAAAATACCGCATCGTGCAGGACCGGTTGTTTGAAAGTGATTTCGACCGGATGGTGAAGCAGATCGAATCGGCCGGAGAGGAAAAACCGGAGGAAGAATAAGGCGGCCCACTTGGGGGCTGACTTGAGGGGTGACTTGGGTGTGAGCTTGCGACAAACTCGCGACATGGCTTGCGACACGCCTCGGCTCAGCGCTCGGCTCAGCGATCAAGTACCGACCAAGTAACCGATCAAGCAGCTCTACGGCTCCATCTCTAGCAGAAACCGCCAGACCGGCACGACCTGGATGGTGCCGAAGCCCACGGGGATGGTTTCATCGGTACGCCAGGTAACGATGGTCCCCTCTGTCACCGCCAGCTCGACCATGGCTTCGGAGAGGGAACGGACCTCGCTCTGCTTGACGCGGGAATCGGCCAGCGAGGCGCAGACCTGAACCAGCATTATGGCTCGTTCTTGACCCAGCGCTGGCAGCAGCGCGACAAGGTCCACCTCCCGGCCTGTTTGGGTCTTGTGGTAGAAGATCTCCGGCGTCACCCGGCGCAGCGCGGTGAACACCAGATTCTCCAACAGGCTGTCGCGGTTGGTGAGGATGCCGGAGCTGACCGAGGCCACCAGGGCGTGGTCGATGCAGTAGACCTTGCGGGGATTGACGCTGATCCGGGTCGGCGAGTTGGAAAAGATGTTCACGCTGAACAGCAGCCCTGCGTCCTCGAACGCGGCACACCAATCGACCACCGAACTTTTACGCACCCGGTGGCCGGCTGAACTGCAAACCCGTCACCCTCGTCCGGTGCCGGGAAATCAGGGGAGAAAATCGTTTCTCTGGTCAGGTTGGCGGGAAGCGGTTGTGCGAGATGACTTCGGCCATTATTATCAAGGAGTTACGGGGTACTCTGGTTTTGAGACTGTTTTGCGGCAGGTCGGCGTTCCCTCCACCAAGACATAAAAGCAAACCCGTCCACTAACTGCATCCGGTTGCTGGACGGATTTTTTTATTTATCATCAGCTTGCGCCGTCAAACAGGTCGTTGATGTATTTGGTCGGTTGTTTTCGTTGACATATCTGTTTGTTTCCATTCTTGCTTACCTGCCACCACCGCAGCATAAAAGGCCTGATCGTCCCGGAAAGTATCAGCCGGCGATTGAAATTTTTTTGCGATTGCTTTCTTGGGGCTTACATCCCGGATCGCATTAAAACCTGTCGGAAATTCCTTCAATTTTGAGTTGCACGTCGCATAGCAGATGTTATATTGTTTTGTTTTTGAAAGCCCGCGTGCGCCCTTTATTCGAAGTGCATAACGGCTTAGAAGATGAAAGCGACCGTTTGGAGGTTGAATAATGAACAGACAGCGCGCTCTTGAACTGCTTAGCCGTAGCAAGCCCGAGTTGCAGTCCCGTTTCGGCGTGATCCGACTGGCGTTGTTCGGATCGACCGCCCGCGATACGGCGACCAGTGGCAGCGATGTCGATGTCCTTGTGGCCTTCGATGGACCAGCCACTTCTAAGCGCTATTTCGGCGTACAGTTCTACTTGGAGGACCTTTTCGGCTGCCCGGTCGATCTGGTCACAGAAAGAGCCCTGCGCCCGGAGCTGCGCCCCTATATTGAACAGGAGAGGATCAATGTCTGATGCCAGACAACGTGAATGGCGTTTCTACCTTGACGATATGATTGATTTTGCCGGAAAGGTGCTGACCTATACAAACGGTCTCGACCAGGCCGGGTTCGTGGCAAGCGAGCTGACCTATGATGCCACCCTGCGCAACTTGGAACTGATCGGTGAAGCTGCCACCCGAATCCCGGACGAAGTCCGTGCTGCCCATCCCGATATTCCCTGGCGAATGATCATCGCCACCCGCAACCGGCTCATTCATGGCTATCTCGGCATCGACGACGACACACTCTGGAGTATTGAGGTGGTCTGGACTCTTCGGACAGGGAACAGGGATTTATAAGTGTAAAACTGCCATGGGTTTGATGTTCATGCCGCAGCCTGTTTCTGCGCCAGCGAGTCGAAGTAAACCATACTCGGCGTCTTCCTGTCAAAGTTTTGATGCCACCTTTTTTCATTGTAAAACTGAAAGTATTGAGAAAGTCCCTTTCTTGCCTCTGTCATGGAACTATAGGCTCTGAGGTAGATATCTTCATATTTTACACTTTTCCAAAGTCGTTCAATAAAGACGTTGTCCATCCAGCGGCCTTTGCCATCCATGCTAATGGCAATACCTTTAGAACGGAGGGTGTCGGTAAATTCTTCTGCCGTAAATTGGCTGCCTTGATCGGTATTGAATATTTCAGGGCAGCCATATTTGGTGATGGCTTCCTCCAGTGCCTCCACACAAAATGAACTGTCCAGCGTATTGGAGAGTTTCCAGGATAAAACCAGGCGACTGGACCAGTCCATGATGGCAACCAGATAACAATGTCCCCTGGCCATGGGTATATAGGTAATGTCTGCGCACCAAACGTGATTGGCTTGCGTGATCTCTATGTCCCTTAAAAGGTAAGGATATCTTGTATGCTGCGAATTTCTCCAGGACAGTTTCGGTTTAATATACAGGGCTTCAATCCCCATCCGCCGCATCAGGCGACGCACCCGGTCTCGGCTTACTTTGTAACCTCGGGACCACAGTTCGTTACGAATATTCCGGCTTCCATAAAACGGATAGTTCAGGTGGATCTCGTCGATCTGACGCATCAGTTCTTTATCGCTCTCGCTCAGGGGAACCGGCTTATAGTAAACACTGGATCGGTTTAAATCCAGAATTGCACATTGCCGCGTAACAGGCAGTTTTTCTTCTTTATCGATCATCGCTTGGCGCTCGCACCGTCTATGCGACCGAGCGCGTTGGATAAAAAATCGTTCTCCATCGACAGTTGCCCGATTTTTGCGTGAAGTTCTTTGACATCCGGCCCTGTTTCCGCTTTCCTGTCCTTGCTGAATACTTCTTCGGCATGTTCCAGCAGCTGTTTCTTCCACTCTGTTATCTGGTTAGGATGTACCTGAAACCGTTGGGATAGCTCGATTATGGTCTGCTCGCCCTTTAATGCCTCCAAGGCTACTTTCGCCTTGAATGCCGGGGCATGATTCCTTCTTGGTCTTTTGCTCATATAACGCCTCCTATCTCTTGCATTATAGAGCAGCTTATTCACTTATGTCACTGTCTAAATTTCCCAGACCAGTTCATATTATCCAAGACGATTTGCCCGAACTGCTGCTATTGCAGGCGCTGAAGGACGAGATGCATTCATGAAACCAGTCAGTGTCAAGAGCGTCGACCGAATTTCCATCGTCGCGGCAATCAAGTGTCTGGGTAAGTTGGCCCTGTCGCAAGTATAGGTGTCGGTTGAGGAAACGACGGAAGAAATCAACCATGAAAAGCATAAAAAAGGGAACAGAATATGATTCGAGCCGAGTATCTGCGCTTTTTGCAAACACTTACCGATACCAATGTTCCTGCTGATGTGCGCAAGATCGCAAATCTTGTTCTCGACCGTTTTGACACGTTGCTCCCGCTTTCCATTTCGCAGGGTCAACGCATCAAAAAAATGGTGCAGCTTGCTCAAACAAATTGGGCTTCAATCAGCACAGACATTCAACCCATACCTAAACGGGCAACAGAACAAGCCTGTCCAATTACTCAATTAAAAAGTCTATCCGTTGGCCCATTTCGTGGCTTCGCAAAGCAGGAAGATTTTGATCTCGCCAGTCGATTGGTACTGATCTACGGTCCTAACGGCACGGGAAAATCCAGTTTATGTGAAGCTTTAGAGCTTGGTCTGCTCGGAAGTATAGCTGAAGCGGAAAACAAACGCTTCCGCAATCAACAGGACTATCTGAAAAATGCCCACACCAACAGCTATCAACCACCAGTTCTGAAGGGTACAGATAGTCAGGGCATTGATGTGCCAATTGTTGCAAGCGAAGCTTTGTATCGCTTCTGCTTTATAGAAAAGAATCGAATCGACAGTTTCTCCCGCATTGCCGCCCAAGTGCCATCCAAACAAACTGAACTGATTTCAACTTTGTTTGGCCTTGATGCCTTCACGGAGTTTGTCCGGAATTTTACGGACACCATGGACGAACGATATATCGACCTCAAGGGCGTCAAAGCAAATGAATTGAATCAAAAAAGGCAGGCGCTAAGTGGCTCTCAGGAGCAACTAAAGACGAATACAGAAGAACTGAAAAAACTGGATGAAGAGGAAACGGCACTGGCCAAACAATACCGGGAAAACTGCACCTTTTCTCAAATGATTTCCGAGTTGAATGGCAGCGAAGAAAATCAAGGCGTGATTCAGCAACTTGATGATGAACTGCAACAGCCCATTGCCTCTAAAAGTAATCTGACGATTGCAGCGTTAACAGCTCAAAAACAATCCATCGAAACCAACCTAAGTGAATTCACGGCTAAACAGCAGGAACTAACAAACGCCGGTCAGCAAGTGCCTTTTAAGAAGCTTTATGAGGCTGTCTTACAGATTCAAACAATCAGCCCTGAAACCTGACCGGCCTGTCAAACACCACTTGTGCAAACTACAGTAAATCCATTTACACATGCCGATGCAGAGCTGAAAAAACTTCAGCACTTAAGTGAGCTGGAAGATAAAATTGAAAAATTGAAAGAGAAAATCAGCAAGTCGCTGACCGGGCTTTCCCAAATCATCAATACATGCTGCGCTCGTTTTGCCCAAGACAATATGCTCTCAGCTTTCCAGGTTTCACCCGTAGAAATAGCTACGATTGAGTGGTGGAATTCCCTCCATCAGCGGTTGGATGATGGATTTACCCCATGGCAACATGTAGAGACTAAGGTCAAGCAGCTTGAATCTACTGATAAGGAGATTGATCAGGCTATTCAAAAGCGCACTGAGAAACAAATAGAACTCAAACAGCTTCGAGAGTTTGACGAGAAGATCATCAAACTGCAGACTCGTAGAGAAACTGCTGACACGGCAATTAAAAATGCGAAGGAAGCGATTGAAAAATTTGATACCGAAAATGCACAGCTCATAGCGGATTCAGAAGCTGAAGAAACGGTTGTTGTCCAAAATCGGGCAATTGCGACTGCTTACGCCATTTTTGTCCAGAAGTTGGATGTCTATATGAATGGTCTTCCGGCTCAATTGGTATCAGATTTAGGTAAGATGGTTGTTACACTCTACAATGCATTTAATCGTAGCGATGCGCAATACGAGCAACTGGTGGAGGTTCGTTTGCCCCTCCGCCAGAATGAAAGAGTGGAAATCTCGTTCCAAAATGCCCCGGAAACCTTTTTTGATGCTCTGCATATTCTAAGTGAAGGTCACATCCGCTGCATGGGACTGGCCATATTGACAGCCAAAAATATTAAAGAAAACTGTCCACTCCTCATCTTCGATGATCCAGTAAATGCGATTGATGATGAACATCGCCAGGCAATCCGTGAAACTTTATTCATTGATGATTACTTCAAAGGAAAACAACTTATACTTGCTATTCATGGAGAAGAATTTTTCAACAGGACGCATCAGATCATTGGCAAGGAGGCAGCCAGTAATACTCAGTCATATGTGTTTTCGCCAAGAGATAGCCAGTATCATATTCGAGTGAATTCATTGAAAAGGCCCAAAAACTACGTGCTGGCCGCCCGAGAACTTTATGGTACAGGAGAATATCGAGATGCGCTAATGTCTGCTCGACGGGGGCTGGAAAACTTGTGTGAAAAAGCATGGTATCACTACGGCAAGCATTGTGATAAATCAGACAGACCTATCAGTGTGGCTCGGCGGGCACCGAATCAACCTAGGGATTTAAGATCCCTTGCTGACAATCTTAAATCGAGGTTCAATCGCTCAAAAGCAGATATTCTAAATAAAGAGCAGATAGTTGCCTCATTCTCAACTATGTTAGGAGCCGACGCCCAACAGCCGCCATGGACTTATTTAAACAGAGGTACGCACGACGAAACTGATTTACCTGAATTTGATCAGCAAACGGTAAATCAAATTGTTACAGCATTAGAACAGCTTGATGCCGCTCTTGTTAGTGCAAAGCGATGATTATTTATGTCTGTGAACTTTAGGTTCAAACTCATCAAAGACGCTGCGTACAAAACCGCCGTACAGCTTTAGGCATTATTACCTCTATGCCACAACCCGATGGCAAAGTCGAGAAATACCGAATTGTCTGGGAACGACTATTTGAAAGTGACTTTGTTCGATCAGGAATTGAATATCAAAGGAGAGCCTTAATGGATACCGATGATTTCATTGAAATGGTCTGGGACGTAACCGTTTGTAACGTGCCCGCGTTTCAGATACATTGAAAACCGTACTTGGTGGCAATGGTTTCGTCTGCAGCTCTGCCGTAAATATTCCGGGGCAGGAAAAGTATTTTAGCAATTCCTTGTAAAAAAGAAAAAATGCTATATACTCGCATTATTAAAATAAGTAGAACCTGCCCGGGGATTCTGAAAACCTTGAGGCAGGGGGTGGAAAAAATGGTTAGATTTGAGATAGTAGAATTCTTAAATGAAAAAGGCGAAAAGGATTTTGTTCTTCTGGACAGAATGATCAAAACTGAACAGCCGAAAGCCCGGTGGTTGGATGGAATTACCGACGCCTTCAAAGAAAAATTTGACAAAGGGGAATTAACCTTCAAGGTTGCCGTTTAGACAACGACGGCAAGCCGATCTATATTTGGTTTTTATCAGTATTTACAGACTCGTTTTCGACTACAGATCTATCACAGGTTTTCCTGTGCATCGAAAGCACCGGATCAATTGTTTGCATTCCTTTGTGCGCAGCGTCAGGCTATGGAAAACATCTCTTGACAAGGGTATAAAGCAGAATAAATTAATATTGAAAAGAAAATATCGCGATGCACGAGGAGCCTTAGTACTGGGTGTTAGTGATTTAAAAAGTAGAGGGTCTTTGTGGCGTGCCGCCCGAAATAGACCAAATTCTTTAAAAGTGACTCCAGTTAACAGCGAGACGGCATCGCGGTTTTAATAAGTTTATTTTCTTAGACGAATATTTTTGAATACAGCGATCAGAAAGAGGTTCTTTCCCATTGTGCGTATGGCGGGTAGAAAGTTGGGATGCCTATCGAAACCAGGTAGATGACAGCAACTTTCAGCTCAGAAGCGAAAGGAGGTAGAAAATGGTTACGATTCAATTTACTCAAGAGGAAGCAGCGGAAACCCGTGAATTGCTGAAGGCTGTTATCGAGCCGTTGGAATGGTCGATAGCTAGGACTGATCTGGGGCACAGAGAGTGGCGTGATTTTCTTAAAAAGCGACGAGACTTCGTAGACGAACTGATAAAGCGTCTGGAAACGAATTTGACCATGGAATTGACCGACGATGAAACTGAAGAAAGTATTGCCATGCTCAGTGAAGCTATCCCGGTACTGGAACGGTCCATAGCCAAGACTGATGTGGGACACAGAGAATTTCGTGATTTCCTGAAAAAACGACGATCCCTGGTGGAAGAACTGCTCAAGCGCCTGCAGAAATAAAGTGGGTTTGCTGTCAAAGATGAATACCATGTTGAATGTGTTCAGGGGGCGACAAAAAGCCCCCTGAGATTTTCGGGAAGCAATGGCGAGCGTTTATGAAAAAAAGTTCCTGTTGCCTGCCGTAAAAATTTTCGGCGGTTTTGTGCGATTCCGGTGCAGTGCGAATTTGCAATCAGCAAATCAATTTTTTAGCGACTGGAACTTGGTTTCCACTTTTGCCACCCCGAAAAATGATAAATAGGGTTGCCTATCAATTTTAATCTCCTTTCCCCGTATACTGGGGCAAAGTAATTACAGACTGTTGCCCAGGTATTACATTCCACCGATTACTGCTCTTGATTCCAGGCGAACCCCGGCGAGGGGGAACGCGGTAGCACCGCCACGCATGAAACGAGATCAAAACAGCGTGCGCTTCAAAATTTTGGCGCTACGATTATCTTGACTTAAGGCGGTGTCTCTTATATTTTGCTTTATAGTTGATCTTCTTACCAATTGCCGATAAACACTGCATGCAATTGACCGGTCATAACTGATTTGTGGTTTTGATTATGCACGGCAGACAGCCATAAATTGCCACGCTGATGCATGAAACCGGCCTCAACCATGTTCCAACTGTGATAAAAATTTAACATCAGGGTAAATATTTATGACACCGGACATGTTGACTGTATTGGGAGTGATCATTCTGGCCGTTTTCTTATTCGCCTTCGAAAAGCTGTCCGTTGATCTGACCGCAATTCTCGTTATGGCTATCCTGCTGGTGACAGGCATCGTCACGCCGTTGGAGGGATTATCCGGTTTCAGCAATACCGCCACCGTGACGGTGGCCGCGATGTTTATTCTCAGCGCCGCCCTGCAAAAAACCGGTTCCGTGAATTTTGTCGGAGTGGTTTCCTCGAAGATATTTAGTGTCCGTCCGGAAACCCCTTTTTGCGAACAGGGTTAATACAGAATCCGAAT
>ERZ795032.304-NODE-304-length-63390-cov-450.135628_pt1 | contig 63390 bp, 64 predicted proteins | sample MGYA00375124_ERZ795032 | MGnify/ENA primary metagenome ERZ795032 (study PRJEB30167, sample SAMN05720154) | activated sludge metagenome | isolation source: Anaerobic digester | place: China | collected 2015-12-16 ... | reverse complement strand
AGACTTTGTTGTCCTTCTGCCAGCAGACGTAGTCGCTCGGACCGATGTGGATATCATCGTCATCAAGAGGCATATCGAGGACCGACTGCACCGCCTGGGTCTTGGACTCCCTTTTTGAGGCAAGACGGCTCCTGTTCAACATGTTCAGGAAGTCCGTGTTGCCGCCGGTGTTCAGTTGATAGGTCCTGTCCAGTTTCACCCCCCGCTGCCGGAAGAGGTCGGCGAGAACCCGGTGGGTGATCGTCGCCCCGAGCTGCGCCTTGACGTCGTCGCCGATGACCGGAAGCCTCTTTGCGCAGAACCTCTCTGCCCAGGCAGGGTCACTTGCGATGAAGACCGGCATGTTGTTGATGAGGCCGACCCCCGCCTCGAGAGCACAATCGGCATAGAACCGTACAGCCTCCTCCGATCCCACAGGGAGGTAGTTGAGCAGCATCTCTGCGCCCGAGTCTTCGAGCACCCGGATGACCTCTTCACGAGATGCCTCCTCCTCATCGGCGAGCACGAACCTGCACTCCTCCTTGTAACTCAGCATATGTTCGGGAAAGCCGTCCAGCACCCGGCCCATCCGGACGGTCACGCCGGTCTTCGGTATTGCGGGGCAGAAGACGGTTGTGCAGTTCGGGGGTGAAAAGATGGCTTCCGAGACGTCTTTCCCGACCTTTCTTGCATCGATGTCGAATGCCGCTACCACGTTGATATCGGACGGCAGATAGCCGCCGAGGTTCCAGTGCATCAACCCGATTGCACTCTCTTCGCTCCCTCCCCGGTAGTATTCAATGCCCTGAAGCAGCGAACTGGCACAGTTCCCGACACCGATAATTGCAACCCTGATCGAGTCCACGACAGCCCCCCGATAGATCCGGTGCATCCGCAACGCGCCCCTCTCTCCAGGGAGGATGCGTTCCGCTGAGACCTGGAGAAGGCACAACTGCAGAGGCAGTTGCGCTTTCGACTATAATACGGAGCGGGAAATATAAGGGTATGGTTCGGGAGGGGCCGGAGGTTGTCCATGTCGACTTTGTCATCAAGAAGGGGAGCAGCGTGGAAGAGGCGTTCGTCACGGCGCTCGCATCGCCCGCACGGGGCCACACGCCGCTCCTGGCCGTCCTCACCCCGAACCTTCCCGCAAGGCCCCCGACGCTGAGCAAGGTGCTCGCCCGGAAGGATACCGCGAAGCATCCCTTTGCGTGATACGGCCAAAACCTCCTCGTTACGCCGCCGGCGGGGACCGCGGAGAGCGCCCGGCGCCCGACCCGGTCGTCGTCGGTGATCGGGAAGTGCAGGGCCGTGGCGACGGTGTAGATGGCGCGGCTGCTGGGGTCGGGCCGGGCGCGGTGAGTGCTACCTCGCTCCAGGTTCGCGGCTGCCCCGCCGCCGGATCCTCCGGAAGACCGTGTGGGTGAGGGCCAGGAGGTTTGCGAGATACGTCTCCTTCGCCTCGAGACGCCGCAGGAATACGGCCTCCTCGGAGAGAAAGACGTCTTTGAGATGACGGATATCGGTTTTCGGTGAGTAATAGAGGTAGATCGGGATACCCGCCAGGATGACCAGGACCCCCGTAACCTTATCGAAGGTTGTGGTTGAGAAGAGGAGAAAGAGGCAGATCGCGATGCCGGCAAGGGGGAGGAGGTGTTGGCCGCGGAGGTCCGCAGCGCCGTCGCTCCGTAAAACGATGAGGGAAAAGCAGGTGAGCAGGAACGAGAACGCGAGGTTGAGGACGGCGAAGGATATCAGCCCGGGAAGGTTTCCAATGCTCGAGAGGACGAAGGCGATCGCTCCCTGGATGATGAGGACCACGTAAGGCGTATTGTAGCGGGGGTGAATCTTCGCGAACGCACGGGGAAAGAGCCCGTCGATCGCCATCGCGTACGCGAGCCGTGCGCTGCCGAGCATCCCCGACTCGTCCGACCCGGCCACCGAGAAGAGGGCGCCGACCGTCATGATGAGCGCTCCTGCCGACCCGAAGAGGGCGGTGCCGGCGACGACGAGCGGCACGGTGCTCTGGTCGAGTTCGGTCCAGTTGACGACCCCGAAGAGCACGAAGTTCGTCGAGAGGTAGAAGAAGGAGACGATCAGCATCCCGGTGACGATGGCGCGGGGGATGGCCTTCTGCGGGTTCTCGACCTCGCCGGCCGGGAGCGTCCCCAGCTCGAACCCGGCGTATGCCCAGAAGATCAGGACCAGAGCGTGGGCAGCATTCTGCAGGCCGAGCGGGAGCAGCGGGGTGTAGTTCCCGACGAACGTCTCCGGCCGGACGATGAAGACGCCGAACCCCGTCACGGCGAGGAGGAGCAGGGGAGAGAGTTTGATGAGCGTCAGGGCATCGTTCAGCCTTCCTGCGGCCCGGACACCGACGATGTTGACGAGCGTCAGGGACGCTACGAAGAGCGCCCGGACGGCGACCTTTGCAACCGGGGTGAGGGGGACGAGCGCCTGGAGGTAGTTTGCAAACGCGATTGCAAAGACCGGGAGAGCGAGGAGTTCGGCGATCCACATGCTCCAGCCGGCGAGGTACCCATAGAAGTCGTCGAACGCCTCCGAGACGTAGGCGAACGGCCCGCCGACACGGGGGACGTAGTAACTGCAGTAGGCAAAGACCATCGCGATCGCTATGGCGAAGAGCCCGGCCACCGCCCAGAGGACGATCGAGAACGGGCCGACCAGGCCGGCCGTGAGCGCCGATGCGATGTAGATGTCGGCGCCGACGATCGCCCCGACGATGATATTCGTCAGGTCGAACTGCGAGAGCCCCTGCCGTAGTCCCATTGTAGCGGGAGAGTGACCGTGACGGTGATAATGGTTCCGCGCCGATCGATGGATGCATCCGGCAGGTGCGAAGCTGCGCAGGGACTATGGGATGCGATCTTTGACAGTAAGCGTCTCCCGGGCAACCTGCGAAGGTGGTTTATCAGGCCCGGGCAAACCCTGATTACTCCGGGAGACCATAGAGATAATCTGGTGCGTACAGATGAAATTTCGGGTTATCGTCAGGGAAGATCCGGAGGACGGCGGATACGTTGTGAGTTGCCCCGCAATTCCCGGGTGTCACTCGCAGGGTGAGACCGTTGAAGAAGCCCTCGAGAACATCAAAGATGCCATCTCCGGATGTATTGAGGTGCTCAACGATCGGGTGACGCAGCAACCCGGCGAACACCTGGCTGATGTTGCGTTGTAACTCATGGGAAAATTACCGGTTATATCAGGAAAAGAAGCCGTTAAGGCCTTTTCTAAGATGGGCTGGACGGTTGCCCGCCAGACCGGCAGCCATGTCATTATGGTCAACCACGCATCTCCGGCCCTCCTCTCTGTCCCGGCTCATACCGAACTCAAGCGGGGAACGCTAAGAAACCTGATCGCCGATGCGGGCATGACTGTCGAGGACTTTCTTTCGCTCCTGTGACCGCTCCCCCGTTTAAATGGGGGCATCCGGAGTTTCTCAACCCCGGCATCGGCAATGCTGCCGGTAGAGAAATCCAGGTTCTTCTTCTCCGGCTTTCACCCGTCCAAAGGCTCCAGCCGGCAGGAGCCCTCGTTACAGGAAGAAGGAGAACGATGAGGCGGTTAACATTCCGCGCCGATTACCGACGCTTCGCTCCCGGGGGTAAAAATCAAAGAAGGATCGAACCTGTGTTCGGATGCGCCGACCGGGACTCGAACCCGGGTTTAGGCGTTGGCAACGCCTAGTGATAACCACTACACTATCGGCGCACAACTGTGCTTTCGCACTGTGTGCCTTACAACATGGGATTCTCTGGCTAATAAGCCTATCGAATCGTGACCCGGATCGGGCGGTGCCGTCGCTGCAGGATCTCGTCCGGGAGCGGATTTTCCCCGGGACGAATCCCCGCTATGCTGACGGTCGCGCGCCTACGATCAAACAGGCAGAGAGCCCACGACTTCCGTCGTGGGATGAATGCCACCGACAACCATATCTAAGCACAGGTCGATAGAGTGTTACAATCCGTAGAACGTATCGTTACCGGATCTATCCGACGAAATCTCAGGTCACTCAGTTAGAGCGGACACTTGAGATTTGCCGGTGGATTTACAACGACACGCTCGCATTGCGAAAGACCGCCTGGGAACAGGAACAGCGTTCGGTTTCCTTGTATGAAACAAACAAGATCCTGACTCAGTGGAAACGCGAACGGCCTGAACTGAAGGAGGTCTATGCTCAGACCCTCCAGAACGTTCAGGTTCGGGTGGATCTCGCGCTCAAAGCCTTCTTCCGGCGAGTGAAAGCCGGGGAGAACCCCGGATACCCTCGATTCAAGGGGAAGGGGCGATATGACAGTTTTACGTACCCGCAGGCTGAGAAAGGCGGGTTCAAGTTCGTCGGAGATCGGCTCAACCTCTCGAAGATCGGGGATGTGAAGATCGTCCTCCACCGCCCGATCCAAGGGACGATTAAGACCCTCACAGTCCGGCGGTCGGCAACCGGGAAGTGGTATGCCTGCTTCTCGGTCGAGTATGATCCCGATCCAGCACCCAGGAAGGAGACCGCAGTCGGGGTAGATGTAGGTCTCGAATCTTTCGCCACGCTCTCGAATGGGGAGAAGATCGAGAACCCTCGGTTCTTCCGCACCGACGAGAAAGCTCTTGCCAAGGCGCAGAGGAAACTCTCGAAGGCAGAGAAGGGCACTCCTGAACGGAAGAAGGCCCGGAAGATCGTCGCACACGTCCATGAACGGATCGCCAACAGACGGCTCAATTTTGCTCACCAAACCTCCCGGAAGGTGATGAACAGGTTCGGGACGATTGTGTTCGAGGATCTGAATATCAGAGATATGCAAAAGAACCCCTATCTGGCGAAAAACATAGCCGATGTGGCCTGGAACCAGTTTGTCACGATCACAACGAGCAAAGCGGAGGATGCTGGCTCGCAGGTGATCGTGGTGAACCCCAGAAACACCTCGCAGATGTGCTCCCGATGTGGCCTGATCGTCGTCAAGAACCTTTCTGACCGAGTTCACTCCTGCCCGCATTGCGGGTTGGAACTGGATCGGGACCAGAACGCGGCGATCAATATCTTGAGATTGGGGCTGCAATCTCTCGGATAACATCCGTAGATGCCCACGAATTTAGTCGTGGGAGCAGTCACCGTCCCCCGTGGTTGAGCGCCTGCCTGATGTTTCGGTTTGCAAGTATCCAGAGCCCCGGTGTCAGGACCAGAATGAAGACAGCGATGGCGTAGGCGACGATCTCGGAGGAGAAGAGCAGGAAATTGAAGATGCCGTGCAGCACCATCCCGAGAGCAAGCCCCCGGAGGACGATCCCCGAACGCTCTTCTGCGGGCGCGAACTTGGCCCGGCCGAGGGCGTAGCCCCAGACACCGGAAAAAAGCGCGTGCCCGGGGACCGAGAAGATCGCCCGGACGACGATTGTGCTGAGGGCGAGCTCCGGCGACGTCACGTATGCCGCAAAGACGTAAAGGACGTTCTCGAGCGACGCAAGCCCGAGAGCGGCGGCGGCGGCGTAGACGATGCCGTCCATCGGTTCGTCGAACTCGGTGTTCGGGTAAGCGAACCGTCGGACGACCCAGAACTTGCCGTATTCCTCGACGATCGGCGCGACGACGGCGCCCATGGCCAGCGAGGACGCGATGAAGAGGCCGAAGAATCCCTCGACGAAGGCCACGGGAAACGTGACGAGGACGCCGAGGAGGAAGAGTTTCACGATCAACGCCGCCGGTTCGGGATTCAACTTGTCCCTGCGGTAGAAATACCACGCCCAGAATACTCCCGGCCCCAGCGCCAGGGCAAGGATCACCAGCGGCTCGATATCGACCATTGCTGATCGTGATTCATGGTCTCATGAATGGAAGAGTCTTTCTCTTCCACGGGCAACTCCGCCGACAGGTCATGACATAACCGAAACGGTTCTTCTTCCGGGCTAAAAAAAAGAGTTATTCGGGGAGGAGGCGGTACTCCGGCGTGAGCCCCTCAAGCACCAGCAGCCCGTAGTACCGGAAGAACGTGACGAACGGCACCGCGATCAGGAGCGCAACCGGGACGGCGATGATGAGGTAGGGGATGAGGAGCACGAGGAGCAGCACGTAGTTTGCCATGACTGCGGCGAGGAGGACGATCCCGATGAGCACGAACGGTATCGCGATGATCAGCATCGCGAGGATGACCAGGACCGCCTGCACGATTCCGGCGATGAGGCCCACCACGAACCTGGTGACGACGTAGACGACGGTCTGCCAGACGTTGGCCGATATCACCCCGATAAGCCGCCGCCAGCCCTCGATGACCCCGCAGTCCTCGTGGATCATCATCGGGACGACGAAGTCGTGGGTCAGGAGGAAGATGAGGCCGAAGAGGAGGGCTGCGACCAGGATGAACGGAATGAACAGAAGGATGAATGCAACACCGCCGCCACCCGACCCCCCGAGCCCGACGAGCATGAGGATGAACGCCATCATGGCGAGGATCAGGATCAGCGTGAGGGCTGCCTCGAAGAGAAAGAGCCGGACTCCTTTGCCGAGCCGTTCTCCAAAGAAGCGCCTGATATGAATATCACCCGTCCGGAGCATATCGACGAAGACGAACTGCATCACCGTGCCGATGATCCACCAGATGAGAGCGATCGCAAGCACGATGAGGATGAACGCCACGATGAGCGGCGCGATATCGGGAAGAGACTCCACAACGCCGGCCGGGAGGTCGCCTTCGTCGAAGGTATACCCGGAAGTGTTCGGGAAACTGACGCCCCCTCCCACGAAGAGCGCAATCAGGGCCAGGCGAAGCCAGACGCCCCATCTGATCGGCCAGAGCAGGCTTTTCGTGCGCTGAAAGGCACCGTCCAGTCTGCTGAATGCATACATATTTTCAGCCATATCACTCACGTAGATGATCTCCGTCTCATTAATACCTTGTTTTGGCAAGCGGCTCCCGGTGATCCGACCACGTGTCGTATGCTCACGGGTTTCTGAGGGAACCTGTTTTTCAACACCTTAATCTAGTCCGTTCACCAGAGTATAGAAGGAATGATCCCTCTCATGCTTGACCTGAAGGGCAAAAGGGTGCTCATCTTCGGGGGAGGCGACGTCGGTGCCCGAAAGGCTGCATACTTTGAGCATGAGGCGGCGGTGACGGTTATCAGCCGTTCGTTCTCACCGAACCTTGATGGTCTCGCGATCAGGCGGCAGGAGGCCGACCTCTCGACCCTCCCGGATCCGGCGCTCCGCGCCCTCCTCGAGGACGCGTTCCTCGCGGTGGCCGCGACGCCGGACCCGGGGCTCAACGACCGTATCGGGCGGGCGTGCGCCGGTTCCGGCGTCCTCTTCAACAACGCCGCCGGTGAGTCCGGGGACGTCATCATCCCCTCGGTCGTCCGGGGCGGCCGCTACCTGGTCGCGATCAGCACCCGCGGAAAGAGCCCCGCCGTCGCTCGCTACCTCCGCATGAGGCTCCAGAAGGAGTATGCGGACCTTGACCGGATGATCGACCTGCAGGAAGAGGTGCGCTCGATGCTCCGGGAGACCGAACCGGTGCAGACAGAGCGATCCCGCATCCTCTGGAGCATCCTCGAGGACGACGAGGTCTGGAAGGCGCTCGCCGCCGACTACGACCGGGCACGCGCGATGGCGGTCGAGAGGTACCTGCATGCCTGAACCGCTCACGACCCCGCTCGCGCTCGCGAGCGTGAACCACCACACCGCGAATATCGCCACGCTCGAGGCTTTCCGGTTCCCCGACGAGGCGGCGCTCCTTCGTGAGGCGCGGGAACGGTTCAAGGGCGCTCTCCTTCTCCAGACCTGCAACCGCGTCGAGGTCCTGGTGCAGGGCGACGCACGGAGCCTTGAAGGGTTCCTGCAGGAGCGGGGCAGACGCGGTTTTGCGGTCATCGAGGGCGAGGCCGTGGCTCATCACCTCCTGGAACTGGCCGCGGGCATCGACTCCCTCGTCGTCGGCGAGGACCAGATCCTCGGGCAACTCAGGCGAGCGCTCGCGACCGCACAGGAGGCGGGGGCCGCGAGCAGCGTCATCGAACTCTGCATCAACAAGGCGGTGCACGTGGGGGTCAGGGTCCGGCGCCAGACTCAGATCAACCAAGGAGCGGTCTCCGTCGGTTCTGCAGCCGTGACGCTTGCAGAGAACCTCCTCGGCAGCCTCTGCGACCGGCACATCCTGGTCGTCGGGAGCGGGGAGATGGGGCTTCTGGTGACGCAGGCGCTCGCTGTCAAGGGCCTCACGGCCATCTATGTCGCGAACAGGACCTATGAGCACGCGGTGATGCTTGCGGATAAGATCGGGGGGCGGGCGGTCAACTTCAAGGACCTCTACCGCTACATCGCGCTCTCCGACGTCGTCATCTCCTGCACCGCCGCGCCGCACCCGGTCATCCGCGCCGAGGAGGTCGGGAAGGCGATGGAGGAGCGGCTCTGGCCGCTCGACCCGCACCCCCGCCACCTTGTCCTCATCGACATCGCCCAGCCCCGCGACGTCGAGGAGGGGGTGCGTTCGATCGAGGGCGTGCATCTCTTCACGATCGACGACCTCAAAAACATCAACGACGCCGCCATGGACTCCCGGAGGAGCGAAGCGGACCGGGCACGGGGTATCATCGACGAGGAACTCGACCACTTCATCCGGCTCCTCCGGAGGACCGCGGCCGACGAGACGCTCGCCCTCCTCTACACCTGGGCAGAGTCGATCCGGGCGCGTGAACGCGACCGGGCGCTTACCCGCCTGGGGAAGGAGGACGACCGCACGGCGGAGGTCATCGACGACCTGACGCGGGCGCTCACGAAGAAGCTCCTCGCGGATGCGACCGCGTCCATACGCGCGTGCGCAGAATCCGGCGATATAGCAACGGCAGAGGCCCTGATGAGGGCGATTACCCGGGGAGAACCATGTTTCCAGAACGACGAATGAGACGGATACGGCGGCGAATCGTCCAGCCGCTCCTCCGCGAGACAGAACTGCAGAAGACCGACCTGATTGCGCCGGTCTTCGTGGACGAATCGATCAGTACACCATTTCCGATAGCCTCGATGCCGGGGCAGTCCCGGCACCCGGTAGACGGCGTCGCCGATTACTGTGCCCGCCTCCGGGACGCCGGTATCCGGGCGGTGCTCCTCTTCGGGGTTCCGGCCACAAAAGACAGCGAGGCAACCGGCGCCTACGCGGCCGACGGCGTCGTCCAGCGGGCCGCCCGGAAGATCAAGGAGCGGTTGCCGGAGATGGTGGTCATCACCGATGTCTGCGCCTGTGAGTATACCGACCACGGCCACTGCGGGATCGTCGGGGAGACCCCTGATGGCCCGGACCTCTTAAACGACCCCTCGCTTGCCCTGATGGCGCAGATAGCCGTCTCTCACGCGGAGAGCGGCGCCGATATCGTCGCGCCGTCGTGCATGCTCGACGGGATGGTGCAGGCGATCCGGCACGCCCTCGACGCCGCCGGATACCCGGATGTCCTCGTCATGTCCTACTCCTCGAAGTTTGCGAGCGCCCTTTACGGGCCGTTCCGCGACGCGGCGGACTCGGGGTTCTCGTTTGGGGACCGGACGACCTACCAGATCTGCCCGGGCAACGCCCGCGAGGCGGTGATGGAGTCGGAGCTTGACGCGGCCGAAGGGGCGGATATCCTGATGGTCAAGCCGGCCGGGATCTACCTTGACATCCTTGCGGCCGTCACAGCGTTCGGGCTGCCGGTGGCGGCCTATCAGGTCAGCGGTGAGTACGCGATGATCAAGGCTGCAGCAGAACGCGGATGGTTGAACGAGCGGGCCGTCGCCCTCGAGAGCCTCACCGCCATCAAGCGGGCCGGGGCCAACCTGATCATCACTTACTTTGCAGAAGATGCAGCGAGGTGGCTCGATGAAGAGCAGTGATCTCTTCGCACGGGCAAAGACCCTGATGCCGGGCGGCGTCAGCAGCCCCGTCCGGGCGATCAAACCCTACCCGTTCTACGTTGAGCGTGCCGCGGGCTCGCACCTTGCGACCGTCGACGGCGCCGACCTGATCGACTGCTGCCTCGGCTACGGCCCCCTCATCCTTGGCCATGCGCACCCGGTAGTCCGGGAGGCGATCGAACGGCAGCTCGAGAAGGGCTGGCTCTACGGGACGCCGACGCCGCTCGAACTCGACCTTGCGGGGATGATCACCGCCGACCACCCCGCGGTCGATATGGTCCGGTTCGTCTCGTCGGGTTCTGAGGCGACGATGGCCGCGATCCGGCTCGCCCGCGGCTACACGGGGAAACAGGACATCATCAAGGTCGAAGGCGGGTTCCACGGCGCCCACGACGCGGTCCTGGTGAAGGCCGGGTCGGGGGCGACGACCCTCGGGGTTCCCGACTCCGCAGGCGTCCTCGCGGACCTCGTGGCACATACCCGGCAGGTCCCCTACAACGATCCCGAAGCGCTGGAGACGTTGCTCGCCAACGACGACGTCGCCGCGTTCATCCTCGAACCGATCATGGGGAATATCGGCCCGGTCCTCCCTGACGGAGACTACCTCGCCGACGTCAGGGAGATCACCGCCGCTCACGATGTTCTCCTCATCCTCGATGAGGTGATCACCGGCTACCGCGTCGGGATCGGCGGCGCGGAGGTGTTCTACGGGGTGAAGCCGGACCTTGCCACGTTCGGCAAGATCATCGGCGGCGGCCTCCCCATCGGGGCGTTCGGGGGACGGCGCGATATCATGGAACTGGTCGCCCCCGCAGGCCCGGTCTACCAGGCGGGGACGTTCAGCGGCAACCCGGCGAGCCTCGCGGCGGGGTATGCGGCGCTTCGCCACCTCCACGAGCACCCGGAGGTCTACCGGCAGCTCGACGAGGCCACGCGGGCGATCGGGGAGGTCGCCGTGGACGTGGGCAGAGGAACCTTCGTCAGGATAGGCTCGCTCTTCAAGCACTTCTTCCGGGACTCGGCCCCGCGGGACTACCGTGAGGTCAAGGAGTCCGACACGGCAGCGTTCTCGCGGTTCTGGAAGGCGATGCTTGATACCGGGGTCTTCCTCCCGCCGTCGCAGTTCGAGACGAACTTCCTCTCGGCCGCACACACAACGCAGGACATCAAACAGATAGCGGAGGCATACGGATCATGTCTCTTCGCATAGGCACACGGGGAAGCGCGCTTGCGCTTGCACAGACAAACAAGGTGGTCGGCATGCTCGCCGACCGGGGTATCGAGGCGGAAATCATCACGATCACGACGGAGGGCGACACCGCGACCAACGTCCCGCTCCACGCCATCGGGGGACAGGGGGTCTTTGTACGGGCGCTCGACGACGCGATCCTCCGCGGCGAGATCGACGCCGCGGTGCACAGCATGAAGGATATCCCGGCGGCCCGACCGGCAGGGCTTGTCTGCTGCGCGGTGCTCGAGCGGGACTCGCCCGCTGACTTTCTTGCGCACGAGTGCCCCCTCGATGCGGTCCGCATCATCGGGTCGTCGAGCACCCGGCGCCGCGCCCAGCTCCTCCGCGACGCCCCGGCGCTTGAGGTGAAGCAGCTCCGCGGGAACGTCGATACCCGGTTACGGAAGCTCCGCGAGGGACAATACGACGCCATCGTCCTCGCGGAGGCTGGCCTCCAGCGCCTCGGCATCCGGCTTGCCGGGGAACCCCTTCCCACCGACCGGTTCGTCCCGTCCCCAAACCAGGGGACCGTCGCGGTCGTCTGCCGGGACGACCCGGCCGTCGCCGGGGCACTCGCGGCCCTCGACCATGCACCGACCCGCCTCGACGTGGAGATCGAGCGGGCCGTCATGGAGGAGGTCGGCGGCGGGTGCTTCACCCCGCAGGGGATCTTCTGCAGGAACGGGAACCTGATCGCCGAGGTGCTCGCGCTCGACGGCTCCCGGTGGGAGCGTATCGAGCGGCATGTCGCGACCGTCGGCGAAGCCCGGGAGTGCGGGCAGGCCCTGCGCAGGCAGGCGGGCGGCCTTATCCGGGAGGCCTACGCGGCACTGGGGATAACACCATGACTGGAAAAGCATATCTTGTCGGGTCCGGGCCGGGCGGGCTCGGCCTCATGACGATAAGGGCCCGTGAGGTGATCGACACGGCGGACGTGGTCCTCTACGACCAGCTCCCGGGCGAGGAGATCCTCGCGACGCTCCCCGAGGACGCCGAACGGATCGACTGCGGGAAGTACGGCGGCAGCCACACCCTCGAGCAGGACGAGATCGAGGTGCTGATGGTCGAGCGGGTGAAGGCGGGCAAGACCGTCGTGCGCCTGAAGGGGGGCGACCCCTTCCTCTTCGGGCGCGGCGGGGAAGAGATCGAGACGCTCCGGGCGCACGGGATCTCCGTCGAGGTGGTGCCGGGGGTGACGAGCGCCATCGCCGTCCCGGAGATGGTCGGCATCCCGGTCACCCACCGGCGGTACGCGTCGCAGGTCACGTTCATCACCGGCCACGAGGACCCGACGAAGCCCGAGTCCGCCCTGGACTGGGAGGTCCTCGCACGCCTGAAGGGGACCCTCGTCATCCTGATGGGGGTCAAGAACCTCCCGGCCATCGCGGCGTCCCTCACGGCGCACGGGAAAGACCCCGCGACTCCGGTCGCGATCATCGAACGGGGGCTCCGGCCCGACCAGCGCGTGACGGTCGGGACCCTCGCCGATATCGCCGAAAAAGCCCGTGCCGCAGGCGTCCGGCCCCCGGCGGTGATCGTCATCGGCGGCGTGGTGGAGCTGTATGAGGGGTTTGAGGGGTGAGGAACAGGTTTTCTCTTCCCCTGTGTCAGTGCAGTTCCTTTTTTTTGACGCTTGTTATGTCATGTTGCGACGAACTGGACCGTTAAAACAAGGAATAACCAGATACACTGGACCGTGGTGGCTATCGCCCTTGGGGGAGGGGCTGACGGGGAGTGCGAGCGAGAGCGAGCTTGAGCACCGTTAGGTGCGAGGGGGGCTTGCCCCCCTCCCCTGTCTCCACCAATCTGGGAAGTCTATAACCCCCACCCCACCCGGCCTTCGGCCTCCTCCCCCGCCCCCTAGGGGCGGGGGCAGCGCGTGGCGATATCCCCCCGAAATCTGTGTATGGTCCTATTTGGCCGAATGAGATGTGATAACTTAAAGAGTGCGCCAGGTAGCGTTCGCGCACGTGACAAACCACCCGCCTTCGTCACGCAAGGAAATTCCACCTGCACCACAGCCCGCCCAACCGGAACCCTCTTCTCCCCCCGCGCGCTTACCCTCTACAAGGATTACCATGCGGAGTGAGACGGTTAAGAAAGGCTACCAGCGTGCTCCGAACCGGGCGCTGCTCAGGTCGCTCGGCGTGACCGACCGGGAGATGGACCAGCCCTTCATCGGTATAGCGAACGCGTATAACACGATCGTCCCCGGACATATCCACCTCCGGTCGATCTCACAGAAAGTGCAGGAGGGCATCGCGGCCGCGGGCGGGGTGGCGTTCGAGTTCGGGACCATCGGCATCTGCGACGGGATCGCGATGGGCCACGAGGGGATGCGCTACTCGCTCCCCTCGCGGGAGAACATCGCCGACGCCGTCGAGTTGATGGTCGAGGCGCACCGGTTCGACGGCCTGGTCTCTATCGGGACCTGCGACAAGATCGTCCCCGGTATGCTCATGGCGGCGGTGCGGTGCAACATCCCGACGATCGTCGTCACCGGGGGCCCGATGCTCCCCGGCTACGCAGCGGGCCGCGAACTCTCCCTCATCGATATCTTCGAGGGCGTGGGCAGGGTCGCCGCCGGCACGATGAGCGAAGAGGAACTCGGGAGCCTTGAGTGCGCAGCGATGCCCGGCTGCGGGAGCTGCCAGGGACTGTATACCGCAAACACCATGGCGTGCGTGACCGAGGCGCTGGGCCTCTCCCTCCCGGGGTGTGCCGCCATCCCCGCGGTCGACGCAGCAAAACTCCGCATAGCCCGCGAGAGCGGGGAGCGGGCGGTCGACCTTGTCCGGGAAGGAATCCGCCCGCGGGATATCGTCACCCCTACAGGCCTCAAGAACGCCATCCGGGTAGACATGGCGCTTGGCGGGTCGTCGAACACGGTGCTTCACCTGATGGCCGTCGCCCGCGAGGCAGGGATCCCGCTCGACCTTGAGACCTTCAACGCCGTCGCCGAGGCGACTCCCCACATCTGTCACATGCAGCCCGGCGGCCCGCACTCGATGCTCGCCCTCCACCGGGCAGGAGGGATCCCCGCGATATTGAAGATGCTCGAGCGCTACCTCGACGACGCCCCGACGGTCTCGGGCCGCTCAACCCTTGAGATCGCGAAGAGCGCGCAGGTCACCGACCCGGACGTGATCAAGACGGCCGACGCCCCGGTCAACCCGGCGGGCGGCCTGAAGATCGTGCGGGGAACGCTTGCTCCCGACGGCGCGGTCGTCAAGTGCGCTGCCGTACCTGAGGCGATGTGGCGGCACCGGGGCCCGGCGCGGGTTTTTGACGGTGAGGCTGCCGCGATGGAGGCGATCCTTCACCGTGAGATCGCGGAAGGCGACGTCGTCGTGATCCGTTACGAAGGCCCGCGGGGAGGACCGGGGATGCCTGAAATGCTCTCGCCGACCTCGGCGCTGATGGGCCTCGGCTATGCCCGGGTTGCCCTGGTCACCGACGGGCGCTTCTCGGGCGGCACCCGGGGCCCGTGCATCGGGCACGTCGCCCCCGAGGCCGCGGTCGGCGGACCGGTCGGCCTCGTGGAGGACGGCGACGAGATCGTGATCGACCTCTATGCAAAAACCCTCGACCTCATTGTCGAGAGAGCGACCCTTGAGGAGCGCCGCCGGGCCTGGAAGCCTCCGGAGCGCCGGCTTACGGGCGTGCTCGCCCGCTACGTGCAGACCGTCGAGCAGGCGAACCTCGGCGCCGTCCAGAGATAACTCCTCTTTTTTTGGGGAGCGCATACCCCTCGCCGGCGCCGTGGCCCCTGCTGAAGAAAGTTGTTATAAACCATTGGAATTTGTTAACGTACCTTGTAACGGCGTCATGGTGAACCGGGTACCCCGCGCCCCTGATCCGGGCATTGATGTACAGAGGTGTTCCGGCATTCTCGGCTCTATCGCGGCCCGGAATGCCGTTTGTTTCTCCGGCTCCCGGACTGCGCGTTGCCCCGCAACATGCAGGTATATACCTTTTTAACCCTCGAGAGTAACCCCCTCTTCAGAGGCGCACCTATCCGAGACGGTCGCCCACAACGCTTATGGAGTACATAGATGATCGAGAAGTTTCTTGAGGGTAACAAGCGGTTCCTGGAAGAAGATTTCGACAAAGACCCTGAGCATTACGGTCCGCTGGCGTCAGGCCAGCACCCGGTGGTCCTCTGGATCGGGTGCTCGGACTCACGAGTAGATCCCGAGCGCATCACAGGCTCGAAGGCCGGGGAGATCTTCGTACAGCGGAACATCGGCAACATCGTCCCGGTTCACGACTGGAACTTCGCGACCGTGCTCGAGTACGCGGTCAACCACCTCAAGGTCGGAGATATCGCCGTCTGCGGCCACTCGGACTGCGGCGCCATAAAGGGCCTTGACCACGAGAGCACGGACGCCTACATTCCGCTCTGGCTCAACAACGCTATGGAGGCGAAACGCCGTGTCGATGCCAGGATGCAGGTGCCGCAAAGCCCCGAGGAGGAGAAGACCCGGCGGCGGCTCATCGAGATTGAGAACGTCGGCCTGCAGCTTGAGCACCTCCGCACCTACCCGCCGGTCAGGGCTGCGGAAAAAGAAGGGCGGGTCCGGCTCCACGGCCTGTACTTCGACCTCGCGACCGGAGAGTTGAAGAAGATCTTCTAAGACTCTTCAAGAGCATACTCAATCTCTTCTTTTATCAGGTCGAGCGAGACCCTCCCGATAGACGTAAGCCGCCCGTTGACGAGGATGATCGGGATAGGCGGGTGGCGTTCCTCGATGATCGTTCTGATGTGATCGGGCATCGCCTCGTCAAGCAGGGTCGTCTTCACCTCGACCCTATCGCCATACAGGTCGAGGAGTTCGTCGCGCAGGGCGCCGATGGCGTCCATCAGGCTATTCGATGGGTAACAGGTATCGAGGCCGCAGGATCGCGTCTCGTCGCAGGGGAACGGGCCGCATTCGGACTCCATAAACCCGACAATCTCAACAATCACTTCTGCCATGCATCATCGGTGGGGGATTTGAGAATATATTATTCTTCGTCCCGAGGAGCGAGCAGCGCACGCAGTGCCGCCCGGATGTCGCCTTCAGCCCCCTCGATCTTCTCCACATCCCGCACCCTGTCGAGGTCGCCGACCAGCACCGGCCCGGTCGGGCGGATACCCAGGTTCTCCATGAACATGCCGACCACACGTGTTACGCAGACGAACGGTTCGGCTCCCCGCCGACCTGCGACGGCGACGAGCAGGCCCCGGGCATGCACCTCTTTCTCCAATACCTTCTCACGGGCGTGAAGCCACTGGCAACGGTCTATCACCGCTTTGAGGCCCGCCGGGACGGTGCCGGTGTAGACCGGGGTGCAGACGACGAGGACGGAGGCAGACTCGATTGCACGGATGATGGGGGGCATATCGTCGTCAACCGGGCAGTAACCGTTGTTGTAGCAGGTGTAGCAGCCGATGCACGGGCGGATATCCATCTCCTGCAGAAAGAAGATCCGGGAGGAGAGGCCGGATCGGGCGGCCTCGTCGTCGCACCATGACGCAATCGCTGCTGAGTTCCCGAACCGGCGCGGGCTCCCCTGCAGGATGACGACGTCCGTCGTGCCGCCGCCCGGAAGCGGCCGGATGAAGACCCGCGGCCGGGTGTAGATATGGGGGCGGGATGCCACGTCGTGCGCGAGCCGGGCAAAGACGATCTCGGCCGCCACCCGGGTGTCCAGGAGGGAACCCTGGCGTGCGCTCTCGTAGGAGTTGATGGCATAGGTGTAGACCACCTCGGTGCCGCGGATAACCGTGATGGTGTACCTGACCATGCCCGGATAGATGCGCCCGAGATCCTCGCACGTGAGCCTGACGGTAAACGTCCCATCGGGTGTCTCAATCGTTGCGGTCTTCTCCTCCGCGCTCCCGGTCATCAGGTCTCACCCGGCGCTCTGTGAACTTCAATATTTCGGACCGCCGCGCTCTGTAACTACGCATTTCCGGCGGGGGTTCCTGGAAGCGGTTCGATCCGTCACTACCGTTAATAAGGAATCTGCCCCACATGATATGGTAATTCATGAAGGCGGTTCTGGGTCTTGAAGACGGAACATTTGTTGTAGGGGATGGTTTTGGCGTTGAGGGGGTATGTTCCGGTGAACTCGTCTTCTCGACGCAGATGACCGGTTACATGGAGGCATTGACGGACCCCAGTTATGCCGGGCAGGTATTGATGTTTACCTACCCCCTCATCGGAAATTACGGTGTAGATCACCAGAATTTTGAGAGTCCAGAGGTCCACGCGCGGGGCTGCGTCGTGCGGGAGGTCTCCCGCACACCCACAACGCAACCATCGGTTGCAGTATATTTTGAAGAAAACGGCCTTCGGGGTATATCGGGCGTCGATACTCGCAGCCTGACAATAAAGACCCGGACGGTCGGTACGCTCCGGGCAGCCCTCATCGTCGGGAGCGACGACGGAGAAGATGCTGTCCGGCACGCCAGGACTGCCCCTCCTATCAGCGATCTCGATCTGATCGGGAGCGTCTCCTGCCCCGAGCCCTACCGGATCAGCGGCCCCGGAAAAAGGATCGCCGTCATCGACCTCGGTGTAAAGCGGCATATTCTCTCAAGCCTCAGCCACCGCGGCGCCGATATCCGCGTCTTCCCGCACACCGCCACACCTGACGAGGTGATGGCGGCAGAGCCCGACGCACTCTTCGTCAGCAACGGGCCCGGCGACCCGCGACGGGCAACAGGCGCCATTCGATGCGTCCGGGACCTCGCGGGCGAGGTGCCGGTCATCGGCATCTGCATGGGTATCCAGGTAGCCGCCCTTGCGCTCGGTGCCGAGACCTACAAGATGAAGTTCGGACATAGGGGAACGAACCAGCCGGTCCGTTATCGGGACGGGAGCATCTACATCACGACACAGAACCACGGTTTTGCGGTGGACGAAGAGACGCTACCCGAAGGATGCACCGTCTCGTACCGGAACGTGAACGACGGCACGGTCGAGGGGTTCGAGAACGCGGATCTCAATATCACCTGCGTCCAGTTCCATCCGGAGGCGCACGGCGGGCCGCGGGATACGGAGATGCACTTCTTTGACCGCGTCTACGGGGGGATCTAGTCATGCCGAAGAAATCTCACATCAAAAAGGTCCTCATCATCGGCTCCGGCCCAATCCAGATAGGGCAGGCGGCCGAGTTCGACTTCTCGGGATCGCAGGCCTGCCGGGCGCTCCGGGAAGAGGGTGTCGAGGTCGTCCTCGTCAACTCGAACCCCGCGACGATCCAGACCGACCCGGACACGGCCGATGTCATCTACATCGAGCCCCTGAAGGCTGATATCATAGCCAGGATCATTCAGAAAGAGAAGCCGGACGGTATCCTGAGCGGCATGGGCGGCCAGACCGGCCTGAACATGACGGCGGAGCTCGCGGAGATAGGTGCGCTTGAGGGCGTGGAGATCCTGGGGACCCCGCTTGAGGCAATCTACCGGGGAGAAGACCGGGAGCAGTTCCGGGATCTGATGAATGAGATCGGCGAGCCCGTCCCCCGGAGCATGATCCTCGAGAATATGAACCAGATCGACGAGGCCATCCGCGAGGTCGGCCTCCCGGCGATCATCAGGCCGGCGTACACCCTCGGCGGCTCCGGCGGCGGCGTGGCGCACACGCCCGAGGAGATGCGGCGGATCATCGAGATCGGTCTCACCCGCTCCCGCATCCACCAGGTGCTCGTGGAGGAGAGCGTTGCCGGGTGGAAGGAGATCGAGTTCGAGGTGATGCGGGACGCGGCAGACACCTGCATCATCGTCTGCGGTATGGAGAACGTCGACCCGATGGGCATCCATACCGGCGAGAGCGTCGTCGTCGCGCCCATCCTCACGCTACGGGACGACGAGTTCCAGACGCTCCGGACCGCTGCCATCAAGATCATCCGGGCGCTCGATGTCCAGGGCGGGTGCAACATCCAGTTCGCCTACAAAGACGGCGACTATCGGATCATCGAGGTGAACCCCCGGGTCTCGCGGTCGTCCGCACTCGCGTCCAAGGCGACCGGCTACCCGATCGCCCGGGTGGCGGCGAAGATCGCGATCGGGCTGCGGCTCGACGAGATCATGAACCCGGTCACCGGCGTCACCCCGGCATCCTTCGAGCCTGCCGTCGACTACGTGGTGGTGAAGGTGCCGCGGTGGCCGTTTGACAAGTTCAAGTCCGCGGACCGGACGCTCACCACGGCGATGAAGAGCACCGGTGAGGTGATGGCGATCGGGCGGACGGTCGAGGAGGCGTTCAAGAAGGCGCTCCGGTCGCTCGATAACGATATGCAGCGGCACACGAGCCAGAGTGAGATCCGGATGATCCTTACGTCCCCGACGGACGAGCGGTTCGGGTGCCTCTTTGACGCCTTCCGCGAGGGGTTCACGGTCGAGGAGGTTGCCGGTCTCACCGCCATCACGCCGTTCTTTTTAGAGAAGATCAAGAACATTGTGGACCTCGAACGGAAACTCGAGACCGCTTTTGCGCCGGAGGAGATCCGGGTCGCGAGACGTTACGGCTTTTCGGACGAGGACCTGCAGGCGCTGACGGGAAAGACCCCCGATGAGATCGCGGCTATCGCCGGGAGGCCGACCTACAAGATGGTGGACACCTGCGCCGCGGAGTTCCCGGCCACCACACCCTACTTCTACTCCACGTGGGAGGAGGGGTGCGAACTCTCCCGAAACGACGCGAAGAAGGTGCTGATCCTCGGCTCCGGGCCGATCCGGATCGGGCAGGGGATCGAGTTCGACTACTGCACCGTCCACGCGGTGATGGCGCTCCGTGAGGAAGAGGGGATCGAGGTCCACATCGTCAACAACAACCCCGAGACGGTCTCGACCGACGCCGATACATCCGACCGGCTCTTCTTTGAGCCGATGCAGCTTGAAGACGTCGTGAACATCCTCAGGATGGACGACTACTACGGCGTCATGGTCCAGTTCGGCGGCCAGAACTCGGTGAACCTGGCCGTGCCGCTGGAAGCGGAGATCCGGCGCCTCGGCCTTACGACAAGGATCCTCGGCACGTCGCCCGATGCCATGGATGCGGCGGAAGACCGCGACCGGTTCAGCCGGCTTCTCACCCGGCTTGATATCCCGAGCCCGGCGAACTCTTCCGCCTACTCGGAGGACGAGGCGCGAACGATGGCGCGGGCGATCGGCTACCCGGTGCTGGTCCGGCCGTCCTACGTCCTTGGCGGGCGGGCGATGGAACTCGTCCACGACGATGCCGAACTCGAGAGTTACATCACAGAGGCCGTCCGGGTGAGCAAGAAGCACCCGGTGCTGATCGACTCCTTCCTCCAGGGCGCCGTCGAGATCGACGTCGATGCGGTCTCCGACGGGACGGACGTCCTGATCGGCGGGATCATGGAGCATATCGAGTGGGCCGGCGTCCACTCCGGCGACTCGGCCTGCGTCATCCCGCCGCAGTCCCTCTCTCCATCTGTCATCGCGCGGGTGCGCGACTACACGAAGAGGATCGCCCTCGGTCTTGGTGTCGTCGGGCTGATCAACATCCAGTATGCCGTCCAGAACGACGTCGTCTACGTCCTGGAAGCAAACCCGCGTGCGAGCCGGACCGTGCCGTTCGTCGCGAAGGCGACGGGCATCGCGCTCGCGAAGCTCGCCGCGAAGGTGATGGTCGGCAAGAAACTGGCCGATATGAATGTTGCCGAGCCCGAGATCGAGCACGTCGCGGTCAAAGAGGTGCTCCTCCCCTTCAACAAGCTCCCCGGCGTGGACACCGTGCTCGGGCCGGAGATGAAGAGCACCGGCGAGGTGATGGGGATCGACTACGACTTCGGCCGTGCCTACTACAAGGCATGCACCGCCGCAGAGAACACCCTGCCGACGACGGGCAACGTCTTCATATCGGTGACAAACGAGCAGAAGGAGGAGCTCCTCCCGATCGCGCGAAAGCTCCGCGACCTCGGCCTTTCCCTCTACGGTACGAGCGGGACGGTCGATTACCTCACCCAGAACGGCGTCGAGACCAACCTCGTGCGGAAGGTCCAGGAAGGGTCCCCGAACGTCATCGACGTCATGCGCTCCGGGGGAATCCGGCTGATCATCAACACCCCGGCGGACAAGGCGTCGCGGCAGGACCACATCCAGATCATGCGGGCCGCCGTCGATTACGGCATACCCTATATCACAACGCTCCAGGCGGCCCGGGCTGCGGCGATGGCGATCGACGCCATCAAGCGCGAGGAGATCACCCTCGAACCGCTCGGGCACTACATCGGGTCGGCGTGATCTGGGATTTGGTCCCCCTCTCTTTTTGTTCCGGTGTTGCCGTCCACTTCAGCTCACGCGAAGAGCGACGGGTCGAAGGGTGCGACGTTCCAACGAACAGCTGTCCGTAGGGCAGGAGTTCGAGAGGGCCGAAGGTCTTCTCATGCTCACTTCATTCGCACTTCCCTTTGTCCCCACCCCCCTCATGGTGATGTCTCCTCGGAATCCGTGTCTGGGACACAAACGATGACTCTCCCAAGAGAGTTTCAACAAAGCCGAAAAAAGAGGGGGTTATGCTGTCCCGAGCCAGAGATCGACCTTCTCGCTGTTGGCGTCGATCCACTTCTGTGCGGCTTCCTCTTCAGGCATGCCGCCCGCGATATCGGTCATGACCGAGGCGATATCCTCGCCGGTCCACTCGAACCGCTCAAGGATTGCACGGGCCTCCGGGTCGTCGGTCGCGAGATCCTGCCGTGCGAGGGTCACGATATCCTCGGCCCCGCCGTAGACACCCTTCGGGTCCTCGAGGAACTTGAGGTCGTAACGGCCGAACTTCCAGTGCGGCGACCACCCGGTCACCGCGACCCACTCCTCATCGCTGATGGCGGCGCCGAGTTCAGCGGCCATGCCGGCGCTGCTGCTGGTGACGAGGTTGTAATTAAGGCCGTATTCATCGATGGCCTGCTCGGTCCGGGCCACGACGCCCGCGCCGGGCTCGATGCCGACGATCCTGCCGCCGAACTGATCAGCGACACTGTTCATCTCCTCGATCGAGTCGATGGTCACGTAGGTGGGGACGACGAGTCCGATACGTGCCGCTCCGGGAATGTTCGGCCTGACGTAATCGATCTGTTCGCCATACTGCTCCCAGTAACTCTCATGCGTGTGCGGGAGCCATCCGGTCGTCGTGAAGTCGACATCCCCGCCGGCCAGTGCCTGGAAGAGCGGTCCTGCGTCGACTGCGATCAGTTCGACGTCGTATCCTGCTTCTTCAAAGACCAGTTTCATTACGTTGGTGCTCGCAATGGCGCAGTCCCAGGTGACGTAGCCGATGCTGATCTCCTTCTTGGGCTCGGTCGCTTCCGTGCCGGTGCAGCCGGCGGAGAAGAGGCAGAGCACCAGGACGATACCTGCCAGTACGAGTGTGCTTCTCATCGTATGAACCATATAATCACCTTATCGTTTTTGCCGCTTCTGGGCGGCTAAATGGCGTTCAGAATCCGGCTGTGTGGGGTTCCGGGTTCTCACGAACAGTTCGGGCGGCAAGATGCCAATGGCCCGAACATAGAGCAGAGGTGGCGGTATATGCCACTCCTGGCGTGTTTGCACCCCAGGGCAAAAAGGCCAGATTTTGACCGCTTCAACATATGGGTCTAACGTTATTTAGGTTTTTCGGGTTCCGATTGGCGAACGGGCCCATTTTAAAACCCAAATCGGACGGACATACGGCGATAAAACGCTCTTTCCTCTACTGACTATCCACCCTCTCTTCGGTCGATACGAACGTGTTTGCCGGAGGATGAGCCGGCCACTCGTTCCCCTCAAAAATACTATTGGGATGGGTCACTGGCTCTCACGCTGCGGCACAAGGTTCTGCGTGATCCGGTCGAGGATGATCGCGAGGATCACGATGGCAAGCCCCGCTTCAAACCCCATCCCGATATCCACCCGCTGGATGCCCACAAGCACCTGGTAGCCGAGCCCCCCCGCCCCGATCATCGATGCGATGACGGTCATGGAGAGGGCAAGCATGATGCACTGGTTCACCCCTGCCATGATGGTGGGGAGCGCGACGGGGAGCTGCACCTTGAAGAGCTTCTGGCGGGGCGTGGTGCCGAAGGCGTCTGCAACCTCGATCAACTCGCGGGGCACCTGTCGGATCCCGAGATTCGTGAGGCGCAACGCCGGTGGCATCGCAAAGACGACCGTCGCGATGATGCCCGGGACGCTCCCGAGGCCGAAGAAGATCACAGCAGGAATGAGGTAGACGAACGAAGGCATGGTCTGCATGAAGTCAAGGAACGGCCTGAGTGCAGCGTTCAGCGGGTCGCTCCGCGCAGCCGCGATCCCGAGCGGGATCGATATCGCGAGCGCAAGGACTGTCGAGACGAGGACGAGTGCCAGGGTAAGCATGGCGAGATCCCAGAGTTGAAGGTCCCAGATCAGCAGCAGGCCAAGCGCGGTGAGCCCCGCCAGTCTGATATCACGCCGGGTGACGAACCAGACCAGCACGCTCACGAGGAGGATCAGGACGGGTGCCGGTATAAAGATCAGGAGGTCCTGGAACCCGCCGATGAGATACCGCAGCCCTTCACTGATGCCGTCAAGAAGCCAGCCGAAGTAGAGCTCGATCCAGTCAACGAGCCACTCGGCGGCCTCTCCCACGGGGAGTTTAGGCAGTTGCATTGATATCCTCCCCCTTCCGTGCCAGAGCAGCGAGGATGGCGCCGCGTGATATGACTCCTTTGAGCCTGCCCGTATCGTCCGCCACCGCCACAGGGTAGGGGCTCCCAACGATCAGCGAGATGATGTCGGAGAGCGATGCGTCGGGGGCCACGACGGGGATATCGGTGATAAGGATTTCCGCCATCGCTTTGCCCTTCTTGACGGCTTCGACGGCGTCGTCGAGGGTCACCCGCCCACGGAGCAGGCGCTGGCGGGTGACGACGAATATCCCCGGAATGTCGTGCTCCTCCATGAGGTGCAGGGCTACCCTGGGTCCCGCGGTACACTGGGCAACCGGTTCGGGATGGCGCATCACGTCGCTTGCCGAGAGAACTCTTGTCAGGTCCACATCAGCGACGAACTTCTCGACGTAGGCGTTCTCGGGATTCGTCAGGATCTCCTCGGGCGTGCCGATCTGTACGATCGCGCCGTCCTTCATCAGGGCGATGCGGTCGCCGAGTTTTAAGGCCTCGTCGAGGTCGTGGGTGACGAAGACGATCGTCTTACCGAGCCGCTGCTGGATCTCCAGCAGTTCGTCCTGCATGTCCCGGCGGATGAGCGGATCGAGGGCACTGAACGCCTCGTCCATCAGGAGGATGTCCGGGTCGCTGGTGAGCGCCCGGGCGAGCCCGACCCGCTGCTTCATGCCGCCGGAGAGTTCGCCGGGCATGCTCGCCCCGTAGCCGCCGAGCCCCACCATCTGGAGCACCTCTTCGGCTTTTTTATGACGCTCGTCTGCCGGGATGCCCTGGATCTCAAGCCCGAAGGCGACGTTGTCAAGAACCGTCCGATGGGGGAGGAGAGCAAAACTCTGGAAGATCATGCCCAGCTTGCGCCGCCGGGTCGCCTGGAGTTCCTCCCGGTTCATCCTGACGACATCTTCGCCGTCGATCCGTATCTCACCCTCGGTGGGGTCGATAAGCCGGTTGATACAGCGCAGGAGCGTCGATTTCCCGCTCCCGGAAAGCCCCATCAGGACGAACGTCTCGCCCGGCATAACCTCAAATGAGACGTTATCGAGTGCCAGTGTCGAACCGGTCTCTTTGTATATCTCCTGCTTTGAGCGGCCGGAACGATGGAGTTCCAGCGCCTTTCCGGGATCCTGCCCGAATACCTTGGTCAGACCCTTCACACTGATGATTGGTTGTGGTAATGGTATGTTCTCATTTTGGAACTTCTCAAAAATGACGGAACCCTCCCGGCTTCACGATATCTATCTCATCTTTGTTATAATTTCTGTTTTTTTAAAATGTCCGATTTCATGTGGGATTTAGGTTTTTCAGACATTTTGCGGTGTATTCTGAAATTAAGTGCTGTCATGCTCGTTATCCTGTGAATTATAGGCGGTCTGACGATTGTTTGCTGTGTAATGTTCATTTTCCCGGATTTCTATCTGCCAATCCTTTATGCCGGAGGTCCCGGCGCAACGGACCGTCATGGGGCGTGTCCCATGCACTCCACATTCCACCATCTCCGACCCCGGGAATCCCGGTAACGGTTCCGGTTTCTCCCGGTGCGCCCATCCATACCAGTTCATTTATTGGGTGAAAGGTCATAATAATGTAGATTACTCCAGTCTGTCTCTCAGACAGAAACCAGGAACGCGGTGATCAGTACCATGGAAAAGGGAAAAGTCGTCCTAGCATTTTCGGGAGGTCTCGACACCTCCATCTGTATCCCCCTCCTGCGCGAGCACTACGGATTTGACGAGATCGTCACCGTTGCCGTCGACGTGGGCCAGCCCGAAGAGGATATCGCCCGGGCAACAGAGAAGGGCCGGAAACTTGCAGACAAGCACTATACCATCGATGCCAGGGAGAAGTTTGTAGCGGACTGCATCTTCCCCTCGATCAAGGCGAACGGATCCTATGAGGGGTATCCGATGGGTACGGCGCTTGCCCGTCCGCTGATCGCCGAAGAGATCGTGAAGGTTGCAGAGAAGGAAGGCGCGTCAAAGATCGCACACGGGTGTACCGGCAGAGGAAACGACCAGCTCCGGTTCGACTTCATCTTCAGGTCCGCCGGATACGATATCGTCGCACCGATGCGGGAGATGAACCTGACCCGCGAGTGGGAGATCTGCTACGCGCAGGAGCACAACGTCCCGGTGACCGTGGCAAAAGACAAGCCCTACAGCATCGACGAGAACTTCTGGAGCCGGAGCATCGAGGGCGGCAACCTCGAAGACCCGGCCTTCCACCCGCCTGAGGAGATCTATGCCTGGACGGTCTCGCCGAAGGACGCCCCCGACGTCATGGAGGAGGTCCGGATCGAGTTCGAGAAGGGCATCCCGGTCGCTCTCAACGGGAAGAGCCTTCCCGGCATCGCCCTGATCAAAGAGCTGAACCGGATCGCGGGAAGGAACGGCGTTGGCCGCAACGATATGATCGAGGACCGGGTCCTCGGCCTGAAGGCCCGGGAGAACTACGAGCACCCGGCCGCAACCGTCCTTCTTGCCGCGCACCGTGACCTTGAGCACCTCGTCCTGACCCGCTCGGAACTCGCGTTCAAGCATATCGTCGACGACAAGTGGTCCGAGCTCGCCTACATGGGTCTCGTGCACGAACCGCTCTTCTACGCACTGAACGCGTTCATCGACAAGACGCAAGAGCGGGCCAGCGGCACCGTGGACGTCGGCCTGTATAAGGGCGGCCTGAAGGTGCTCGGCCGGAGCTCGGACCTTGCGTTGTACTCCGACGACCTGGTCTCCTTCGACTCGACGACGATCGACCAGAACCACGCCGTCGGGTTCTCGAACTACTTCGGACTGCAGGCGCGCCTCTTCCAGAACCTCAAGAAACGTTAAAGGGTGCTTAGAGCACCTTCTTCCCTGCCTCTTTTCCCGGTGTACATTCGAAGACGTCGGTGATCGTGATGACGATGAGCGATTTCGCCGGATATTTGTGGCTCTTTGTCCTCACCTGATCGCGGAACTTCTCGTAATCGGGGCCGGACGTCTTGATCTCCGTCGAGCCTTTTATCTGGAAGCAGCGCTTGGAGTCCGGGTCGTAGAAGTAGAGAGCCACCACCGGGTTCTCTTTGAGGTTCTCAAGCGTCTTTACCATGTAGTTGTCCATGATCCAGACGGTGTCGTCGCCGACGAGCTGGATCGATGCCATCGGCGCCACGTTCGGGACGCCGCTCTTCGATGCCGTGGCCATCGGCATGACTTTGACTTTGCCGAATACTTCCTTAATCTCACCTGAAAGCGCAACCATATGGTTCACCTCTCCCGGAAGCGGAACGGGCGCTTCGTCGCGCCGGGACCTTTCCGGTAACGAGGATATCCGCGCCGTGCATATATAAGCGCTCTGCCGGGGTCGCGCAACGACAGCGAACTCCTGAGGTTCGAGAGGGGTGGCGGCCTCCAAACCCAGACATCTACCTGAATCAGCAGAACCCTCCCGAAAAATCGGTATACTGCTGCCCGTCACCTGTGCGGGACCCCCTCAATCTTTTGCTCACTCTGCGGGTCCCGGACGCCGTAGGGGAGTATGGAAAAATATAAGCCGCGAGACAGGGAAAAGACTACTATGTGTGCCCGCTTTTTGGAGCGCTTTTTCAAACCTACTCCGCATATCGTCGAAAGCCCGCCTCCGCCATCGCTCTCCCACGGACCGGGCAACGGTGTTCCCGAGTACCGGGTGAAGCCTTATTTTATCGTGGCGTCTGTTGAGATGGGCAATACGACGACAAAGTGCATCCTGACCGGCACGAGCCTGGAGACAGGCAGGTCTTACGTCATCAACAAGACCGTGACCATGAGCCGTGACGTCCGGCCGCCAAAACCGGGCGAGACGGTCTTCGGGGCAACCCTGGACGGCACGGAGCTGACGCGCGAGTCGGTTACGGAACTGGTGCGTGATACCCTGATCCAGTGCCACAACGAGGTTCACCTGAGCATCAAGGACGATCTCGACTTCGTCGTCAGGAGTACCGGTGTTGTGGCGGCGATGGACTCGCCCGACCAGGTCGGGGACTTCATCATCGCCCTTGCAAACGGCTGCCTCGAAGCCGGGGTTCCCCCGCGGAAGATGACGCCGCCGATGTCGATCGACAACCTCCCCCCGAAACTCCGGCAGTTCTCGTTTGCCGACCGGCTGGTCTTCGTTGGCGCGGTAGCCGGCGTCGTGCCGCCGATCGGATGCACCGGCGTGGAGATGGTGGCAAACGAGATGGAAGGGGAACTTGCGATGGCGGGCATCAAGGAGGGTGCCAAATGGACGCCGGTCGACTTTCGCAACCCCTGCATCTCCATCGACTTCGGGACCACGCTTGACGGACGGATCACAAGCGATGTCGCTCCGAATGAGCCCAACCCGTTCGCCCAGACGATCGGGAACTTCTGCGGGCTTGCGGGTGCCATACCGGATGCGATCGTCCGGGGCACCGGGCTCGTGAAGAACCGGACGGGAACGGCCCTCGACCTCTTCGGCGATCACAGCATCAAGGGCGCGTTCGGGGGCAGGAAGCGTTCCGTCGTCGAGGAATACGTCGACCGGTGTCACGAGCACATCGATATCCGGATCGTCCCCCCCGACCGGACGAGGTTCGGGCGGGTCCCGGTCTGCGCCGAGGTGGCCGATAAGTCGGGCGTCGCTCTCATCGGGTGCGACTCGGGCGTCAACGGCAGCGAGATGCCGGCTCTTGAGGAGATCGGGCACGAACTCTACGAGAAATACGGCATGGGTATGCTGACCGAGGTCGTCGACCGGGTCTGCGCGAGGATGGCGCTCCGGCTCATCGATGTCGCCGTCGAGAGAGGGATGGTTCCGCCGAACTCATCGATCGGGTTCACCGGGCGGGCGGCGATCTCGGGGAGAAAGCCCGAGTACATCGTCGAGGGTGTCACCGAACGGAACCTCTACGACACCCCCAACGACCACCTGGTCTTTGTTGACGACGGCCTTGCCCGGGGTGCGGCACTGATGGGGCGGTGCATGAACTCCCTCGGGAAACCCAAGACCCCGCTCGGCGGGGTGCGGGGCGGGCCATGTATTATGTCTCGTCGGATCAAAATAGGAAAGTAGGATATGATCATTGATGACTGACGAAGAATTGTTCGATCTGCTCGTTCCCCCGGGCGTACCCCGCAAGATGATCTACGATGTCGTTGAGAAGTACGACGTGGAAGTGGTGCGGCGGGCGCAGAAGATGACGTTTGCGAACATGGACGGGGACGCACGCGAACTGCTGGCGTTCCGCGGGAAGCGAGCGGTTGTCGAAGAAGTGCAGACATATCTTCTCGCGCGGCTCAATGAGTTCGTCGCGGAATAATACCTTTTTTTTCTTATTCGTGATGCCGGGCGTTCCCGGTTGTGGATGTTTTCGAACAGTATGATCCGGTCCCGGTCGGGGATCATGCCCGGACCGGTCCGGCGGCTATCCCAAAAATGGATGTTCTCTTCTTCTCCTCACTCCGCCGAAGGCATCCCACCGGCGATCAGCCGCAGGAGCAGCGCCTTCTGGGCGTGAAGCCGGTTCTCGGCCTGGTCCCAGACGATGCTCTGCGACCCTTCCATCACCTCGTCGGTGATCTCCTCTCCCCGGTGAGCGGGGAGGCAATGCATCACGAGAGCGTTGGGTGGTGCCCGTGCAAGAAGGCGGGAATCGATCGTGTAACGTTTGAGGGCCCGCAGGCGCTCGGCCCGCTCCCGCTCGTCGCCCATCGAGACCCAGATGTCGGTGTAGAGGACATCCGCATCGCGGACCGCTTCCTCCGGGTCCGTGACGACGCTGACCCTGCTCCCTGCCGCCCGTGCCTGATCGACGACCGCGTCCTTCGGCCGGTACCCGGGGGGGCTTGCGACCGCGATCTCCATCCCGGTCAGGATCGATGAGAGTATCCACGAGTTGCAGACGTTGTTGCCGTCCCCGATCCACGCGAGTTTCAGGCCGCGAAGATCGCCGAACCGCTCGCTCAAGGTCATGATGTCGGCCAGCACCTGGCAGGGGTGCAGCCGGTCGGATAAGCCGTTGATGACCGGGACGGTCGAGTAGCGGGCGAACTCCTCGATAGTGGCGTGCTCGTAGGCGCGGATCATCACCGCGTCGACGTAGCGGGCGAGCACCCGTGCCGTATCCCGGATCTCTTCGCCCCGCCCGAGCTGCATATCCTGGGGGTTTAAGAAGAGCGCATGACCGCCGAGGTCGGTCATCCCCACCTCGAACGATACCCTGGTGCGGGTGGACGCCTTCTCAAAGATCATCCCGAGGCTCTTTCCCCTGAGGAGCTCGTGTGCGGTCCCCGCACACTTCAGCCTTTTTAAGCGCACTGCGTCGGTGACGATACTCTCAAGTTCGTACTCGTCGATATCGATGATCGAGAGAAAATCCTTCTTCATGCAATCTCCTTCATGTGCCGGCATCGCCTATCGAGAACCTCCCGGGTGCCGATATCCCTGCGGTGGAAGACGCGCCCTGATACCGAGGATGCCGCCGTTTCAGCGATCGTCTCGGCCTCGTCAAGTGTCTCGCCCCTCCCGACGAACGCAAGCGTCCGCGATCTCCGGGTATAGAGCGTCCCGTCCTGCTCCTCGACGTTTGCGTAGTAGAGCAGGGCGTCGCCGGAGTCGCCGATGGTGAGAGGCGCGTGAGTCACCGGTGCCGCCGGATAGCCTTCGGGGACGAGATACTTGCAGACCGTCGCCTGGTTCGCGAACCGGACGTGCGACGGCGAGAGGTCCCCCTTGATGATGTGGCGGACGATCGCGGAAAAGTCCGATTCCAGGAGCGAGAGAACGTTCATCGCCTCAGGGTCCCCGAAGCGGGCGTTGAACTCGATGACCCTCGGGCCGTCGCGGGTGTTCATGAACTGGCCGTAGAGAATCCCCCGGTACGGCGTTCCCTCGTCCCGCATGGCCGCGACCGTATCCTCCATGATCCGGAGCGCGTTCTCGTAGTTCGAGCGGGTGACGAAGGGGAGCATGTGGTCCGGCATGGAGTATGAACCCATCCCGCCGGTATTCGGCCCCACGTCCCCCTCGTATGCCCGTTTGTGGTCCTGCACGAGCGGCATGGGCACCAGGTGCTCGCCGTCGACAAATGCCTGGAGAGTGAACTCCTCCCCGAGGAGCCGCTCTTCCAGCACGACATCTCCCCCGAGCTCCCGGACATACTCGATCGCCCCTGCGGCATCGAGATGCTCGCCCATGATCCGGACGCCCTTCCCTCCGGTCAGCCCGATGGGCTTGATGGCGAGGTCGCCGTCGTATGTCTCGATGAATCGCCGTGCCTCCTCCGGGTCGTGGCAGACCCGGTACTCCGGGCACCCCGCGATCCCGTGCCGCTCCATCAGCCGGCGGCAGAACGCCTTATCCGTCTCGATTTGGGCCGCGGCGCGGGTCGGCCCCACACAGGGTATTCCCGCCGCTTCGAGGCGATCGACGACACCTGCCTCGAGGGGGGCCTCCGGTCCGATGACCGCAACGTCGAGGGCATTCTCGGTGGTGAATCCTACTATCTCCGGGATATTGGTCTCGTTCTCGAGGAGCACCCGTTCTGCGAGCCGGGCTATTCCCGGATTGTTGCGTGCCATGACAGAAAATATTCTCACGCCGCTGTTGCAGGAAAGTGCCCTGGTGATCGCATGCTCCCTGCCACCACCGCCTACAACGAGTATTTTCATATCCATCTATTTGCCCGCCCTTAAAAAATGTTTATCCGTCCAGAAGCTCACTGACCCGCACAAGCGCAAGAAGTGACGCACCTTTTTCTGCAAGCGCCTCCCGGGCGCCAGCCTCGCGGTCAACGACGGTCACGACCCGGTCGACGTGCGCACCCGCGGCACGCAGTGCTGAAATGCCGTAGAGAGCGCTTCCCCCGGAGGTGGTCACGTCCTCGACCAGCAGCACGTTCTTGCCGCTCACATCACCGATGATCGCCCCGGCTTTGCCGTGGTCTTTCTCTGCCTTTCTGATGATGGCATACGGCCGGCCGCTCGCAAGCGAGACGGCGACGGCGATCGGTACGGCGCCGACCGCCACCCCGGCCACCATCTCGAACTCCTGGCAGCCGGCAATGGCGTTCCCGATTGCCGCAAGGATGGTGGGGTTCGTTGTTGCAGCCTTTATGTCGATGTAGTAGGAGCTCCGGGCTCCCGAGGCGAGGAGAAAGTCCCCGAACTCGATAGCCCCGCTTTCAAGCAACAGTGTCGTGATTGGGTTCACCATGGTACCTCTTTTACTCCGATGTAATACCCGATAATGTTCACTATTCGGTGGAGAAGGGGGGTCATGATGACGATCCAGATCGCAATGGGTAAGGTAATGTTCTCAAACAACCACCTGGAGTCAATCAGGAGGATGATCAGGAAGGCACCGATAACCAGATCGTATTGGTCGGCAAGGGGCCAGGATTCGCCCCGATCCTTGCCCAGCCTCCGTTTCAGGAAGCTCTTCGTGAGGTCACCGAGGAGCGCGCCCGTCGCGAGGAGCGTCACCGAGAGGAACGTCTGATGAGGGAGTCCGGTCAGGCCAAACGAGGAGGAGACCCAGATCTCGATGAGACCCGCGAGTACGCCGCAGAGGACGCCGCCGAAGAACCCCCGGTAGGTCTTGCCGTCGCCAAAGATCCGTCGCCCGTCCCGGAATCTCTTTCCGAAGTCGATGGGTGTCCCGCCGCCGAAGACTGCAGCCGCTGAGTTCGGCACGTATGCCGGAATCATGATCCAGAGCGCGGCGAGCGCGGAGACGAGCCAGAGTCCGATGTTCGCATCGATGAACGTCAATACCCAGTACAATCAGTAATTATAAAGATTAACGTGTCGAAATATGAGATACGAATGAACGATGGGCACGGTGAGAGAATGCTGATAAAAAAGACAAAAAGCCTCTGTCCAACGTGCGGGCGTGTACTCGACGCTGATATCGTTGAGGAAGAGGGGGAGGTCTGGCTGGTCCGTACCTGCCCTGAGCACGGCGTGTACCGGGCTCTCTACTGGTCGGACGCGGAGATGTACCGGAGGTTCGATGCCTACGAGAGCATCGGAAAAGGAATATCAAACCCTCAGAAGACCATTTCTCCGGCGGGGTGCCCGAATGACTGCGGTGTCTGTGAGAACCACCGGTCGACGACGTTGCTTGCCAATATCGACCTGACGAACCGGTGTAATCTCAACTGTGATTTCTGCTTTGCAAACGCCCGGGCATGCGGTTACGTCTACGAACCGACCTTCGACCAGGTTGTCGGGATGCTCTCCATGTTGCGCGAGGAGAAACCCGTACCGACGCCCGCCGTCCAGTTTTCGGGCGGTGAACCGACGATGCGCGACGATCTCCCGGAGATCGTCAGGAAAGCGAAAGAACTCGGGATGTCCCAGGTGCAGGTCGCAACAAACGGCATCAGGATCGCGCAGGAGCCTGATTACGCCCTGCAACTGAAGGAGGCGGGGCTCTCCACCGTCTACCTGCACTTCGACGGCATAACGCGCGAGACCAACGCAAAACTCGCGAGCGACCGGCGGGCCATAGAGAACTGCGAGAAGATCGGTCTTGGGGTGGTGCTGGTGCCCACGGTCATCAAGGGCAGGAACGACCACGAGGTGGGCGCCATCGTCAGGTATGCCGCAGAGCATATCAAGACCATCCGGGGCGTCAACTTCCAGCCCGTGGCGTTCACGGGGGCTGCAAGCGAGGACGATGTGAGGAAAGAGCGGATCACCATCCCGGAACTTGCACAGCGAATCGAGGAGCAGACGGACGGTGTTATCAAGAAAGACTACTTCTACCCCGTGCCCTGCGTCGTCCCGATCTCGAGACTGGTCGAGGCATATACGGGCAAAGCCCAGATCAGGTTCACCACGCACCAGCATTGCGGTGCGGCGACCTACGTCTTCGTCACCGATGAGGGGATGGTCCCGGTCAACAAGATGGTTGATGTCGACACCTTCTTTGAGTCGATCGAGAAGATGGCGACGAAACTCGCGAAAGGCGGGTCGCTCAACAAGTATATGACCCTCGTCGAGGGGGTCAAGGACCTCTATACCTCCACAAGGAAAGCAGAGCAGAAGAACACCGCAGAGTTCACAAAACTGATTGGAAAAGCCCTGATCATGCAGGATTTCGAGGCGCTGCGCGAGTTCCACTGGAACGCCCTCTTCATCGGCACGATGCACTTCATGGACTCCTACAACTACGACCTTGACCGGGTGCAGAGGTGCTGCATCCACTACGCGACCCCGGACGGCCGCGTTATCCCGTTCTGCACCTACAACAGCGGCCCCGTCTACCGGGAGCAAGTCTGGAAAGCATTCGCGCAGCCGGAGAAGGACGAGTAACCGCTTGCCCCATACGGAGCCGGGAGGGACGAGTAACTCCCTTCCCGGCGGCTTTTCTTCGGTGCTCACGCTCCAGTTCTAGCGAACCGTCGCGTCCTACGGGCAATCGTTCTCAGGAATGTTACGCCTTCGGCCAGGTGTGCTCTGCGCCGTCACCACTCGCACCGGACCGGTGGACCGTGGGACTATCGCCACGCACTGCCCCCGCCCCCACGGGGCGAGGTGCGATGGGCCGTAGGGCCAGAGCATGAGCACCGCAGGTGCGAGCGAGGAGGCCGGAGGCCGGGCGGGGTGGGGGTTACAGATATTCTTTACGGGGTAGAGACAGGGAAGGGGGGATGCTCCCCCCTCCCCGTCGGCCCCTCCCCCAGAGGCGATACCCTCACGGTCCACTGCACGGGGAGATACTGGGAAATGTGATGTATGCGCCCCGAAGCATGTTTTTCCCACCGGCTATCGCCACGCACTGCCCCCTTCCAGCGTGGCGAGGAGGGCCGGGCGGATCTCGTCCGCTATGCGCTGGGGGGCAAGCCCGGCAAAGGGGGGTCATCTTCATTCATACAGATGGACACCCCATCACCCGGCCTCGTGCAAGCGTCAGGGGAACGGCAGTTCGTATCCGTCCCCTTCCTGCACAACCAGGGTGGCGATGGCGAGATCCTGTATGGCAAGCCCGGTGGAATCGAAGACCGTGATGGCGTCGGGAGACGATCGTCCCTTCTTCCCGATGACGACCTCGCCGAGGGTTCCTGCAATCAGGGCGGGCTCGTAGACGCCGGCACTTATCGGGACGTTCACCTCACCCGAATGGACCGCCTGCCCGGGATCGTCGACGAAGACCTCCGCCTTCAGCAGGAGTGCGGGGTCCAGTTCCTGCTTCCCCGGAGCGTCTGCGCCGATAGCGTTGATGTGCGTCCCGTCGTGGACCCAGTCTGCCATCACAAGGGGTCTTTTCGACGGCGTCGTCGTGAGCAGGACGTCACAATCGCAGGCCCGTTCGATCGAGGCGCTCCGGGCGTTGTAGTCGGCGTAGCGCGCCGTAAACGCTTCCGCGCTCTTCTCGGTCCTGCTCCAGGCCCGGATCTCCTCAATCGTGAGCGCCGCCGCTGTCGCCTCCACGAGCGCCTCTGCCTGCCGGCCGGTCCCTATGACGCCGAGGGTGACGGAGTGCCGGGTTGCGAGGTGCTTTGCCGCGACGGCACCCGCCGCGCCGGTGCGCATCGCCGTAAGTTCAGTGGCGTTAATGATAGCCTTCGGCAGGCCCGTCATCACATCGATGAGCACCGTGAGCGCCATGACGGTCGGGAGGCCGTGCTCCCGGTTCTGCGGGTGGACGTTGACGATCTTCACCCCGGCGATCCCGAGTGCCGGGAGGTAGGCAGGCATCGTCCGGAAGTCTCCTGTCTTGACAAACGTCACGTAGACCTTTGGCGGCATCTGGACGTTCCCTCGTGCGTGTTCGACAAAAACAGCCTCGATTGCCGCGTTCACGGTGGCATACGAAGGGTATCCGGAGTGGACGGGGTAGTAGTTCATCCGACCACCCGGGAGCGGGGCTCCCTGGATCTCCGGTAGGGTCTGGATACCGTCTGCCGGGACCCTGTTGTGAAGATGAGGTGCATGTACCCTCCGTCATATTCCAGATGTATTAATGTGTGGGTTTGTGATGGTGGGGCGTATGGATCCGCGTCGGAAAAGGGATCAGGGGCTGCCCCCGGGCATGGCAAAAGAGACTGCCGGACCCGGTACAGCGCCGCTCAGGCGGGCCCGTCCTGCATGCCCCGTATCGAAAGCCGGATCAGGCCGAGGTTGGCGTCGGGCTTTGCGAGTATGCAGAGGGAGAGGTCCCCGTGGGGCGCGATGATCAGTTTCCCTGCCGGGGTCTCAAGGATCATCTGCGAGAGGTCTCCCATCGCCATATCGGCGGTGATACGAGTTCCGGCGCGGAGCAGGTCTTCGGCGATCGCGGCCACCTGCTCGAAGTCCGCGGTGCCGAGCGACTGGAGGGCAAACCCTTCGTGGAAGACCGAGACGGCAATGACGCCCGGCTGCCGTGCGACCTGTTCAAGACCGTCCACACTACCCGATCCGTTCGGGGGGGTGGGTCTTGCACCGTCCTTGCTGACCAGGCACCCCATCTCACGAGAGGTGTCCCGGGCCGCCTCGGTCTCTTCGGCGGTATACGCGATGAGTTCGTAGGTAAGCGACGGCAGGCCGAGCAGGTGGCTGTAGGCCTTATCCCCGCTGAGCAGCAGGTCTTCGCCGGCATTCTCGAACGCGGCTGCACATGGGGTCCCGCCCTGGACCAGAACAAAACCGGTCCCTTCCGTGCCGCCGATACGCACCGCTCCCGTGAAATGAGGGCTGATTGAAGCAAGAGCCGCAAGAGGCCCCTGCATTCGCCCGAGTGAGACGCCGTTCGGGAGCATCGTCTCACAGAGCAGCAGTTATCCTATCCCTGTTCTTCTTCAGTTCGTACCGGATCCGCCCGACGTTGACGTTCGCGTTCGCCACGATGGCGATCAGCTCGTCCTCCGAGAGCGGGGAGAGCAGGATGGGCCCGTTCTCCAGTTCGACGAGCATCTGGTACATCTCTCCCTTGCCGAGTTCGTTGCTCATCGCTTCAGACGTACCCATGCCGGTCGAGGCCATGGCGCCCAGGGCCTCGACGTCGATGTCTCCGGCAACGACGCTCTCGATCACAAAGCCGTCCCGTCCCGCCACGACTGCGGCGGTAACCCCGTCAAGTTTCAGGAATTCCCCAAGAATCTGTTTCAACATCTCCATCGCCTCACGTTCGTCTGACGCACTCGATCCGGAGGGGCATCCGGCCGATCGCGTGTGTTGCGCACGATATACAGGGATCGTATGCCCTGATGATCATCTCGATGCGGTTTGCCGCCCCTTCGGTCAACGCCCCGTTCTCCACCACCCGGCGCGCCATATCTTCCACGCCCCGGTCGATCGCGTAGTTGTTCTGGCAGGTCGCCACGATCAGGTTGCACCGCTCGATGAGGCCGGCCTCGTTGACGGTGTAGTCGTGGATCAGGGTCCCCCGGGGAGCCTCGATGATGCCGACGCCTCGCCGGTTTACAACCTTTCCGACCGGGGTCCGTACATCGGACCCGGTGATGCCGGGGTCCGAGAGCAGGTTCACCGCCCGCTCGCACGAGGCGATGAACTCGATGTAGCGCGCCAGGTGGTAGGCAAGCGCTGCCTGAGAGACGGTGCCGAACCGCTCGCGGTACTCCGCGAGAGCAGCGTCGGCATGCTCTGTCCCCATCCTCTCCACGATGTTGAGCCGGGCGAGCGGCCCGACCCGGTAGTAGTCTCCGCCCTTGAACCGGGCGAACTTCAGGTAGGACCAGTCCTCCGAGTACTCCTCGATGAAGTTCGTGTACTCGGCGCCGGAGAACGAACCGATCCTGCCCCCGTCCGGGTCGAGCATCGCAACCGGCCCGTCGCAGGTCGTGTAGAGCCCGTGATTGGTCATACCCATGAACGCCGTCTTGACGGCCCCGATATCGGTATCGACGCCGTCAAGGAGGTTGCGTGCAATATCCCATCCTTCACGGGCGATGGTGAGCGCCTCGTCTGCCATAACGGCGAGTTCGGCCCGCTTCCCTTCCGTGAGCGGCGCCGACATCCCTCCCGGCAGAGCGTTTGCCGGGTGGATCGGTTTGCCGCCGACCGCTTCCGTCAGGCGCTGGCCGAACTTCCGGACCGTGATGGCTTTCTTTGCGATCTCGGGCGAGTGGCGGGCAAGCCCGATGACGTTTCGCTCGCCTGCCGGCGCGTCGTGGCCCAGGATGAAGTCGGGGGCCGCGAGCATGAAGAAGTGAAGGGCGTGAGAGTGGACGAACTGACCGATGTTGAGGAGCTCCCTGAGTTTCTTTCCGGTCGCGGGCGGTTCGACGCCGAAGATCCGGTCGGTCGCCTTCGCCGCCGCCAGGTGGTGTGCCGAGGGGCATATCCCGCAGATGCGGGGCGTGATCCGGGGGGCCTCCTCGATCGCCGCCCCGACGAGAAACTTCTCAAACCCTCTCAGTTCGACGACCTGGAAGTGGGCCGAGTCGACCGCACCCCGGTCGTCGAGGAAGATCCTGACGCCGGCATGGCCCTCAATCCTCGTGACCGGGCTGATCGTGATCTCCTTCATCTGCTCCTCTCCTTGACGAGGTCCCGGATCTTTGATGTCTCCTTATCCTCCATGATCAGGCTCCCGATGGTGAAGGCATACATCGTGTGGGCGACGTCGTAGAGTTCCTTCTCCACCTCTTTTGCCGGTTTATCGGTGAGGTCCGAGATCCTCCGGACCATCATGCCGTGGATGTCCCGGCAGGGCTCGCGGAGGATGTCGAGCGACGGCCCGTTGCACCCGTGGCACGGGATGCCGTTCTTCGGGCAGGTCGCAGAACACCTCCCGAAGGTGACGCTCCCGAGACAGAGGTAGCCCTGCCCGAGCAGGCAGTGCTCGCGGTCGGGAACCCCCTCGTGCCGCCGCGAGAGCGTCCAGTTCTCGACCGGGCCCATGGTCCTGTCGCACTCCGAACAGACGGATTTTCGCGAGAGTTCGAGGGTGTTTCCCGCGATCATAGCCGGGATGATCTTCTTCAGGAACGCCTCTTTGGGCGGGCAGCCCGTGACGTAATAATCGACCTTGACGAGGTCGCCCACCGCGAACGCCCGGTAGAGGAACGGAGGCACATCCGTCGGGATGACGCCGTCGGGCTTCGTCGTCTCCACCTCCCGGTAGACGCACGAGAAGAGGTCGGCGTTCGAGTTCAGCATCGAGAGGCCCGATATCCCCCCGTAACAGGCGCAGGTCCCGAGTGCCACAAGCGTCTTTGACCGTTTCCGGATCTTCTCGAGCCGCTCCTGGTTCTCAACGTTCCGGACCGCTCCCGTCACGAACGCGATATCGATCCCTTCCGGGGGTTCCTTTACGTCCATGATCACGGGCGAGTAGACGATATCCGCCCCCGCGACAACGTCGAGGAGCATCTCGTGGAGATCGAGCACCGCGATCGTACACCCCGAACACCCTGCCAGTTCCTCAATAGCGATCTTCATCATTCCGCCTCATTTCAGAACCAGTTTCTTCAAGCAGGCGTTCGGGCCGGTATGGACGATCTCCAGTTTGGCTTTTCTGCCGGTGATCTCCTCGATTGCGCCCACGACGTAGCCGAAGAGTGTCTGGCAGAGCGGGCCGCCCTGGTCGAGACCGTTGCGCCGGAGCGTCTGGCGGACGATGCAGTCGTGGAAGACGAGGTAGATGAAGGTCTCGCCGTTCTCCTCGATGATGAACGTCTCCTTGTCCTCGGGTTTCCAGACCTCGAACGAGTACTGGCCGCGAAGCAGATCGGAGAGTTCGTGGAGCGCCCCCTCCACGTCCTCGCGTTTCTGGAAGTATTTGGCGACCTCGTGCCCGAACTTCTTCCCGGCGCGGTAGGTGACAGCGTTTGCCCCCCTGCCTGCGATCTCTTCAAGCGACCTGATAACGAGTCCGTTGAGTTTCATCACGCCGTGGAGCGTCTGTTCCATCTCCTTTGGCCGCGGCGAACATTCGAGAGGGATCTCCTCGGGACGGTAGACGAGATCGGAGTGGAACGCCTCGTGCAACTCATCGATATAGCCCGCGCTCATCAGACCACCTTCCGGAGCATCTCACAGACTTTGATGTCGATGTAATGCCTCTTCGCTGCGTAGATGCCGCGGTGCTCGAGTGCCTGGGCCGGGCAGATCTCGTGACAGGACAGGCACCCCATGCAGTTATTCGGCCTGACCGGTACACTCACCTTTTCCTGGAGTTCGTACACGTGCATCGGGCAGTCTTTGACGCAGAGGCCGCACCCGACGCACGCGTCCTTATCCACACGTATATCCATTATGAGCCTCTGGATGTGATTACCACCTCCTGCTATTAAAATATAATTATATATAGTTGATTCGCCGGAATATTTCCTCTATAGTCAGAAACCAGGGGATTTTATTCATCTTCATGGTATCTTCGGGCCGATCGTGGGCTCACGGGAGCCTTAGGGTAAACAGCCCGCCTCCTCTTATCTACAGCAGAGAAAAGGCAGAAAAACAGGGCGTTTTACCCATCCGGGGTTCCCGGCGCTTCATGCAGGCCCGGACGGGGGGTCCCCGGGCGTCGGTGACCTCGAACCTTCGCCGCATGGAGCTGCCGACACCCCGTGCGCCGGGATGCCGCGGACCGCAAACGACCAACAAAAATGGCGGTGGTGAGGGTAACCCTCAATCGTTATGCCTTCGCCCGGAAGAGGGCACGGGCCAGCCGATCGACGAACCCTTCCCGCACGACCGGCGCCGCATCCTCGACGTACTCGATACCGCCTATGTCGGCGGAGAGGCGCTTGAAGGCCTTTGATGCCTCGGACATCGGGTACTTCACCACGATGGGCGACCTGCCGGCCGATGCCCGCCGCACGTTCGGGTCTTCCGGTATGATTCCGAGCACCCGAACGCCGAGGAGTTTCTCCATCTGGGCGCGGTTGAATTCGTCCCCGCTGCCGACAACCCGGTTGATGATCGCCCCTTCGACGTGCCCGCCGACGGTCTCGGTCAGGATCTTCGTCTTTATGGCATCGACGATCGAGGAGATCTCGGGGTTTACGACGAGAATCACCCCGTCGGCGATGGTCAGCGGAATGACCCCGTCCCTGCTGATCCCCGCAGGAGCATCCAGGATCAGGACGTCGAACTCACTGACGAGATCGGTCATGACATCTTTTAACCGGTCCGGGTTCGACTGCTGGAAGCCCTGCAGGGAGAGCCCGCACGGGACCACCTTCACGCCGAACGGCCCATCGTAGGTGGCGTCCCTGACGCGCGCTTTGCCTGCCAGCACCTCGTGCAGGGTCACCGGCAGGTCCTCAAGCCCTAAAATGAGGCCGAGATTTGCCATTCCGACGTCGGCATCCAGGATGCATGTCTTCTTTCCGTACCGGGCCAGCATCGGCCCCAGGTTGGCTGTGACCGTCGTTTTGCCGGTACCGCCTTTCCCGGACGCAATTGTATACACTTTTACCATGGAATCACTCGTTACACGCTCTGGCTCATCGGCCTCACACCCAGTGCCGCAGGGCATCCCGGGTATCCTCTTCGAGTGCGCTCATCTCTTCGGCGGAGAGGGGCTCTGAGGGGCGGGCGATGCCGACCACCGTCTCCCCGCGATAGGGGATGCCCAGGAGTTCTGCTCCGGTCTCGTCCTGCAGCCTTCCCTGGGTGTAGAGGAAACTGTACCGGGCTGCCTCGTCCTCGCTGCCGGGCCGTGTCGAGCCGATCAGGAGGCCGTCTGCGGTCGCGAGCGTGAAGGACGCAAGGCTGTACTTCTGGCCTATTGCGCCCAGGGATTCTTCAAGGCTCCCGGTTGCTTGAAGATTGAGCGCTGTCCGGGGCCTCGCGGGCCCGACGGGGCCCGGCTCCCCCGGAGACTCCGGGAAACTGCCGGTACCCCCGGGCTGCTGCCGGGCGAGTGCCCGGTCGATCTTCGAGAGGAAGTACAGAACGCCGGCGAAACCGGCTATTACCGTCACCGTGATGATACCGAGGAGAACCTCGACGATGCCTGTTAATTCCATTCAGTTATCAGCTCCTGTTACGTATCTTCGTCCTGGATGAGGTGATCGAGGTGAATTCTCCGGAGCATATCCTTGCAATTCACCCTGAAATCATTGACGAGCTGCTCAACGTCCATATCCTCCATGTTCCGGACGAGCGTGTCGATCTCATCGCTTTCGGGTGGAAAGACCGTGGCCGTCTCCTGCACGAGTCTCACTCCCGGCATGGGGATCCGGTGCCCCTCCGCGGACGGTCCCGGACGGTGCTCCGGCAAGGGTGCCGCACCGGTTCTCTTCGACCCGGCGGGCGGTCTCGCCCTTCCCGGGGCAGCCTTCGCTGGCGACGTTCTTCTCTGGTCTCCCATCCGGGGTTCAGCGATGGCGAACGGCCGGTTGAACTCCAGGGCGAGCTGTAACTGCTCAGATGTCAGGAGATTCAACTCTGCTGCCGCTTCGCTCTCTTCGCCCTTCAACACTGCATCCAGTGCGTGCTGCCCGTTTATGCCCCCATATTCGGCAAGCACCACCAGACCCTCGTTCAGCACCAGGGTGGCACGCTCACTGCCAAGAATGATCGTGCAGATCCCGGTGAACCGTGTCGATCCCATCTCCCCTATCAAGGCACGAATTGTCGTGGACTTAAAAAGGCGATGAAATCGACCTCGTGGCAGTTGCATACAGACTCCTTCAACTCAGTGGTATGAGATAAACCTTACTATTTATACCTTTGGAATGGAACGCGGTGCAGGGATACCTGTACGCCTCATCTACGTACCTGTGAAAACACCACCAGCCTCGCGGGTCCATCTCCGGAGGATTCCCTCGATCTCTCTCTCGGCAACCCGGATCCCTTCTTCGATCGCCGGGTCCACCATCCGGCTGAACGCCCGGATCTCCCCCGCCTCGATGCCGACGGTCACCACCTCCCCGACGTATCCGAGTTCCCGGGCTATCGTCACCACCTCCCCGATCCCGATGTCGTGGAGTGCGCATAGAGGGAGATCCGGGGAAGGCGGTGCTTCTAACGTGAGGACCTCGCCGATACGGTCGCCGACGCCCACCATTGCATCGACGATCACCACCTTCTCATACGCCTCCATCAGCGGGATCAGGCCCAAACCCCCGGTGCCGCCGTCGATGCAGTCGACGGCGGGATACCTCCCTTCGAAGCGTTGCATCACCAGGATCCCCGCCCCGTCATTTCCCATGAGGGGATTCCCGCACCCGATGATGCCGATCCGGTTTTTCTGCATGGTATTCTTCTTCCCCATCGATTATATCCGGCGAGATACAAAAGGGTACTGTAACGCGAAGATAAACCGTTAGTCCCGGGAGCGGGACGTGAGGCGCATGATCCATATCGTACCTAAACCGACCGATACGCCGGACGATAACTCGACCGGCGCCGTTATACAGGAACTGAAGAGAGCCGATGCCCGATACCGGGTCCTTGACCTCAGCACGATCGACCCCCTCAACTCCGGGCTTGAGAACGAGCTCATCTGGGTCTGCGGGATCCGACAGGACGGGCACCAGTTCGAGACCCTGAGTGTGCTCTCGCTCCATAACCGGGTGATCAACACACCCCGGAGTATCGTTGACTGTGCATCGAAAGCGATGACGTCGGCCCTCCTGCTGCAGAACGGGGTGCGGACACCGGAGACGGCCTACATACGCTCGGAGACGCAGGCCCGGGATTTCCTGCTCCGGCACGGCAAGATCGTCTATAAGCCGCTCTACGGGTATGACGGAAACGGCATCCGGCTGGTGACGGACCCGGACGACCTCGGGCCGGGACCCTGGTACCTGCAGGAGTACGTCAAGAACGACCGGGACTTCCGCGTCTTTGTCCTCGGCGGAGAGGCCGTCGGCGCGATAACCCGGGTCTCTGAGGGCCTGATGCACAACATTCACCAGGGCGGGACCGGCATGCCGGTCCCGATCGACGAGGAGATGCGCGCCATCGCCGAGGCATCGGCGTCGGCGATCGGGATCGACTACTGCGGTGTCGATCTCCTCCGGGATAGGGACGGGTATACGGTTCTTGAAGTGAACGGGACGCCGAACTGGCACTGCATGGCGGCACCGATCCCGAACCTGCTGGCTGCATACCTCATCGAGCGTGAGCGCGAGATGCGTGCCTGAGGAGAGGAGGGATGGGGCTTTGGCCCCTCGACCGACAGCGTATCTGCCCGTCAACAAGACAGGTATCGGCGGGCGACACGCGAATATCAGGTGTTTACTGGAGATACTCGATCTCTTTTAAGGTCTTCTCTGCAAGTTCCTTCATCCGGGCAGAGATCCGGCCGGATGACGAGAACTCCACGTCCCTCATGGCATTTGCAAGTTCCGTCCCGAGCACGAATATTGCATACTTATGTTCCATTTTGCTCTTGTGTACCTGAGAGGGTTCTATCTTTAACGCATAATACTGCGAGAACTTCAACTCCGGGTTTGCCATCTCAAAGAAGTCTTTAATCTCCGTAAGTATCCCGTGTAAGGCAATTAGTTCTTCCTTGTGCATATTCTCTCCCAGAGATAAAAATAGTGAAGATAAATATTTATAAATTTGCACACCGGATAACCATCATCCTATCTTTATGAGCCTGATGGAGAAGGGGCGTTTTATGATCCCTTTAAAGTCGCGGGCAGCTACGAATTCCAGATTCTTTCCCCCGATCTGATCGAGAAGTCTCTGGTCGATGATACGATCGACGACAAGCCCTTCAACATCCCCGTTCAGGGTCTGGAGTGCGCCTTCGAGATCGGTAGCGCTCGATTCGAGGAGGACGGCGTAGTCCGGGGAGAGGAACCGTGCGATCTTTTTGTCCCGGACGCCGGCCATGTGCTCGCTGAGCGTCGAGGGGGGTTTCTGGTTCTCCTCGTCTCTCTGCTCAGGCAACTCCTCGTCCCCGGTGTGGTTGACCGGCGGGGGCAACCGCTCCATCGCTTCCTCGTTGGGGATCTGGTCGGTGATCCCCTCTACCGGCACCTTGTTCCGGAGCGCCTTGACGATCTCCTTGCGGCTCATCTCCTCGACGCTCTTGCCCCGCGGGCTGTATGCCACGAAGTCGATCTCGGCGACCTGGAGGAGTTCGCGGAGGATCAGTTCGCCGCCCCGGTCGCCGTCGAGCAGGGTCGTTGCGGTCTTCTGCGAGCAGAGGTCGATGATGACGCGCGGGACGTTGGTCCCCTCGACCGCAACCGCGTTCTTGATCCCGTAGCGCAGCAGGTTGATCACGTCGGCCCGCCCCTCGACAAGGATGATGGCATCGGAGGCTACGACGTTCGGGCCCGCATGAACCCGCTCCTCTCCGAGGTACTCGAGTTTCTCTATCCTGATGACTTCCCGGACCTCGTCGAGCAGATCGTCGCTGTTAATGGCTCCTTCATCGAAGTCCTCGAGGAGGAGTTCTTTCGCGCGCTCGACGATCTTGCGCCGTTTGGTTACCCGGATGTCCTCGATACGGTCGACCTTCACGCGGGCCGTGCACGGCCCGACCCGGTCGATCGTCTCGAGCGACGAAGCAAGGAGCGCGGTCTCCGCCCGGTCGAGCGAGGATGAGATGAGTATCTCCCCCTTGGTCTCTCCTCGCTTTGTGGTGATCTGGACGTCGATCCTGCCGACACGGCCCGTCCTCTGTAAATCCCGCAGGTCAAGGTCTTCGCCGAGCAACCCTTCCGTCTGGCCGAAGATAGCGCCCACGACGTCGGGTTTATCGACCACCCCCTCGATCTGCAGAGTAAGATGGATGAGATATTTTGTAGTTTCTGGTGAATACATGGAGTCCTGCCTCCTGAAGTACAAATCCGATCGTCATCCCCGCGCAAGGCGTCACCTGCGCGGGGATGGCAATCAGTTATATATCGAAGGTGCAATTACTTAAATCAGATGGCGCCGAGATCATAAGGTTTTTCAAAGTCAAAATCCAAAAACAGGCTTTCTATGGTTTTGATTTTGATGATGCGCGCTATATATTTTATTTGCGATAATTACCCGGTTCCGGCACCTGCCGTATCCCTCTCCGGAGCGGATCAGGCTTCGTGAGGGGAAAGAAGTGCCAGGATATCGAGTTTCGACAGACCGGCGATCGCCACGGTCTTCGACGAGGACGTGTGCCCGGCGATGATGCTCACATCGGTGCGGGGTATGCAAAACGTCCCTGCGACGAGGTCGATAACGGCCCGGTTCGCCTTCCCGCCGACAGCAGGGGCCGTGACCTGACAGCGAATGCTCTTGCGCCACTCGTTGTAGCCGGCTGGAAACGACCTCTTTTTCGCGCCGGCCGTAACATCGAGCGCTATGGTAACACCATTCCCGGTCTCGACGATGGCATCGGCGTATGGTTCCATAAGAAAAGATCTCCTGAAAGGATGTCGCCCGGCACTAACGATCGATGCTCACAGGCGGCTGATGCCGGTCCTCACCCGATCGTACCCATATGCCAGGCGCGCCTGTCGCGCACCTGGGTTGTCCCGCGGATCATGTCCAGGCGTCTCGCCAGGTGATCACCCGGGGACCTAAAGATGCGCTGTATCGGCCCGATATTATTCACGTTTCGAGGATAAATATCCTCGCCCGGGGTACCATGCCGGGTGCGCCTCCCGGTAATCCCCGCAGACGTAGGCCCGCGTGCCCCGGACGACCACCTCGTCCGGGAAGACTGCATCGAGCCCCTCGAACGGCGACCAGCCGCACTTAGCGTGGAGGCTCGACGCGTCGATGCGGGTGACTTCGTCCGGGTAGAGGGCATAGTCCGCCCGGTCGCCGGGGAGAAACCCTGCGCGGGGGATGCCGAGGACGGCGGCGGGCCGCCACGACGTCTTCTCGATCACCGAGGCGAGGGTGATCCGCCTCCGGCGCACCGCTGCCATCAGGAGCGGCACCATCGTCTCGACCCCGGGGATACCGGAGGGAGCGGACTCAAACGGCAGGCCCTTCTCTGGAACCGTGTGCGGGGCGTGGTCCGATGCGACGACGTCGATCTCATCCCAGCAGGACCAGAGGCCGCGCCGGGTCGCTTCGTCCCGGAGGGGGGGGTTCACCCGGGCCCGGGTATCGTCCCCGGCAAACATCTCGTGCGAGAGGAAGAGGTGATGCGGCGTCGCCTCCACCGTGCCGCGGGCGGCCCGGATCGAGGCGGCGGTGCTCAGGTGGCAGAAGTGGAGCCGCATCCCGTCCGGAGCGAGGGCAGCGGCCGCCTGGACGGCGCGCGCCTCTCCGGCGCCGGAACGAGCGCGGTCGTGGTCGGCGAGCGTCGCCGGCGCCTCTCCGGCGACCTCCTCGGCGTGGACCGTGGCAAGCCCCCCGAGGGCGTGGATGCGGGTCAACATCTCCTTGAGAGTCTCCGGATCGAGCCCCTCGCCGTAACTCGACGGCGCAGCGAAGGTCTCTCCGAAGGCCATCGCGCCGGCATCCCGCATCCCGGAGAGATCCGCACCCGGAAAGACGCCTGCGTTCACCGCAAACCCGCAGACGGCCTCCCCCTCCGCCTCGCGGACACGTGCCCGGAGGAGTTCGGGCGTGGTGATGGGGGGGACGGTGTTCGGCTGGTCGACGACGACCGTCACCCCGCCGGCGATCGCGCTCACGGTGCCCGTGTGCCAGTCCTCTTTCTCTACCTGCACCCCGCCCCGCATGTGAACGTGCATGTCGACCGCTCCCGGGAGGCAGGTATACCCGGCACAGTCGATCGTCTCGTCGGCGCGCACCGGTGCCCCGACGTGCCGGACGATACCCCCGGCGATGACGATATCAGCCCGCCGACCTGTCGGGAGCGTCACGTTCCGGAGCACCAGGTCGGCGGTCGTCATCGAGACGCCACCAGGTCGTCCCGGGTCGCGTACTGCACCTCGACCATGTAGGCGGGGTGATACCGCGTCTTTGACTCACGGAGACCGGGCACGCCCATGTCGCACTCCCGGTTGACGTAGCGGTAGCGTTCCCGGAGCCCGGCCGCCGTCCCGGTCGTGATCACCTTGTAGATATCCCGGTAGGTCTCGGGAAGCGCCTTCTCGAAGTGAACGACCGCCATCTCCTGGTTGACCGGCCCGACAATCGATATTGCCCCGATCGTGCCGCCGATCCTGATGATAAATCCTTCAAGGCCGATGGCAAAGAAGTTGTTCACTGCAAAAAGAAGGGCCTCTTTCTCGTATGCAAGGATGGGCTCGGAGTCGCAGTCCCGCCATTCGCACCAGACAACCAGGAACTCCCAGACCTCGTTGATATTCTCCGTGCTGATCGCCTCGACCGTATACGCATGCTCCCGTTCAAACCGATTGACCTGGCGGCGGATGGTGGCGTAGCCCTTTCCGGCGAGTTCGGCGAGGTCTTCAGTTCGGTAGATGTAGTCGAAGAAGTCACGGTTTGGATGAAGAGGCAGGTCCGGGTAGACTTCCCTGATCCACGCTTCGTTTACCGGGTCGAGGACCCGTAGCGGCGTCTCACCGCCCTCCCTCACCGCGAGATCGATGATGTCGTGGAGCACGTCCGGGTTCTGCGGGCCGATCGGCATACGGAACGACGTTGCGCCTTCGATGGTGCTTGAGAGGACGATTGCACCTTCAACCTCAGCAAAACGGTAATCCGCGTAATGGTTCCAGCAGACCATGTTCGCAAACGTATTGTCGCTGTGCACCTGGGGGAACTTCCGATAGTGCTCCACGAAGAGGTCGCGATCGTCCAGGCCCACGGGTTTGAAGTCAGCAAATCTCAGCATGCCTCACCTATTCTCCGGATACCACCGCATGGGTATGTGCTCCTCCATTCTCCGGAATCCGAGCGCGGTATAGAATGCTTCGGTCCCGGGTTCGGCGACAAGGGCGACCCAGGTGACACCTGCAGATCTACAGTAATCCAGCAGCGTTGATAAGATCATCGTTCCAACGCCCTGCCCGCGGTAGCCGGGGAGGACGACCAGGTCCTGGACGTAGCCGTCCGAGACCCCGTCCGAGATCACCCTGCCCATACCGACCGCTCTCTCGGCCGCAGGGTCGACGGCGACGGCAAAGGCGAAACTCCCGGCGATGAGGGCACCGAGGCCGGCAGGGTCCCAGGTCTCGTTCCACCAGCCCCCTGCCCGGTAGAGGTCTGCGATCATTTCCACATCCCAGGCATCCACCAGGCGCACCTCGATCTCCGCCTCTCCTGTCATCGCATTATGCCTCACCATATGAGCAGAGAGTGGTGACGATCGTATATCACAGGCACGGTTCCCACCGGTAGCGGCGCAAAAAGATGGTTGCAGTTCTTTGCTAGCAGACGCGCGGGACCGGATCGCCGATCGGCGGCTCGATGAACCGTTCTCCGCCGATGGCAGTCCGCATGATCACGTGAGAGCCTTCGACGACTCTGCCGACGATCGCGGCGTCCCGGCCGTAGGGGTGCTTCCGGAGCGCCGCGAGGACGGCCTCGGCGTCGCCGGGGGCTACCCCCATGACGACTTTGCCCTCGTTTGCCACCTCAAGAGGGTCGATGCCGAGCATACCGGCGGCGCTCCGGACGCTCGTCCGGAAGGGGAGGGCCTCTTCCTCGATGACGACGCCGACGCCGCTCTTTCTCGCCATCTCATTGATGGCGTTCGCGAACCCGCCCCGTGTCGGGTCTTTCATGGCGTGGATATCTCCGGCCGCGAGCGCCTGCTCGACGAGCGTCCAGAGAGGGGCGACGTCGGAGTGGATCTGGCCGCCGAAGTCGAACCCCTCGCGGTGGGCCATGATGGCGATACCGTGGTCGCCGATGGTGCCGCTGACGATGATCGCATCGCCGGCGAGAAGCCCGTTGTCCCGCACCACCCGTTCGGCGACGCCGACCCCGGCGGTATTGATGATGATGGTATCGAGCGCGCCCCGCTCAAGCACTTTGGTGTCTCCCGTCACGAGGTTTGCGCCGCATTCGCCGAGTGCGGCGTCCATCGACGCGACGATCCGCTCGAGGTCGGCGACATCGAAGCCTTCGGGGATGACCATGCCGCACGAGAGGGCGATCGGCCGCCCGCCCATCATCGCAAGGTCGTTGATCGTCCCGCAGACGGCGATACGACCGATATCCCCGCCGGGGAAGAAGATCGGCGAGACCACATGGTTGTCGGTCGTAAAAACGATATTCTGGCCGTTCAAGGGGATGACCGCCCCGTCGTCGAGCGACTCAAGGCCTATCCCGCCGGCGTTGTTGTGCTCGAGGTTGGTGATGACACGCAGGAGTTCGCCCATCACCTCGCCGCCGGCACCGTGCATGAGGTTGACTTTCATTCTTCGTCCACTTCTATCTCGATGTTTGTTACTACGATCTCCATTCCTGCAACGATCTCCGGGAGTTTCCCGCACTGAGGGCAGATAAACCGCTCGCTCCCCTCATAACCGCAGGAGCAGCGGGTGCGTGCCTCGATATCCTTGCACGAGAGCCGGGCGCCCGAAAAGAGCGGGTCGTCCTCGATGATGATATTGAAGAGGAACTCCACCTGCTCGGGGTTCACCATCGCCATCTTGCCGACGTCGATGGAGATGCACTTCACCTCTTTTGCGTTGTTCTCGAGTGCCGCCCGGCGGGCGGTCGTATAGATGTCGTAGGCGATGCTGTACTCGTGCATCACTCCTCCATCGCCGCGGCGTGGACCTGCTTGAAGAGCTCGCGGGTCTCAAGTCCCTCCTCTCTGCTGAGGCGCTGGATGGCGAACCCGACGTGAACGAGCACGAACTCCCCGATTTTCACGTCGACGAGGTCGAGCCTGACTTCCTGCTGCAGGTCGCCGAAGTCGACGACGCCGATGTTGCCCTCTTTTATTGCCAGCACCTCAGCGGGCATTGCAATACACATGACTTCTCTTCCTCCTCTGGTATGGTGTCCGGATGTCAAAAAAGGTTGACCATTCTGCACAGACGAACCCGGAGAGTGGCCGTCTCGGCCGGCGTGAACTCCCGGGTCCGCATAATTCGCTACCATATCTCGGTTCCGATGCGTAAAAAAGGTATGTCACCTCCGGTTCCCGTCTCTGCCGGGCCGGGGAATGGCGATGGACCGGGCCTTCAGGCGCTCGTGCGCGCGGGGCCGGTCTGGTAGGGTCGGCGTTGTCTGGATGCACTACCGGGTTTGTGTACGAGCGTCCTCCCGACGGGTAACCCGAGCGATGAAAAAGCCCGGTACAGTGGACCGTGGTGGATATCGCGCCTGGGGGAGGGGTTTCAGGGGAGGGGGGAAACCCCCCTCCCCTGTCTCCACCCCCGCGTGGCGATATCCTGACAAAACGTGTAGGATTCAGAGGGCGCTATCCCTGTCTCCACCCCCGCGTGGCGATATCCAGTGGGAAGCCGTGTACCGTTTTGTACAACTGAAGAGAAGCAACCCCTCCCCAATGGCGATATCCAGTGGGAAGCCGTGCACGGTTTTTACAACTGGAGGAAGGGGGGAGTTGTAGTTGATAGAATTCCAGACTCCTGATCTCATCAGTCTCTCCCGTCTTTGAACACCGCCTCGATCTCGGCCCGGGGGAGGTCGCGGCCCCTGACCCGCATCCGCCAGCGGTGCGTCCGGAGAAAGACCGGGACGAGTGGTGCAAAGAGTTCTCTCACCTCGTCTTCGGTGAAGTAGTGGGTGATGATGCCCTCGCCCCTCCGGAAGGTCTGCGGCTCCGTCTCCGCTCCCTTCCCGGCGCGCATATCCTCGACGGAGAACCCCCGGAAGAAAGCGGTGCCCCCGGTCCTGAGCACCCGGCATACCTCGGCTGCCGCGGCCCTCCGGCCCGGTTCGGGCAGGTGGCCGATGATGTGGACCAGAACGACCGCGTCGAACGCTCCCTCGCAAAACGGCAGGTGCCGGGCATCGGCGACGCCGAGGCTGGCCGGCGCCGTGTCCGGGTGCCGCCGGGCGAGAGCGACGGCATGGGGGGAGATGTCGACCGCGGCCACGCGCGAGGACCGCCTGAGAAGGGCCGCAAGTGTCTTGCCGTTCCCGCACCCGACCTCAAGGACGGCGGCACCGGCCGGGAGGTCCGGGAGCGGCGCCGGGGCTCCGCCCCAGAGATCGCCTCGCCTCCGGTAGTCCTCGTCCCAGGGGGATGTATCGCCGGTCACGGATCAAAGGTCGGTGCCGCCGGAGAATAATGGTTCGTGCCGTCGTCACGGGGTGCAGTCAAAACCCGGAGCGCCGGTTTCCGGGGAAGTTATTTCTCTTGAAAAGGAAGATCTATATCCGTTGTGGACCTCCAGGACGCCGTTGTGATGATACTGGCTCTCGTGTTCTTCACGAGTTTCCTCTTCTGCCCCTCCCCGGACGCCGGTTCAGGCACACCCGCCCCCGGAGTATCGCATGCGGCCGCCGCCCAGAACCTCTCCAGCCTCTTTGCCGGGGTTGATGACCGGCTCCAGGGTGGCCACCCTCTGAATCTCACTCCCGTGGCCGTGCCGGGAGCGGCCGGCTCGCCCGCCATCCCCGACGAGAACGAAACCGCCCCGGAGGCCGAGAACGCCACGGTAGTCGTCCCTGACTACGACGATGAAGAACTGGTCGATCTGGTCGAAGATTCCGGCGCCTCGCTCATGCTGCTCTCCGTGCAGAACACCTACGCCCTCTACGCCTGGGACGAATTGCCGGCAAGGGAGAGTGCTGCCGCGCTCCGCACGCTCGCAAAGGACCTTATCAGGGAGTTGACGGCGCTCGAAGTTTCAGAGGACCGAAAAGGCCTGAAAACCTCGTTCACCCTTGCTCTCGAGTCGTATGGAGCGGCCGGCGAGACGCTGCAGGGAACCGCTCCTCTCAACAAGACGACGGTTGATGCAGCCCTTGAAGCGAACCGGCAGGGGTCGGGCCATCTCAGTGATGCGTTCGAGTATCTGCACGGCTCCGTGCTGGAGGCGCCGGAAGAGATCGCGGCGACCAGCCTCTCCCTGCCCCGGGCCTCCGCCTCCCGGGACGCGTTGCCGCTTCTGCAGCGGTACGTCTACGAAGACCGGACCGGTGCGAACGACATCTCCCTGATGCTGGAGTCGGTGAAGAGCACCGGCGTCTACTACGCCCGTGATGCGGGCCCGGAGGCGATTGTGGCGGAACCCGGGAGGACGTTCCTGCTGATTCAGGTGAAGATCACGAACCTGGGCCATAAAGGGGAGAGCAGGACGTATACGATCCGGACCCCGGAGGTGCGTGCTTTCACGCTCCAGTACCGTGAGACGACCTATACCCCGATAACGCTCGCCTCCGGGACGTCGCTCGGGGAGCCCTACACTGCGACGAGGCTGGACCGATATGGGGTGAAGACCGGGTATATCGTCTTTGACGTTCCTGCAGCGCTCAATCTCAATGAATGCTCTGTCCGGGTGGCTCTCGATGGCGGCGATTCTCCTGTCTGGGCGCTTGGAAAGACGCTATGACCGGGTTTCTGCACCGGTTCTGTCCGGGGGTGTTCACCGGCCTTTGCAGCCCGCCGGCCGGGAACCGGTGCCGTAATGCCGGACTTCCATCGCAACCAATATCCGTTCCGTGTGCGATACACTGATCCGTGATAATGAGGGGGTCTCACGCGGCGGTGCTGCTGGCAGCCGGCTTTGTCGGGGTGGTCCTCACCGGCCTGCTCCTCTTTCCGGCGGTCTGCGCGATGGTTTCTCCCGCTTCGCCGGCAGAGGCAGCCGGTGCTCCCGGAAACGCCTCCGTTCCGGGGGCAGGACCGGAGAACGGCACGGCCCTCCTCTCTGCGACGGACGACGAGCGACTGGAATCGCTGATCGCCGGGGCCAGCATCCCGCTCATGGAACTCTCCGTGGGACAGATCCATTCGCTGCATACCCGGGACGATGCGGCGCTCCGCGACCAGGCAGTCGGGCTCTCTTCTCTTGTGGAGAGTCTCCGTGCCGATGCCGCCGTCCTTGAGGTCTCCCCGGGAAGCGAGCCCGCACGCTCACACTTCATCGCTGCGCTCGACGAGTTCGCGGCAGCCGGGACCCTCCTTTACGGGGGGATCCCCGGAAACCAGAGCGTGACGGACGATGCACTGGGCCGCATCGCTCTTGGGATCGCATCTCTCTCCGATGCCCTGGAGGAATGCAGCCGCCCTCCTGGAGAGAGTCCGGGGATCGCGCCGGCTTCGCCGGGCCTCGCCGTGGCGTCCGCTCCTGAATTCCCCGGTGCCCTGCAGATCGGTGGGCGGTTCCGTTACGATGATACTCGCGGGGAGAACTCCGCCTCGCTGGTCGTCGAACGGGTAACGTGGTCGCACACGTTCTGGACCACCGGCACGAAGCCGGTGCAGTATACCGCAGGGCCCGGGATGTCCTACCTCCAGGTGGCTCTCCGGGCGGCGCACCTCGGTCATAAAGGGGACGGCGTCAACACCCGTATCCAGATCCCGGCGGAGAGCACCTTCACCCTCCACTACGCCGGGGAGACTTACCGCCCGCTCGCGTCGCCCGGCCCGACCACCCAGGGAGGGTCATACACCAGGGTTCTTCTCGGTCGGGGTGAGTTTTTGACGGGGTATCTCTTCTTCGAGGTGCCGGAGGGCCTTGACCCGGCCAGTGCCTATCTTCAGACCACCATCGTCGGAGAGAGCCCGGTCTGGCGCCTCGGCGGAACGCCGTGACCGTCTCGCGGCCGCCCCCGCCCCTCTATCTCTGCTGTTGCAGGTCCTCGCGCGGCACGAACCGGAGCGATGCCGAGTTCATGCAGTAGCGCTTGAAGGTCGGCGGCGGCCCGTCGTAAAAGACGTGGCCCAGGTGGGCGTCGCACCGCCTGCAGAGCACCTCGGTCCGGCTCATGCCGAACCGGCTGTCGAGCTCCGTCCGCAGGTTCAGGTCGGATACGGCTTTTGTGAAACTCGGCCAGCCTGTCCCTGATTCGAACTTCGTCTCCGAAGAGAAGAGGTGGTTGCCGCAACAGACGCAGACATACAGGCCGTCTTTCTTGCAGTCGTGGTACTTCCCGGTGAAGGCCGGCTCCGTGCCCTCTTTCCGGGCGACCGCGAACTGCTCCGGCGTCAGCTGCCGCCGCCACTCCTCGTCGGACTTGACGACCCGCTCAACCTCTTCCACCTCTCCCGTTACGGCGTTGCAGACCTTCACGGTCCCGATGGTTTCTACGGCATCCCCGCTCATCAGCACTCCTCCCGGCTCCGAATGCCCCTTGCCTGGAGAGCATATAACCGTTCCCCCGCCCCCGGCAGGGTGGGCGTGCCCGGCAGTCCGGGACACCCCGCACTCCCGGATACTCTTTTCCGGCTGCAATACCCTTCCGAACCTGTTATATAGCCTCCGGCCAATGACCCATCATGCAGGAAACGTCTTCCTCGGGAAAGGGTCGGATGAGCCTTCTGCTCATCGCCTGCCTCATCGGCGCTGCTGCCGCGGCAGGCTGCGCGGAGATTCCCGGGGAACCGGAGGCGCCGACTCCGGAGGAGACGCCGCCTGCCCGGGTCACTTACTCACCCGCCGGGCCGCAGCCTTCGTTCTCGACCACCGTCACCGCACCCGAGAAGCACTTTCGCGCCGATGCGTCCTGCTACTGGGTTGTGACGGGGCGGGTGACCAACACCGGCGATGCGCCCGGGAGAAACGTCGTCATCCGGTTTATGCTCGTCGACAATGAAAGCGGCATGATCCGGTCGACCGAGACCATCGTTATCCCCCGGTTCCCGGCGGGCGAGACGAAGATCTTCACCATCGATCCGTTCCCCGGCGACTGCGACTGGCAATACCGCGTCGAGATCGCCGTCACCCACGACATCCCGTAAGGCTGCCGGAGGAACGCGCCTGAACACAGATTCGCGAAAAGAGGAGAAATAATGAAGATACTTGCCATTAACGGAAGTCCCCGCGGCTCAAGGAGCCAGACGCTCCGGCTTGTCCAGGCCGTCCTCGAAGGAGCACGGAGCGCCGGGGCCGATGGAGAACTCGTGGACGTCGCGAAGCTCCAGATCGAGTATTGCACCGGGTGTCTGACCTGTTGCGAGCGGGGAGAGTGCGTCAGGGATGACGACTTCGCCGCCCTGTACCAGCAGATGCTTGAAAGCGATGGGATCGTCTTCGGGTCGCCTAACTACATCGACTCCGTCACCGCTCAGATCAAGACCATGCTCGACCGGATGGCGGACGCGATCCACTGCCAGGTCTTCACCGGGAAGTACGGGTGCGCCGTCGCCACGGCGGGCGGGTCCGGAGCGGATGAGGTGGTCGCCTACCTCAACGGCGTCCTCCGGACCCTGGGGGCAACCACCGTGGGCGGTGTCGGCGTGGTCCTCGGGGGAGACCCGGAGACGATCGTGCCTGCGGAGGGGAGGGCCTACGAACTTGGCAAGCGGCTCGCACAGGCCATCGCGAATAAAGAGACCTACCCGGAGCAGGAGAGATTCCACGCCGCGATGCAGGAGCGGATGCAGGCCCTGGTCACGGCGAACAAGGACCGCTGGCAGCACGAGTACGATTACTGGCAGGCGGCCGGGCGGATCCCCTAGGACAATGATTCCAAACTAACCGGCCATATCCGGCCTTCGTCGTATCTCCCACGGAGCGCTCCTATCCACCCCCGCCCCGAGGGCGGGGGCAGTCATGGCGATACCCTATGGGAAACCGTGCCCGGGCATACCCCAAACTATAACCTTCCGAAGAGTGCGAAATCTAGCCGGTACCCCTTCGATTGTACTGCTGATCGAGAATCGATGCACTAGGGCATCCCCGGTTCGTCCCGGCGGATCTCATCGATGACCCGTTGGACCTCTTCTCGGGCCTCCGGCTGAGCGGCCGCCAGGGTGAGTGCGGGAAGAGCCGCCTCTCCCATATCGATCAGGCCCCGTTCAGCTCGCTTTCTGACCACGAGGGCATCGTCCTGGAGCGCCGTGATGAGGAGGGCGACGGCCTCCTCCCCCCCGATCCGGGCGATAGCCCTGACGGCGTTTGCCCGCACCTCGATCGACGGGTCGGAGAGCGCCCCTGCAAGCACCGGCAGCGCATCTGCGCCGACCCGGTCCACCTCGGCCCACCGGTCCCGGGCCATGAGGTAGAGCGTCTCTTCTTCGACGGTCTCCGGCTCCCAGCCCACCGATTCCAGCGCTTCGGCAACCCCCGCCCTGCGCCTCTCGTCGCCGGACCGGAGCGCAGCAACGAGGTGGCCCCGGGCCGTGCCCCCGGGGTCCTTCAGGGCTTCGAGCGCGGCATGCCGGACCCGGTCGTCTACGTCGCTCAAGGCCTGGATCAACGGTTCGACGGCACGGTTATCCCCGATGTAGCCGAGCGACCGGGCAGCAGCGATCTGGACCGTATCGTCCCTGTCCCGCAGTGCCAGGGCCAGGGATTCTATCGCCTGCCTGCTCCCCATGTAGCCCAGTGCTTCCGCCACGGTTGCGCGGACCTCGCTGTCGGGCTCCTGGTGCAGGGAGCCGATCAGGGCTTCGATGGATCGTTTGTTCCCGATCTTACCCAGGTTGCGGGCAGCAACGAGCCGGACGAACCGGTCGGGATCGCGTAAGGCGTCTGTAAGCGGCTCGACCGCGGTCTCACGCATCTCCCCGAGGAGGCTGGCGGCGGCGGTCTGAACCTCCCGGTTCTCGTCCCTGAGCGCGCGGATGAGGCCGTCCACGGCGGGGCGTCCCATCATGATGAGGCGCGTCGCGGCGCCGAGTTGCGTGTTCCAGTCCTTATCCTTGAGCGCCACCACAAGTGTATCGATATCCTGCTGGCCGGAACGCTCAAACGCCTTCTTATCCTCCAGGCGGACTGTCTTCTTCTTCGGGGCGTTCCCTTCCTCCTGGACCTGGCTGCCGAGGGTTCTCCGCCAGACATCGATCACCTGCCGTTTCTTGAGGGCGGCCTCTGCTTTTGTCCTCACTTCTTCATCTTCGTCCTCAAGGGCGTAGCGCAGCGCTTCGCCTGCCCGTTTATCCGGGACCTCCCAGAGGGCGTCGATCGCCGCAAGGCGCATCTCTTTCCTTCCCTTCTTCAACACCAGAAAGAGCGGCTCAACCGCCAATGAGCCGAAGTCGGCGAGGGCCCGGGCAACGCTCCACCGGACTTCCGGCGCCGCATCTCCCAGGTGTCCGATGAGGACCGGGACCGATTCTCCTGCACCGATGAGCCCTATTGCCCTGGCTGCCGTCACGCGGACAGTCGGCACCGGATCGTCCAGCGCCTCCTCAAGCGGCCCGAGCGCGTCGCGACCAAAGACCGTGACGGCATCTGCCGCCGCGACCCGGACACCATGGTACCTGTCGCTGAAGAGACGTATGAGCGGCTGGATTGAGCGGCGGTCGCCAATCTGTCCGAGCGCCCGGGCAGCGGCGATCCGCACATCCTCTCTTTCGTCGTTGCATACCAGGACCAGCGCATCAACGGCAGCCCGGTCCCCGATCTCGCCGAGCCCTTCCGCGGCGGCGATGCGGACCGCATAGTGGGGGTCGTTGAGCGCCTGGATGAGGTACCCGACCGCCTCCTTCCCCATGGTCTGCAGCGCGGCAACCGCTGCCGCCCTGATCTCCTCGTCGCTGCTCCTGAGCGCTTCAAGGCACTGCTCCAGTGCTGTCTTCTCCGGGACCGGCTCAACATCTTCGGGTTCCGGCATCTTTCCGGGGAGTTCCGGGATCTCCAGTTCAAGGGCCTCCTGCACTACGGGCTCTTTGTGAACGCTTACCTCCTCCTCTTCGGGGGCTTTATCGGCATCGGCACCGGCGATCGCCTCCTCAAAATCGAGCGGAATAAGTTGATCGAGCGGGATCGCTCCTGCCGGGGCCGGCGTCTCCGCCCTGAGCCGGGCTTTGACCTCTGCCCACGCTGTCTCCGCCTGCCGGCTCTCCTTGAGGAGGTCGTTGAGGCTTACGGGCTTTCCGGGCGTTTTTTCCGTCTGCTCTGCGGGCTTCTCCGGGCCGGCGGCGGCGGTCTCCGCCTCTTTTTTGGGTGGCGGCGAGGGCTTCCGGCCCCGCTCCTTGCGGGCAAACGTCGGCCGCCCGAACTGCTTCTCGAACCGCTTCTGGCTGGCAAGCCCCTCTTTGAGTTCCTTCTTGTATTGTGCGGAGTCTTCCGGTGCGGGCTGCTTGCGGGCCGTCTCTTCCTGGCGCTGCCGGATATACTCGAGGGCGCCCCGTGCCCGCTGTTGCCGGGCGGGGTTCTTTGATGCGGCTTCCGCGTTCAGGGCGCTGAGTGCAGGCTGTCCCAGTTGCCGCAACGCTTCGCTCGCACCGGTGCGGACACCCGAATACTCTATCGCGAGGGCCCGGATGAGCGGCAGGATGGCCGGTCTCCCCATCCGGACAAGCTGGCTCCACTGTTCGCTTGCAATCAGGTACTCGGCTCTCGCGAGGTCGCTATGCGGGATCCAGCCCAGTCGCTCGAGCGCCCAGGCCGCCTCCATCCGCACCGGATGGCCGGGATCGTTGAGCGCTTCGACGAGCGGGGGTTTCGCCCGGTCGTCGCCCACCTTTCCGAGCGCTTCAACCGCACGCATGCGGACGTCCATCTGCGGGTCTTTCACCACGGTGATCAGCGCCGGGACAGCCCGGCTGTCGCGGATCTTCCCGAGCGTCCGTGCCGCCTCGCTCCGTATCCGGGGTTTTTCGCTCGCCAGGGCGTTGAGGAGGACCGGGACGGCCGCTCCCTGGAGTCTGGCGAGTTCCGTCCAGTCTTCCCGGAGGTAGTAAAACCAGACCTTCTCCGCGGGATCATCGGGCGTCCACCGCAGTACGGCAAGCGCGTCCGCAGCCTCTCTCCGTACCGAATGGTTGTCGTCATGGAGCAGTCCCGCGATGGATGGGACCGCCTTTTTTCCTGTTTCCCGGAGCGCAATCACGGCGGCACGCCGGATCGCCGGCTGTTGGTGGTGCAGCGCGGGCAGCAGCGCCTCAGCCATGCCGTCGCCCGCTCCTGCGATTGCAGTGGCGATCGATGCCTGCAGGTCAGGGCAAGCCCGGAGGATCAGGGCGAGGAGCAAGGGGATGGAGGTTATCCCGGTCGAAACAAGGGCTTCCGTCATCCGGGCGCGTGTTGTAGGCCCGGCCCGCTCCAGCGCTCTCTCTAGATCCGGGATGGCGGGGACCCCGAGGCTCGCGAGAGCCTGCGCCGCTTCGGCGCGGTTACCGGGGTCGGCACTCTCCATGGCCGCGGCCAGGCCGGAATAATCTTTTTCTTGCCGTAACCTCTCGATATTCGTCCGGAACCTGTCAAAGAATGCCATTGTCCTGTTATCCGTAGAATCCACCAGAGTGCCCGGCCCGGGCGGATCTCGACAAATATAGAGTACGTTTTCACCCGGAGTCAATAAGCCTTCCATTCCATGCCCGGGGTGTGGCCGCGGTCGCGATCTGCACCGGTTCGACCGATCTGGGGTTCATTTTGCGTCCCCCCCGGCAGATGCGAATCTTTATCGGTGCGGGGTCGGTATACGAAGGGCCCATGGTCAAACTTGACATCACCCGGCTGCCGGGTATCGTGCAGGAGCTCGCGCCGGATATGGAGGAGGTCGTCTCCCGGATATTCTCCTGGTATGTCGAACCCGGATGTCTGGTCTTCCCTGAACCGATGCGAGCGTGGGTGCGGGAGAAATACGGCGATATCGAGACACAACAGATCGTCAGGGTGACCAATAACCAGACCGGCGAGAGCACGCTCTTCAACTCTGTTCGGGCGCGCCGTCCGGTGTTGACGCCCCGCGCCGAGGAGACGCGGGACCTGCAGGCGCTTGCGAGAGAGGGACCATTCTCAAACCCCCTCGATGAGACGCCGGCCGACACGTTTGGGAGGATCGACGGCGACCACTGGGTCACGGCAAGCAACATCGCCAAGTACGATTACCTCCACGCCATCATCATCGCGAAAGAGGCCACTCCCTACGTCACCACAGAGCCGCAGATCGCCGATATGATCAGCGTGGCCATCCGGTGGTGCCAGGATGCGCACCGCACAACCCCTCAGGCGGTCTACCCCTTCCTCATCTACAACTGCCTCTGGCGTGCGGGGGCGAGCGTCGTGCACAACCATGCCCAGATCCTGCTCACTCACCGCCCGTATACCGCTCCGGCACGGATCGAGCGGGTCCGGGAGGACTACCGGTGCCGTTACGGGAGCGACTACTACGACGACCTCTTTCTGGCTCACACCGCCATCGGCCTCGGTCTCGTCTATAAAAACGCCCGGGTCATGGTGCACCTCACCCCGAGGAAGGAGCACGAGGTCGCGATCATCGCGGAGTCGCCGCACGACCTCGCTCCTGCACTCGCAAAAGTGCTCGAGTGTTACCGGAACATCGGGGTGCAGAGTTACAATGCAGCAGTGTATATGCCGCCGCTCGACGAATTTGGCCATTATGTCGCATGGGTGGTGGACCGGGGCGACCTTCACTCCCGGACGTCGGATATCGGGGGGATGGAACTCTACGCGGGGACTCCCGTCGTCTCATCCGACCCGTTCCGCCTGATGGAGCACCTTATCGCCGTCATGCTGCCGTGAGCCGGCGGGGAAGTGGGTCCTGGTCCGCGAGTTTCCGGTACGACTCCTCGATCCGCTCCGCAACGCGGCTCCACTGGAACTCTTTCTTCACTTTGTCGAGCCCCTCCCGCCCCATGGAGAGCGAGCGTTCCGAGGAGTCCGCCGCCAGCGAGAGCCCTTCGGCGATCGAGTCCGGGTGCGGCTGCACCTTGACCCCGTCGGTCCCGTGCTCGATGTTCTCGGAGAGCCCGCCGACGTCGGACGCGACCACGCACCGGCCGGCGCTCCACGCCTCGAGGAGCACAAGGCCGAACGGCTCGTTCCGGCTCGGGATGGCAACGATGTCGCTTGCGTTGAGGAGCCGGACGTAGTCCGCATCGTCCAGTCGCCCGAGAAAACGGATGGGAAGCGACCTGGCCCGGGTCTCGAGACCCCGGCGCATCTGCCCGTCGCCGATGAAGGCGAACTGGCCGTCCGCGTGCTCCCGGAGGAGGTGGGGAGCTGCATCCACCAGCATGTCGGGCCCTTTCTGCCATGCAAGCCTGCCGACAAAGAGGATCAGCGGGGAGTCGGGGTCAAAGCCGTAGCGCCGTTTCACCGCCTCCGGATCGACGTCCGCCTGGTAGTGGCCGGGCACGATACCGTTTGCGACGACGTCGATCTTCCAGTCCGGGATGTCGTAGAGGCTCATGGCCTCCCGGCGGAGGGTCGAAGAGACCGCTGTTACGCGTTTTGCAATCGATGCGCCGCAACGCTCGATTCCCGATATCTCCGGGAACGGCCACCTCCTGCTGGAGGCGTTCCCGTTCCTGCCGAACTCCGTCGAGTGGTAGGTGAAGATGGTCTCCCGGTCCCGGAGCCGGCGGAGCGCATCGACCACGTGCCAGTCGTGGAAGTGCAGGAGGTCGAACGACGGTGTATCGAACTCGTCGAACCGGTCGATCATTCTTCTGCTCATATCCGAACAGTACCGGACGATCCCCTCGCCCGATGGTCGGCAGTAGTGGTAGCGAACCCCGTTAACCTCAGTATCTCCCCCCTCTCCCCGGGTAAAAAAGTGCACCTCGTGGTGCCGTGCCAGTGTCTCGGCAAGGTTTGTCGCAGCATTTGCGAGCCCGCCGACCCGTTCGGCATACAGTGATTCCCAGCAGAAAAACGCTATTTTCAGACGTTCCATAGTATTCCTCATCAAATTGCCCGGGCCTCGCCGATTCGTGTAAGGTCCGGATTTCGAGACCGGCGACCACGCCCTCTCCCGCGCCGGATGGCCGGCGTATTTGCAGGCGTCCCGGTTGATAAAAACTGGACCGATCGGCCTGTGGCCGCCGCGCTTCATACCCCCTGAAGGTTGATATACCTTTCCCGAATTCTCCAGAACTGCCTGAAGAAAGTATTTCCACGCTTCTGCAGGCGACTGCGGCAGGCACCCGGTCAGGGGGAGGGGGACTTTTTCAGGCGCTGCTCAAGGCTGGTGCCGTGCGACCCCATCCAGTAGAGTTTCCGGCAGACCGGGCACCATGAGAATTCCCTCCCCCGGGCCGACCGCGGGGCGTAGGGCGTCTTGCGGACCTCCCGCGCGGTGGCGGGCCGGAGACGCGCGTTGCAGAGCGAACAGCGGCTCATGCGGATCTCGGGTTCAATGAGCCCGAGGTCGGCCATCTGCCGGATCTGGTCCATGATCTCTTCGGACGTGATGTAGATTGCCTGTGCGTCGCCCCGCCGTGCGAGTTCACGGTCCCGGGTCAGGAGAAGCCGGCCGTCCCGGGCGGCGATCGCGAGGAGGAGGGTATCTTCCCGGGTGCTCCCCGGGGCAAGGCTGTTTGCGCTCATCGTGTCGTAGCCCATGAACCGGAGGTAGCGGGTGAGCGTCCCGAGCATCCGGTCGGCGAGGAACCGTCGCGGTTCACCTGATCTCTGAGACATACTCGATACGCCCGCCGCATGCCGTGCAGGTATGGTCGTCGAGCCCCACGATCCGGACCGCGTAGCCCGACCGCTCGATGACGAGGCTGCCGCAGGCGGGACAGTAGGTGTTCTCGTAGGGGTGGCCGCCGACGTTGCCGAGGTAGGGGTAGTGGAGCCCGAGATCTTTTGCCCGCTCGTAGATCTTCTCGAGCGCCCGGACTTCCGTCGGTCGCGCCTCCCGCATCTTGTAGTCGGGGTGGAACCGGGTGAAGTGCATCGGGGTGTCGGGTCCGAGGTTGTCGAGCACCCACCGAATGAGCTTCTCCATCTCTTCCATCGAGTCGTTCTGCCCAGGGATGACCAGCGTGACCGTCTCGACGTGCATCCCGAGCTCCTTTGCAAGCGCCGTCGCGTCGAGGACCGGCTGCAGCCGCCCCCCGCAGACCT
>ERZ795032.303-NODE-303-length-63483-cov-238.063994_pt1 | contig 63483 bp, 63 predicted proteins | sample MGYA00375124_ERZ795032 | MGnify/ENA primary metagenome ERZ795032 (study PRJEB30167, sample SAMN05720154) | activated sludge metagenome | isolation source: Anaerobic digester | place: China | collected 2015-12-16 ... | reverse complement strand
GGCTCGAAATCAAGGCCGACACCAAGGTCAAGTATTACGAGACCGACCACAAGACCGTCACCAAAGCCAACGCCAGCGAGTTCTTCCAGACCTTTCTCGGCAACGCCAAGCACATCCCGCACTGGCTGATCTCCTATCGCGATCACGCCTATCCCAACGAGCAGGAGATGAAGCGGATCATCGGTTCCTTCGGCAAGCAGAGCCGGATGAAGTCCAAGGATCACCACTACGCCATCACTTCCAAGCACGGCGAGGCTTCCAACGCCAAGGAGCGTCTGTTCGTCTGCGCTCCCGGGGCCAAGGCCAGCGCCGAGCGGGAGGAGAAACCCGTTCCGATGGCCGCCGCCGCGAACTTCCACACCAGCATCCCCGTGGACATCCGGCTGGGCGAAGGCGAACGCCTCGCGACCGAGGCCATGGATGTCGGCTCGGCGGGCGACCCCCAGTTCAGCTTCGTGCTCTGCCGCACCGGCACCAACAAGAACGGCGACCACTTCACCGCCGAGGAGTTGTCCGGTCGGCACATGACGGCCGTGAACAAGAAGGTCGATCTGCAGCATTCGCAGGAGTTCAACGACATCGTGGGCGGCATCGTCGCCGCCGACTACCTGGAGGACGACAACGGCGGCCGCGTGGAATGCGTCGGCGAGCTGTACGTCCACGACACCCCGGCCGCCCGGCTGGCCTACAAGCTGATGAAGCGCGGGATCATCTCTCAGGTCTCCATGGAATGCGACTACCAGGAAGGCGAATGCTCGGTCTGCCACAAGCGCTTCCAGAACAAGGCCGACTACTGCACACACCTGCGCAAATTCAAGGGCCGTGATTTCAACGGCCAACCCGTTTTCGAGATTCTGCACGGCGTCACTTTCACCGGACTGGGACTGCTCGACCGCAAAGGCGCGGACGAGAACGCCAGGATTCTGCAGGTGGCGTCCCTTCAGAGCCAGCCCGACCAATCCCAACCCGAAGGAGATTCCACGATGGAAGACAAAACCAAACCCACCGATGAACCGGCCGTCGAAGCGGCCAAGAAGAAACCGGCCCAGCAGGAAGGCGATCCCGCTCGCGTTACCGACCTGGAAAAGGAAAACCGGCAGCTCAAGGCCCAGATCGCCGAGCTGCAGAAACGCGTCCAGGAACTGGAAGCCGAACAAAAAGCGGCCGCCTGCCGCTCCCGCGCCAAGAAGCTGCTCACCCGGCTGGAAAAGCAGGGGCTCTCCTTTGCGTCCGAGGAGGACCGGGAAACCGAGCTGAAACGCCTGGCCGAATTGTCCGACGAAGCTTTCGCCGCCACCGAGGCCGCTTACGAGCGCCTGCCCAAGTCGGCCAAAGCGGACAAGGACAAGGTAGAGAAACCCGCCGACAGCGACCAAGGAGGCAAGCCCGCCGCCAAGGCATCGACGGAGACGCCGCTACGCAGCGACGCCGGTGTCCGGCCCCTCGATGTGGACGACCGCAAGGTGTCGCTCGAAGACCGTCTGCGCGACGGGTTCATGGCCGCTTACCGCAACCGTGTCGGCGAGGAATCTGCCGAACATTCGCAAATCAACGCATAAGGAGGAAACACCATGTCATTCATCAATCCGTGTCACCGCAGTCTCGCCTATGGCGACGGCCACATCCAGGGCGACGGCCAGCTCGGCCAGGTGGTCCGCGTGGTTGGCGACGACCTGTTCGCCGTCAACACCGATCCCGAACTCCGTTCTTTCGGCATCCTGATCAAGGACTACGCCGGAGGTGAAATGCCGGGCATTTACTGCGGCGGCGGGATCTATGAAACGGATGTTTTCGAAGGAACGATCAATCCCGGAGACAACCTCAAGGTCTCCACCACAGGAAAACTCGAAGGCGGCAACATCGCCAACAGGCAGCTTGTTATCGCCCAGGCAATTTCCGTACAGAGCGGCGTCCTCAAATTCCGCCTGCTTGTCTAACCCAAGGAGCCAACGCACATGAAAACCAATCAGTTGAAGATCCATTCCCAGGAGTACATGGAAACCATGGCGCGGCTCATGAGCGAGGCTCTCGAGTCGCCCGAAGGCATGCGGGCGCTTGCCGCCGCCATCGCCGCGCCCATCGAACAGGAGATCAAGCGCAAGGAGATCTCCTCGCTGCTGCTCACCAAGCACACGCTGCCAAAGGGCGAACGTCCGGTTTACCAGAAGAAACCGACCGTCAAGGCCCACTGGATCAGCAAGGACGGCGACGCCCAGGAGCAGGAGGTGGGCAAGGACGAGGTCGAGTTCCCCACCAACCGCATCCACTCCAACCCGATGGTGGACGTTTCCGTCCTCAAAAACGGCAACATCGGCACGCTGATGGACATTCAGACCAGCGCCGCCGACGCCATCCGCAAGGAAATGGACCGCCGCACCATCTCGGTGCTCTCCTCGGCCATCCCGGCGGCCAACACCATCGAGGTCACCGGCGACCTGCTCACCGAGGATGCACTGAACGAGGCCATCTCGATCATCGAGGACCTGGAGCTGTCGGTGAAGTACATCGTCATGCGCGGCCGCCGGTTCAACGACATGCGCGGCTGGAACCTCGATCCCCAGACCAAGCTCGAGCTGCGCCAGAAGGGTGTCATCAAGAACTACGGCACCGGCGGCATTCTGCTGACCGCCTCCATGCCGCTGGACGAGATCATCATCGTCCCGGATGAAGAGGTCGGCAAGATGCCGGTGCGCGAAAACCTGAAGACGGAGTCCATCGACCAGAAGACCCGGTTCAAGACCGGCTGGCTGGTGTGGTCAGAGATCGGTCAGGGCATTACCCGCCCCGACATCATGGCCAAGGTCAAACTGATTCCGTAATCCGGGAGGTGACGTCACATGAATCGAATCAAGAACATCCGTCCCGGCATTCTGGTTATCCCTGATGCCGGGTTGAAGCTCATGCCCGGTCAGGTGGCTGAGGTGGAGCTTCTTACCAAACAGATCCAGGCGGCTTTGAAGAGTGGACGCCTGATCATGGTCGACAGACCGGAACAGGAATCTGTACCGACTTCCGTGCCCGAGCCACATGAGGACACGGAACGGGTGGACCTGAGCAAGCTCTCCGCCACCGACGCCATCTCCAGGGTCAACGAGGAGGCCAATCCGGAGACCCTCAAAGGCTACATGGAAACCGAAAAACGCCGCACGGTGATCGACGCGCTCAAGAGCCGTCTGGAGGGCCTGCAAGGTGCTGCTGAGTGACCTGATCGCCGACCTGCGGCTCGACCTGTCCGATCCGGGCGCATCTCTCTTCGAGGACCAGACTCTGGAGAGATGCGTCCGGAAAGCCGTTTTCCGGGTCGGCCGTGACCTCGACCAATCGCTGACGATCACGGTCGGAGAGATCACCCCGATCCCACCGGCGAAGTCCGCGAGCTCCTGGTGATCATGGCGCAGATCCACGCCTGCCAGGTCATGCGTTCGGCCACCGCCAACGCCTTCTCCTTTTCCAGCGGCGACAAGAGAGTGGACAAAACCGGACAGCCCGGTTACTGGGCCAAGCTCGAGGCCGATCTGCTCGCCGACTACCGGCAGCGGCTCACCGAGCTGCGTCCGGCCACCCAGCTCGATCAGGAAGCCTACATCCTGACCCCGAGCGGCCTTACGCCGGTCATCTACGAACAAGGGATCGATCTCGATGTTGTTGAATGACCGGGAACGCGCCGAAGCCGTGGCCGACGTCGCCCGGCTGATCCTCTCCTCCGGCCAGACCGCACGCGTCTTGCGCGTGGTTCCCGGCGAGCGGCTCTACGGCACCGACGATGCCGAATACGCGGAAGTCTCTGTCATCCTCCTTGAATTGAATGAAACCCCGCCGGAGGAGCTGAGCGGCAAGATCGACGCGCTCGCCTGCGTCCTTCCGGATGCCGATGTCCGGGGTGAAGACCGCCTGGCCGCAGACAGGGAAACCTATCGCATACAGAGCGTGGAAGAAGAACACTTTTTCGGCACCGTCACCCATAAGAATCTGCAACTGGTGAAGCTCAATGGGCGTTAGGCGGACCGGTGACTGGGACAAGGCCCGCGCCAAGCTGACCACCGGCATGGGGCCGCGCCTGGCCTCGGCCCTGCGTCAGGCCACGATCCGCAACGCCCTTTTTCTGGTGCGCGAGATCCAGCGGGGGATACGCTCCCAGGCCCCGGGCGGACAGGCCTTCGTGAAACTCGCCGCAAGCACCATCGAGCGCAAAGGTTCCAGCAAGGCGCTCATCGACACCGGCTTTCTCGTCAACGCCATCACCCAGAAGATCATGGCCGACAAGGCGTTCGTCGGCCTGCTGCGCGGCACCGTCAACAAGGACGGGGAAGACATGGTGAACATCGGTGCCGTCATGGAGTACGGGGCCACCATCAACCATCCGAACGGCGCGACCATCATCATCCCCGCCAGACCCTTTCTGCATCCGGTGATGGAGAAGTACCGCGAGCAGATCCTCCAGAACTATCGCGAGGCGATCCGCTCCGCGCTTTGAGCCTCCGACACATCGCCAGCGCTTCCGGTAAGTAACCAGGCAGAAAACGGAGGCGTCCCTTGAGCACGATACAGACCGTCACAGAAACCCTGATCCGCCTGGCCAAGCAGGCCATCCACTCGGACACCGTGCTGGTGTTCCCGGATGACCTGTTCGAGGTCCAGCGCACTCCCAGCGTCATCCTCCAGGGGCCGAAGATGACGGAAGACCGTTTCCGCCGCAGCCAGAGCCGCCTGTTCGAGAAGAATATCGCGGAGCTGAGTTTCGAGGAGTGCCGGTTTCCCCGGCTCTATCACCTCGATTTCGACCTGGTGGTAACCGTGGATCGGGAGGCCGAACTGCTCGGTTTTCACGAGTCGGTATCGCGGTTCCTTCAGCTTTACCCGGAGATCGCCATCGTCGACCAGGGCAGTTTGAACCTCACCGAACTGGTTCCTCTGGGCGGCCTGGCCCGGGTGAACCTCTCCAACCTCCGGCAAAGCTCCGGACGCATCCGCATCGAATCCTGCCCGGTGTACGACGGCGACCTGCGCGACGGTCGGCTGATCCGGGATCGGACCTTCCAGTTTCACGGCGACGTGACAGAACAACGAACCATTCAACCGTAAAGGAGAACAACCGTGATCGAGATCAGAAACCTGCAGTTCCAACCCCTGACGTTCAACCTCTCCGGCCAAGGAACCCTCCACCTCGGGCCGCGAGAACGCAAGAGCATCGCCCGCAAGGACCTCTCCGCCGAAATCAAGACCGCCGGAAAACGCGGACTGGTACGCATCACCGACCTGACCGGCGGCGCGGAACCGGAGCCGGAAAAGCCCACGGCGACCGAGGACGCCGGAACCGATGAGGCCAAGACCACCAGCAAGCGGAGGAAATAACCATGCCGACCTATCTATCCCCCGGGATTTACACCCGGGAAACGGACTTCAGTTTCTATGTGAAGCAGATCTCGACCTCGTCGGCCGCCATGGTCGGGGTGGCCGAGAAAGGCCCGATCAACAAGCCCGTACTGGTAACGAGCTGGGAGCAGTTCATCAACCGTTTCGGCTCCTATATCAACGAGAGCTATCTGGCCTACGCCGCACGGGCGTTTTTCGACAACGGCGGCTCGGTCCTCTACGTCACCCGCATCGCCCATCTCACCGATCCCACCGACCGGGACACCCTGACGGCGCTGAAGTCTTCCATCGTGCTGCAGAACCGGGAGGCGACGCCCGCCGACGCCCTGCGGATCGAGGCCGTGAACGAAGGCGTCTGGGGCGACCGGCTCTCCGTCTCCATCGAGGACGGCTCCCTTGACCCGGCCAACCATTTCAACCTGGTGGTCCGGCACAAAGGCGATGTGGTCGAGGTGTTCAAGGATCTGAGCATGGACGAGACGCTGCCGAACCATGTGGAGCTGGCGATCAACGACCGCTCGGATTTCATCCTGGTCCAGGATCTGGCCGCAGCAACGGGAACGCCCGGCGACCGTCCAGGATTGGGCGTGTTCACGCTCAGCGGCGGCGACAACGGGCTGACCGATCTGGCCGATGCGGATTTCATCGGCGATCCCTCGCAGCATACCGGTCTCTATGGCTTTGACGAGATCGACGCCCTGAACCTGCTGATGGTCCCCGGCGTCACCACGGTGCCGGTCATCAACGCCGGAATCGCCTATGCCGAGGGGCGCAAGGACCTGCTGTTCATCGCCGACACGCCCATGCACCTGGAGCCGCTCGAAGCGGTCGACTTCCGCAAGGGACAAGGGATGTACAGCCACGCGGCCTTCAACTCCTCTTACGCGGCGCTCTACTACCCCTGGCTGGAGATCAGCGATCCGGTCAACTCGCGCAAGAAACTGGTGCCGCCCTGCGGCGCGGTGGCGGGCTGCATCGCCCGCAGCGACCAGAAGACCAACGTCTGGAACGCGCCCGCCGGTATCGACCGTGGCCGCATCTTCAACACGCTCTCCCTGGCCTACAAGACCAGCCGTGGCGAGCGCGATGTGCTCTATCCGGAAGGGGTCAACGTCATCGCCGTGTTCCCCGACACCGGCATCAACATCTGGGGCCAGAAGACGCTGCAAAGCCAGCCCTCGGCCGTGGACCGCATCAACGTCCGCCGCCTGATGATGTTCATGGAGGAAGCCATCTCGGAATCCTCCCGCTTCGTGGTGTTCGAGCCGAACCACCCCCAGACCTGGCGTGCCCTCGGCCGCCTGATCAACCCCTTCCTGCAGGACATCAAGGACAAGGGTGGCCTCTACGACTTCGCCTTTCAGTGCGACGAGGAGACCAATACCCCGGCGGTCATCGACCGCAACGAAATGGTGGCCCGCGTGTTCGTCAAGCCGACCAAGACGGCGGAGTTCATCGAGCTGAACTTCATCCTGACCAGCACCGGCGCGGACTTCAAAGAAATCATCTAACGGGAGAACACGGCTATGAGAAGCGGAAACATGCCCAAGAGCCTTTACCAGAACTGGCAATTCGCCATCGAGGTAAACGGCTTCGACGTGGCCCTGTTCCACAAGGGACAGGAGCCAAAAACCGAATTCGAGGAAGTGGCCTTTGCCCCGGCCGGTTCGATGTTCGACCAAAAGGTGGCAGGGCGGGTCAAGTTCGAGGACATCACCCTCGAGAAAGGCACACTGCAGGACGGCTCCGACGAGGCGGCCCGCGAATGGATCAAGAAACAGGTGGACGTGAACGCCGTCACCGGCGGCCTTCCGGCCGACTACATGCGCGACATCGACGTTGTCCGCTACGACCGCACCGGCAACGAGACCCGCCGCTGGACCCTGCACGGGGCCTGGGTGAAGGCGCTCGAATACGACGAGCTCGAAGGCGGCAACACCGAGAACACCATCGAGAAGCTCACCATCTGCTTCCAATACTGGACCTAAACCGGAGGATCGACCATGTACAGCTTTGAACTGCCAAGCGGCGCTGAACTCGAGCTCCGGGAAATGACCGGGGCCGAGGAAGAGCTGCTCACCAACCAGCGCCTGATCCGTTCCGGAGAGGCTATCAACCAGGTGCTCCGCAACTGTTTCGTCCGGCTGGGCGAGAAGACCGATCCCGATCTTTCCGAGGTGATGAACCTGCTCTCGGGTGACCGGCTGTTCGCCCTGGTCCGCCTGCGCCAGATTTCCCTCGGCGACGAGGTGGAGCTGGAGCTGAGCTGCCCGAACAGCGCCTGCCGCATGACCAACTTCGTGACCGTCAATCTCGAGGATCTCAAGGTCACCCCGTACGGCGAGGAGCGGGAGTTCGCCTTCAAGCTGCCCGGCTCGAAGAAAACCGTGCGCTTCGGATATCTCGACGGCCATAAGGAAAAGCGCCTGGCCAGCTTGCGCGAACCCAACATCTCCTCGGCCATGCTGATCCGCATCCTCGACATCGACGGCAAGGCCCCTTCCAAGAAGAGCCTGGCGGAAATGTCGATGCGCGACCGCAACGCGCTGCGGCAGGAGATGTCGCGGGTCGACGCGGGAATCGACACCTCGGTCGAAACCGAATGCGATGGCTGCGGCACCAAGATCCGCACCCGTCTGGAGGCCGAACCGGCTTTTTTGTTCCCAGGAGTTCGCTTGTAAGCGACGCATTCTTTCTCGCTTACGGCGGACTGCACTGGGGCTGGTCGGAATCCCGCTCGCTGCCGCTCAGGGTCCGGCGTCAGTTCGTCGAGGCCCTCGAGCGGCAACTTGATTTTGAACGTGAGCAAACGGAACGGCGATAGATGAACGGCGATCTCGGACTGGGCATAGTGGTGTCGATGAAGGATGCGTTCTCGCAGAACGCGCAGCGCATCCGTGGTTCCATGATGGACCTCGATTCCACCGTGGCGGATGCCAGCGAGCGGATGACCCGCAACCTGGACCGCATCCAGCAAGGGACCATGATGCTGGGGGCGGGACTGGCCCTGATGGCAGTACCCGCCGCCCTGGTCGCCTCTACCGCCGCGACCCAGAAAGCCCTGGGCGAGCTGGCGTCCCTTGGCGTGCAGGACCTCCGGGCCATCGAGGACGCCGCCGAATCCTTCACCAACCAATGGTCCGGTGCCGACAAGGCCGCTTTCATCACCGCCACCTACGACGTGAAATCGGCCCTGTCCAACCTCAGCGACGAGGCGGTGGGCGTCTTCACCTCCATGGCCGCCATGACCGCCAAGGCGACCAAGGCCACCACCCAGGAGATGGTCGGCACCTTCACCACGGCCTACGGGATCTTCAAGCCCATCATGGCCGACATGAACGACATGGAATGGGCGACCGCCTTTTCCGGAGCCATGGCGCAGACCGTGGCCTCGTTCAAGACCAACGGCACCCAGATGGCCGACGCCATCAAGAACATCGGCGCGGTGGCGGCCGCGAGCAACATTCCCCTGAACGAGCAGCTCGCCGTGCTCGGCCAGCTCCAGACCACCATGCCCGGCTCCGAGGCGGGCACGCTGTACAAGGCGTTCATCATGAAGGCGGCCGAGGCCGGTGACGAGCTTGGCCTGTCCTTCACCGACACCAGTGGCCGTCTCAAGGGCGTGGTTCCCATCCTGCAGGAGATCAAGCGCCAGTTCCCCGATCTCTCCAACGCAGCCGCCCAGGTGAAGCTGAAGAAGGCCTTCGGTTCCGACGAGGCGGTCAAGTTCCTGCTGCAGATGTCGGCGGGCACGGAGAGCCTCGAAGGCAATATCCAGTCGGTGGGCCGAGCCATGAAGACCGGCACGGCGGTCACCGAACAGATGGCCGACGCCATGAACCAGGACATCGGAGCCCGGTTCCTGCTCCTGCGCCAGCAGATGGCCAACCTCAGCGAAATCCTGGGTCGCACCTTGTTGCCGGTGGTCACGCCGGTGATCAACGGCGTCTCCCGCGTCATTCTGTTCCTGCAACGCATGGCCAAATCGATGCCGGGCGTGACCCGGGTGGTCCTTGGACTATCCATGGCCCTCGGCACCATTTTGGTCGTGGCCGGAGCCGTCACCGCCGCCGTGGGCATGGTGGGACTCATGCTGCCCGCCATCAAGGCCGGGTTCGTGGCCATCAGCGCCGCGCTGGCCGGGGTGGGTTCGGCGGTCGCGACCTATTTTCTGCCCGTCACCGCGATCATCGCGGGCGTGATCCTCTCGGTGTATCTGCTCAAACGCGCTTGGGAAACCAACTTCGGCGGCATCCAGGACGTCATCACCGGGGCCTGGAACAAGGTCTCGCTGGTGTTTCAGGGGATTAGAGAGCTGGTGGGTTCGCTCAGCGGCGGCGTCGGGCAGATGTCGGCCGAATTGGCCCAGAAGCTCGAATCCGCCGGACTGCTGGGCTTCGTGGTCACCGTCTTCAAGGCCTATTACCGCGTTCGCGAGGCCCTGGCCGGATTGTGGGGCGCGTTCTCCCATGCCTTTGGCCGCATCCGCGCCATCCTCGAACCGACCGTCCGCACCCTGATGAGCGCTTACGCGGCATTGGCCAGCGCGGTCTTTTCAGTGGTGGAAATCTTCGGCGTGGCCGCCAGCGCCACCGACGGGTCGTCCTGGCGTAACTTCGGCACGGTTATCGGCACCGTCGCCGGTGTGCTTCTGCAGGGGCTGTCATTCGCGCTGAAGATCGTGGCCTGGAACCTGTCGCTCATCGTCCGAGCCCTGGCGGTGGTGGTGCGCAGCGTGGTCTGGGTCGGCAAGATCATCGTCAGGTCCCTGATCGGAGCGACCAAGTTCATCTACAAGTTCCTGCTGCCCGTGCGCATGATCGGCGAGGCATTCGTGGCCGCCGGGAAGATCGTCTATGCGGTCTGGCAGGTGCTGACCGGCGACATCTCCCTGCTGGACGGTCTCAAGGCCATTGGCGGCGCGGTCTACGATTTTCTTGCCACCCCGTTCCGCTGGGCTCGGGATGTGGTGGTCGGGGTCTGGAATTTCATTTCCGGCATCTTCACCTCCATCGGACGCCTGGTGGCCGACGCCGCCGGACAGATCGGCCAGGCGATTCTGAATCTGCCGATCATCAGCACCCTGCGGGATCTGTTTGCCACCGTGCGCTCCTTCTTCGCCGGGGACACCACCTTCTTCGAGGCGGGCAAGAAGCTGCTCGTCACCTTGGGCGAAGGGATCTGGTCGGCGGTGACCTATCCCTTCACCATGCTCAAAAACGCTCTGGGCAAGCTGCGCAATCTACTGCCGTTCTCCGATGCCCGTGAGGGACCGCTCGCCAGCCTGACCGCCTCCGGCTCCGCGCTGCTCAAGACCCTCGCCGATGGCATGAGCCTTACCCAGTCGCTGCCTGCGAAAGTGTTCGGTTTCGCCGCTCGCGGGATTCTCTCGGCCGCTGCGGGAGCCTGGCAGCAGATCAAAACGGCAGGCGGAAACCTCATGGACGCCGCCTCGGCTCCCTTCCGGATGGCCGGAAAACTCTGGGATGGTCTGACCTCCGGCGCACAAACCGTCGCGGCCAAGGCCGGTGCCATTTTCGGCGGTCTCAAACAATCCCTGTTTGGCGACACGCCCGAGCTGGCGATCAAGCCGCCCCGAGTCAATGCCTGGGACGCGCTGGCCACGGGAGCCGTCAATGTCCGCGACCGGATCGTTGCCACGCTGTCTGCCGTCCCCGGGGCTGTGGGCCGAATCTTTGCCAGTGCCGGTACAGAGGGGCAATCCCTCTGGCAAAGGCTTTCCAGCGGCGCGAGCACGGGCATCCAGGCACTCAAGGATCGCAGCGCCGGGATCGCCAACGGTTTGCTCTCTTCCGCTCGCGCCATGCTGGGAGTCCAGACCCCGATTCCGCAGGTGGCCGAGCAGAAGCAACCGCTCGGAGCTGCGCCGCCCGCCGAATCGATTGGGCAACGCATCATCGAAAGCGTGCTCAGTCTCGTGCCGCGTCTGGACGAGCGCCTGGTGCCCAAGGCCCTGAGCGCCATGCTGATGCTCCAGCCGGTCATGGCCACGGCCGCACCGCCTCCGCAACCGATGAACGGCACCGTGCAGACCGTCGCGGCGGCCATCGAGCCGGTAAGTAAGACCTATACCCAGCCGTTGGCGGTGGAACCGGCACCAGTAAGAGGAGACGCCTCACTGGCACCGGGCGGGATCGAGCGGCCCAAGACGGCCGCGCCGACCCCGATAGCGAAGCCCCTGCAATCCGGACTGACCGAGACGGTGCCCTCCGAACGGTTGATTGCTCCGGCCCGCACCGCTCCAGCGACACCCCTGCGGGCAGAGGAAGCCGGTCCGGGGCTGCGCGAACTGCTGGAATCGCTGCTCTCGCGCCTCGATGGCCTGGCCGACCGCCCGGTGGAACTGAGCGTGACCACCAACATCGATGGCCGGAAGGTGGCCGAGGCCGTCTACAAGGACCTTCGCGAGCGGAAGATCAGAAACTACGAAACACTTTGAGAGGACCGATGAAACGCATCTTTGTCTGCAGCCCGTTCGCGGGTGACATAGCCCGAAACGTGAAGGTCGCCGAGGCGCTTTGCCGTCGGGTCATGAGAAACGGTCACGCGCCGTTCGCGCCGCACCTGCTGTATCCAACCTTTACCGATGACAGCGTTCACGAGCAGCGGGAGACGGGCATAGCCTGCGGTCTGGCCTACATGGAATGTTGCGACGAGGTGTGGGCGTTCACCGGTAACGGTATTTCCAGCGGTATGCGGCGGGAACTCGACCGGGCCGGACAACTGGGCAAGCCGATCCTCGAGATCGCCGAGGTGTAAGCAATGGCCTGGGATCAACAGCCCATCAAGGGATATCTGGTGGACGCCGACACGGGGGAGCGGCTCGAATTCCAGTACAACCCCAACTCCATCAGCGACGAGAAGTCGACCGACTACGCGACGATCAAGATCCCCGGTATGAGCCACCCGCGCTACCAGTACGTCGCCGGGGAACCGCGCCGGATCGCCTTCAAGGTCGAGCTGTTCAAGGGGCCGGTCAAACAGAAGGTCGACTGGCTCCGCTCGCTGCAATATCCGGAACACGCCGGAACCATGCTCAAGAACGCGCCGCACCGCGTACTGCTGATTTTCGGCGATCTCTACCCGGGCGTGACCTGCATCGTCCGTCAGGTGAAGGCGCGGTTCTTCGGCCTGTTCGACCGGGACAACCTGCTGCCGCAACGTGCCGAGGTGGACATCGTCCTCGAAGAATATGTGGACCGTTCCATCAACTGGTCGGAGGTACGTTCATGATCGGCCGTGATTCCCGCTACGCCCGCTGCGTTCTCTACCGGGACAGCGACGGCACCTCCCTCGGCATGCGCCAGCGCATCGACACTACTCCGAGATATGACGACCGCCTGCACACCGTGGTTGAGGGCGACCGTCTGGATCTGCTCGCGCACCGCTATCTGGGTGACGCCCGGCTCTGGTGGATCATCTGCGACTACAACGACCTCTTTTTCCCGTTGGCGCTCGAGCCCGGCCTGGCCCTGCGCATTCCCTCTCGCGAACACGTCCAAATGCGCCTGCTCGACTGAAGCGTTCAAAAATCCAACGGACTGCGAGGCTCTTTCTTTGTCGAACTTTTGACCGTATGCGTATAGATCATTGTTGTCTGCACATCACTATGCCCCAGTAATTCCTGTATCGTCCGGATATCGTAATTTGCCTGAAGAAGATGACTGGCGAAGCTGTGGCGGAAAGTGTGCGCCGTCACGCGCTTTGTCAGCGTTGTGGAATCGGATGCCGCTTTGATGGCCTTGTTCACATGCGACACATGCAAATGATAGCGTCTGAACTCATTTGCGCCTGAAACTTTTGTCAGCAATATGGCCGGGAAAAACCACTGCCAGATAAATTCTGTCGGAGCTTTTGGATATTTGCGTTCCAGTGCGTGTGGCAGAAACGTCCCGGCGAAGCTTTCCGTAGACAAATCCTGATCAAGAATGGAGCGAACCACCTCCAGTTGAGAACGAATAGCCGGAACCAAGGTTTCGGGCAAAGGCACCGTTCTGTCCTTTCCGCCTTTGCCGTCATGAATTGTCAGCACACCCATCTCAAGGTTGAATGCGTTCACTCGAAGATCCAGACACTCCGATATCCGGAGCCCACAGCCATAAAGCAGTTTTACAACAAGGTCAAAAGGAGGCTCAAGTTTACTTAGAACTATGTCGATCTCCTCCCGGGACAGGACCACCGGCACGTATTTACGCCGCTTGGCGCGTACAACGCCATCAACTTTTCCGAATTCTTTGCCCAGAACGTGTCGATAAAAAAACAACAGCGCATTGAATGACTGATTCTGTGTTGAGGCCGCAACATCCCTTTCCACCGCCAGCCACGTCAAATACCGTTTGACATCGTCGGTATCAAGCAATGTGGGGGACTTGCTCCGGACAAAAGCCTGGAACTTTCTGGCCCAGCCATAATAACTCGATAGCGTTTTGGCAGAATAATGACGAATCCGGATTTCTTCCCTGAGCCTTGTCAGTTCACCCACCCAGGACGCACCTTCAGATTTCATGGTGGCCGGAGGCAGTTTTGAGATTCTTTCAGGTTCGCAGGCAGGTGTCGGCAGGGCATCTTTCGTTTCCCCGGCCATTCGGTAATACAAACGAACGGCACGTGACGCTTCCTCGATCTGGAAAGGGTGCTGACCTTTGTCTTGCAGCTTTTCGGCGAATAGACCAAGGCTCAGTTCGTCAAGGTATCCATTCCCGTATTTGTGGCAGAAATCCAGATAATAGCGTAGCCATTTCCGGTGCTCGCCATGACGGTTGGCATCAACCGCCTCCCGTTCCAGCCAATCGTCATATTTGTCCAAAAGCGCCTTCGGCAACGTGATCATATGGGATATCCTCTTCACATTTATTATGAAAATAATATGATATCCATAAGGAAAAATTTCAAGTATTTTCTTGAAATTGCCAATTGTTAAGTGTAATCTAGCATTTTTTGAGTGGAGTTGTCTGATCGGGCACTCATGATCGGCACCACCTAAGACGAGATATAAAGAAACGAATTAATAATTTGTTAACCAAAAATATATGCCCATCCCCGATTTTCAGTCTTTGATGCGACCTCTGCTCCAATTGGCAGCGGACGGAAATGCGCATTCCATACGTGATGGCTTAGACCATCTCGCAAACGAATTCAGTCTTTCGAATGAAGAACGGAAGGAACTGCTCCCCAGCGGCCGCCAGGAAGTTTTCACGAACCGCGTAGCATGGGCCAAGACACACTTACGTATGGCGGGGTTGATTGAAGCCCCTTCGAGAGGTGTTTTCCGGATCACCGAGCGAGGACAACAGATTCTGAGGGAGCACCCTGACCGCGTAGATTTGCGGATTCTCCGGCAGCAGCCTGGCTACTTGGAAGCAAGAGATTCCAAGAAGGGGAAAAACGGAAAGAAGGAGATTCAAGACGACTCCGCGGAAGCCGACCAAACCCCAGAGGAACAGATTGAGTCCGCTTCACTGGCCCTGCGGGAAAGTCTTGGCGAGGAGATTCTCGCCAAGATGAAGGCGGCTTCGCCGTCTTTTTTCGAACGCCTTGTTGTAGAGCTGCTAGTGCGGATGGGCTACGGCGGCACTCGAAAGGACGCTGGCAAAGCCATCGGCAGAAGTGGAGACGAGGGAATTGACGGAATTATCAAAGAGGATCGACTTGGATTGGACGTGATTTATATTCAGGCGAAGAAGTGGGAGGCGACAGTTGGACGGCCCGAGATTCAGAAGTTTGCAGGTGCATTGCAAGGTTTCCGCGCAAAGAAGGGAATTTTCATTACTACATCAGATTATTCTAAGGAAGCCGAAGACTATGCCTCTAGGATCGACAGCAAGATCGTCCTTATCGATGGCGACACACTATGGAACCTGATGATAGATTTCGGCATAGGCGTATCGACTGTTGCCTCCTATGAGGTTAAGAAGCTCGACAACGACTATTTCGACGAAGAAAACGGCTAACAATGCGATCCACCGAATACCTCCCCGTGTCACGCCTCGTGCTTGGTCGCTACGCTCCCGGCACGAGTCGCACCACAGGCAGGCATCGGTGATCGCGGACGTTATGTTCCTAAATTACAGGCATAATGTCTTTGTCAACGAAAAGGAGAATGTAAAATGAAACACTTATTAATTACCACTGCGTTGCTGGCTGCCAGTGTTGCAGCTCATAGTGCTGACACTGATGTGGCGAAATTAGCCACGCAGATGAAGAAAGAAGGTTACACATCCATAGAAGATGCTCTCATTTGGAATAAGGATTATACGGAGTCGATGATAAAAGAAGTGGAGGAAGGAAAAATATCAGATGCAGAAAGAACATATACATTTAGTCGGAATGGTCTGATCATGCTTAAATTTCATCATAAAGATGGAACAGATTGTTACGCGGTTGCTCCAACATTTGCAAGCTCATTAAAAAGTATAAGTCAAATTGTTGGCTTGGGCTGCAAGTAGTTTGGTCAGTCTTTCATGAAATCTCGTAATGGTCATGAAAAGTTAAAAGAAGAACGTTACAAAGAGGCAAGGAATAGAATTGAAAGTGCTATTTCGTCTGGTTATTACTTCGAGGCAATCGCAATATGCGAAAGCATACTAAACGACAGGGTATGCAGCTTTCTAAAAAGCATCAATGCCCTTGATAAATCGACTGTGGATAATCTGAGCTTTTACCAGCTTATCATTTTGTGGAAAGTTGCTGTTAATAATCCTGGCAGCATTTGGGAGCGTTGCGACAATCTGATAAGTCGAGTCGACAACTGGAGGAAAGATAGAAATAAATACATTCATGGATTAGTCAAATTTCCGAATAAGAAAATGGAAATCGTCACCACCAAGGAGTTTATTCAAGGGGCACAACAAACAGCATCTACCGGACAAGAATTATCTCTGCTTGTTTCTGATTGGAGAGACAGGCAAATAGCAATTAAAACTAGAGCTGGAAAAAAGACAGAACATAACAAATAGCTACACCGGACAAAATACTCGCTGCGCTCGCATTTTTCCGGTGAGCTAAACGTTGGTCTGCTTTATCATCAAGGAGAAAGTAATGAACCTACAGAGAGCCATAATCATCGCTATGGCCTTAATTCTTGCCGGTTGCGCAACAAAGTGGACAGCTGAAACGCGGCGCCTACAAGACGCACCTCCAGTTTTGCTAGAAAAGCCAACGTTTTCAGGTGAGACAACCGTTGGCGAGTTCATGTTCACATCTTGGAATCTTGCATCTGTTCCGGAGATTCGCATTTCCGAACCAGTAACATTCGTTGTCGATGGATCAAAAAGACTTATGGGTGCCGTTCAAGCGAAATCGTACCACTTTGAGGTTACTGTTCCTGCAGGAGAATCGGTCCTTGAATGGCAAGATTTCCAAGGCACGAAGTACTACAAGTCCAAACAATCCATACAAATCAAACGAGGCGATCAAAAGCTAACTGGAATTGGCGGGTTGGCGGTACCTCGAAACAATCCGGGCAAAGCTACAGCATTTTGGGTGCCTTACTTTCTCCCCGGGCACGCTCTACTGTCAGACAGGTCGGCAAACTTTCAGCGTCTCGACGGTGAAATTAACCCGAACGAGTTTGTGGGATTCGGGCAAACGATTACATATTTGGGGCTGGTCGGCCAGGAGATTCGATTCGTATACAAGGAATTTGATGATCGAAAAATTAGGCAGGCGTTTACTCAGGAATTTTCTCTAGAGTACAAGCCCGAATCGGAATACTCATTCAAGAGTGCAAAATTTATAGTTCACGAAGCAACTTCCACTGCTATAAGGTTTACGGTTACAAAAACATTCAACTGAACCAGCCGTCCAACAACAGCATGAACTCGGACTGGGAAACGGCGCGCCGCTTCGCTCTGCGCCATTCCCCAGCCGGTTATGTTGAGCGTTATGCACATAACTCTCAATTGCCACACACCCTCCATACGCCAAAAGATTTTCAAACCTAAAGCTTGATCCCCCCCGACACCTCGCCATGCCTTCCGGTAAGTAAGCAGGGAACTGCGAACCGCTGGAGAAACGCATGGATCTGGATACCTTCAAGCCGACATTTCTGATTCAGATCGAGGGGCAAGACCTCTCGAAGGACATCACCCAGGAGATCACCTCGTTCGTCTTCACCGACAACGAGGAGGAGCTGGATGTTCTCGAGCTGTCGGTGACCGACCGCAACCTGCAGTTCGTCGACGATCCGCTGTTCCAGGAAGGCAACGAGATCGTGGCCCGCTTCGGCTACGTGGGGAACCTCTCTCCGCGCAAGAAGGCGGTCATCAAGGACATCGATTACGACTTCCCGGAAAACGGCGATCCGACCATCCGCATCAAGGCCTACGACAAGGGCTTCAAACTCGCGGGCAAGGAGAACCAGAAGGTCTGGCAGAAACCCGCTCCCGGCATCCTCTATTCGGAAATCGCCGAACAAGTCGCCGCCGCCAACGGCCTCACCCCGGTGGTCACGGCCACCAAGGGGACCCATCTCCGCGTCACCCAGAGCAACATCTCGGACGCCCAGTTCCTCAAGGAGCTGGCGGAAAAGGCCCGCGACCGCGATGGCGACGGCGTGAGCGGCTATGTCTTCTACATCCAGGACGACGAACTCCATTTCCATCCCCGCGAGCTCGACCAGACGCCGCTTCTGACCCTCGAATATTTCACCGACACCAAGGGCCTGCTGCGCTCGTTCCGCCCCAGCACCCAATCCCAGGGAGCCAAGGGCGCGGGTGTCGAGACCAAGACGGTCGGCGTCGACCCGCGCAAGAAGGACGTGGTCGAGCACAAGGCGAACAATGCCAGCACGCCCGAGCGGACCGCCCTGGGCAAGCAGACCTATCTGGTCGACGGCAACACCGGCGAAGGCAGCTTCAAGGAACAGGAGACGGGGCAGATCGTGCCCAGCTTCGACCGTTCCGAAGGCTTTCACGAAGAGCCGCGCCAGGAGCCAGCCCAGGACAGCGCCGAAGGCAAATTCCGTGAGGCCGAGCTGCGGCAGGTCGAGGCGGACGCGGCCACCATCGGCATTCCCCAGCTACGCGCCAAGAAGAATGTCGAGATCAAGGGCGTGGGACGGAAGTTTTCCGGCATCTACTACTGCCACTCGGTGCGCCACAGCATCAGCGGCGCTGGCTATCTCTGCGAACTCAAACTCAAGAAGAACGCCCTCGGCAAGGGCGCGGGCGACAAGTCCGCCGAGTCCCAGGGCAAACCCAACGACAAGGAGGCCCCGCCCACGCCGCAAAACGAGCCGCCAGCCATGGTGACCATCGACGCGGACTCCGGCGCGGTCACACAAGGAGGCGGCAATGGGTGATCTCAGCAAGAATTTCAACCGTTCGGAATTCGCCTGCAAAGGCACGAACTGCTGCGGCCATTCGGCTGCGGTCCATCCCGACCTGGTCGACGCCCTGCAGACGCTGCGCGACCGCATCGGCAAACCGTTGTCCATCACCAGCGGCTTTCGCTGCAACCGCCACAACAAGGCGGTGGGCGGCGCGGAGCAGAGTTTCCACACGCTGGGCATGGCCGCCGACGTGAGCTGTCCCGCAGGCGTTTCACCCAAGGAACTGGCGGTCATCGCCGAGGAGATTCCGCTCTTCCGTGATGGCGGCATCGGCGTTTACGCCTCCTGGGTCCATCTCGATGTGCGCCAGTCGGGCAAGGCGAGGTGGCGGTCATGAGCGCCGGAACCAAGACCCTGTTTTCGGGCACTGCACTGGGTCTCTCCGGACCGCTTCGGGTGGAGATCCTGCCCAATGGAATGACCGCGAGGCTGACCCAGCCGTTCCGTGTCCGCACCGGCGCTGGCCGCATCATCGAAGTGCCCGCCGGGTTCGAGACCGACTTCGCCTCGGTGCCGCGCCTGTTCTGGCGCGTGGTGCCGCCCTGGGGGAGATATTCCCCGGCGGCCGTCGTTCACGACTACCTCTACCACACCGGCAAGGTCTCGCGGCTTGCTGCCGACCGCCTCTTTCTCGAACTGATGGCGGCCCTGGCCGTGCCTCTGTGGAAAAGGCAGGTCATGTATTGGGCGGTTCGCCTGGGCGGCTGGCTGGCCTGGGACACCAGTCGAAAACGGGAGACGGAGCATGCTTGAAACCCGCGACCGTCAATCCGAGGAACGCTACCGCAACCGCTGGTACGGCAAGTACCGGGCCTTCGTGCGCGACAACAACGACCCCGAACGCCTCGGCCGGGTCCGCCTGGAAATCCCCGCCGTGCTCGGCAGCGGGCGTGAGAACTGGTCCGAATGGGCCGCTCCCTGTTTCCCCTACGGCGGCAACGACGACACCGGCATGTTCCTGGTCCCAGAAGAAGGGGCCTCGGTCTGGGCCGAGTTCGAGGGCGGCGTCGTCCAGTATCCGATCTGGACCGGGGTCTGGCTGGCCAAGAGCAATCCCGGCGAGCAGCCCGAGGAATCCAAGCGCACCTGCGCGAATGCCTTCTGTCATGACTGCGAGGACAAGGTCGAGCATCAGGCCAACCGGCACGACGATCTCGAACACAAGAAGTACCACGGCCATCCGCCGTATTACTGCCCGCGCCTGAAGGTCCTGCTCAAGACCGAGACCGGCCACACCATCCTGGCCGATGACCGCGACGGCGACGAGCTGCTGCGGATCATCGACCGCGCCGGGCAGATCCTAACCATGGAAGGGAAGGTGAAGCCGGAGATGCAGAGCGGCAACGCCCTGCGGCGAGGCACGAAGGACGCCGAGAAAGGTGACCAGTTCGACATCGCCTCGCAGATTGTCGGCTCCCGCGCCCGCATCCAGCTCACCGACCTCTGCCGCCAGCAGGTGATCCTCGAAGCCTGGCAGGACAAGGAGAAGGTCCACATCCTCTCGTGCGACAAGGGCCGCTCCCGCTGGCAGAAGATCCTCATCGACACCACCAAGGGCCGGGAGAAGGTTCACATCTGGGGACTCAACGGCACTCAGGAAATCCTCGTCGATTCCACCGCCGCCGCCGAACAGATCCGGCTCACCGACAAGGCCGGTCAGGTGGTGCGCATGAACGCCGCGCCAGGCCAGGAAAGCATCAGCGCCACCGACAAGTCCGGCAGCCTCGTGTTCATGGATGGGGTGGCCGGAAACATCATCATTCGCTCGACGAACACCGTCTTGATCAACACCTGAAGGAGAAACCATGCAACCACTCGTGACTATCGTCACCACCTATTACAACCGGGCCGGGTTTCTGAAAGAGACTCTGCGAAGCCTTCAACTGCAGACCATGACCGACTGGGAGGCCATTCTCTGGAACGATGGCTCGACCGACAACTCGGTAGAAATCGCCCGGGAGATGGCGGAAATGGATTCCCGCTTCCGGATCTTCGGTGGCGAACGCATCGGCCACGCCCAGTCGCTGGTCCGATCCTGCGCCGAGGCACAGGGGCGCTACATCGGGGTTCTCGACAGCGACGATTTGCTCGAACCCTCGGCCCTGGAAGAAACGGCCGCCGTTCTGGAGAGCCGCCCCGAGATCGGCATGGTTTATACAGATCATGTGGTGATCGACGGCAACGGCCAGCGACGCGGACTCGGACGCCGTTGTCAGATTCCGTTTTCCAAGGACCGGATGTTGCTCGACTTCATGACCTTCCATTTCCGTCTGATCCGGATGAAGGTATTCCTTCAGGTCGGCGGGTTCGACGAGTCATATCCCTTGGCCATGGACTACGACCTGTGTCTGCGGCTTGCGGAGGTGACGGAGATAGAACATCTGCGCACACCGTTGTACCGCTACCGGGTCCATCGGGCATCGCTCTCGTGTCAAAGGCGGCTGGAGCAAATCCAATGCTCTTATGATGCGGTCGTCGCCGCCATGAAGCGACGCGGGCTGGACCGTGAATACGAGTGCCAGCTCGAAGTGAGAAGCCGCCATATCATCAAAAAGGTGACTGACCATGCCGGATAAGCCGCAAGCAACCGGATTGTCCGCGAGTGAGGAGCTGCTGGCCCGAACCTTCGACCACTGGCGTGAGGAGTTTCGAAGCATCCTCGAAAGCCACCGCCGGGAAATCCAGGACCGTCTCGAGAAGATCGAGCGAGAAATCGAGAAAAAATCGGACAAGGAAAACGTCGAGGTGCTGGTCCGTTCGATCTATGCCGATCTGCACCGGCACGCCGAGGAGATCGACCGGCTACACGCTCGGGTTGGTTCCAAGATGGGGACCGAGACCATGTGGAAGATTGTCGGCCTGGTCATGACCATCGGCAGCACCATCGGTGGTCTGGTCGGCTTTCTGATTCACCTGATGCTGAAGGTAAAACCATGAGACCACAAGCGAGACTCGGCGACATCAGCAGTCATGGCGGAGTCATCATCACCGGGGCGAGCCGGACTTTCGACAACGGCATGCCAGTGGCCCGTATGGGTGATTTGCATATCTGTCCCATCCCGGGGCATGGCGTGACGCCCATCGTGACCGGAAGCCTCGATACCATCACGGAAGGGCTTCCCAACGCCCGCGTCGGCGACATCACCGGCTGCGGAGCGGTGATCGTGACCGGTAGCCCGAACACGGAGGACAACTGACCATGTCCATCCGCAACAAGCTCAAGATCGACTATTGGGATGTGTCGCCAAGAACCATCAAGATGACACGTAATTCCTGGGGACCGCCTGTCCAGTTGACCATTCATGGCACATTTTCCGAGTCGCCGGAATTTGAAAGTTCCGATTCAGACGTGGTCTGGGTTGATTCATCCGGCTATGTGTACCCAGGGTACAAGACAGGAAAAGCCGTAATCACCGTGTTCGATTCTTGGCGTCGCCGAAGCGCACGCTATGTTCAATTCGAGTTAGCAGAGCAGGAGTACGGCTCGGGCTACGGATATTGGTAAGAAATATGATGATCGGCGATGGATATGGATACGGAGACGGTTACGGCGAGACCGAAGGGCCACGCTTCGACGATACCAGTCGAGCCGAAGCTCACCGGGAACTCATGGCCATTGCCCGCGTGCTGGCCGAGGGGTTGGGACTCATCGAGGATGGCGAGGACCGCACGCCGTTTCTTGATGAAATCCGCCAGGAGATGAAGAAAGTGCGCAAGGTCCTCGAGGATTCACACGCCGCCTCGGAGGCGATGCGCGAACAGGCGCAGGCCTATCTGGAGGCCCAGCAGGCGAAGACCCAGGAATACTTGGACCAGGTACAGATTGAGCCGGAGCCTGATTTCTATCCCTTTATCGAGCTGCCCGTGGGCACCGAACCCCGCGATCTGCCGGACGGCAACCGGCTCTTCACCTTGCCCGACGGCATGATCCTGCGGACCACTGACGACCAGCGAATCTGCGTTATCGACGGAGGAGAACAGCAGGTCATCACCCCCGGACCCGGCACGGCCATCGAGGTCGCCCCGGGACGCCTTTACACCCTGGATCAAACCTATTTGCGCACAACTCATGAAGACGCCGGACTCAGTGGACTGCCTTTGGATGTGGAGCCGATTGCGTTGGGGTCGTGGCGGTTCTCGGTCAGCTTTGCCGAAGGCATCCGCCTGGATATCGACCATAGAAGGAGGTTCGTCACGCTTATCAATCCGACCGGACCCATCGATATTCTCGGTATAGGCAGAATCGAGGGAATTGGAGAAAGCATCACCGTTCATCTGATCTCCGGAGGTGCCAAGGGCTTCCATTGTGAGGAATCAGGCCATGCTGGACTGATCGAGGCCGATGGGACCATCCACCTGACCCTGAAGAGCGGCTTGGAGTTGGTGGCGCGTTTCTTCAGCGAGGCATCGGAAGGGGATGAGGCATTCCCCGACTGTTCCAGTCAATGCCAACTGAATTGTGAGGAGCGCGACTGATGAATTTTGATTTTCTCGGCGCGGGGTTGCGCCATCCTTTTCGATTTCAGTCCGTTTCCGGCGGCACCCAGATTTCCGCCTCGACCTCGCGGGAACACGAGCATATCCGCGAAAGCATCCTGCAGATCCTCGGCACCCGGATCGGCGAACGGTTCATGAATCCGGAGTTCGGCTCCCGGCTGAAGGATCTGGTGTTCGAACAGAACGACGAGGTGCTCAAGGGCCTGCTGCGCCATTACGTGATCGACGCCATCAAGCGCTGGGAAAAGCGGGTGATCATCACGGATGTGCGATTCGATGACCTTCCGGCAAATACGGACAGAAACCTCCTGCCGGTGCATATCGCCTATCGCGTGATCCAGAGCCAGGTGGAAGGGAATCTGGTTTATCCCTTCTACCGGGAAGCGCCAGCCAACCCCGCCCGCTGAACCATCCCGCCTCCGACACATCCAGGTCCCTTCCGGTAAGTAACCGGCGTGGCGAGAGCATCAGGCGCTCTTGCGTAACCGCCGAAAACCGGAGAGACCATGGGCCGCGCAAGCATCGGATACATCAACAAGGATTACGAATCGATCCGTCAGGAGCTGTTGGCGAAAATCCCGCAGCTCACCGACCGTTGGACCGATTTCAACCACTCCGATCTCGGCGTCGTCCTGCTCGATCTGTTCTGCGGCGTGGGCGACATGCTGGCCTACTACCTGGATGCCCAGGCGGCGGAGGCCTTTCTGCCCACGGCCCGCCAGCGCCAGAACGTCATCAACCTCTGCAAGCTCATCGGCTACCGGCTGGATTCGCCGGTGGCCTCCACCACCACGCTGCGCTTCCGGCTCTCCGCACCGCTCGGCAAGGATCTGACCATTCCGGTGGGGACGGCCTGCCGCGCCTTGCTGAGTGACGGCGAGGCGGATTTCGAGACGGTCGAGGACGCTCTCATCCCGCGAGGCGTGCTCTCTGTGGAGATCCCGGCCCGGCAAGGCGTGCGCCGCACCGAGACCTTCACATCGACGGGTCTGCCATTCCAGCGCATCCGCCTGACCGGCGACGTCATCGCCCAGGGCACCATCACCGTTACGGTGGGGGACGACGCCTGGAGCGAGGTCGATCACTTCCAGGACAGCCTGGCCGACAGCCGCCATTTCATGGCCGACCTGGACGCCCTCGACATCTCCACCCTGATTTTCGGCGACGGACAAAGCGGCGCTGTACCCGCTCAGGGAAGCGCCATCGCCGTCAGCTATCTGCAGACCATCGGGGACCAGGGAAATCTCGGTCCGAACCGGATCACTCAACTGCTGAGCCCGATCTACCTCGACGGAGGCCAGGTTCCTCTGACCGTAACCAATCCTGTGCCCGCCACCGGCGGCGCTTCGCGGGAAGCCCTCGAACACGCCCGCCGACAGGCACCGGCGGAGCTGCGCAGTCTCTGGAAAGCCGTCACCCTGGAGGATTACCAGGCGCTCGCCGAAGGTTACCCCGGCGTCGCCAAGGCCAAGGTGCTCGACACCAATGCCTGCCAGAACATCCGCTATTACAACGTCCAACTGGCCATCGCCCCCAATGGCGGCGGCATGCCCTCGGCGCTGCTCAAGCAGGACCTCGCGGAGTTTCTCGAACGCCGCAAGGTCATCACAGTCGAGATCAACCTGTTCGATCCGATCTACCGCCCCGTTTCTATCGACGCCGAGGTCTACATCTGGCCCGGTGAACCGCTGGAAAACGTGCGCAGCCGCATCGAAGCCGCGCTCTCCGATTTCTTTTCCTTCGACCAAGTCTCCTTCGGCCAGACCATTCACTTCTCCGACCTTGTGGCCCTGATCGACGGCGTGCGCGGGGTCAGCCACATGCACCTCTACGCACCCCAGCAGGACATCGAGTTGCGCCACGGTGAAATCCCGGCTCTCGGCACCGTCAACCTCGATCTGCGGAGGGCCGGTTGATGTCGGATTGGTTCAAGGACAATCTGCTCGGCCTGCTGCCGCCGCTTTACGAGCACAACGACGAGGCCGGTGACCTGCGCACATTTCTGAGCCTTCCAGCCGGAACGCTGGACGAGCTCAAGCAGGCCATCGACGACTTCCCGACCATCTTCGATGTGGATCATTGCGACGAGCGCTTTCTGCCGCTGCTGGCAAGGCTCGTCGGCCTCGAAGTGGACGGCACCTGTTCGCCGGACTGCCAGCGCCGCCGCGTGCGGGAGGCGGTCGAGATCTATCGTCGCAAGGGCACCATTCCGGCCATCGAACGCGACTTCGACTCGCTCGGTTGGCGGGGAGAACTGCAGGAGACCTTCCGCTCGGCTCTGCGTCTCAATGCGCGCTCCAGACTCAGCAGCGCCAAGCTGCCCGGGCTGGTGTTCAGCCTCGGCGTGTTTCGCGTGCTGTGTCTCAACCAGACCGAGGGGCTGCGCGACGCCCTGGTGTTTCACCATCCTGCGGGCACTCGCTGTTTCTGGCTCCAGCTCCTGCTCGAATGGATCGAAGGCGGCGCGATGCTCGACTTCGGGCACGCCAACGCCGTGCGCCGGATCGTATTGGCGTTTCTCGACGAAACCTTCGTCCTCGGACGTTCCTCGCTCGGTTCCTGCCGCCACCTGACCAACAAGCAGAGAGTCTGGGAGCTGCTGCAGCTCACCAGTACCACGGAGATGATCCCGGAAATCGACCGGGCCGCCGTTAAAGTCTCCCGTTTTCACGGCCGCCAGAACCGGATGCGCCTGAACCACAAGGCCCTCAACGACTGGCGGCTTCCGTACACCCGCGTCGGCGAGGATCGGATTTCCTTCTGCACGCCCATCTACACCGGCCGCGATTTCGAAGGGGATGTGCTGGAAAGCGGCTTCGGGCTGGGCGAGAACCATCTCAACCGCAAGCCGCTGACCCATGGTGAGACCGAGTTGCGCTACTGCTTTCGGCAGAAGGATTTCTTCTTCGACACGCAGGCGGAACCGGTTGAACGGGCGGAGGCCAAGTACGACCTGCGCCTGCCCTTGGAATCCCGGCACCGCCTCTGTTTCCAGCTTGGCCGCGCCAGGCTCAACGAAGGTCTCGATCTCACCGCCAACCAGGGCGGCATCAGCAATCTGCTGCTCGCCTCCACCGCTGGCTGCGACGCGGACGTCACCCTGGCCGTCGACCGGATCGACCGATGGCGGCGGAGAGGGCCTGTGTTCCGGCTCAACGCGAACACCCTGAACACCCGGTATCTGAGCAATGCGAATCTGACCGGCGAACGGGCCTCGCTTGAAGTCTACGTGGACACGGGCTCTCTCCAGCGCCATCGGGTGGAGACCATGAAGCTGGGCGCGAGTCCGCTCAACACCACCGGCCTGCGTCTCTCCGTGGATCGGACCCGCCCCATGCGCGTCAGTCGCATGCGCCTCAACCAGGCCGGATTCCGCTGGTCGCGGCCGTCCTACCGTTGGCTGTTCCGTCAGCAGGATCTGCACGCACCGACGCAGGCCGGGTTCGCGGCCGCCACCAACAACTATCGCGCCACCCAGTGGCCCACCTGAAGGAGAACCCATGGCGATACATCTCTATCTTGACGAAGCGCTGACCCAGCAGATTTCCGAGGGGGATTTCAGCCGCCCCGAGGCCGAGAGCTACAACGGCACCGACGGCGACATCAAGGATCGGCAACTCTACGTCGCCAACGAGCAGACGAACCTCGCTTCGGCCATCGATGCGGCGCAGACCGCCATCGCTCTGGCCGAACCGCGCTTTGCCGACGGCGAGCTCATCATCATCGACGGCGAGCAGATGCTCGTCGAAAGCGGCGGCGGCACCGCCAATCTCACCGTGCAGCGGGGCGTTGCCAACACCGCTCCGGCCGCGCACGACGCCGGGACGACCGTCTATTCCGGCTACGACTACACCGGGCTGGTGCTCGATCCCATCGACGAAACCGGCACCGACGAATCGGTCTGGTACCGACTGGCCCTGACCCAGGCGGAACTCGACACCGCCACCCAGGGCGCACCGCTCAATCTCGGCGACAAGGCATTCCAGCAGACGCTGTCCTTCTGGCGGCGTTGCACCGTGCTCCCGGGCACGCCGGTGCAAAACAAACTCGACATCAAGCTGCGCCTGACCGGCACGGAAAACCCGATTCTCTAAGGAGGCCGCCATGGCATACCACAGCATTCAAGGACTCGCCCACGGTCGGCTCGACCTGCTCAATCAACTGCGGATCTTTCTCGTGACCACCACTGGATGGACTCTGCACGACGACCAGTCGGCCGACCCACAGCCGTATTTCGTCTTCAAGTCTCACGGGGAATCCGGGGCCGAGGACGTCTATCTGCAGTTCCGTATCAGCACCACCTCCGGGCGGATTCACGTCGCGGCATTCCAGTATTGGGACGCGGCCACCCACACCGGCGTTAACGAGGCGTCGCACACCAGTTACACCTACCTGCGGGTGGAGGACAGCGCCGACTTCATCTTCTGGCTGTTCGCCGATCTCGACCACGTCTTCGTGGTGACCAAGCTCATCTCCACCTACTACGGCCATTACAGCGGCTTGCTGAAACGCTTCTGGTCCGGGGCCATCGCGCTCACACAGGCGGCGGTCACTGCAGGAAGCGGTGTGGTGCTTCAGGTCAACGACGCCACCGTAGTCACACCCGGACAAGACTATGTGATCAAGGACGACGCGGGCATCGAACGCGTACGAGTGAGCGCCATCGACACCGCCGTCACGCCAAACACCATCACCGTCGAAACCCTCGTTCGGGATTACGCCTCGGGGGCCAAGATCGGCGAGGACCCGCAGCCGGTCGTCAACAGCTACTACAACGCGCCGGACACCTTTTACGCCGTGAACAAATTCGACGGATGGACATCGGCGTCCGGACAGCAGGGCCGCTGCGGCGCGGCTAACGGCGGGCTCCAGGGCGAAACCGATCCGGAGATGCGCTATGGCACCACCATCCTCTTTCCCTGGCTCGCCTCGATGTCCGGCTCCGCCGCCTACCAGGAACTGCGCGGCGAACTCATTGAGATCTTCGCCGTGGGCGGCGGCAATGTCGCCTCGGAAGACACCATTCAAATCGGAACAGACAGCTACCGCGTGTTCAACCTGACCACCGGCGGCTGGTGCGCGGTGAAGGAGTAATGCCATGGCAACGCATAGCGGAAAGCTCAAAACCGTCACCACGATAACCGGCCAGCGTCGCCCGGAAACCCTCTTGTCCATGAACCGTGGCCAGGCGCTCAAGCTCAGCGGGAGGATTCGCCGTGGCCGTGCATAAGGGACAACTGGCATCCATTACCACCCGCCGAGGCATCCGGCGGCCGGAACTGCTCGCCATCGGCGCAGCGCAACCCGGAGCGCTCTTCGAGCTGTTTTCCGGGGCACCGGCCAGGCGCACGGTGATGGTCCGGGCCGACAGCGCAATGCGGGTCGCCCATCGGCTCGAACGTCGATCCGATCTCGCACTTCGCGTGAACAACCGCCTGAACCGGAGCGCCGACCTGTGGCTCGTCATTCATGGCCGCCTGGGCGTCGATACCGACGCGGCGGTGCGGGTGACGCGCCCCTGGCTGCGGAGCATCGATACCAGCGTCCGGACATCCGGCGCACACATCAGCCGATCCGACACCGTTCAGCGCATTGCGATCCCGGCCGGGCTGCTGGCCGACACGCGCCAGATTCTGTTCGCGGTGCTCATCGATCAAGACCACGAAATTCAGACCTAAAGGAGAACAGCAATGGCACTGGGACTCATCGTCAAAACCGGCCGGATACTGACGGCCAAACTCCTCCTCGGCCAGGCCGTGGACGGCATCACCCACTGCGCCATCGGCGACGGGGATGCCAGCTTTACCGACCCGCAGAATCCGCCCGCGCCGGACATCGGCCAGACCGGGCTCAGAAACGAACGCGCCCGCAAGCGCTACTACAAGCGGACCTTCCTCAAGGAGGACGCCGAAGGGGCGCTCCTGGTCAACGGCGTGCGCTACCTGGAAACCGGCGAGGAGACCAACACCATCGGCATCTTCTTTCGCTTCGACGAGGCCGAGGCCAACGGCATCACCATCCGCGAATATGGCTTCTTCGGCGGCGATGTGCAGTACGTGCAAAGCGTCACCGGGGATCTCGCCATGGGCGGCGTGTTCCATCAGGACACCAATCCGACCGGCGAGGTGCTGCGTCCGGGCTACCTGTACGAGGTGAAGAACATTCCCGACTTCAACAAGATTTCCGACACCCGCGTGGAGCTGGTCGGGATCATCAAGATCTAACTGGAGGATTCAATCATGAGCATCTCACGCGAGACATTCGACCCGACCAAGAATTACAAGCGCATCCGTTACCATCAGGATCGCGACCTGCTGGATTCCGAACTCAACGAGCAGCAGGACATCATCAATCTGGAGCGGCGCAAGATCGCAGACATCCTGTTCAAGGAAGGCTCCATCATCATGGGCCTCGAGGTCAGCGCGGCCGCCAACGTCCTGACTCTGGCCCCGGGCGTTGTCTACATCGACGGACATCTGGAACAGGTGAGCGGCGCGACCCTGACCTATGACCCGGCCACCACCAGCGGGGCCGATTACGTTTACGTGGAGCTGCTGAAGTACAACTACGGCTACACCCAGGACCCGGCCCTGATCAATCCGGCCACCGGCGAGCCCACCGCCGAACGGGAAAAATGGGTTCTCTCCCTCAAGGCGACGGACACCAGCGGCCAGACGCTGCCCAACAACGTGGCCGAGCGCCGGGTGATCCCGATCTACAAGTTCGACCGCGAGAGCGGAGACGTCACGCCCACGGTGCAGGAGAAGTCCAACCTCTACCTGCGGGATCTGCTGGGTACGCTGCCGGGCAGCCGGATCACCGTCTCCTCGATCACCGAGGACCAGCTCTCCTTCGCCGCCGCCGAGGGTCTCAACTCACTGATTCAGAACCTGGCCGAGCGCACCTTCGACCAGGCCGGAAGCTACCTGGTGCGTGGCTTTGACACCTTTATCGGCGGCGTCGACGACGACAGCGTGGAGGCGATCACCAACGCCGGACGCGCCTACATCCAGGGCTTCCGGCATCAGCGCGATCTGCCCACCTCGACCCTGGTGCCCAAATCCATCGCCACCAAGTCGGTGCGCGGCGAGCAGAAGACCTTCGACATCAACAAACGCCGCTATCCAGTCAACTCCACGCCGCTCAAGGAGACGACCCAGGTGGAGGCCATCGTCGAGATCACCCGCAACGTCACTCGCGGCTCGGTGGGCGGCGGCGAAGACCTGCTCGACCCCAATCCCGTCGTGGACATCCTCGAGGTCAGCCAGGGAGCGACCATCTTCCAAGAGGGCGTGGACTGGCAGCAGTCGGGCAACCATGTCGACTGGCTCGGCTCCGGTAACGAACCGGCCATCGGCACCACCTACACGGTGCGCTGGACCTACACCAAGCAGATGGTCAAGGGCACCGACTACGTGGACAGCGGCTGGTTCGGACAGGCCAACCATCCGGCGGCCGGAAACTATTTCTATCTGGTGACCGCCTACAACGCCACCGGCGAGACGGCCTTCAACGCCGCTGCGGTCGTTGCCCGGGCCACCACCGCCGGGGAGATGAACAAGCTCTCCTGGCTACCGGTCAGCGGCGCGACCGGCTATCGCGTCTACCGGGCCGCCACCAACGGCGCACGCACCGACTACAAGCGACTGATGGAGCTGGGCAGCGAGGCGCTCTCCTACGTCGACGACGGCGTCGAGGAGATCGGCACCGCTTCGCCTCCGGCCACCAACACGGCCGGACTCACCATGTCGCCGGTGCAGCTCGAGCTGGGCAACCTCAACGTGATCAACTTCGGGCGCGGCAGCCTCGGCGACCAGCCGGTGAACGGCTCCAACTGCAGCCTGGACTATGACTATTACCTCGGCCGCCGCGACATCGTTTACGCCACCACCACCGAGATCAAGCGGCTGGAAGGGGCTCCGGCCGATTTCCCGAAGCTGCCCATCGTGCCGGAAAACACCCTGGGGCTGTGCAGCATCGACTGCCCGCCCAACTCCACCGACATGGAGATCCGCAACTTCGGCCTGACCCGCATCACCATGGACCAGATCCATGACATCATTCAGGACGTCGAGGACCTGAAGTACAACGATGCCCAGTACCAGATGAACAACGAGCTGCAGAACCGGGACGCCCAGACCAAGAAAGGCATCTACTCGGACGACTTCTCGAACACCGCCCAGTCGGACATCTACCACGCCGAATGGGACGCCCGGGTGAACGAGATCGCCCGCTTCGTCGCGCCGGACCGCATTCCGCACTCCACCGTGCTCTCGGTCGATCAGGCGGGCAGCAACGCGAGCTTCTTCGGCAGCCTGGCGCTGCTGCCTGGCAACGAGACCGTGCTGGTGGAGCAGAACGACTGGTCCGAGGAGCGCAACATCAACCCCTACGCGGTGTTCGACAAGCCCCCGGCCATGCTGCAGATCACGCCCAACCTCGGGCGGCGCGGCCAGACCGGCATCGCCGTCACCGGCATCAACTTCACCCCGAGCAAGTCCGGCATCGTGCTGCGCTGCGACGGCCAGGTGATGGCCAGCAACCTGATCAGCGACGAGGCCGGTCGGGTCAGCGCCTCCTTCACCATTCCGACCAACGCCCGCAACGGCAACCGTATCGTGGAGATGGCCGACGGCGTCTATTCGGCCCGGGCCAGCCTGCAGATCAACGATCCGCTGGTCATCACCCGTATCGAGCGCATCATCGAGAACCGCATCATCCGCGTGCCCGTGGTGCAGGTGGTCTGGCGCACCCAGACCATCTTCGTGCCCCGTGACCCGCTGGCTCAGACCTTCAGCTTCACCAGGAACCAGGTGATCTCCAGCATCGGGCTGCAGTTCACCGCCAGAGACCCGAGCATCCCGGTCACGGTGCAGATTCGCGGCGTCACCACCGGGCTGCCCAACGGCGTGGTGTTCGCCGAGAAGGTACTGGCCCCGAACGAGATCAGCCTGAGCGGCGAGACCCGCATTCGCTTCGACGACCCGTTCTACGCCGAGGCCAACACCAGCTATTCCGTGGTGCTGCTGACCAACAGCACCAATTACAAGGTGCGCACCGCCACCCTGGGCAAGATGGGCCGCTGGGGCATCATTACCCGGCAGACCTACATGGAGGGCGTGCTGCTGGAGAGCTCCAACGCCGAGACCTGGACGCCGCTCAACGGCTCCGACCTGGCGATGAAGATCTACGGCTACAACTTTCAGTCCGAGGGGATGATCCGCTTCCAGCCGATCACCGGCGTGCAGTTCTCCGACATCAACCTCGACGAATACTCGGCCATCCCCCAGGGCACCGGCCTCGACTGGGAATACTCCACCGACGGCGGCGTGACCTGGGACGCCATGGTTCCCGCCGAGGAGGAACGGCTGCCCAACCTCGCCACCCGGGTTCAGATCCGCGTGCGTCTGAGCAGCTCGCTCTCCAACGACACCCCGGCCATCAACTTCCGCGACGTCAACCTTGTGGGCTACCTCAACAAAACCACCGGGGCCTATCTGACCCGTGAGAACGAGCTGACCCAGGGGGTGGAATCGACCAAGGCCTATGTGCAGATGCAGATCCCCAGCGGTACCACACTGCAATGGTTCGCCAGCAACGACGGCGGCCTGACCTGGGAGGCGATGACCATCCAGGACACCCGGCCCATCGACGAGAACTGGACCGAGTACACCCTGGTGCGAACCTTCACCGACAACACCGGGAACAAGGTCCGTTACAAGGCCGAGATGACCGGCACGCCGCTGATCTACCCGCGCATCCATTCGCTGGGCGCGACCCTGAGCTAAGGAGGCACGGCCATGATCGTTCGACGCAAAGGCGGCCTGACCGAGTTCATCCCCACGCCGCAGGAGAAGCGCGACGGCCTGATCCGCGACCACGCCCTGGGACTGCTGGAGAATCTGCACCAGCGCCTGGCGCGGCTGGAACGGGCATCAAAGCTCCCGACCGACGAAGCGGAGGCCTTCACGGCGCTGCTGGCGCGGATGCGGGCCGACGAGTCGCGCAACCTCGAGCTGCACGCCAGCCTGATCACCTCCGATACCGCCTCCGGCTGACCGGCTCACTGCCACCGCCAACCCAGAAACCCCGGATACGGCCAGCCCGTTCCGGGGTTTCTGCCGCCTGTGCGCCGCCCAATCCAGCCAAGTTCTCAAGTCATTGAAAATAAAGGTGTTAAATGTCGGCTTCGGCTGTTCTTCTACTTGATTTGTGTCCGGAAAGAAGCATTCATTCATGGTGTAAGCGGAGGCTAAAAAGCCTTGCCTGACAACGACTTAGAAGCGCCATGAATGACGGAGGCACGCATGAACCTGAAAGAGATCCACTACGGGATCGAGATCGAGACCGTAAAACGCACCCGGGAGCAGATCGCCTGGGCCATCCACTCGGTGGTGGGCGGCACGGTCCGCCATGTCGGCATCCCCAGCAGCTATGACCCCTGGGAGGTCGAGGACCTGCGCGGCCGCGTCTGGAAGGTGGTGGGGGACGCCTCCCTGACCAGCGTCCCGGCCCATCTGCGGGCCGAGGTGGTCAGCCCGGTGCTCGGCTACGACGACATCCCGCAACTGCAGGAGGCGGTCCGGGCCATCCGCCGCGCCGGGGGCAAGATCAACAGCCAGTGCGGCATCCACATCCATATCGACGCCGCGCCCTTCGACGGCAGGCACCTGGGTAACCTGGCCAAGATCATCTACAAGCAGGAGCCGCTGATCCTCCACGCCCTCGGCATCAGCCGCGACCGGCTCAACCGCTACACCCGGCCGGTCAGCGACGAGCTGATCCAGCGCATCGAACAGCATCGCCCGCGCACCAAGGACCAGCTCAACCGCATCTGGTACGGCTACCACAATCGCCAGCCCCAGCACTACGACAACAGCCGCTACCACGGGGTCAACCTGCACAACGTCTGGTACCGGGGCACGGTGGAGTTCCGCTGGTTCGAGGCGACCCTCCACGCGGGGCGGATCAAGGCCTACCTGCAATTCTGCCTCGCCGTCGCCGCCAAGGCGCTCAACGGCCGGGCCGCCTCCAGCCGCAAGCGGGACTTCGACCCACAAAGCGCCAAGTACGACTTCCGGGTCTTCCTGCTCCACCTCGGTCTGATCGGCGACGAGTTCAAGACCGCCCGCAAGCATCTGATGGCCAACATGCCCGGCGATGCCGCCTTCAAGAACGGACGGCCCAAACCGGAGGACGTCCTTCCGGACGAACCCGAAACCACCACTCTCACCAACGAGGCCGGGCAAGTTCCCGGCCTCACTGTTTAAGGAGGTGCCCCATGAAGATTCTGATCCGCTCCACCACGTTGGACGGCGAACCGATCCCCGGTAGCGGGGAAACCATCCAGGCCGCTGACTGCCTTGAGGTGGTCGAGCTGATGCGCGGCCAGACGCCGTTCACCGCCAGCCGAGCGCCCCGGGATTACATGACCGAGGTGCTCTCCGGCATCGAAGGCGGGCCGACCCAGCCATTGCCGGAGGATGCCGCCGCTGCGGCCGCCGAGTTTCTGACCCGTCTGGCGCGGCACGGCCTGATCGAGTTCCTGCCTGACGACAAGGCCAGCGATCCCTGGCCGGAACGCTTCCTCGAAGCCCTGGAGACGGTGCGGCTCTCCGGGCGCACCAACATGCTCGATCACCCGGAGGTGACCCGGCTGATCGCCGAGATGGGCTACCCGGAGGTGGCCGAGTGGCTGGCTGACCACCGGCGCGAATACGCGGCCTTCGTCCTCGAGGGGACGAGACCGCTCGGCAAGAACTTCGGCGGCAAGGAGGACCCGGCTCCATGTGCGGACAAGTAGGCATCATCTTCGGCCGCAAGCGCAGGAGGCCCGACGAGCGGGATTACCTGTGCGAGCTCTTCATCCGCATGCTGCTGCACAGCGAGGAGCGCGGCCCGCACGCCTCCGGTCTCGCCTGGCTCAAGACAGACGGCAGCCACCGCATCTTCAAGCGGCCAATGCGGGCGCACGAGCTGGTCTACGAGAAGCCGTTCCAGGAGCTGCTCGGACAGGTCGACAACGAGACCACCATCCTCATGGGACATACCCGCTGGCGCACCCGGGGCAACGAGCTCAACAACCGCAACAACCATCCCATCCGGGCCGGGATCGTCATCGGCACTCACAACGGCACCATCTACAACGCCGATTATCTGTTCCGCCGCCTTAGGCTGCCGCGCTACGCAGAGGTGGACAGCGAGCTGATCTTCCGTCTGGCCGACCGCTTCGCGCCAGAAGGCCCCATCGACCAGGAGGGGCTGAAGAAGGCGCTTGCCCTCTGTCGCGGCCAAATGAGCGCCGTGCTGACCTCACGCCTCGACCCCGGCACCATCACCGTGCTCAAGGGCAACAAGCCACTCTGCCTGCGCATCCACCGCCAGCACCGGGTGGTGCTCTACGCCTCGGACGACGCCTTTATTGACTTTGCCGTGGTCAACGAGAAGGGCTGGCGCGAGCTGGAGGTTCCGCCCATGACCATGCTCACCATCCGCCACGAGGATGTGCGGGCTATCGAAAACAGCGAATTCCGCTTCATACCCCAGGAGCGCAAAGGGACACTGCCCGAAGGAGTGAATGCATGAACATTGGAGACACCGCGAAGCTGAACACAAACCCGGAAGACAGTCCCGAGACCATCCTCCGACTCTTCGTCTACGGCACCCTGAAACGGGGCTACTGGAACCATCAACGCTTCTGCGCCCAGGCCCGCAGCATCGAACCAGCCGTGGTCTGGGGCAGGCTCTACCATCTCCACGCCGGGTTCCCGGCCCTCGAGGTGCCGGAAGGGCTGATCCTGTCTCAGGGCACCGCCGATCCACTGGCCGACGCCCGCAGGCAGGAGGATATCGGCACACCACGCTTCGGCCGACCGACCGGCGATTGGGATCTGATCCATGGGGAACTGGTGACCTTCACCGACCCGCAACGCGACTTGCCGCCCATCGACCGGCTGGAAGGATTCCGGCCTGGCGGGCACAGCATGTACCAGCGGGTGATTGTGGCGGTGCTGTACGGGCGCACTTCGGTTCCAGCCTGGACCTACTGGATGCCCCGCATTGACACCGGGATCAGGCTCGGATCAGGCGTCTGGCATCGACCTTGTTAGCAAATAATCGGCTTTAATCGGTAAAGATCGTTTGACATCCGACGGCCAATTCGTATATTTTCAAGTGATTTGATTGGGAGAACTCCGTCTGTTTTCCCTTACTTCGCCTCTGGCGAGCGCATGGCTTAACCCCAATCGCCCACGAGGAGCTTGAGAAATGGCCGAGATGGAAGACCGCTGGTTATCGATAAGTGAGATCTGCAAGTACCTCGGGGTCAGCAATGACACCGTGTACAAGTGGATTGATAAACATGAAATGCCCGCGCATCGCATGGGCCGCCTCTGGAAGTTCAAGAAGGATGAGGTGGACGAATGGGTGAAGGCCGGTGGCGCTGCCGAACACTATAAAAAGGAATCCTGACCAAGAATGAGTAACGATAGGTACAGCATGTCATTTACAACGGGCAGTCTTTTTCACCGTGAATCGGTGGAGCTGGCCGCGCTGTATCTTGATCTTGGCGACTGGAACGCTGTTCGAGACAAAGTCATCGCAGAAAACTTACTACAGACCAGAACGCTGAATACGCTCAAACGTGTCTGCCGCGAGGTCATCTCTCGGCTTAGAACGCTGAGCCCAGGCGAACTTGAATTCCTTGTTGAGGGCAGCCACCAAGAGCAGGCCTATCTCCTGTGGCTCGCCGTTTGCCGCCGGTACAGATTCATAGCTGATTTTGCCGTCGAAGTGCTTCGAGAGCGCTACATCACATTGAAAAGCGATCTGACCCACGAGGATTTTGATTCCTTCTTCAACCGGAAATCCGAGTGGCATTTGGAACTGGATGAGATCACCCCGGCGACACGAGGCAAATTAAGGCAGGTCCTGTTCAAGATGCTTCGCGAGGCCGATCTCCTAACGACCAACAACATGATCCACGCTGCCATGCTCAGTCCGAGACTATTGGATCTGATCCATCAAGGCAGCCACAGGGATGTTTTGCACTTCCCTGCATTTGAATCCGATCTGAAGGGGATGAAGCGGTGACAGCAGATATAGCCAGAATGCCAATGCAGGACAGATTTCAGCATCTCTTTGCTGTGATCTCAGGCCAGCGTTTTCTCAACAAGCAAGGTCTCGGTAACGAGGTTCCATTTTTCATCTGCCCCTTCAAGCCGGAAGAGTCTGTTGAAATGGAGCGGCTCCAGCGTCAGCTGGTCAATCGCCTTGAGCAGGCTGGTGTTCGGATTCTGGAGATCAATCTGTACGACCTTTCGATAGAAATCCTCAAAGAACGTGACATCTGGGACCAGATTGTCGAGATGGAGGATTCTGTCTCCAAAGAGCAGCTCAAAGAGTTATTGCAAGGCGTGCTAGACCCCGAAGCGCATCTTGTTCCGGCCATTGCGGCCAAGCTGGCAAGCACGGATTTCGAGGTTCTTTTTCTGTCCGGCGTTGGCGAGGTGTTCCCCTACATCCGCTCGCACAACGTTTTGAACAATTTGCAGAGCACGGCGAAAGAAAAGCCGACCGTCATGTTTTTCCCGGGAGCCTACACCCACTCCCTGGAGTCCGGAGCATCGCTCGATCTCTTCGGAAGGCTGCATGACGACAAGTACTACCGGGCGTTCAACATCTTTCACTGCGAAGCATAAACGAGGGAAGCGTGATGACTCTTAAGACCATTTTTAATAAGCCAGTTGACCGCCCGATTGAAGGGGTCATCAAAGCTGACGATGAAGCCAGCCTTCGCCTCGAGATTGAAGAATACGTACTGACCAACGAAGTCGAGAAGCGGCTTGAATCCTTTCTGGACGCCTACAACAACTATGAAGGTGCCAATGGTGTTTGGGTTTCCGGCTTCTTCGGTTCAGGTAAATCCCACCTGTTGAAGATGCTCGCGCTCTTGCTCGAAAACCGGCAGATCGACGGGGCCTCCGCACTTGACTTGTTCCTGCCCAAGTGTGGCGACAACGAAATCCTGCGCGGTGATCTCAAACGAGCCGTCGCCATTCCGTCGAAAAGCATTCTGTTCAACATCGACCAGAAAGCGGACGTCATCAGCAAGACCCAGATCGATGCGCTCCTCGCAGTCTTCGTCAAGGTCTTTGACGAGATGTGCGGTTACTACGGCAAGCAGGGGCACATCGCCCAGTTTGAGCGCGACCTCGACAGCCGTGGCCTCTACGAACAGTTCAAATCGGCCTATGAATCCTCAGCGGGCAGAACATGGCAAAAGGGCCGCGAGCAGGCCCTGCTTGAAGCGAAAAACATTGCCAAAGCCTATGCCCAGGCAACCGGTGGCGACGAGGCATCGGCCATGGGGATACTCGATAAATACCGCAGCCAGTACCGTGTCTCCATCGAGGATTTTGCCGAACAGGTGCATGCCTATATCGAGCGGCAATCGCCTGATTTCCGTCTGAACTTCTTTGTCGATGAGGTCGGTCAGTACATCGCTGAAAACGTCAAGCTGATGACAAACCTCCAGACCATCGCCGAGAGCATGGCCACCAAATGCCGAGGCCGCGCATGGGTCATCGTGACCGCCCAGGAGGACATGGGGACGGTTGTCGGTGAGATGGGCAAACAGCAAGGCAACGACTTCTCGAAAATCCAGGCCCGGTTCGCCAATCGCATGAAGCTGACCAGCGCCGATGTGGCGGAGGTTATCCAGAAGCGTCTGCTCATGAAAACCGAAGAAGGCGTTCGTCTGCTGTCGGACATTTATCACGCGCAGTCCAACAATTTTAAGACCCTGTTCGACTTTGCCGACGGCTCGCAAACCTACCGGAACTATCAGGATCGGGAGCACTTCATTCACAGCTATCCGTTTATTCCGTACCAGTTCGCTCTGTTCCAGTCGGCCATTCAGAATCTATCTCAGCATAGCGCCTTTGAGGGCAAGCACAGCTCGGTGGGCGAACGTTCCATGCTGGGTGTGTTCCAGCAGGTGGCGATCCAGATCGGGGATCATGAAATCGGTCAGTTGGCGACCTTCGACTTGATGTTCGAGGGGATTCGCACCGCGCTGAAATCCAATATCCAGCGAGCCATCATCCAGGCAGAAAACCACCTTGATGGCCCTTTCGCGATCCGGCTGTTGAAAACGCTCTTCCTGGTCAAATACGTCAAGGAGTTCAAGCCGACTCTTCGCAACCTGTGCGTCCTGATGCTGGACGGCTTCAATCAGGATCTGCCCGCGCTGCGGAAACGGGTCGAAGAAGCCCTCAGCCTCCTTGAACAGCAGACCTACGTGCAGCGCAATGGCGAGCTCTACGAATACCTGACCGACGAGGAAAAAGACGTCGAGCAGGAAATCAAGAACACCGAGGTGGAATCATCGGATGTTGCCGCCGAACTTGAGAAGATTGTTTTCGACCACGTCATCAAGCAACGGAAGATTCGTTACGACGAGAATGGCCAGGATTACCTTTTCTCCAGAAAGCTCGATGACCGTTTGCACGGGCGCGAGTACGAACTGGCCATTCATGTCATCAGTCCGTTCCATGAAAACGCCGAAAGCGAGTCCATTCTGCGGATGCAGAGCATGGGTCGGGACGAGCTGCTGGTTCTGATGCCTGCGGATGAACGCCTCGTTCGCGACATCCTCATGTACAAGCGGACGGAGAAATACATCCGCCAGAACATCTCGATCACGCAACAAGAGGCGGTCAAACGCATCCTGACCGACAAGGGCTTCCAGAACCGGGAACGGTATGCCGAGCTGCAACAGCGCGTTCAAAGCCTGATGGGCAAGGCCAAGCTGTTCGTGGCAGGTGCCGACATCGAAATCGGTTCCGAGGATGCGCAGACCCGAGTGCTGCGTGGATTCCACGAACTCATCTCCCGCGCATATCCGAACCTTCGCATGCTGCGCGGCATCACCTACACCGAAAACGACATCGCCCAATGCCTCAAGCATTCACAGCAGGGGCTGTTCGGCAACGATGCCACCTCCCTGGCCGAGTCCGAGCAGGAGCTTCTGGCGTTCATCCAGAGCAACAATCGGGGTGGCGTGCGTACCACGCTGAAGAACCTGCTGGAGAAATTCGAGCGCAAACCCTACGGCTGGTACTACGCCGCCGTTCTTTGCACCCTGGCCAATCTATGCGCTCGCGGCAAGGTCGAGGTTCGCACCGACGGCAACCTGCTGGAAGATGACGAGCTGGAGCGGGCGCTACGCAACACCCATGGCCACGGCAATGTGGTGCTGGAACCCCAGGTCGAATTTACCGCGTCTCAGGTCCGCGCCCTCAAGGAGTTCTTTGAGGACTTCTTTGATGCCCCGCCCCACGCCAGTGAAGCGAAGGCGCTCGGCAAGGAGACCGGCACCGCGCTCCAGGAACTTATGCATCAGCTTACCCCGCTGGCTGCCCAGGCATCCCACTATCCCTTCTTGAGTGCTCTGACGCCGGTGCTTGAGAAACTCAAGGAGCTGACCGGCAAGCCCTATACCTGGTACCTGACCGAACTCACCCGCCAAGAAGATGCATTGCTCGATATGAAGGAAAGCGTCATCGATCCTGTCCGGAAGTTTATGAGCGGCCCGCAGAAAGGCATTTTCGATAACGCCTGCAAGTTTGTTCAAACTCAGGAGCCCAACTTCGCCTACATCGATGGCGACGAAACCGCTCAGGTGGTCGCCAGCTTGACCGATCCGGAGTGTTTCAAGGGCAACCGCATGCAGCAGGTGAAGACGCAAGTCGAAACCCTGCAGGGGAAGGTTACTGCCCAGATTGAGGCCGAGATTGTCAAGGCCAAGGAAACGGTCGCCGCCCTGAAAGGTCGCCTCTGCGGCATGGCCGAATTCAGCGCACTGAGCGGCGAACAGCAGGAGCAGGTCACCCGCCCGTTCAACGAATTCGACTCAGGCATAGAGCGCCAGAAGCTGATCGCCGTCATCCGCGACACCCTGCGCCGGTTTGAGGAAAGCGACTACCAGCGGCTGCTTTCGCAGATGACCTCCTGGGCGCAACCGGCACCGGCACCCGAGCCTGCGCCGGAACCCGGTAAAACTGCCACGCCGGATGCAGGTACGAAGCCCACGCCACCGGCCAAACCGGAACCGCGCATTGAGTACGTGCCCAGCCGTTCGGTGAAGGTCTCTTTCGACAAAGCCTGGCTGGCCGACGAGACCGACGTGGAACGCTACCTGGAATCCATGCGCGAGGCGCTGCTGGATGAAATCCGCAAAGGAAAAAGGATTCAAATCTAATGGAAACCGCAAAACTAAAAAAATTCGCCCAATTCGCCCGGCGCACTCTGCTGGAGCAGGTCTCCGCCAAGCTGAAACTGGTGCTCGCTGAAAACAGCGCCGCACGCCGGGAAAGCACCGATGCCATCAAGAAGCTTGAAGAGGCGATCAAGGGGCATGGCAAGGAACAGGTCATCGAGCGAGTGGCCTACATCTGGTTCAACCGCTTCTGCGCCCTGCGTTTTATGGACGTGAACCGCTACACCCGCATCGGCGTGGTGTCTCCCTCCGAGGGGCAATTCCAGCCCGAGATTCTGGCTGAGGCCAAGATGGGGCACATAGACGAAGAGATGGTCCACGACAAAGTCCGGCAGCAGATCTTCGCCCTGCTCGACGGCAAAGCGCCCAGCCGCGACCCGCAGGGTGAGGCCTACCGGCTGCTGGTGGTGGCGGCCTGCAACTTCTGGAACAAGGCCATGCCGTTCCTGTTCCAGCGCATCGATGACTACACCGAATTGCTCATGCCCGACGACCTGCTCTCGGGCAACTCCATCCTCGCCTACACCCGCGAGGCGATGACGCCGGATGCCTGCGAGGATGTCGAGGTGATTGGCTGGCTCTACCAGTTCTACATCTCCGAGAAGAAGGACGAGGTGTTCGACGGCCTGAAGAAGAACAAGAAGATCGCGCCCGAGAACATCCCGGCCGCCACCCAGCTTTTTACCCCGCACTGGATCGTGCGCTACCTGGTGGAGAACTCGTTGGGGCGTTTATGGATGCTGAACCGCCCAAATTCTAAGCTCAAAGAGCGCATGGATTACTACATCGAACCGCAGGAGGATTTAACCGCGAAAAACGCGAAGGACGCGAAAGAAGAACAAGTAAATAACTTTAGCGATTTTGGCGCCTTTAGCGGTTCAGAAGATTTCTTGGTGGTCAATTCGCCTGAGGAGATCAAGATCTGCGACCCGGCCTGCGGCTCCGGCCACATGCTCACCTATGCCTTTGACCTGCTCTATGCCATTTACGAGGAGGAAGGCTACGAGCCCGCCGAGATCCCGGAGAAGATCCTCACGAATAACCTCTACGGCATCGAGATCGACGAACGCGCCGGGGAGTTGGCTGCGTTTGCGCTGACCATGAAGGCGCGTGCCAAACAGCGACGCTTCTTTAGCAAGGGAATCAAGCCCAATACCTGCGTTTTGGAAAATATCAAGTTTGACACAGGTGAACTGAATAGCTACATGGATTTTGTCGGGCGCGACCTGTTCACCGCGTCGCTGCAAACAATCCTACGCCAGTTCGACGAGGCCGACAACTTCGGCTCTCTGATCCGTCCGGATGTCACTGATGTGGACGGCATGCTCAGGATTCTGGAGTCAAAAAACGTCTCCGGGCAGCTGTTTATCAGCATGACTCATCAAAAGGTGCTGCAAGCCCTGCGTCAGGCTGATTACCTGAGCCCGAAATACCATGTGGTGATTGCCAATCCGCCGTATATGGGTGGTAAGGGAATGAATGGACGACTAGCGGCGTGGGTAAAGGAAAATTACCCGAACAGTAAGTCTGATCTATTTGGAATGTTCATTGAGCGTAACCTTGACCTTGTTAAAAAGCGTGGGGCTGTCGCAATGATAACCATGCAAAGTTGGATGTTCTTGAACTATTTTGAAAAGTTGCGATCCGCTTTATTGGGAAGTTGCTCAATTACCTCTATGTGCCATTTAGGCCCACATGCTTTTGATAGTATTGGGGGAGAAGTAGTTCAAACAACAGCTTTCGTAATGGAAAACATTCCAAAAAAAGTTGGCAAAGGCCTCTTTTTACGGTTGGTTGATGGAAGCTCTGAGACTGAAAAAAAGAGACTTTTTTCCGAGCGTAAATCGAAACCGTTCAAATCATCAACGGCCCAATTTATGAGTGTTGCGGGTAATCCAATAATTTATTGGGTTTCTGATCAAGTGTTGAAGATTTTAGAAACCAAGCCACCTCTAAGGACGTTAGCATCGATTAAGTCTGGTCTTTCCACTGGAGATAACGAAAAATTCGTCAAAATCTGGAGCGAGGTAAACTTTAACGACATTGAGTTTAATATTGACGCCAAAGAAACCTGCAATGAGAACTCGTATTCTTGGACTCCTTATAACAAGGGTGGTGAAAGCAGAAGGTGGTTTGGCAACAATGTTAACGTTGTTTTTTGGAAAGATAATGGAGCTTATCTAAAAAAAACTGGAGTGTTTCGTAACCCGTCATTTTATTTCCGAGAGGGTATAACCTGGAGCGGAATGAGTTCCAAAAACATTCCTTTTAGATACGTAAAAGGTGGGTTTGTTTTTGACTCCAATAAGGGGCCCATGGTCTTCCAAGAAAATAGCGCAATTAACAACATGGTGTTGTTAGGGCTTCTAAACACCCCCCTAACAGCCTACATTCTGGATGCGCTTAATCCAACTGTTTCAACACAAGTTGGAGATTTGGAGAGAATCCCTGTCTCTATTCCCACATCAAGCAACTTATCAGAGCAAATATCAAACTGTATATCCATTTCTCAGTCCGACTGGGATTCCTTTGAAACATCCTGGGATTTCACCAGCCTGCCGCTCCTGAATCCCGACTACCGGCAGCCAACCCTGAAGGCTACCTACCAGAAGCTCCGCGCACACTGGCGGGAGATGACGTTGGAGATGCAGCGGCTGGAGGAGGAGAACAACCGCATCTTCATCGAGGCCTACGGTCTGCAGGATGAGCTGACGCCCGAGGTGCCGCTCAACGAGATCACCCTGAACTGCAACCCGCACTACCGCTACGGCGTGGAAGAGTGTGAAGTGGGAAGTGAGAAGTGGGAAGATATGGAGGCCAGACTTCTACAAGATACCGTAAAGGAGCTGGTGAGTTATGCAGTGGGCTGCATGTTTGGCCGTTATTCTCTCGATATGCCCGGTCTCGTTCTCGCAAATCAAGGAGAAAGCATTGAGGATTTCTGTAAGAAGATAGAGGAGTATCAAAAAAATGAGCGTGAAAAACTATCGGGAACTGATTGTTTGGCAGAAGGCGATGGATTTGGTGGAGCTGATTTATCAAGTGACCAAAAACTTTCCCAAGGAGGAACTGTACGGTCTGACGAGTCAGATCCGCAGGGCGGCAGTTTCAATTCCATCGAACATAGCGGAGGGGCAAGCGCGTCAATCGACGGCGGAGTTCAAAAACTTTCTGTCGATAGCACAGGGTTCCCGAGCAGAAGTGGAAACCCAACTGATGATCGCTCAACGCCTGGGCTACCTCCCGCAGGAGAAAGCGGAGCAAATCCTGAACCTGGCCGAGGAAATCAAACGCATGATCTACGCCCTGACAGCGAAACTGACTTAACTTCCCACTTATCCTTCGTCCCCGACGAAGATAACGTTATCCCTATGCTCGACGGCGACTGGTTCACCGACGATATCGCCGAGCGCTTCCGCAAGTTCCTGCGCGTGGCCTTTGGCGAGGAGCACTACGAGGCCAACCTCCAGTTCGTCGAACAGGCACTGAACATCAAGGGCAAGCGTAACTACAGCATCCGTGACTACTTCCTCGGCGAGTTCTATACCGACCATGTGAAGCGTTACAAGAAGCGCCCCATCTACTGGCTGTTCTCCAGCCCCAAGGGCAGCTTCAACGCGCTGATCTACATGCACCGCTACCGCCCGGATACGGTCAGCGTGGTGCTCAACGACTACCTGCGCGAGTTCCGCACCAAGCTCACCTCGCACAAGAACCATCTGGAGGCGGTCAGCATCAGCGCCAGCAGCAGCCAGGGCGAAAAGACCAAGGCTCTGAAGGAGATCGAGAAAATCACCAAGATGATCGCCGAGATGGAGGAGTACGAGCGCGAAGTACTGTATCCGCTGGCCACTGAGCAGGTGGAGATCGACCTCGACGACGGCGTGAAGGTCAACTACCCCAAACTCGGCGCGGCCTTGAAGAAGATCGTTGGCCTGGATGCAAAGGACGATTGATGATTTTTGAAGTAGGATTTTTGATTTATGGATGAACGACAGCTCAAGGATAGAACGCTTCAGTTTGGCCTGCGGATCATGCGACTGGTTGATGCATTACCGCAGACCAGCGCCGGACGCGCCATTGGCAATCAGTTGGTTCGGTCGGGTACGTCTGTTGGCGCGAATTACCGAGCGGCCTGTCGTGGTCGTTCAAAAGCTGAGTTCATTGCAAAATTGGGCATCGTTGTCGAAGAGGCAGACGAATGCTGCTATTGGTTGGAGTTGGTAATGAAAGGTGAATTGCTACCTGTCGAAAAAGTGCAGCCCTTGTATCAGGAAGCTGAGGAGCTGACGGCAATCTTCGTGTCATCGGTACGCTCTGCCCAAATCAATCAAAAATCAGCAATCAAAAATCAAAAATCGGGGGCGCTATGAGTTCACGAATAGCGCAAGCATTGACCAAACTCTTTGACCGGCACCGGATCGTCTTCTGGTACGACGCCAAGCAGGAGTTGCGCGACGATTTCGAGGCGCTTCAGCTTCCCGGCGTAGAGAAGCTGGAACTGATCAACAACGAGTACGGCATTAAGTACAAGCTCCTGCGGGAGCAACCGGAACAGAAATTCCTGCTCTACCGAGAAGGCCCTCAGCCCGCCGATCTGGATAACTGGCTGCTGGATGTACAACTGGCCCACGGCGAGTTCCGCACCGATCAGGTGGCCATCTGGCTGTCCGAACTGGAGCTCGGCCTGGAGTTCACGGATGTGGTGCAGGCTCATGCGGAGTTCTTTCAGGCGATCAAGCGCAAGGACGCCCTCAAGAAGCTGCTGAAAGCGGACGACACCGCCGGACAGATTCGCCTGAAGATGCTGGCGGTATGCACCGGCAGCGAGCCGCGCATGGATGCGGTGGTGGAATACCTGCTGCAGGAGCTGGCCGACGGCCGGGATGAGAAGATCAAGCTGATAGGCCGGTGCAGCCTGGACTGCTTCCTCTGGGAACAGATGACCCGCTGCTATGGCTACAAGTCCGACGAGCCGGGCATCCGCGACTTCGCCATCGAGCTGTTCAAGTCGTGCTACGCCATGGGCACCGACGGCCAAGTGAAACTGACCGGCGATGCCCTGGTGTTTCTCAAGCGCTGGAAGGATAGCCGTCAGTTCGAAGGCGGCTTCGAGACCCTCTCGGGAGAGTGTGCCGAGGTCCTCGGCATTGAGCAGGATCTGGCCAAGCGGGATTTCCGCGAGTTGATCGAGCTGGATTACTTCCGCCTGATCGACCAGAAGATCATCAGCGACCTGGTGCGGGCGGTGGCAGCCCGCACGGCCTCCAGCGGTGACGTGGCGATCTGGGTTCGCCAGCGGCGGCAAGGCCACTGGTATCGCGAATACCGGCATCTGTACGAGGCGATTGATTACGCCGCCCAGTTCACCCACGCCCTGGGCGAGGCCAAGCTCGAAATGGACAGTCTGGCCGAAGGCGTGCAGCGCTACAGCCGTTTCTGGTATCTGCTCGATCAGCTCTACCGCAAGTTCACCTACCATGTGCGCATGTCGGGACAGGCGTCGCTGATGGGCAGCCTGACCGATCAGGTCGAAAACCTCTACTCCAACAACTACCTGTTGAAGCTGGGCGACCGTTTCCAGACCTTCGTGGATGCGGCATCGAAGTGGGAAGCCTTCCCAGTACGCAAGCAGAAGGAGTTTTTCGAGCACTGGGTCCGGCCGTTCCTGCGCAAGGACAACAAGGTCTGCGTGATCATCTCCGACGCCATGCGCTACGAGATCGGCGATGAGTTGCTGAGCCTGATCCGCCAGGAGGATCGTTACAGCGCAGAACTGGAACCGGCGCTTTCGATGCTGCCCAGCTACACCCAGCTCGGTATGGCGGCGCTTCTGCCCAACAAGGCACTGGCAATTGCCGACAACGAAACCGGCACCGTGCTGGTGGATGGCCAAAGTTCCCAGGGAACGGCCAACCGCATCAAGATCCTTGGCCAGGCAATCAGTCAACGGGCTACCGCCTGCAAGGCCGACGAGCTGATGGCCATGAAGGGCGACGACTGCCGGGCGCTGGTGCGCGACCATGACGTGATCTACGTCTACCACAACCGCATCGACGCCACCGGCGACAAGCGGGAATCCGAGGAGCGGGTTTTCGAGGCAGTGGAAGAAACCCTGCAGGAGCTGATTCGGCTGATCAAGAAGCTGACCGGTGCCAACGCCAACAACTTGCTGGTGACCTCGGACCATGGCTTCATCTACCAGAACCGCGCCATCGACGAGAGCGACTTTTCTGGAGTCGATGCCGAGGGTGAACAGATTCTGTTCCGGGACCGCCGCTTCGTGCTCGGCAAGGGGCTTGCCGAGGCATCCAGCCTGCACAAGTTCACCCCCGAGCAACTTGGCCTGGCCGGTGAAGTGGAGGTGCAGATTCCCAAGTCGATCAACCGCCTGCGCCTGAAGGGCTCCGGTAGCCGCTTTGTGCATGGCGGCGCATCGTTGCAGGAGGTGGTGATCCCGGTGCTCAAGATCAACAAGAAGCGCCAGAGTGATGTCACTGCCGTCGAGGTGGACATCCTGCGCGGAGCCAGCTCGGTGATTACCTCCGGGCAACTGGCGGTGACCATGTACCAGGCCGGACCTGTGACGGACAAGATCCAGCCGCGTGTGCTGCGGGCTGGCATCTACACCGAGGCAGGCGACCTGATCTCCGACAGCCACGACCTGACCTTCGACCTGAGCTCGGACAACCCCCGGGAGCGGGAGCTGCAGGTGCGCTTCGTGCTGACCCGCAAGGCCGACGAGGCCAATGGCCAGGAGGTCATTCTACGGCTGGAGGAAAAACACGCCGGGACTTCACATTACAAGGAATACAAGTCGCTCCGCTACCTGATGCGGCGCTCATTTACCAGCGACTTCGACTTTTAAAGGACGGGTGACCGATGAACGAACTTGACCAGAAAATCAACACACACTTCCCGGGACTTGTTGTCCGCAAGGATCTCGTCAAGACGGTCAAGGGCAACGCCATCGTTCCCTCCTACGTGCTGGAATACTTGCTGGGCCAGTATTGCGCCACCAGCGATGAGCCGACCATTCAGACCGGTATCGAGACGGTCAAGGAGATCCTTGCCAAGCATTATGTGCACCGGAATGAAGCCGGATTGGTCCGCTCGAACATCAAGGAAAAGGGGCGCTACAAGGTCATCGACAAGGTCAGTGTCGATCTGAACGACAAGAAGGATGTCTATCAGGCGCAGTTCTCCAACTTAGGGCTAAAAGAGGTTCTTGTTGATTCCGGAACGGTAAAAAAACACCCCAAGCTCCTGGTCGGCGGCGTGTGGTGCATCGCTGATCTGGAATATGAGTTTACCGAAGACAAAAGCGCCAGCCCCTGGATATTATCGACCCTCAAGCCGATCCAGCTCTCCCATTTCGATTTCGACGGCTATGTTGAGGCCCGCAAACAATTCACCACCGACGAGTGGATCGACCTGCTGGTGCAAAGCATCGGCTTCAACCCGGAGATGTTCGGCAAGCGCAGCAAGCTGACCCAACTGGTCCGCCTGATCCCGTTTTGCGAACGTAACTACAACCTGATCGAACTTGGCCCCAAGGGAACCGGCAAATCGCACATCTACTCGGAGTTCTCGCCTCACGGCATCCTGATCTCCGGCGGCGAGGTTACGGTTCCCAAGCTGTTCGTGAACAACTCTTCCGGAAAGATCGGCCTGGTCGGCTACTGGGATTGCGTTGCCTTCGACGAGTTTGCCGGAAAGCAAAAACGCGTCGACAAGGCCCTCGTCGACATCATGAAGAACTACATGGCCAACAAGTCCTTCTCGCGGGGCGTCGAGACGCTGGGCGCGGAGGCCTCCATGGTTTTCGTGGGCAACACTCAGCACACCGTGCCCTACATGCTCAAACACTCGGACCTTTTTTGCGAGCTGCCCGACAAATTCTACGACTCCGCGTTTTTGGACCGCATCCATTTCTACATCCCCGGCTGGGAGGTGGACATCATCCGGGGCGAGATGTTCTCCAACGGTTATGGTTTCGTGGTGGACTACCTGGCCGAGATCCTTCGCTCGCTGCGCAATCACGATTACTCGGACCGCTACAAGGAACACTTCTCCCTCTCCTCCGATATCTCGACGCGGGACCGCGATGGCATCAACAAGACGTTCTCCGGTCTGATGAAGATCCTCTTCCCGCATGGTGGTGCGACAGAGGAAGAGGTCGAGGAGCTGCTGCGGTTCGCGATTGAGGGCCGCAAGCGCGTCAAAGACCAACTGATGCGAATCGATTCCACCTACGGCAACGTCCGCTTTACCTATCAAGACACTGATGGTCGGGCCAAGCCTGTCACCACGCTCGAAGAAGAGGAATACCCGGGCTACTACCACAAGACCATCGCCGAGGGCGAAGACGGGGAAATCTTGGAAGCTGCGCAACCGGACTTGCCCCAAGGTCCATCCGAACCCCTGGCTCCGGCCGAGCCTGTCCTCAAGGAAAAACACCTCACATTCCAGGAGAACCAGAAGGGTCTTTCGTTCGATACGCTGCTCGGCCCCTACCTCAAGGGCGCGACCGCAATCACAGTCACCGATCCGTACATCCGACTGTTCTACCAGGTGCGCAACTTCATGGAGTTCCTGGAGACCGTGGTCAAGCACAAGGCTCCGGATGAGGAGGTCTCCGTGCATCTGGTGACGACGGAAGACGAGTTCAAAGGCGAACAGCAGAAGGACAACTTCGAGAAGATGAAGGAGTCCGCCAGCGCGGTAGGCGTGAACTTCACCTGGGAGTTCGACGGCACCGGCACGATCCACGCCCGCCATATCGTGACCGATCACGGCTGGAAAATCTCGCTGGATCGAGGTCTCGATATCTTCCAACACTACGAAATGAACGATGCCTTCACTTTCGCCAATCGACTACAGCAATACCGCCCATGCAAAGCATTCGAGGCGACGTTTATCCGTACTGGAGACACGCCTGAATAATGGAGCCGGATTTTAAACTCGGATTCTGAACTGAAGATAAAATGTGTTGTCCCTATGGGAAAGGAGCAAATCCATGGAATTGATTCATCTTGTTGTTTTTGGGCTTGTTGGTTTTGGATTGATTATTGGGGTTACTGTGTGGATTAATTCTCGAAAAAAAGATGAAGATATGGAGAGCATAAGAAAAAAATATTCTATCAGTGATACTGAGATATCTAGGAAGATTTTCGATAATTGTTGTGTTTTTGAAGGGGAGCTATGTGATGAACTTCCATCAAAAAAATTCCTTGCGAGCATTGACGCTCTATCCAAAGAATGTATGGATGCCCCTCTCCATGAAAAAAACAAGGAAGAATTGATAGAGATGTTGGAGTATTGTCTAGAGAATGTAGACAAAGTTTATAAAAATGATCCAATAAGGCATAAGAGAAGATCTGCTTACGAAAAAGCTTTGCAAAAATTTGGTGTCCTGCCGACTCCTTCTGATGATACTGAAAACAATATTGTTAAAAAAAATAAATCAGATAATAAGATTAAATCTAAAGATAATTCATCCAATAAAAGCGACAGTGTTATGGGAAATCAGAATACTGGAGATTCTAACAACCATAATGTTCTAGCATCAGAAAAAAAAGATAAATCAAAAGACACACCAAAACAAAATTCAAAAGAAAAGAAAAAGTCAAAAATAGAAAATGACCTTATCTCTATGCAATATTGCATCGTCCTTGTAGCGATTGGTGATGGAAAATTGTCAGAAGAAGAAATTGTAAAAATTAGCGAAATGAAGAGTTTTTCACGCTATATCTTAAAAAACAGGAAAGCTATAGAAGAATATGAGAAGAATTATGATTTTGAATCAGCTTTAAAATTTGCCAAAAAATCTACTACTATTGTCCATGATGGTTCAGATATATTTACTGACTCGAAAATAATAGATGATGTGAAGAGAGATTATTTTGAAGCAATTCAAAATGGCAAGATTGATGATTTGATTAAGGAGTATGCAGGTCGTATAAGCGATTATTTTATACAAAAAATAATTTCCTTTGTCTGTGCACTTGTTGCTAAGGCTGATGGTGAATTTGAAAAAGAAGAGCAAGAAATCTATATAAAACTATTAGAGCAGTGGAAGATTTCGCCAATTTATATTAGCTATTGGATATTCCGGACATTAGTTCCAGTTCTTGATGGAGAAGAACCGGACGAAGAGGAGATTGGCCGTTTTCTCATCAGTAGCTATGGTGTTTCAAGCCAGGAAGAATTATATGAAAAGATTGAGAATGGTTCCATTAATGCAATAATAGAAAAAAATGAAGATAACCCAGTATGGAGCTTGATTGAAGAACGGCAACTAGATGATCTTATTAATATAGAAAAGACTAAAGAGCAAGTCAATGAGACCCGTGATCGAGGTGGAATTAAAGGGATCACGCCCATAATGGTCATTGCAGATTCTGGAACAGTCGAACAATTGGAAAGCTTGATAAAAGCAGGAGCTGATGTCTTGGCGAAGACGGAAGGGCCTGGTGAAATTTACAGTGTCTTAATGTTTGCTGTAAAATCGAATGACGTTAAAAAGGTAAAAATGTTGCTTGACGCTGGTTCAGATGTTAACGCAATCAAGCCAGGAGAAACTCTTTACTCAGCATTAGGAATAGCAGCTGCGCAGGGGAATAGAGAGTTAGTACAGATGTTGCTTCAAGCAGGTGCGGATATCCATTGGCGAGATATGCATGGCATCGACATCTTAAAAAGGGCTGCGATGGAGGCAGAAGATAGTGTAGCTGCTTCAATGATCGAGCTTTTAGCTTCCGCAGGTCTCTCTTGCCAATCAAGTGATGATGAGGGCTTCTTTGCCATCCACAACGCCGCACAAGAAGGAAAGGCAGAGGTTATCCGTACTCTAATCAAATATGGAGCCGATCCGAATCAGAAAGTTTTGGCCGGAGATGATGAAGGTACTGTGCCTTTGAAATATGCTGTACAATCTGGATCTTATGCAGCTTATTCAACATTGATTGAATTGGGGGCAGATCTCTCGACTTTTAGACAGGAACAAAAAGAATTTGATGATATTTTATTCATAGGAGATGAAGGTGGAGGCACATTCCTCGATCTCCTTGACTCATTATTTATCAATAATCTACAGAGAACGAATGGTCATTATGTAGAAAAAGACATGTTTCAAATCGCTAATGATCTTGTAGAAAATCGCGGATTTAGACCTTCGATGAACTCTCTTGCTCAGTCATTGTTATACGATCACGGTGAAGAGTTGAGAAGTGTATTATTCAGAGCATCTAAAAAAGAATTCATCGAATATGGTATAAACAAGAGCCCGCTGAATATCCTATTGATACTCAGTGCGATCATTGAAACATATGACATTGATTTGAAAACAAACGTTCTAGAAAATTTGAAAAAGGTATTTGCCTCGGATTTAGGTTCTGAAAATGAAACAATTGAAGATTATATGAATCGAGTTGAAGCTAGTTGTGGCAAAAGTTTCAATGCGATATCTCGAGATCTAGGAATCATTGGAGAATCAATCAATTTTACAGAGGAAAAACAAGGTATGGAATCAGTTATCGATAAATGTGGATTAAGGGAATGGTGGAATGATGAGTTTAGCGAGAGAGAGCGTGAAACTATTGTGAATAATATTGGTACGATAGACATGTCTCCTGCCTCCATCCCGAAGATGCTTTCCAATATAGCTACGCAGAGTTTTCAAAATAATTTCATAAAGGAAAATAGGAGTATAGTTCAAAAATTTTATGAAAAATCGGATCAGCTTTTTGAAAACTCAGATGATATGATCGATCGCCACTTTTTCTACGACGCTTCGATTCGATTCTATTATTCTGACAGAGAAAATAAAGAAAGTATGAAAAAAGCCATAGAATCATGCCGGAAGCAGATAGGCATAGCCAATAGTGCGGCTGAAAATTTCAAAAGATTACAAGGTCGCATGCCCGAACACACTGGCTATAAACAATTGGCAATTATTTTGGATAAGCAAAACAAGTATGATGAAGCAATAAAAATCTGTAAACAGGCCGAATCGGAAGGTTGGTCCGGGGATTGGATTCCCAGGATAGCCCGTTACGAAAAAGCTAAAGCAAAAATAAAAAAATGACTTTGAACCCTAGCTACACACAGAATAATTCGATCAGTTTTTTCCACTGCTGTGGGCCTGTCAAGCGAACGGTGTAACCGCCTTTCTAGGCTATCTTGGCGCTCTCCAATTCCGAGATTTGAGTTTCTTTATTTGGTCGAATGAAATAAGCACAAATAGCTATCTTCGTTAGGGTTTTATATGGATTCTTTTGTAGAATTTTTAAAATATATTCTGTTTGGTTTTATCTTATTGGTAACACTTTATTTATCTATTAGAAATGCTTCTTCAAAAACCAAACACGACTGTTTGCTAGATAATCCAGAGCTTGTTAATGATATAAGAAAAAATGCGCCTATCAACTGGAATAAATCGCGAGAATTGGCAGAAAGATACGGGATAAAAGCGAGAGAAATTGTGATGATCTGTGTACGGCATGATATCCCATATCAAAAACAAGGAAGAGTAGAAAAGCTTAAATCTAGAAAGATTAAATAAAGAACAGGAGAATTTCAAGCGAGAGGATTCCCCCCGTTTCTTTACTGGTAGTAGAGTGCCAGTACAGTTCAGCTCTGAGTTTAAACCTGACGACAGCTCCGCGTCTTCCTCCAGCCCTTCGTTGGCTAGCTTGTTGACGTAGCGGGAAACCGGGCGCATGTCGAACAGATCGTTGGCGGCGGGACGAAGGAGCGGGGCGACCCGGTCATGGTTCTACTCCGCTGGGTCGAGCCAGAGGTCGAAATAGGCCGGTTCCAGGATTGCCGGCATCCGATCATGCAGGGCGGCGACGGTGGCATTGGCGGCGCTGGTGAGGATGACGCAGGTTTCGAGTGTTTGTGAGCCGTCCTGGTCTTCCTACAGGCCGACGAAGGCCATGGGCCGACCGTCCTTGCGGTTAATGCACCAGGGCTGTTTCCGCTTGCCATTTCGCAGCCAGCTCTTAACGGTGGGGCGGAAGAAAAAGAAGGTCGGCTGCGGGGGAGGTGTCCCGCAACCGACCCAGGGGTGGAACAAGGGAGGGAAGAAAGAGGTTTTAACTATCGTCGACCCGCCTGCCACAACAGGTCGCCGATGGTCAGATCATACGGCAGCGAGTGGCGGTTGGCCACGTTGGTTCTCGTAAAAAATCCGGCGGGTAGGACCGCTTCGGTAGTGTGCTACTGAACACTAAGAAATTAGTTGACCCTAACCGTTATGGATGGTAATAAATCGTTGAAAATTTTTTCATCCTTTGGCCCTCGGAACCCTTCCCTCATGCGATGTCCGAGGGCCTTTTTTTGTCGTCAGTCGAACTCCCCCAGCTGAATCAAAAGCCCATCACGGCGACCTTCCATCTGGGCGTTGAAGCACCTATCGTTGCCGTATCTGCTCAAGAAGTTCAAAAGGACCAACTTGCCGGTGATGTTTTTGCACCTTGCCGCATATTTGGGCTCGCGCCCTTCAAGGAACCCCTGAAAGTAAGCATAGTCCGGGTTTCCCGGGGCCGGATACTGCGCAAGAATCGCCCGTAACTTCGCCAGCGGACCGAACGGGCCGAGTTGGTTGGCCAGGTCGACGGCCGGCCATTCAACGGTTTTTGGTGTGCATTTTCTTCTACCCATAATTCCTCCTTGTTCGCTGTTACGCGTGAAAAATCGCGAGCCATTCCGGCCGGACGAGCTTTTGTTGATGGCGAGGGGAAAGTTCTCTATGCCATCGATGAGACAAGAGAAGATTGGCAGATCAGACAGGACCGAGAATTGGCAGCAGGTTATTTCAACGTCAGCCAAAGCAAGCCCGTTGAAAGCGGTCTGCTCTTTGCACTTGGAATTATCCATCAAGCCGCCGAAAGGGCTGGCATAGACTTCGAAGACCTCATGACCATGGTTGCTGAAAATGATTTTTCCAATCTGAGTGAACAAGTCGCTGCCGGTTGCCTTGAAATTATGGACCTTATTGACGATGGCCTTCTCGCTCTCCATGAAGATCCCGAAGTTAATCCTAATTTGGAAAACCCAGAAGTGTGGGCCGACACCGTCTTCCGGAGTTCATTGGCCGCCATCCAAGCCCCAAACAGTACATTCTCAATTGATGCCGATGAGTTGATCAGGTTTCTTGCTGCAAGAGCTAAAAAAATAGTTGAGATGACACCTGAGCCAAGCCAGAGAAAGGCGTATGTGGCATCAGGGCTTCCAGTTTCTGTCGCATCAAACGTGTATAGGGATCGTGAACAATTTCTCCAATATGCGCAGTTTTTAAGTGACGCAGACAAAAACCTTCAGTCCACGCTGGCATTTCTGGAATGGCTGGAAGAATGGGCGCGGGAGAATGCCAAAGGTGTTGTTATCAATCTTCCTGAAAAGAATGTTTTAGACATGATTCGGGGAGCTTGGATTTCAGGCTGCCCGATGCGTGAGATTCTTGAATTGACCGATGAGGCAGATGACGCGTGCAAGGAAGCCTATGGTTTTCAGTTCCCTTGGCTGATCCACGCCGCTGCACAGCAGCTAAAACAGATCGGAAACGAAGAGTTATCGGAGATTCTTGCGGCCATTGCACTCTTGGTTGAGCTTGGCGTTCCTTCAGAAAAGGCCGCATGGGCCTTCCTTGCCGGAGTACGTTCGCGTGCGTCTGCCACGGAACTAGCTTCATGTGATATAGATCTTGGAAATTCACCATCCATGGTCCGTAAAAAGCTTCGTGATCCAGACACAATCGCGGCATTGCGCTGCCAGGTCAGCGAGCGGACTCAGGCTTGGCTAGATCTCCATTGGTCCAATTTCGATAGTGAACCAGCCAATATCCCATCGTTCCCCAGGTTTACGCTGGAGAAGATACCCGACGCTGATACCATCGTAGTCCGTAGTTACAATCAGAGTACGTACCTATGCAGTCCTGATGGACGCCAAAGGATGGCGGTTAAAGTATCCGAAAAATGGCCATTTGATCGCATTGCTGATGATTACCGATTTGCTTTCACAAGGGCGACTGACGGACGTTTTGATTTGATTAGTCGTGACCCCCGGATCGAAATGATTCAGCCTGAATAGCTAAGGTGTTTCTCAAGACAAGTAAACAGGAGGCGACCATGCCAAAGAAACCAGGATCACATCATGTCGTGCCCAACGCCGACGGCGGCTGGGACGTCAAGAAAGACGGTGCGACCCGTAGCAGCGGCCACTTCGATAAGAAGCAGGAGGCCGTTGATGCGGGGCGCAAGATCAGCCAGAACCAAGGCACCGAGTTCTACATCCACGGCAAGGACGGGAAGATCCAGAATAAGGACAGCCACGGGAACGATCCATATCCGCCGAAGGGGTGATGCCCGGGCCAATTCGATTCCCGTTTTGGGAACCGAACCGGCGTCCGAAAACCGGATTCGAAGTTGTAGCGGCTCGACGCCAGGTATCCGGTTTTACTGCAAACCCGTCACCCTCGTCCGGTGCCGGGAAATCAGGGGAGAAAATCGTTTCTCTGGCCGGGTTGGCGGGAAGTGGTTGTGTGAGATGACTTCAGCGTTTATTATCAAGGAGTTACGAGGAGCGCGGGCTTTGAGACTGTTTTGCGGTAGGTCGGCGTTCCCTCCACCACCCCAACCTGGATTTAGTGCGGGTCTTTGGACTTTGTACTGAAGCGTAGGCATGGCCCAGCTCGAACACATTGAAGCCATTGAAAAGCGTCTCTGGAGCGCGGCGGACACACTGCGGGCGAATTCCAACTACGCCGGCAATGAGTATTTCCTGCCCGTGATGGGCTTGGTCTTCCTCCGGCATGCCTACAGCCGCTATCTCGCCGTCAAGGATGATATCGTGGCGGGCCTTCCCAAACGCGGCGGTAAGACGCGCCCGCTTACCAAAGAGGACTTCTCACGGAGAAGCGCCATCTTCCTGCAGCCCAAGGCCCAGTTCGACACCCTCGTGACCTTGCCCGACAGTGCGGACCGCGCCAAGGCCGTCATCGACGCCATGGAGTCCATCGAGACCGATTACGAAAGCCTGCGCGGCGTCCTGCCCAAGAGCGAGTACCAGGAGCTCGACAATTCCGTGCTCGGCCAGCTCCTGCGCACCCTCAACCCCGAGGAGCTGAAGCGCATCTCCGGGGATGTCTTCGGCCGCATCTACGAGTATTTCCTGAGCCAGTTCGCCGACCAGAAGGCCCACGACGGCGGCGAGTTCTTCACTCCAGTTTCGCTGGTCTCGCTGATCGCCAACGTGATCGAACCGACGGGCGGCACGGTGCTGGACCCGGCCTGCGGCTCGGGCGGAATGTTTGTGCAGAGTGCCCGGGTGGTCGAGCGGAGACACGAGAATCCCACCGAGAAGCTCACCTTCTACGGCCTGGAAAAGAACGCCACCACTATCCGCCTGGCCAGGATGAACCTCGCGGTGCACGGCCTCGAAGGAGACATCCAGAGATCGATCACCTACTACGAAGACCCGCACGAGTTGCTGCGCAAGTCCGACTTCGTCATGGCCAATCCGCCCTTCAACGTGGACGAGATTGACGCCGACAAGGTCAAGAGCGACCCGCGCCTGCCCTTCGGCCTGCCCGGCGTCAACAAGAAGGGCAAGGTCGGTAACGGCAACTACGTCTGGATCAGCTATTTCTACAGTTACCTGAACGAACGGGGCCGGGCGGGGTTCGTTATGTCCTCCCAGGCTTCCAGCGCCGGACGGGATGAAGCCAAGGTCCGCCGGAAGCTGGTGGAGACCGGCGACGTGGATATCATGATCGCCATACGCTCCAACTTCTTTTACACACGCACCGTTCCCTGCGAGCTCTGGTTCCTCAATCGCGCCAAGCCCCAGGCGCACCGCGACAAGGTGTTGATGATCGACGCGCGCAACATCTACCGCAAGGTCACCCGCAAGATTTACGATTTTTCGCCCGAGCAGGAGCAGAACATCCTGTCCGTCGTCTGGCTCTACCGGGGTGAGTTCCAACGCTATCTCGACCTCGTTGCCGGTTATTGCCGGCGCATGCTGGCCGAAGGCGCGGCCTGTTTGACGACTCATGACGACAACGGTGACACGGTCGGACCGCTGCCCGATTTCATCACCTCGCTGGCAACGCTGCGCGACGCCGTCGAGCCGTTCCTCAAGACCCTGGCCAATGACGCGGCCCACGCCGGGGCGCTCAAGGAACTGGATGACGCCGTCCCGATGTTCAAGGCGGACGTGGATGCGTTCCGGAAGACCGTCACCGAACAGCAGACGGCATGGGAAAAACAGAAGACGACCAACGGCGAGTTGAAAAAGGCCGTGGACCGGCTCTCGCCGCTCGCCCAAATGAGTCGCGATCTGGTCAAGCAGGCCGACCTGCTCTACAAGCTCGCCTGCCGTTTCATCGAAACCTGCGAAAGGGAATGCGGCGCACGCGACAGCGCCGCCTGGGCCAACCGCGAAATCACCCGCGCCCGCAAGACCGCCGATGAAGCACGCGCCTTGGCCGTGGAACAGCTCAAGCAGGTCCGCTACTTCTGGAAGCAGGCCCACTGGCTCACCGAACGTTTCCCCGACGCCGAACTCCGCGATGTGGAAGGACTGGTCAAGCTGGTGGACCGGGCCGAGATCGAGGCCAGCGACTGGAGTCTCACTCCCGGCCGCTGTGTCGGAGTCGCCCCCGAGGAAGAGGATGAGGATTTCGATTTCGAAGAGACCCTGCGCGACATCCATGTGGAACTGGAGGACCTGAACGCCGAGGCGGTGCAACTGGCCGCGACGATCAAGAAGAATTTCGAGGAGTTGGGGGTATGACGGGAAACAGGAAGACATCCGGCTTGGCGAGACCGGCGGAGAGCGGCATTCCCGCAATCTACGCCTCGACCTTCGCGGAGATCAAGGAGCGCATCCGCAAGGCCCAGCATGCCGCCCTGCGGACGGTCAACAGGCAACTGATTGGTCTGTATTGGGACATCGGGCGGATCATCGTCGAACGCCAGGCGGGTGAAACCTGGGGGCAGGCAATCGTCCAAAAACTGGCTGGAGATTTGCGACGGGAGTTTCCGGGGGTAAGCGGATTTTCCGCTTCCAATCTCTGGCGGATGAAAGCTTTTTTCGAAACTTACCGCACCTCCGAAAAACTCGCACTGCTGGTGCGAGAAATCGCCTGGAGTCACAACCTGGTCATTCTGGAGCGATGCGACAATCCGCTCGAACGGGAATTCTACCTGCGTATGACCCGCAAGTTCGGCTGGTCGAAGAACGTGCTCATCCACTAGGTAGAGAACCAGAGCTATGAAAAAAGCCTTTTGGGCCAGACCAATTTCGACAAGACGCTGACCCCGGAATTGCGCGCTCAGGCCAAGCTCGCCGTCCGGGATGAATACACTTTCGATTTCCTGGAATTGGGTGAAAAGCACTCGGAGCGTGAGTTGGAGCGCGCCTTGATCGGTCGCATCGAGGATTTTCTCCGCGCCATGGGCGGCATGTTCGCGTTTGTGGGTAGCCAGTTCCGGCTGGAGGTAGAAGGCAGGGAGTATTTCATTGACCTCCTGCTGTTCCATCGCAGGCTTAAGTGCCTGGTGGCTATTGAACTCAAGATCGGCGAGTTCGAGCCCGAGTTCGTCGGCAAGATGCAGTTCCACCTCACCGCCCTGGACCGGCAGGTGCGTGAGGATGGCGAGAACCCGGCCATCGGCATCATCCTCTGCAAGGAGAAGAAGCGTACCATCGTCGAATATGCCCTGAACCCCGCCGGCAAGCCCATCGGGGTGGCCACCTATCGGATCGTCAAGCGGTTGCCCAAGGCGCTCAAGGGCCAGCTTCCCAGCCCCGAGCAAATCGCCAGGATATTGGAGGATGTGGTATGAATAATTGTGGAAAAGGCTGTTTTGTTATTTGTGCCGCGCCCCGCTACACCATTGCCGTACTGGAGGGCCTGGAAGCCGAGGCGGTGCAACTGGCCGCAACGATCAGAAGGAACTTTAAGGAGCTGGGGGTATGAAACGAACTATAGTTCAACTCGGCGACTTCCTCACCCTGAAGAGAGGTTATGACCTGCCTGAATATGCTCGGGTTCCCGGAGAGATCCCTGTTGTGTCTTCTTCTGGCATTACTGGCACACACAAGGAGGCAAAGGTAGATGGCCCTGGTGTTGTAACAGGTCGATACGGCACATTGGGTGAGGTGTTTTACATCGACGAACCTTTCTGGCCGCTCAATACTGCTTTATACGTCCAAGACTTCAAAGGCAACCATCGTCGATTCGTGTCCTATTTCTTAAAGTGGATATTAAATGGAACACAGAGCGACAAGGCGGCAGTTCCGGGTATCAATCGAAATGACCTGCACGGTCGCAAGGTCGAAGTGCCGGACGACCTAAGTGAACAAACAGCCATCGCCTCCGTCCTCTCCGCCTACGACGACCTGATCGAGAACAACCGGAGGCGGATTCAGTTGCTGGAGCGGCGGCGCGGCTGCTCTACAAGGAATGGTTCGTCCACCTTCGTTTCCCCGGCCACGAACACACTCGAATCATCGACGGCGTGCCGGAGGGGTGGGTGAGGAAGTACGTTCCTGAAGTAATCGCGATTAATCCGACGGAGAAAGTGGGGCTCCGATTCGCTATGTTCCGATGGCTGGACTATCGACTACGGATATGACCATCGACCTAACCGAATCAGAGGTGCGGACGACATCAACGTCCGTTCGCTACCGAAATGGAGATGTTCTTCTCGCCCGAATCACACCTTGCCTTGAGAATGGCAAGACCGGCTTTGTGAACTTCCTTGGGGCAGATGAGATCGCTTGTGGCTCGACGGAATTCATCGTTCTGCGGGGTCGCCTTGTCAGCCCATTTTTCACCTACTGCCTTGCAAGAACGCCCACGTTCCGCGAAACAGCCATTAAGAGTATGATCGGCGCCTCGGGCCGACAAAGAGTTCAGATTGCATGCTTTGACGAGTTTGTCGTCGATCTCCCCAAGCCGGTTGTTCGAGAGCAATTCGATGAGACCGTTTACCCCTTTTTTCAGCAGATTGCCATACTCGTGCAACAGTCTAATCAACTTGCCAAAGCCCGCGACCTCCTCCTGCTTAGGCTGATAAACGGGGGGGCGGCGGCATGATGTTTCAGTCATATCGACAGGTAGACGGAAGTGTGTTGACAATTGGACGATAAAAAACTTGCAATCAGACGGATTGTCTGTTACGGGTAGCCGTCATGAGTCAAGAGACCTTGCATCCCCGTTTTCTGCGCCCGCGCATTGAGGAGGCCCTCGCGGATTCCCCGGTGGTGCTGATCCACGGCCCGCGGCAGTGCGGCAAGACCACGCTGGCCCGACTGGTGGGGGATGATTGGGGGTTTGTCTACTTCACCTTTGATGACGATGTGCAGCGGGCGGCGGCACAAGCGGATCCGGTCGGCTACGTGGCCGATCTGCCGGAACGGGCGGTGCTGGACGAGGTACAGCGGGTCCCGGAGCTGTTTACATCGCTCAAGGCAGCCGTGGATACCCGGCGGAAACCTGGCCGGTTTATCCTGACGGGGTCTGCCAATGTGCTGCTGGTGCCAAAGCTTGCGGATTCGCTTGCCGGCCGGATGGAGATTCTCCGGCTCCATCCCTTTTCGCAGGCGGAGGTGGAGCGAAAAACGCCTGATTTTCTGGGCCGGTTATTCGCCGCAGGTTTAAAGGCGGGGCCGTCCGGGCGCCGCCTGGGCAAGGCCCTTTCCGAGCGGGTGGTCGGCGGCGGTTTTCCGGCGGCCTTGGCGCGTGCCAACCAGCGCCGCCGTACCGCCTGGTATCGGGATTATGGTGACACCCTGATTCAGCGCGATATCCGTGACCTGGCGCGTATCAGCGCCCTGGACGCGCTGCCGCGCCTGCTGGCGCTGGCCGCGGGGCAGACCGCGTGTCTGATGAATGTCTCCGAGTTGGCGGCTCCATTTCAGATCAGCCGTCAGACCATTCGCGAATACCTGACGCTGTTGTCGAGAATCTTCCTGCTGGACGAATTGTCCCCCTGGCACGGCAATCGGATGAAGCGTCTGGTGAAGACGCCCAAGCTGCATATGGGCGACACCGGATTGGCCTGCGCCCTGCTGGGTTTGAACGGTGATACCTTGTGGGCGGACCGTTCGCTGTTCGGTCGGCTCCTGGAAACGTTCGTCTATCAGGAGTTGCGCAGGCACGCCAGTTGGCGGGAGGTGGCGGTGGCTTTCAGCCATTTCCGCGACAAGGACCAGGTCGAAGTGGATGTGGTGTTGGAATCGGAAGGGCGCGTGGCCGGGGTGGAGGTGAAGGCGGCTTCAACCGTGACCGGCGATGATTTCAGGGGTTTGCGCAAGCTGAGAGACGCTGTGCAAAAGAATTTCGCCGCCGGGGTGGTGCTCTACGATGGCGATGCCGTGGCGGGCTTTGGCGACCGGCTCCATGCCGTACCCATCTCGCAGTTATGGGAGGGCGACTGATGCTCTGCGCCGAAGATGCCCTCGCACGGCAGACCACCGCCGAGTACCTGGAACAGGAACTCGGCTCAGAGCCGATCTGCGCCTGCAACAACGAGGATTTCGGACTGGACGGCCTGTCGGGGCGTGAATCGTCCCGCGAGGCGGTGTTGACCCGCACCCCGCGGACGAAGATCGAGGAACTGAATCTTGGGCTGCCGGTCACGGCGTATGGAGGTGTTTTTCCATAGATATTACGAGGAGATCGTCGCCGAAGACAACCGCGGGAATGATGGAGTGGCCATCGAGGAGACCTTCGAGGCGCTCCTGCGGATCAAGCATTGGCGCGACAAGGAATCAACCCGGGACGCGGTCCGTCTGACGATCCGGGATTATCTCCGGAGCGAGGGAACCGGGTTTCCGGAGACCTATTCAGAGGCGGAAGTGACGGACAAGACCGAGACGGTTTTCGTTCATGTGTTTCGGGCGTACCCAACGGTGCCGTCACCCTATTACGCCGGCAAGGCGTCGTAGAGAGTAGCGAAGGACA
>ERZ795032.301-NODE-301-length-63898-cov-6.880425_pt1 | contig 63898 bp, 60 predicted proteins | sample MGYA00375124_ERZ795032 | MGnify/ENA primary metagenome ERZ795032 (study PRJEB30167, sample SAMN05720154) | activated sludge metagenome | isolation source: Anaerobic digester | place: China | collected 2015-12-16 ... | reverse complement strand
TGAAAGAGCTACATATCGTCTGCAAGGTAAGAAAAAAGAGATATCGCTATATCTCACAAATATCGAATAAAATCACACCAAATCTTTTAAAAAGAGACTTCAAAAAAGAAGATCCCAATCTAGCATGGGTCACAGATGTAACAGAATTTAGATTCAATCGTAAACGGTTATATCTATCCGTCATCCAAGATCTTTACAATGGTGAAGTCAAAGCATACCAAATTTCTAGGAGTCAAAATCAAGACTTGATTCTAAAAACTCTTAAGGAAGCAATCAACCCAAATGAAGACTTATCTAAGCTACTCATACACTCTGATCAAGGTATTCTATATCAATCTCCTAAATATCGTAATTACCTTAAGAAATCATCATTTACTCAATCCATGAGTGCTAAAGGGAATGCTTATGATAATGCAGTAGTTGAGAGTTTCTTTGGGACACTTAAGTGTGAAACAATCTATTTATAAAAAGTTAAATCTTTTTCTGATTTAATTAGAACAATTGATGAGTATATCTATTGGTATAATCACGAAAGAATTAAACTAACGCTAGGCGGGTATTCACCTATCCAATATAGACTCATGAATCAATAAATGATACAATAACTACAAAGAACATAAAGTACAAGAAAATGGTATCAATTCAGTTTAGTAAACGTGTAAATAATTGAGTAATCGTGTGAAGCGTTAATAGCTCATTTCTTAAAAAAACATTCTTGTCTTTAGTCACAGTAATAATAAATAATTTAAAGTCTTGAATATAGGGAGAAATCACCCTTTCTGCACAGAAAAAAGGCTTGACACAATTGTATCAAACCTATGCTTGTTATATGGCGGAGGAAAGGGGATTTGAACCCCTGCATCGTGTTATCGATCTACTAGCTTTCCAAGCCAGCCCCTTCAGCCCCTTGGGTATTCCTCCAACGCACAAATAGTTTACCATAATACATAAATATAATCAAACCAAATCATTAAAAAAGAAAGCATCTAATGCTTTCTTTCAGTTTACACTTTAATTAATTCAAGTATTGATTTTATATGATTGTCCGCGCGATTTAACTCTTCCATGGTTCCATAACCATACAAGCATCCAATGGTATGAGCTCCATTTTCTACGCCTGTATCAATATCTAAGTAGCGATCTCCTACCATTAATATTTTTTGAGGGAGTACTGATTTGATTTTTTTTAATATCTCTGGTTTTGGAATGTAGTCATACATCTCTGAGCATTGCATAAAATCAAAAAACTCATCTAAGTGAAATGCTTCCCTCATCGCTTCCATGTAGTATGTTTTTGAATTGCTCAAATATACTAAAACGAAACCATTGCGTTTGAGTTCTCTTAACACATCAAGTGCACCATCGTATAATTTAGCTTTCCTTTTTTTTATTAGTGTTAGCATATGTTTTGAAATGATTGTGCTAACTTTTTCAATCGTATTTGAAGATAGTTTTGGAGTAAACGATTCCCACATTTCTTTTGGATTTTTTCCCAAAAATGCCTCTATTTCGCTATTCTCCCATACCTTCTTTTGAGCAATTTTATGTTTTACCAAATAGTCATATGCTTTTATAAATGCTGGTTTGTAAATATGCATACTTTCATGTAGCGTACCATCCCAATCAAACACAATTGTTCGAACATCACTTGGTATTAAGCGATATTGTTTCATTATTGTTGTTTGAACTTTAACATGTGTCCCATACGCTCTTTTTTGGTTCTCATGTAGTGTTCATTTCTTTCATTATGATTTAGTTGAATCGGCTCTCTTGATACAATTTCAATCCCATGACCGGTTAATCCTTTTAGCTTGAGTGGATTGTTGGTCATTAGTCTAACTTTACGCACACCTAAATCGGATAGTATTTGAGCACCAATTCCATAATCTCTTAAGTCTTCATCAAATCCCAAAGCGAGGTTTGCATCAACAGTGTCCATTCCTTGATCTTGTAATGCATAGGCTTTAATCTTATTAATAAGACCAATCCCTCTGCCTTCTTGCCGCATGTAAAGTAATATTCCTTTGCCTTCTTCATCAATCTTATCTAAAGCAGCCTGAAGTTGTTCTCCACAATCGCATTTCATAGAACCAAAAGCATCCCCAGTTAAACACTCAGAATGTACACGCACCAATACTTCATCGTTTGGCGAAATGTTTCCCTTTACCAAGGCAACATGGTGTTCACCATTGGTTGCATTCTCAAACCCAATCATACGAAACTCTCCATGAGAAGTTGGAAGGTTTGCTTCAGCAGCGCGTTTGATTAAATTTTCAGTTTGTTTACGATAAGCTATGATTGCTGATATGGCAATCACTTTAAAGTCATATTTGGAAGCAATATCATCTAATTTTTGCTTAGAAAGTGCATTACCATCTTTGTCTACAAGTCGAACAAACACTCCTGCTGGATATACTCCCGCAAGTTTCGCTAAGTCAACAGCTGCCTCTGGGTGTCCTGCTCGCTTTAATACTCCACCCATACGTGAACGAATCACAGTCAACGCACCTGGACGTACAAAATCACAGCTTTGTGCATCTGGTGAAATTAAGTGTTTGATCATGGAAGCAAAATGATTTGCTTTTGGAGCTACTTTATCTGCTATATCAATTGTAATGACTTGCTCCTCTTTTTTAGTGATAATTTGGCGTTCAAATGCTGCTGGAATGTTTAATCTTGTAAAACATTCTGGTTCGGATGCAAACATGATTTCGTCGTGTGCTATTTCAATCATTTGATTGATAATAGATTCGTTAATGCCTGTAGCTGTAGTTGCTAACACACCAACATCATCACTGTTGTCATCATCAACAATCATTATTACTTCATTGGCTTTTAACCCTTGAATAATTTCTTCTATGGTATTATATTTCATTTTTATATTCCTCCTGTTTTCTTGATGTATCCTGAAATTAAAACATCTTCTTCAAATTGGTTTATCGTTATATCTTCTAATGATATCGCGTGTTTCATAAGTGCTATTCCTTCGCCACCCACAGGTGACAATGCATTTGTTCCACCAATCATCTTAGGTGCTATAAATGCATAAACTTTTTGTACAACACCCGACTCTAATATTTTCGCATGGGTAGTACTACCTCCCTCAACCAAAACACTGTCGATATTTAATTTCCCTAGCTCAATCATTAAACTTTGAATATCGATTTCTGTTGTTCCTTCTTGCACAAGGAACTTCACCCCAAACGCTTGAAGATGTTTCCGTTTTGCTTGATCGCTTGAAGCAAGAGTTACTACATATGTTGTTTGTTCTTTGGCAGTCGTGACAACATAAGATTGTTCTGGAATCTTTAAACTAGGGTCTAAGATGATTCGTATTGGATTTCTTGCTGGTCGGTCTAGTCTTGTATCTAATCTTGGATTGTCTTTTAATACGGTTGTAATCCCAACTAAAATAGCTGAATACTGATTTCTTAGTTCATGAACAAACATTCTTGATTGTTCGTTCGTAATCCATTTTGAGTCTCCATGTGAAGTAGCAATCTTTCCATCGAGTGTCATTGCATATTTTAACGCAACAAATGGAGTGCGATATTTCACATAATGAAAAAATATTTCATTTTGTTTTCGCGTTAGAGGTTCGAGTATTCCATACTCTACTTCAATACCTGCATTCCGTAATAACTCGATTCCTTTAAAATTGACGAGTGGATTTGGATCAAGCGAACTTACAAAGACTCGTTTAATGCCTTTTTCTATTATCTTCAATGCACATGGTGGAGTCTTACCATAGTGTGAACAAGGCTCTAGTGTCACATAAATGTCAGCTCCTGCAACATCTTCAGTAGCATGTAAAAACGCATTTACCTCAGCATGTGCTTTACCGAAAACTTCATGATACCCCTCTCCAATGATGCGTCCGTCTTTTACAATAACAGCTCCCACCAAAGGGTTGGGATTTACAGAACCTTTCCCTTTATCTGCAAGTTCAATCGCTCGTTTCATATAAGATTCATTCATACTATCCCTCATCTCTTTATAGAATCGCTATATGATATTGTATCAAAAAATGACTTTTTTTGTTTCTAATTTGCTTATTCATTTTACTTCGTTTATTACTTTCTAATAATATCTTCAATCATTTGAAGCAGTGCTATGGAGTGGCTATGAGGAATCTCTTTTGTCTCTATTTGATGATTCATTATTGATCTTGCTGCTCCTTGGAACTCATACTCATAACCAGTTGTGGTTCTTAATTGGCCGTATCGCTTGACAACAATACCATCTAAATCTCGAATTTCAATCCATTCTGGTCTTGCGATATTTTCAATATAGATGATTCCTTTGGCACCTGTAATTTGACCAAACAAACCTGAATTTTTTTCGATTGTTGTTTCAATTTTTCCGATAATGTTTGTTGAACTTTTCAAGGTAATTTGAACTTCAACATCAACATCTTGTTGGTAAACGACTTTTTTGTCTATGACTTTACTGTCAAACCCAAAATGATTCAAAAAGAAAAATAGTGGATATATTCCGATATCATACATTGCACCTCCGCCAAGTTCTTTTTTCACAACACGCTCCACATGCCTTAAGTCAGCTCCAAAGCAAGCATATACTTCTTTCACATCTCCAATAATGTTTGTATCAAGTATTTCATTAATAAGAGAAGTTGATGGTAAAAATGCTGGGACAAGAGCTTCCATCACAAAAACTCCTTTTTGTGCAGACAATGAAAAAATGTGCTTTGCATCTTCTGATTTCAAACAAAATGCTTTTTCACAAATAATTGCTTTGTTATGATTTAAACACAACAACATATGTTGATAGTGATGTGAATGTGGTGTTGCAATATACACTAAATCGACTTCTTCATCTTGAATCATTGATTCGTAATTTCCGAATGCTTTGCGAAAATGAAATCGTTCCTTAAATTCTTCAGCACGTTCGATTGATGTGGATGCTACCGCAAATAGTTCTATCATTGGTTCTTCTAATAATGCATTTGATATAACAGATGCAATCTTACCTGCTCCAATGATACCTAGTTTAATTTTCTTCTGCATATCGTTCACCTCTATCCTCTATTATACCACAATTAAATAGTGAAATGAAAAAGTTTGTCAAATCAATAAAAAAGTGAAGATGTGCCATCTTCACTTTCGCATACTATTTAATTTCTTTTGTAGGATCGAACCCTAATCGTCGCAAGGTTTCAACAACATAAGATTCCTTGTATTCTTGTCCGACTGGTCGTTCATGCATTGTCTTGAAGAATTCTTCGTTGGCTTGAGCATAAGGTAAACCAGATAATTGCGCAATAATACGAGTGCTTCTATCAATTAATTTTTTGTTTGTAGGGAATACTTGGATCATCCAGTTCGACCAAACACGATTCATTTTCGCCATGGTACCAGTACTAATCAAGTTGAATGCTACTTTTATCATCATGTGAGTCATTAAATCAAGTAAAGTATCTGGTAACATAATCGGAATATGAATCTCATTGGCTACTAACTTACCTTTAGGAATGTTTCCAAAGCGAAGAGCAACACCTTCTGAGAAGTTTCCAACATTCTCATTGTACCATTTCATCATAGTAGGACATGCTGAACCATTGATGTCAATCGCTATTAATTTTGCAGGAAGACGTGAATATCTAGATGGATCATTTTCATTTCCAATGTTATATTCAAATACTTGATCTGCTCCAACTAGTGGAGGATTGTCGATAATATTTTGATGTGCACCCATACGGATGTAGTCTTCTTTTGACCACTCAAGACCTTTGATTGGTCGGCGGAACACATGTTGCCAAGCTACTGTGCTTGGATATAATGGATCTTTTACATATGCCCAGCTAATTGCACTTGTTTGATCTTTGAATTTTCTAAATGGTGGTAATGTAAACGTTGGTTGACGTTCTGTTGTATCTGTCATAATATCAATCAAGTAATCATGTGTTGCATAGGTTACAATTCCATTTGCTTTGTATGTTTCAGTTTCTAAATCAATTGCTGCCGCCAATCCTTTGATTGCTTTTCCAACTGAAAGATTATGAAGCATTTTTACGTATTCAGCTGTATATTCTTCTGGCTTTAAAACGCCTTTTCCAATTACTTTTAGTTCGTCTTCAGTAAATTCATCTTGTAAGAATTTCCATATCGCCATTTCAAGGGCTGCACCAACTGCAAGTAATTGAACAGATGCTGATTGCATACGTGTTGAACCACTAACTGCCATATTTCCAACAAATAAATTGATGTGGTGAATATTTTTACGTTCAAATACAAGTCTCGTACGTTCTAATGTTTTGCAAAGAATGTCTTTTGGGTTGGTGTAGAAGTAATATGTATTGCATCCTCTATCGTCTGCTTCGAGAACAGAACCATTGATACTTGCTGATAGTCCACATTCCGCTAAACCTAGTACCAAATCACCAGGACCAACACCAGCTTCTCGAATTTGTTCACGTCCAAATGTCATATAATCTTCATAGTTTTCAACAGAACGAACTAATGCTCTATCTCCACCTGTCATGAAGTCATCTGCAACATGGCACATTTCGACACACAATTCTTTTCTGTGTGGTAATTTTTCTACCATTGATGTCCAAAAGTTTCTCCACATAGAACCTAGAGTTAATGCCATACGTCCTGAAGCACCTACACTTGATAGGACAAACTTTCTACGGTTTTTCATTACCATTACGATATCATCAATTAATTGTTGATATTCCTTTGTCTTCATAGCTTTCGCTACTACTTTTGGAATATCCGTATCTGCAGAAAGAATGATTTTCGCTCCTGCTTTTGTATCTTTCGCAATTGCAGAACTTAAATTTCTTGTGCGAGGGTTAGATTGTTCGGTTGGAATCACACCAAGGTGAAACTGTGTCTCGTTTTCTAAGAAATGCTTTGAAGCTTCTTTATAATTCAAAATGAATTCTCCTTTCAAAATAGCTTGTTATGCTTTTTTTCATATGTATTATACCACAATCCGATGATAATATCAATTTAAAATCAATGGATAATTTCGTCTAATGCATCAAAAAAATGCAACCATTTGATAATAAAGATTATCGTTAGGTTGCATTTTTGTTATTATTTAAATGTTTTTAAAATATGGTACAACTGGCACACTGGCATACCCATAACCGAGTAATAATCCCCTTTGATGCTTTTGACATATTTTGAGGCAAACCCTGCAACAGCATATGCTCCTGCTTTATCAAAAACTTCACCTGTATTTACATAATACTCAATTTCCTCTTCGGTTAAATCCCAAAATTCAACTTCCGTTCTAGCAGTAAATGAGGTTGTTTTTTCACTACATACAATATAAACTCCAGTATAAACAAGATGGGTTCTTCCACTAATCAAACGTAACATTCGTTTGGCGTCTTCTTCATCCAGTGGTTTTCCCAAAATATGACCATCAATAGCAACAATCGTATCTGCTCCGATGACAATCGACTCTGGTCTTTCTTCAAATATTTGCATCGCTTTTCGTTTTGCTAAACGTACAACTGCTTCTTCAACCGGTAACGCATAATCAACATCTTCAATAATTTCAATGTCACTTGGTTTTACCATGTGTTCAATACCAGCATTTTTCAATATTTGACTTCTCCGTTTTGATCTTGAAGCCAAAATCACGTTTTTCATAGTTTCACCTCTTCTCACTCTCATTATACAAAATTTATATTTAGTTTACAATTCTTTTTTAAAAATGATTAAATAAGTCGTTTTTTTGCTTTTCCTATCAGATGTTCGATCATAGTTACCAGTATTATTAGTATGATTGTCCAAGCAAACAAATTAGCCATTTGAAAGTATACTTTGTTGATGTAGAGTTCATTTCCAATTGATGTTTGAGTTTGACTGATGAGTTCAGCCATAACCATAACCTTTAGTCCGAGTCCGACTGATTGAATAATACCTAAAAATAGATATGGATAAGTAAATGGAAACAGTACTTTTCGAATGGAATATGGATTCATTCCCCCATTTAATTGTAGTTCTTCTAAATAGGATTTATCAATTGACTTAACCCCAGCAATCATTGCTTCCAGTATGACTGGGAAAATAACAAGTGCTGTTATCAAAATTGGACTATATTTAGAACCAACCCATATCAAACAAATAATGATGATTGATGCAACTGGTGTTGATTTACTTATTGTTATCAAAGGTTTGAATAGTTGTAAGATTGGTGGATAAATGAGGTATAAAATCATGACAATTAATCCAAGTGCAAATCCAATTGCTACTGCGGTTATTAATCTACTAAGTGTGTTGATTATGATGATTATATTTTCAAATTTAGTAACAATATGAAACAGTGAGAGCACTACATCCTTTGGTTTTGGAAGTATAATAGCGTTGTTCACTTCGTTTGATGAAATAACCCAAGCAAGTATGATTAATATCAATCCTAACAAGTACCATAACTTGTTTTTATTATTGCATAAAAAATCCTTCATTTGGAATTTCACCACCAATCAAATTAGGGTTTAAACTTATAATGATTGAAAAGTAGTTTGTGACTTCACTTATTACATCGATCGCATATTTAAATTCATATGAAGTCGAAGCAATTGCTTGTTCAATCACATTCGAACCCATCAACTGAAACGACTCATGAATGGAAGTAGCGATTGTAGCAAACTCTACCCTATTATTTTTCATCCAACTGATGCTATCCTTTATATCAATTAGAAATTGATTGACTTTTACTGGTGAGTGACTGAGTGTGTCTTTTTTTACAAACACACCAACTTGTGGATACCCGTTTGTTCCATAGATGTTACCCCATTCTTGTTGTAAATCAATCACATTCAGCTCCATAATCTCCTTCAATTGAGAAAGAGATGGTTCTGCAATCAAAGCAACGTCAATGGTTCCTAATGTAAATTTTGAGGTTAGTGTTGTAACATCATTCTCATAGATGATTTGAACAGTATCCTTTATTTGATTGTGATCTAATATTGTTTGTAGTACAATATCGGGCGTTTGATTGCGTCCAAATGCGTGAATTATTTGTCCTGTTAAATCAGATAGATTTTGGATCCCAACATCTTTTCTACTAATAATAAAGTTGTTTCCCCAAACTACCACCGCAGCGAGCACATAATTTTGGTTGTTTTTATACATGACAGCACCAAGATTTGTTGGTGCGAAAATAATGTCATGTGACTTTGATGTAAATGCTGCCACAAGCGGATCTGATCCATGAACAATTTGGTAGTCTTCTCTTGCTTGATCCATCCTATTGGCAACTACCAAAGATGGTGTACCAGAAGGAACAATAATCGATAGTTTTTCTTGGTTCGCTTTATCACAACCACTTAATGCAATTCCAAGTACGAAGATTAGAACTACTACAATAATTTTTTTCATGATATAATCCTTACTTAATAAAGAAAATTGGTTTTTGTTGGTAATGTGTGTGTAAGATGTGATGTGATGTATTGCTGTTTGGTGTTCCTAGAAACTCTTCATATAATTTTGCCACTTCTGGATTAATATGTGATTGTCTCATTGAACTGTCTTGGTCAATTTGATAGAGAGCTTTTGCTCGCTCAAGTCTAACATCTATGCTTTCAGCAATATGTGCAGGAATGATTGGTTGTCCACCACCGTTGACGCACCCACCTGTACAAGCCATTACTTCGATAAAATGATATTGTTTTTCTCCCGAACGAATGCGATTCATCATTTCTGGAACATTAACCGTTCCATGAATGATAGCGATATTGACATCAATTCCTGCAATTCTAACCGTAGCTTCTTTAATTCCTGATTCAACCCCTCGAATATCTGTAAAATCAATCTTTGGAAGAGGTTTTCCTTCTAGTTTTTCAGCAACCGTTCGAAGTGCTGCTTCCATCACCCCACCAGTTGCTCCAAAAATAACTGCTGCTCCAGTATAACTTGCGAGCGGACTGGATGGACGATAATCCTCTAATTCTGTAAATGGTAGATCAGCACGTTTTATTAGTCTTGCTAATTCACGTGTTGTAAGAACGTAATCTACATCCCTAACACCATCATACTCCATCTCAGGACGTTTTGCTTCATATTTTTTGGCTATACATGGCATGATTGATACTACTTTAATCTTTTCTTTCGGCACTCCAATTTTTTTTGCATAATAATGCTTGATTATCGCTCCTTGCATTTGTTGTGGAGACTTACACGATGATAGGTTTGCGATATATTCTGGATAGTAACGTTCAATATAGCGTATCCACCCTGGTGAACAAGAAGAAAACATTGGTAAATGTGAAGTTTGGTGATTCATCCATTTTTCAAACCGAGATAAAAACTCACTACCTTCTTCCATAATGGTTAAGTCTGCTGCGAAGTTTGTATCGGTGATATCATCAAATCCTAACAAATGAAGTGCTTGATACATTTTTCCCTCTACGTTGGTTCCGATTGGTAATCCAAACTCTTCGCCTAGTGCACATCGCACTGATGGTGCAGTTTGTACAACAGTGTAAAACTCATCATTGTGCAATAATTCTTCCACATAATCTAGTTCTTCTTTTTCACGTATTGCCCCAGTAGGACATGCTTGAATACACTTACCACAGTAAATGCACCCAGAGTCTTCAATACTATAATTTTGTGCAGTCCCAACGAAAGTAACAAATCCACGTTCGTTAAAGTCTAACACTCCAGTTCCAGCTAACTTTTCACAAGCAGCCACACATCTTCCACAAAGGATACATTTAGAACCATCAAAAATGATGGCATCACTTCTATCGTTCGTGATTGGTAATTTTTTAGCAAATTCTTTCGCTTCTGCCATTTGATTTGGAATTCCATATTTTCTTAATAAAGCTAAGAACTCACAATTGTGCTCTCTTGGACAAATCCAGCATTCAAAACGATGGTTCGCTGCTAATAACTCCAATGTTTGTTTCACGGTATTACGAATTCGAGGAGTATTGGTTTTAATAACCATTCCTTCCGAAACTTTTACGGTACATGAATTTTTTAATGTTTTGATTCCTTGAATTTCAACCACACACAAGCGACATGATGCTGTTTCATTTAAGTCTTTTAAAAAACACAAGCGTGGGATGAAAATTTGGTTAGCATTTGCGGCCTGTAATATTGTGTATTCACTAGGAACACTGATAGACTTGTTATTGATTGTAATGTTTACCATTTGACTCATCGTGCACCTCCTAGTCTACTACAATTGCATGTACAGGACATGCAGTTTGACATGTTCCACATTTGATACAAGCAAGTTGATTTATAATATGTATTTCTCGTTTGTCCCCACTAATACAGTCTACTGGACAATTTCGTTTACACTTTCCACAACCAATACATTGATCAGTAATTCGATAATGTAGTAATTCTTTACACACACCTGCTGGACATTTTTTATCAACAACATGTGCGATGTATTCTTGTTTAAAATTTTCCAATGTAGATAAAACTGGATTTGGTGCTGTTTGGCCTAATCCACATAACGATGCATCCTTAATCATATGAGCGAGTTTTTCCAATTTTTCGATATCTTCTAACGTACCCATACCTGATGTAATCTTTTCAAGTAGTTCTAACATCCGTTTGGTTCCTTCTCGACAAGGAGTACATTTCCCACATGATTCATCTACGGTAAATTCTAAGAAAAATCTTGCTACATCCACCATACAATTGTTTTCATCCATGATAATCATACCACCAGATCCCATCATAGAACCAAGTGAAATTAGGTTATCATAATCAATTTGAGTATCAAGATGTTCACTTGTTAGACATCCACCAGATGGACCTCCTGTTTGTACTGCTTTAAACTTCTTTTGGTTTGGAATTCCACCACCAATATCAAATATTACCTCACGAAGGGTGGTTCCCATTGGGATTTCAACCAATCCAGTATTATTAATTTTTCCACCTAAGGCAAAAACTTTTGTTCCTTTTGATTTCTCTGTTCCGATTTGTTGAAACCAAGTAGCACCATTTAACAATATAATAGGAATATTAGCAAACGTTTCAACATTGTTAATGACAGTTGGTTTTCCCCAAAGACCTTTTTCTGCAGGAAATGGAGGTTTGTTTCTTGGCATACCTCTTTCCCCTTCAATCGAAGCAATGAGTGCCGTTTCTTCTCCACACACAAATGCCCCTGCTCCTAAGCGAATTTCTAAATCAAATCGAAAATCTGTATTGAATATGCGTTTTCCTAATAATCCATACTCATATGCTTGATTAATCGCATGTTGCATACGTTCAACTGCGATTGGATATTCTGCTCTTACATAAATATATCCTTGCGATGCTCCGATCGCAAATCCACCAATCGCCATAGCTTCGATGATACTGTGTGGATCACCTTCAAGAATTGCACGATCCATAAATGCTCCCGGATCACCTTCGTCAGCGTTACAAATGATATACTTTTGCGAAGCTTGATTATTATAGGCAAACTTCCATTTTGTTCCAGTTGGGAACCCTCCGCCGCCACGACCTCTGAGTCCTGATTTTGTTAGTTCATTGATTACTTCAATTGGACTCATCTCAGTGACTGCTTTTCCTAACGCTTCGTATCCATTTCTTCCAATGTATTCATCAATTGAAAAAGGATCAATGACTCCACAGTTTCTAAGCGCGATTCGAAGTTGGCGATTATAAAATCCAATTTGACTAAATCCTGTCACTTTGGAACGATCTTCCTCGGTTATATCATGATATACTTTTGGTTGATAAACTCGACCTTTTAGTAAGTGTTCTGTACAAATAGCATCTACATCAGATAGTTCTACTTTCGAGTAAAACACTTCATCCGGATATACTATTACAATAGGACCCTTTTCACAAAAACCAAAGCATCCTGTCATGATTACTTGAATCTCCTTGTTTAAACCAAGTTCATTTAACACTTCATTAAAACGAGTGACAATTTGTTCTGATTTGGATGATAAGCATCCAGTTCCACCACAAACTAAAACATGTGCGCGTACTAACATGGTTCCCCCTTACTTGAAAGATTGAATGAGATTGCTCATTACAACTTCATGGTTCATGATATGAGATTGAACAATTTTTCTTGCGACATCTTTTGTAACTTTCGCATAGGTTGTTCTTTTTCCTTCTGCGTCATACACCTCAACAATTGGCTCAAGTGCACATTCTCCTATGCAACCAACTTGACTTACTGTCACATCGGTTAGATTGTTTTTTGAAACTTCTTCCAAGATGGTTGTTAATATTGGTCTTGCTCCTGCAGTAATCCCACAAGTTGCCATTCCAACCACAACTCTTAAACCATTTTTGTTTTCACGCAGTGAAATTTTTTTTGACATTTCATCACGCATTTTCTTTAAATCTTCTAACGTTTTCATAAAAAAGTCTCCCTTATATTATTTATATTGTTTTTTATATATTCTTTTATTGCGACCATAATCTCATATTCTGTCAATGAAACACCTTGAAAAGTCTGTTGCATTTGCATAGTTGATAGTTGAAATGCGGTTTCATTGTTTGAAAATTCAAATATAACATCTATTTCACTAGAATAAATCATTAGTAAATAGATAGTTTCTTCTAGATCTCCTAGTGGTAGCGCATCAATATGATGATAATCATAACATCCAATGATTGATGTTCCTTTGTTTGGGGATGAAGTAACCTGAACATATCCATCTGCTTGTTCACACGATTGAATGAAGAGTGGAATTCCAAGTCCAACCTTTCGATTGGTTCGTTTTGTATAAAATGGACTAATACATGATGTTACTTCTTCTGATGTCATTCCAATCCCATTGTCTGAAATTGATATTTTGCACTTGTGATGAATCATATCTATCTCAATTGCGATAGTGATCTTTGTTGCATTAGCCTTAAATGAATTGTGTACCAAATCTAAAATGTGTAATGAATAATCAATCATCGTTTCTACCTCGAAACGATTGAAAGAATGATTTTACTGACAACTCCTCAAGTTCAATCAATTCAGCTTTTTGTCCAATTTCCATAATAGTATGAGCATCAGAATTTCGAACAATTCTCATTTTTGTTAACCATGGATACTGACCGAATAATATATCAATGTTTGTGTTAACATTTACTTCAATTGCATGAAACGTGTTCTGATGTCCTTCAACCCATTTAATCATTTCGCTTGAATATCGTTCAATATGAGCCAAGATTAGAATACCTTCTACCTTATCGATATAGTTTCTCAAATCTATGGCTGATAATGAAGTTGATTCGTGCAAATTGTACGGGTATTCATATAGTTCATTGTCATATTCGTCGTATATCATTGATGATTGGTTTGAATTATTTTTTGTAGTGTACTCAAGTTCTAATATCTTATCCATGCTTTTTGCTTTTTCAACGTTGTCTAGAAAACATAGCATATGATATCCTTCTATCGTTGATACTTCGACTCCATAAAGGTAAATAAATTGATAGCTAGACTGCAAATCTCCTGCTACATAGGTTTGCTTTAGTGAGTTATGATCTGTAATAGCCACAATATCCAAATTGGTCAAATGTGCCATATTAAGGATATTATTAGGACTATTTAAACGATCAGCACATGGAGATAACGCACTATGAATATGAATATCATATCGATACTTTTTCATATAATCGTTTCACTGCGGTTGCTGTATCATAATTTGTTGTTACTATTGCAATGTCTTCCTCTTCTGCTTTTTGAATCAACTCAGGCTTAGGTAGTACTCCTGTGGTAAAAATAATGCAAGGAATTTTCATTAAATGAGCAATCGCTAACACATTATAGTTTGATATCACTGTTAGCAATGCATTTCCTTCTTTGATGTTTGCCATTACTAAACTAAGCAAATCTCCACAAAAAATTCCTGTGATTGATGTGTTTTCATGATATTTTGTTTGCAAATAAAATCCTTCAATATGCTGTAAATCGTTTACTCTCATCTTATTTCATCCTCAATAATATTGTTATCTGTAACATAGTACCATTTGGACTTGATTGAATTTCCAAAATATCAGCTGCTTCTTCGATATTATGCAATCCCATTCCAGCTCCAAATCCGTGTTCAATTGCGTCTTTTGACGCAGTTGAGTACCCTTTTTGTTTTGCCATTGAAATATCTTCTATGCCAGGGCCATAATCTGCAAAAGTCATTATTAATTTTTCATCATCAAGTTGATATCGACACATTCCACCATAAGAATGAATCACAACATTAATTTCAGCTTCAAAACATGCAATAATCGCTCTTCGAACAATGCGAGAGTCAATATTGCGTTTCATCAACTCTTTCTTAATTGTACTCGAAACATATCCAGCGTTTTGAAAATCTCGTCTACTAATGACAAAGTCTTTTTTTAACTTAGGACTCAACGATATCTGTATATCCTAATACATTATTTTGATAAAGTTTTCCTGATACAGAAAACATTACATTTCTTGTTCCGAGTAACATAATATTTGATTTCTCAGCTTGGGATATAACCTGACTAGTAGGAATTTTATCTCGAGTCATAATAATGAGTGGAAAATCCAATATTTCTGCAGTACGAACACTTTGAATTGTCACGTTTCCAGTGATTAAAACTCCATTAAAAAAGAATTCACTAGGTGCATTCCTTAGTACCATCAAAGCATCGCTCATCAAATCTCCACTAAAAGCATACTTAATTTCGTGTTCGTCATTGTAACAGTTGGTTGTAAATACGGTTGCATTTAATAATTCAGCAATCTCTTTTACCTTCATTGACTATTTCCCTTCGGTTTCAATGATTTTTTTTACGACTTCTAATGCCATTTGAGGATTTGCTTTACCATATACTTCATTACCTACAGTAAAAACTGGTGCTAACCCACATGCTCCTATACATCTAGTTGCATCTAATGTAAACAATCCGTCAGAAGTCGTTTCACCTGATACAATACCAAGTTCTTTCGAAATGGTATCTAGAATTGTTTGGGATCCCCTAACATAACATGCTGTACCCAAACAAATACCAATGACGTATTTTCCTCTTGGTTCAATTGAAAAGTGTGCGTAAAAAGTAACCACTCCATTGATTTTTGCAATGCTTTCTCCTAACTCATCTGCTATGATTTGTTGTATTTCTAAAGGAATACAACCAAATATATGTTGAGCATCGTGAAGAATTGGCATCAAAGGTCCCGGTTTAGATTTGTGTTCTTGGATTTTTTTCTTCAATAAGTTAACTTGTTCTTGTGTCATTTTGAATTCAACTGACATTCTTTCTCCCACCTTTTTCTTTTTTATTGAATTTGTTCGTTATATTTATATTATACTACCGTTTTCATTGTTTTCATAGACCTGTAAATCGTTTTCATTATTTTCATTATTTTTTCATTCCGAATTAAAAAACCTTTCAAAGAATTACATCTTTGAAAGGATCTACGTTTTATTATTGAAATAGAACAAGGATAAGCGTGGCTGCTAATAACCCGCTCATCAAGTTAACCATATCATTGTCAATAAAGCCAAAACCAGATACTTTTTTTGTTGGCTCGAATGATGTTTTTTTAAATTCATAGATCAACCCAGAATTAACTCCCTGGTATTTGGCTTGAGCTATAATCCCTAAATATGAGTCAATAATAGAGCCAAAGAACCCTCCTAAGGTAATTATCAAGATATGGTACATTATAGTAGTTCCCATAAAGCCAAACCGAATCCCATAAAAGATGCTAAAGATGATAGCTATGAGAGCACTACCTAAAAAAGATGCAACCAATCCTTGGTATGATACGCCACCAGACGAACCTTTCTGTACAGGTTTAAACGAAAGAATGGAATATGTTTTTCCTTTACTTAAAATCCCTATTTCAGAGCCCCAAGTGTCTGAATTAGAGGAAGCAATTGACACAATGCTTGCAATTAACAGTATATCATGCTTTAAATAAAAATATAGAACAACAAAAACAGTTGCTACCAATGCATTGGCTATGACTTGTTTATAATTTCTTCCCATTCTTTGAATATTAATCATATCTGCGTCCTTCTTTGTGTGTTGTCTTGTTAAAACGCTAGATGAAACAAAGAATGCGATTAAAGCACTCCAAACTAATAATTGGCCAAATGTATAGATCAAAGTTCCAAAAATAATGGCTGCAATCAATCCACTGAAATTAAGTGATTTCTTATGATAGGCAACACCAGCAACGAGTAAACTAACTCCAAATCCTATAATAATATCAATTAACATAATGAAACCTATATAACTTGAACTAAGATAAAGATAAGATAACTAAACGCCGAAGTTAGTAAAGGTACACTTAAATTATCCAATCCTTTTGGGGTAACCACTTCAACAACCGTTGCGAACAATGCAATCACGACGGCTAACCACACAAAATGAGGAGCGAAAATAGCAAGCAAACTAATGGAAACAATCAATGAAGCAACAAACATAGTTATTGTACCTTCAACTGACTTTCCTAACATAAGTTTATGTTTTCCGTATTTTGTTCCTATCACTGCTGCCAATCCATCACCATATCCAAGAATTAAAATTCCAATTGCACCAATAAATGGTTGCTCGATTAAAAATGTAACTATAACCAATATCAACAATGAGATTGGAAAATATACTGTCCCTAAAGTTCCTTTTCCGCCACGTTCCATAGCTTTAATTAAATTGATTTTGTAAGAAACATAATTCAGAATAATAAATACAAAAGGAGCAATACTTGCCCAAATGACATTATCAAAGAAAAACATCGCCAAAATCCACCAATTAGATACTCCTATGTGAATGAATTTTCTAGCTCCCTCATCCCCTAGTGCTCCGATTTTTTGCAATATCGTTGCGATACCAATTATGATAAAAATTAATACAAAGGATAAGACTAGTCCTAAAATATTCATATGAGATCCTCCTGTTCGTGATTTTTGTTTGAACCAAATAATTGGTTTCTCAGATGACTGGCTACACTTAAAATCGGACTATAGTTTGGGCATAGAAGACTTACGATATAAGTATTCACCAGCAATAACAAACTTTATTGGGAGTGATTTTTTCGAAAAGACAAACTGATATAACTGATAATCATAGTAAATCTGAATGTTTTTACCAATATCACTTGGAAGATAAGGAATGTTTTTCACTTGAAACTCCTTATATACTTGTTCATTATCAATCGTACCAAGATATGTGTATTTATCTTGAGTCAATGTTAAGATACCTTTACCTACTTGTTTCACTCGATTATCTCGATAAGATTCTAATAATACCTCAGATTCGAATCTAAAATTAGGTTGATCACAACAAGATCTTTAATGATTTGAGCCTGCGCATCATAAAGTTCTCCAATGGATGTTTCATTTAATAGTCCGTACTTATTGTATTCTAATGAATGGCTGCATTGCTTACAAACAAGAGTGCGTTTATTCACAGTCATATTTTCATCACCACATTCAGGACAACGATAGATCAAACTCTCAAGATTATCAATATCATTTGGCTTATAGATAAACCGATATTCTTTGTTAAATGATCCTGCATCGTAATATAGCCCTTGTACAATAGCATCAAAAATTGCCTGTTCTGAAGCTTCTTCTAATTCTTCTTTTGAAAACAATTGATGCATCGTTGTAAACAGTTTACCCCGAAAACTACGTTTCGTCCATGGTGGATTAACAAAATAAGCATTTTCGTGTTTGACAATATACACATCAACATTCATTCTTTTGATAAGTTTCGCAATTGCATATGGTGGTTCATTGGTTCGTCCTATTGAAGAAATTTGACCTTCTGGGAAAATACCAATAATTCCTTTTTGTTCTAAAATCTTTTTTGTAGCTCGTATGCTAACCAAATCTTGTTGAAACAAACATTTCGGTATTGCTCTTGCGAGTTTTAGAAAAAATCCCAATCCTGGATCATAGAACATTTTATCTGCTGCTAAATAATTAATGCGGTTTGGATATACAGCTGTTGTTGTGTAAATAAAGTCATAAAACGATGTGTGATTCGAAAGCACAATCGATGGTTTAGATATGTTAACTTTTTGAAGGATTCGTTGTCCTTTGAAGAAAGCATATAACTTTAGCAACCCACCAAGCACACCATACAGAAGAATATTTGGTCTTTTATAATGCTTCATATTACAAACTCTCCATCAATTGTTCTTCGCTAATGTGTTTTTCTTTTAAATATTTTTGAATTTCCAATTGTTTTGCATAATCTATTTTATATTTATAGGAAACAAAAATCCCAATTCCCATTAGGATGATTGGAGCAATCATTAAAATCAGTCGAATCGCAAGCATTGCTGAATCCGGTTGATTTGGTGGAGGAGGTTCTCCAGGAACACGTTCTTGAAATTTCGCTAATTCAAGGATAAACATCACGCTTGATATACCAATGGCTTGCGCAACTTTACTTAAAAAGTTCGTAAATCCGCTCATTTGGCCATCTAGACGAGTTTTAAATTTAACTTCTCCAACATCAACAACATCACCATACATTGTATGGGGAACAAGTCCTGGTCCACTAATTCCAAGACCAATAATGATGGCTAACACATAAACATAGATTGGATTTGAGTTTTGTGGAATCAAAAATAACAACGCTCCACATACAATCCAAACAAAACTTCCAAGTCGATAAGCAAACGCTTTACCCTTCTTCTCAATGATTTTAATGTATGCAGGAAGAGCAACGATTTGCATCGAAAACATCAATGCAGCTGCTAACATACCCACAAAACTTGTATCTCCACTATCAGTGACTGATGCAACAACATGATAGTCAACATAAAAAAAGAATAGACCACTCATAATTGCCATCGTCATTTGCAAGACCATAAACATAACAAGATATTGTCTAAACGGTCTAAGCTTTAATGGTTTCGTCATTTCCTTAATATTAAACTTTGTATAGACTGGTTCAGTCTTGATTTCTTCTTTTGCGAACAACCCTGTCATTAAAACACTAATTGCAAATAACAAACCAAACGATAAGCTCATTACTTGATAACCAATTTCTGGAGTCCATATTTTCAGATTAACAATAATTTTAGGTAAAGCAACGCATAAAATAGATGAAAAAATACTAAACCCAAGGCGATATGAGTTATAAGATGCTCGTTTTTGATAATCTCTTGATATTTCACTTGATAGGGAATAATATGGAATCATAATGGATGTTTGCACTGTAGTAAAAACCAAATAGGATAATAGTACTGTAATTATTTTTGCAGCATCACCTGAAATATTATATGGGAAAAATAAAAAATACATGGATACCAACACAAAAGGGGAGGCAAAAATCAAATAAATGCGTCGTTTACCAAATCTTGATTTTGTTCTATCCGATAAGTTTCCCATAATTGGATCTGTTATCGCATCCCATAGTCGTGCAATTAACATAATGGCCGCAATCCAACCTGGTTTGACACCTACAGTCACAGCCAAAAAAAAGGGATATAGAAAATTGATGATGTTAAACGAACCTCCGCCAAAGATATCGGCGGAAGCAAATGCTATTTTTCGAAGAGTCTGTTTTTGTTCCATACATAACCTCTTAATCATTTTCGAATGATATATTGTAATTATTATATCACGAAATACTATTTATTGAAATAAAAGGCATATAAAAAGTGAAGAATTGTGTTCTTCACTTTTTAACTCATTTGTCACTGATTAATCTTTATTGATTGGTTGTTTCACAACTGGAACCATAATTTCGTTTCTACGTAACCATGGAATACTAAAAGGTGGATTATACCTTGCCAGCTGCACGGGTCCTACAATATCATAGTTTTGTTGTCTAATCCATGTTGTAAGTTTATCTAGATGATACATAATACGTTTTTTAGAAGTAAATCCAGAGAAGCGAATGCTCGCTACTAAACGAGCATTGTATTTCTTAATTTTTAATTGTTGATCCATTGGTTGTGGAATGTTACTAGAAAATTTCTTAGGTATAACAAACTCCATACTTTGTTCTTTATCGAACGTGTTTATCACTGGTATCGTCATTGATATTTTTTGTTGGTTTGCATTACTTCCACTTATATACGAAAATAAAACTCCAAATCCACGATATCCACGCAAATCTGACTCTTCTACCGATGATGTATAAAAGGACTCATATTCGCGAATCTCGATATTTGCGGACTTTTGTTTCACGATATAATATGGCATCTCATATTTTGTCATAAGTTCACACCTTTCTAAGATTAAAAAATGCTTGTTTCAACAACAAGCATTTCTAGTTTTTATGGTTGGAATGCTCCAAAAACCACTAACCATGTTAACAATGATTTTGCGACTAAGGATAAAACAATATATCCTCTTTCACCCCATAGATAGTCTTTGAACTTTCCAATTCCTTTGTATTGCAATACCATATTGACTGGGAACGTATTAAATGCTACGAAATATGTTAATAATATAGCCCATACAAATCCGGGTACAGCATCAAGATTTGGATTGACTCCAATATAGAATGCAATAGCAATCCATGGTGCTAGTCCAATGATTGATCCAAAAATAAATGGTAACCAGTTTATTTTTTTTCCAACCTTGGATTCTCCTGAATTGATTAGTTCCATATCTAAACCAAACAAATTCATCGCTGCATTAGATAGTGCAATTAACGCTAGTGTTGCAACATCTCTAACTCCAAATAAAGTGGATATAAGTACAATCATAAGAGATGAACTCAATGCATATTCATACCATCTTAACTTGTTAATTCCAACTTTTAATCCATCTGCATATTGTTTTTTAAATGGAACCGAAATGAAAAAGTGGAACAATGCTGAGATTAATAGAAAACTAGCAGCAAGTGGTAAGAATGGAAGTTCAAACAGAGTTTCCGTTGGTGTTAATACCAGTCCTTCTCCGACGACAAATTGCAAATAGTAACCAATCACAGGAATGGTAAATGACTGACTACCGCTTCCGTCTAGATTTGGAAAAATAAAGAATGCAAATGCCATCATCAATACACCTTGAATGAGATGTATTAACCCCATAGTTTTGTTAAATTTAATTAATTTTGATACTTTTTGATCGAATGTTATTGTGTTAGAAGCCGTCATAAGTAAATCCCCTTTCATTATTTGACTTCGATATTATTCTACCAAAATTATATAATTATGCAATTAGATTGCTTACATGTAATATAAACGTAATATTTCCAAAAAAACAACACAAAAGTAGCTTGTGTTGTTTGCTTTGATTATGATTATAAAACCATAAAATTATGTTCAAAGAAATAGTCTAATAACACTTTTCGAGTGATGATACCTACGAATTTATCATTTTGATCAAGTACTGGCACGAAGTTTTCATTTGATGCTTTTGATAACACTATTGGCATAGCAGCATCAATACTTACTGTCTCATAATCTCTATGGCGTTTTACTTGTGATACTCTGAAGTTTTTTAGTGTTTCAGCTTTTAAACATTTTGGATTGTTTAATATAAAATGTAAGATATCCCCTTCGGTTAATGTTCCAACATATTTTTGATCCCGTGTAATGATTGGAATTGAGGTAAAGCGATTCACTGTCATAATACGGATTGCATCATCTAAGGGTTGATCATCATAGACTAACGTTAAATCATAAAATGGTTTAACAAATGCTTGAATGTTCATATTTTCACTCCTATCTATAATTATGTGATTTTTAATGTCAAACTGTAGTAAGTAAAGAGAATATTGGCTCGGTGTAACTCACTCACTAAGTTGATTATAGCACATAACACTTTTTATTTCAAATCATATATTTTGAATTACGGATGATATACACTCAAAATCAGCAAAAAACGAGAAATTTTAACTCTGTAATTAATCTTATGGCCGCTGATTTGTCAAATAGTTCTTCATTATGTGATATATATCTGTATTGTCGATTTCAGATGGGTGAGTGCGATTGATTGGATCAATCATATAGTAATTCACAAAATCGGATGTATGACCGGTAGTTGACCATGTTAGTCTGTCTAAAATATTTGCCTCATTGTTGTCATTGTTAATTACAAGTCCACCTGTTTCGTGATCCGCAGTCACGATTATTAACGTGTTTGGAAAATCTTTTGCCCACTTTATGACTTCTTTTACTACATTATTTAAATCAAGCACTTCATAGACAAAATTAGAACTTCCTGCATGACTCAAAGAATCACTTTTCTCACCTTCAATTAGTAACATAAATCCTTTCGAATTGTTTCTTGATAAGAAATGAAGTGCGGATTGTACTTTTGGTAAAAATGTAGTACTCCCCGCTTTTTGATTTTCTGGCGCATCAATTGATTGATATACAGAGTAAACAAATTGATCTCGATTACGAATTTGATTCAAATCGGACACAATTTTGTATCCAGCTCTCTCAATTGCTTTTCTATTACTTCCTATTATATTAGAAGAATCTCCACCAACAAATAGATTAATCCCGCTTGTGATTTGAGATAAAACAATTTCATCAGATGTACTTCTACTTTCACTATAGGCACTAAAACCAGCAGGAGTGGCTTCATAGATTTCGTCGGTTGTAACAATACCCGTTCTCATTTGTAACGTTTTCGCAAACATCATTATATGTTCATACCGCTCTCCTTCTATACTCATACCAACATAGTTATTTCTCGTTTTGTGTCCTGTAGACATCGCTGTTGCTGCTGCTGCACTATCTGTTGCAGAATAGATATTAGTTGAATTTGTGATCACTTTTCCTTTGATTGGAAACGAATCCCATTCAAGTGGTCCATCAAGAACCTCTCGTGCTACTTGCTCATGAACATCACCCATACCATCCCCTATAATGATAATAACATTCCATGTATCATAATAAAATGTATCTTCTCCATCAAAAAGACTACATCCAAACAAAGATAGTATAAGTAATGTTGTAATAAAAAATCCTATTAATTTGCGCATGATATGTCCTCGCTTCATATATCTATTTTCATTTAATTTTATAATAAGAAATCCATGATCATTAACGTCATTTATTAAAACATTAATGCCCATGGATTGTAAACGCTATAATGGTGGAGTTAGAGGGGATTGAACCCACGACCCTCTGCACGTCAAGCAGATGCTCTCCCGCTGAGCTATAACTCCGAAACGGTATTCACATTATACTTCATTTACAATCCACTTGTAAAGAAAAAAGTATCAATGAATACATCGTATCTAAACCATGTTTAGTTCAACTGGGCAATGATCACTACCCATGATATCTTTATGTATTTTACAATTTAATATATTTTTATGATAACCGCTTGATACAAGAAAATAATCAATTCTCCATCCAATGTTTCGTTCACGAGCACTCATCATATAACTCCACCAAGTATATTCAATTTTATCAGGATGTAAATATCGAAATGCATCAACAAATCCGCTATTCAAAAGAAGTTGCAACTTTGATCTTTCTTCAATCGTGAAACCAGCGTTTTTTTCGTTTTGTTTTGGATTTTTGAGATCAATTGCTTGATGAGCAACGTTTAAATCGCCACAAACAATGACTGGCTTATCAAAAGAATTTAAATATCTACGGAAACAATCTTCAAACTCCATTCGGTAGTCAAGCCGAGTCAATTCTCTTTGAGCATTCGGAACATATACTGTTATAAAATAAAACGACTCATATTCTAATGTGATGATTCTTCCTTCGTCGTTATATCCTAATCCATCAATCCCATAAACAACTCGGATTGGTTTATGTTTTGTGAGAACTAATGTTCCGGAATATCCTGGTTTATCTGCACTATTCCAATATTCATAGTAACCGTCGAATGAAAACTCCTTTTGTGATTCTTTCATTTTTGTTTCTTGTATTGCAAAAATATCGGCATCAACGCTACCAAAGAAATCCATAAAACCCTTATTCATACAAGCGCGTAGCCCGTTAACGTTCCATGTTACAAATTTCATGCCCTCACCTGGTTAAAATCCTCTTTCATATGCTTTTGGGATCAAATCTAAACGCCCTATCGATTTTGCAGTATGTAACATAAAATAAGGATTACGCAATAGTTCTCTTGCTAAAAACACCAAATCTGCTTCTTCATTCGCAAGTATTTCTTCGATTTGTTCTTTTGTTGTGATGATTCCTCCACCAATTGTTACTAATCCAATATCCTTTATTTTTTTAGCAAGTGGGATTTGATAACCAGGGAATGAGTTAATCTTAACGGTAACCACTCCTCCAGAACTCACATTAATTACATCAAACAAATGTCCGATGTTTTGTAGTGTTTCAACTGTATCACTAATATGATTTCCGCCTTCTGCGTATTCTTCGGTAGATAAACGAATACCTATTGGTTTGTTCCAAACTGATTTTATCGCATTGACAATGTCAAGTAAAAAGTGTAAGCGATTCTCTTTAGAACCCCCATAAGAATCACTTCGATGATTGGTTAATGGCGATAGAAACTGATTAATTAAATAACCATGTGCACCATGGATTTCTATAAAATCAAATCCTGCATCGTTTGCTCTTCTTGCAGCATGTCTAAACGATTCTACCACGAATGTGATGTCGTCTAATGACATTTCGATTGGAGTCCGATAACTATCACTATATGCAATTGCACTAGGAGCAATGATTTCTTCCACATCTGCCATGCATTTTCGACCAGCATGTGCAAGTTGAATTCCTATCTTTGCGCCAGCACTATGAACTTGTTTGACTAGTTCGCGTAGCCCCAAAATATGTTCATCAGACCATATTCCTAGGTCATTACTTGAGATACGGCCTCTTGGTTCAACCGCTGTGGCTTCGATTATAATTAATCCGATACCGCCAATTGCTCTAGTAACGTAATGTGTGATGTGAAAGGGTTTTACAAAGCCAAGAGTATCAGATGAATACATACACATTGGAGCCATTACAACTCTATTTTTGATATGCAACTCTTTTATTTGAATTGGTTCAAATAGTTTCATTTCTCTTCCTCCTATAACATAAACAATAATCCAAGTAAAAATCCGAGAAGTGTACCAATTGCATAACCGATAGACCCACAGATTAAACCAGGCACTGTTAAAGCATCGTTTTTTATTTGTTTTGTGATAGCTGGAATAAATGCTGGACCATAGATTCCAGCAGTGGCTGTTACCATAGTACAATCAACATCAATTTTTAATAGCTTTGCAAAAATGACATGTACAATAAAAATAGTAATCGTGATAACTGTGAACAATATCAAGACTCGTCCAAAATCGTTTTGCATTTTACTTAAATCCATAGAGGAAGCGAGTGCAAATGAGAAAACTAATATTAAGTATTGTCCGACTGTATTTGTTCCACGAACTTCTCTTATTTTTTTATTAAACGATGCAATAATTCCAAACACTGTAACACCAATTAACAATGAAGGTATCATAAAATCAGTCATTCTTCCTTCTTCTCCCCCAAGTAGCATCCACACAACGATACCACCAAGTGCACTCACTACTGCCATACCAAATGCCAATAAAACAGATCTAATCAAATGTTTGGTTGTACGAAACTCTCTGATATTAATAAAATCAACATTAATAATGGTTGACTCTGATTTTAGATAATGAACTTGTCCCGGTGTTTTTAAGAATTTTTTTAGTAATGGTTTACATAGCAATAACAAGAACATATAAAACACACCACCTATCATCATATCTGATAAGTTAGCAACACCAATTAATGTTTTATTAAGCCCAAATATATTTCCTAATGCATTTAAATTAGGAGTACCACCAGTATATAAACCAACAGCCATCGCCGATAGTTCTGCTCCATTTTCAAGTGTTCTTCCATAAATCACAAATACAAAGGATACAACTAACATTACAGAAACAATGAGCGAAGCAAAAGAAATTAATACCGTTTTAGACAACTTTTTTGCTTCTTTCAAGTTTGAACTAAATAGAAGTAGCGGAATTGCAATCCCTATTGCTGCGAAACTTCCTATCTCACCAATATCAGAATCAAGTGAGAAAGTAACACCTATTTGATTCATCAAAAACACAACTAAAGCTACAATTAATCCTAGCAAATAGGCAGTTCCTATAGTACCTAAGAACTTTGTGAGCTTAACGTCATGATACTTTAATATTAGAATGGGTACAATGAATATAACGACTAACTGAATAATTGGTATTATCATAGTTTATAATTCCTTCCTGTATATACGATATGTTTTTACAATCTTACCACCAAACTTATCAAATACAGTAAGTGGCTTTAAATTCTCCTCTAACATAGTCCCTGCTTCAAATTGAGTTATTCCACGCTCTTCAAAACGCAAGAAAATTCTATGAAACAGTGCTCCTATTACTCCTGTTGACTGAAATTCTGGAACAACATATTGAAGCATACCTCTACCTTTTGTAATTTTATGCTTTTGAAGTAAAATTCTTAGAATTTGAAGTTTTCCGTTCATCTTTTTAAATAGTTGATTGTAATCAGGCAATACTAAACAAAACCCAATTGGGTTGTTGGTTGATTTTTCTCTCGCAATTAGAATCAGTTTTGGATCAATCAAAGGTTTTAGATTGTTCGCAACTCGCTCAATCATATCTATAGATGGAGCTTCTTGGTAATTTTGTTCTGTCGTTGCGTGAAGCAAAATCTCATGAACGTCCGATATATCTTGTTTTAAGTGACTAAGTCGTAAACAATCGATTTTAATATCGAGCTTTTTATCAACATAATTTGAGATGGTTGTAAGTTTTTTCTTCGTTACTTCATCTACATTCGCTTTAAGACTGAACGTATCTACTTTTTTTTCAAAACCTATCATCTCAATTAACGATTGATAATACGGATAATTATAACTTGTAAACAATGTCGGACTTATATCGAACCCATCTATTAATATTCCTCTTCTAGTGTCGGGATCATATGGAGAGTATGTACCTTCTATATATAAAACATCATTGGTTCTACAATCATTTTCGATGTACTCAAACATTTCTTTTACAGCAGCAGGATCATCGTAGGCATCAAAGAAAGAAAAATAACAAATTTTATCACCATTCAAATCATGTGTAAATGTATAAAGAACTCTACCAATAATATGATTATCATATTTAATCATAAGTGCCTTATAAGTTTGTTCTACTAGAATGAGATTTATTAATTCTTTTGTTTGGATTTGGAAAAAAGGTAATACATAATGCTCATTTTCTTGATATAGTTCTTTCACAAAATACACGAACTGTTTTATTTCTTTTTTGCTTGTTACAAGTTGAACCACATTGATACCTCCTCTCACGACTGATGTATAGAATAATTTTATCAAAAATTGGTATATTTTACAAGTTAAGATTCTAAAAAAAGAGTATGTGCCTTAGGACACATACTCTTAATGACTACTCTAAATTAGAGCGTTGGTTGTTCTTCTTCCATACCAAATAGAAAATCGAATAATTCAAAGAATGCTTCTTGTTCACTTTGTGATAAGTTATCAAAATCATATTGAGCTACGATTCGTAACGCATCGAGTTTGTCCTGAACCATTTGATTAATCATATTGTATAAATCATCAATGTCTGTTTGAGTCATTCCTGTTAATCCCATAACGTCTTCATGACCTAAAATATCATCAAACACAGTTGTCAATGAAGCAAAGATTAAATCTTCTATTTGTGTGTTAATTGCTTCATCTGCTACAATCGTAACCATAGCTAATACTCTCATCATGAATACTTGTTGATCAAGAGTTTCTTCTGCAAACAACGGAGCGAAGAATAGAACTAATTCTGCAGAGTCAATTGTTGTAATGATTTGTTGTTCGATTGTAACAATATTAGCTAATACGGTTGAAATCGGAGTTAACAACTCATCAAATAAAGTATTGAATGTTTCGAAATCAATTATACCTTCTTGAAGTATTTGAATCATCAATGGAACACGAACAATTCTTAAAATCTTTTCAAAAGCGACTTGATCTAAATCACCCATGAGAGCTACGTTATAAGCTGCAAATCCACCAAAGATTCGTTCGATTTCTGAAACTAAAAATTCCAAATCATCTGATTCATCCATGTATAAAATCAACTCATATACATCTAACATGAATTGACCTTCGGATGTTAAGAATTCATCAAATACATTAACACCTAAGTTCATCAGTACTTGGATACCGGCCAAAATGTTGTCATAATCAGCAATCAATTCATCAATGACAAGAGACACTAATGCAAACTCTTCTTCATCCATTTCAAGCATCATTTGGCTCTTTATGATGCCGGTCGCAAATATAACAAAGTCTTCCATTGCATCATCAATAGGAAGTGCTGCTAATGCTGCAAACTCAATAGCGTGTGTCGTTTTAAAATCTTCTAGGTAATTCCCAATGTAAATTGCTAATTCAATTGCTTTAGGGAAGTTCACTTGGTCGTCTGTCCAATATCCCCCCCATTCATCATCAATAAATTCACCAGGAATCATTAAATCGTTCACAATTGCACTGATTTCTTCTATCATAGTTTGATCAACATCTGCAACCATTTCAAGCATAAGTCCTATCAGAATGTAGTCAACTTGCCCAAGTAATGTTGCGTGTTGAGCCACGTCAGTCATATTAATGTCTGTGATTGATGCAGCTATTTGGAATAAGGTTGCATACATCGTTCCAAAGTCTGCAGCTGTAGGTAAATTATCTTGTAACATAGCAACAATCTCATTCTTTAAGAGAATGTATTCTGCCATGGTTAATTCTCCATTTTCCATCAAAGTGTCTAACTTAGTTATCATAGTTAATGGAATACTATCGTATAAATCAACAACAAATGTGAGTACCCCCTCCATTGTTTCTTGAAGCATATCGTATTCTTCTTCCATCATTGCAATGATTCCGTTTAAGAAAACCATTTGTTGTTCAATGTCTGCAATACGTTGATGAGCATAATGTAAATTATATGATTGATTATGAATACTCATCAAAGGTAAAAGTGTACTATAATAGTTATAAGCAAGACCCGATAAGAATTCAATATCTTCTTCTATCACTGCTTCTGATACAATCAAGTAGAACAAATCAATGTATGGGTCTTCATAATCTAGATACCATGGATCTGCTTCCGGATTATTTAATGCATTAAATGCCATTTGAGAAATAATGTCAAATAACCACCATATATCATTATAGTTTCCATTTTCAAAATCATGAATCAATAAATCTAGTGTTGTAACGTCAGTTCCAGCATATAATGACAACTTGTTATAGAGACTTGTATAATCACTAGATGCTTTGATTGTTGCAATTTCTAAAGCAATGCTTTCTAACTCATCTTCAAAATATGCTAAATCAGACAATGCACTTTCTAATCCCATATCAAATGCAATAGAACCTAATTCCATAATCATAATTGAGACAGATTGTGAAGTCAAACCGAAATCACCGAATTGATCTAATTGTGTTTTGAGTTCGGTTGCACTGGTGATTCCATCCATACTACTTATCATAGTATAAATATGTTCAAACATATCCACAGCATTATCAAAACTCATTGATAATGATATTGCTGTATCACTATATACGCGTAATAATCGCGCAGTATTTTGGTAATTTTCAAATTCCCATTCATCATCAAAATCTGATTCTTGCATGTCGGGAACGTACGTATCATCAATCATGAGCAACACAGCAGCGTAAATATCATCAGCATTAGCTACAGGTAAAACAAGATATGATGCAGCAGCTGATGCTGGTGATAATAATGTGTTTCTTGTTGCCACAACTGTTACAGAATAAGTACCAGTTGGTAATGTTATTGTTTTTAAATCATAAGTTGTTTGAGTAGTAGTGTAATTAACACTATTAATGGTAATTCTGTAAGCTGTAGCATTAGGTACAGCATTCCAACTTAAAATACCATTATTAATTGTAACATTTGTTGGTGCAGCGAGCGACGTTGGTTCCTCTGAAGCGACCACATAATTAACCAATTGACTTGGCATTGAAACAGTTGTGCCTTTAACCGCAATCACTGTAACTTGATGTGTACCAACTGCTAATGACAATGTCTTCAAATCATAAGTTGTTGTGGTGACAGTATATGTGTTCGTCCCTACTACAACTCTATATTCAGTTGCATCAGCGACCGCATTCCATGATACAACACCATTTGTGATGGTAACATTTGTTGGGCTATCTAACGTGATTTCTCCTGGAGTGTTACACCCAGCCAAAATGCCAACGAATAGAACAAGGAAAAGAATACTAAATATTTTTCCGAATGTTTTCATATAGAAACCCCCTTCATTTGGACACCTTTATTATACTCCTAATTACTATAGGTGACAAATCATTTAATAATTGTTTTAAAACGTTTGCATGTGCATTTTTTGAGACAAGTCTAAACTTCTTATTTTAAAACTGTAAATAATTCTAGAAACTATGATAACAAAAAGTCCAATCAAAACTCCATTTAATATCGTGTTTTTACTTACATTAATGGGTTCATATTCACCAAATAATAATACTATTAAGGATAATTCTTTGCCTATCAATAAAAATATGCAGATTGATACGCCTATATAGATACTTACAAAAAGTATCGTTTCATACAACGTTTGTTTCATTAATAACCACTTTGATGCACCAATCACCATAGATTTGCTATAAATTGTTTTCATGTCTTCAAATAACATTGAAGTATAACTAACAATGGAAATAACAAAACACACAATCATGATTGAAATAATATATATCATATAGTTGGTATTTATTCTAACTTGTTTCACATAGTTTTGAATAAGCTCGTTGTTATCGATAATTATAATGAGATTTTTACTAAATTGTTCAATCAATACTTCTCTTAACCCAAAGTATTGCTCTTTTTCTTTCACAAAAATTGTATTGGATTGGATTTGGTGATTGTCTTTTAAATTGGTTAGATTAATAAACCCAATATTTCCTATATTGTTTTCATAAAATCCAACAATTACAAAATCCACACTCTTATTTTCTCGACTTATGTATAGAGAAATGATGTCGCCAGCAGAAAAATGATAAAGCATTTCATACCGTTTTGGTAACACTACTGCGTTCTCATTTTGAATGAGTGATTCAATGATAAGATTATTCATTTCATATCCATAATGACTATTAATCTTAGTTGGATCAATTGCTACCAATTGTGGTATCATTTGCTGATTCTCATTTATTACAACGTTTCGAGCTAAGTACACCGGATCTGCTTCGGATACCGAATCCATTTCCATCACTTCTTGATGCACCTGATCAAAATTTGCTACAATATTTGTCATTATATAGTCTGTCTTATAATCTTCATTGGTTTGTACGATTCTTTCTTCCATATGTGTATTTACTAAAACTAGGAGAAAGATGCTTAATATGCTAATCAGTGTGATGACTGTAAACTGATAAAATGTCTTTTTTTGAACTAACATTTGCAATTGCAGTTTAAAAAATGCGAACTTTTTATTATTTTTTAGGCAAACAATTGCAAGATGAACGATAGCTACAGAGCCAAAAAACAATAGTACAACACTTAAAATAACAGATACTATTGATAAGACATACATCTCAGGATTCAGTAGTTGAATAATTGATATAATTAGGTAACTAAATACGCAAACAAAAAGTACAACTAAAACAATCCTTCTTGATAGAAAACTTTCCTTACCTTGCTCAATAGAAGTTACAATACTACTTGATTTTTGGAATTGATGAAAATAAAAAGTAGAAATAATAGTGAATATTACTGCAAGAACAACTGCCCCGATTAATCGGTGAAGAAGAGATATGGTTACCGCTTGGTCAATTCCGATATACTTAAATCCCAAGTTCATAATTAGAGTTGATCCTATATTTGATATCAACATTGCCACAATATAAAAAATGAAAAATTCAATCATTGTAATTAAATAGGAGTAATGAACTCTTCCACCTAGTATATTTATTACTGCGAACTGTTTTTTTCTTGATTCAAAATACATTAAATATGTCGATTGAATTACAACAATGATTGCAATGAATATCATACTTATGATAACGCGATAAATAGATAACGATCGATCCACAAGCTGTTTTACCGAAGCATAGTCGACTGTTGGCATTGTTTCTAATAAGCGATACTCATTGATGGATGAAATCACTTCAATTCCTTCTTGTGTACTAATGTTCGGTTGGGTTTCAAAATATACAGTATTATATAGATTTGTAAGAAACTGTGGATTCGGAATTACTATATTTGGATTTAATGCATTAAGAAAAAACAATAAACTACCTTGCTTATTGATAAAAATAGAGTTGTTTTGAAATAATCCATCGTCCTTTACGATATCAACAACATAATATAGTTTAGCTGATGTACCAACATATAGTGTTATTGTACTTCCTATTGTAAGATTATGTTTAAAAGCAAGTGTTTTTGTAATGATAGCTTCATTATCACTTAAATAACTACTTTGATAATTTAAGTGCGAATTTATTGAACTAAAATGTTCTAGTTCCGAAGCTACGACTTTGGTGTATTGCTTATCATAAACAGAATATCCTACCAAAGTATTGATTTCAAACAGCGGAGTCCATTTCTTTATGAATGTATCCAGGTTTGGGTACTCTTTTAACTGACGTACTGAAAAATATCTTGTTGGTGTATTTTCACTCACCTTCATAACAATATTATTCTCGCCATATGGCTTTACCATATCATTATAATAATAAGATTCCATGAATACTGGGGCAGAAAAACCTAATAAGATAATGATAGCCATAATTGTCATGCTTATTGTTAGCAGTGTTGATTTCATTTTATTGTAGGAGATATTTTGAAACGCGACACGAAATGCAAAAGCGATCCTATGAATTGCTTGTTTCATCTTTTAAAATCATACCGTCCAACATATGAATGGTTCTTGTTCCATACTTAGTGGCATCTTCATTATGAGTTACCATAAGTATGGTTTTATTGTGAACTTTATTGAGCGTTTCAAATAACTCCATAATTTGTTTTCCATTGTTAAAATCTAAATTCCCAATTGGCTCATCGGCAAATATGATATCTGGATCATTCACTAAACATCTAGCAATTGCCACCCTTTGTTGCATACCTCCACTCAGTTGAGACGGATAATATGTTGCAAACTCTTTCATACCAACTTGATCTAAAATCGATATAATATGATCATGATTATATTGTTTACCAAGCACTGCTGCTAACATTATGTTTTCAAAGACTGTTAGATTGGGTAACAAGTTGTAAAATTGAAACACAAATCCAATTCTTTTTGTTCTTAACAAAGCCTTATCCTCATCAGCATATGTGGATAACTCTTTACCAAATAATAACACAGAACCTTCTTGATAGGATTCTAGTCCACTAAGTACATACAATAAGGTAGTTTTACCACTACCTGATGGACCTACGATGGAAATAAATTCCCCCTTAGAAATTGATAGCGTAATCCCTTTTATAATGATTTCACTTTTATTTCCCATTTTGTACGATTTTTTTAGGTTATTTGCAACTAATAATTCCATAACAATCACTTTCCTTACAATCATTGTATCATATAAGAAAAAATCAAACAACAAAAACAAAAACTCCTATTAGAAAACCAATAGGAGTTGCATAATTAGAATTTATCGTAAAATACATTTTCTTTTTTAATACTATGTTTATTCAAAACACGGATACAAGCATCAATCATACCTGGTGAACCACACAAGTATGCTTCTGAACTACTTAAGTCTCCTGTAAAACGATCTACTACATCGGTAATCAAGCCAACCTCACCCTTCCAGTTATCACTAGGTTGTGGTTCTGAAAGTGCTGGGATGTATTCGAAGTTTGGAAACTCTTGTTGAAGTTTCATAAACTCTTCCGTGTAATATAAATCTCGTTTTGATTTTGCCCCAAAGAAGTATTTAATTTTGCGATTCATACCTCTATCTTTTAGATAAAGAAGAATCGAGCGAATTGGTGCCTTCCCTGATCCACCAGCAATACAAATCATATCTGCATTTGAATTTTCGTTTAAGTAAAAATCACCAAATGGACCTGTAATATTGACCTTATCTCCAACTTCAAGTGCTAAATGAACAAATGTCGTTGCTTGTCCTTTTGGAACTTTACGAATGATTAGCTCAATATTACTTGTGTCTTTTGGATTAGATCCAATTGAGTACGCACGTATTACTTCGATACCAGGAACTTTAATTTGAACATATTGTCCTGGTTTAAATTCCATTGTTGTTGGATGAAGTAGTTGAAAACGGACTAACTTAATATCGTATGTTAGGTCTTCAATGTACGTGACAACAGACCTATATTCCTTTGCACTTAACAACCCTTCTGGTAAGGTCATTTTAATATTGTCTTTTACTTTAACTTGACAAGCTAAACGCACTCCGTTTTTGCGATCATCTGCAGATAAGTATGGATCTTCTGTTGGTTTTACTTCCCCACCACCTTCAAGCAAACGTACCTTACATGTTCCACAAGTGGCTTTTCCACCACATGCAGACGGAACAAAAATTTTATGGTTTGATAGTGTCGAAAGGATAGTATCATCACCAATGACTGGGATAACCGTATCATTATTGATGGTAATGGTTTTATCACCACTACCGCCAAGTAGTTTGTCTGCAACAATCAATAGGATTGTGATAAGGACTAGCACACCAATTAAGACAATTGGAACAAAAATATTCATATCCTCACCATCCTATATATTAGCCAATCCGGTAAACCCGATAAATGCTAATGATAGTATTCCTAAAATAATAAACACAATTCCTCTTCCAGCTAATCCTTTTGGCAAATCCATGTTCTTTGCCATTTTTTGACGAATACCTGCAACTAATACAATTGCTAAAAACCACCCAACACTTGATCCAAATGAGAATGCAGTTGTTTCTACAAAAGTATATTCACGGTTAACAAAGAATAAAGATACTGCTAGCACGATGCAGTTAACAGTTATCAGAGGTAAGAAAATTCCAAATGCATTGTACAATTTTGGGAAAAATTTATCCAAAAACATTTCCAAAAATTGAACAGTTGCAGCTATCGTGATGATAAATACCAATAACGATAGATATGTAGTGCCAGTACTTTTTAGTAACATATAAATTGGATAATTAATCATTGCTGTTAAAGTAACAACAAAGATAACAGCAATTCCCATTCCTTTCGCATTTCGAACGTTGGTTGAGATTGCTATCAATGGGCACATCCCTAATATATAGGCAAGTGCAATATTATGATTGGTAATAGTGGCAATTAGTAATTCAATAATTCTTTCCATATACTAAATCCTCGCTTTCCAATCTATTTCGCTTGAACTTCAACTTCGAAGTTTTTAGAAGCTTGTCGAATAATCCAAATCATAATTGCTAATACGAAGAATCCACCAGGTGCCATTGCCATAACAACCCATTTTGGAAATCCTTCTGGCATAACTTGAAAATTCAATATGGTTCCAAACGCTAGCAACTCACGAACGATTGCAACTAAGACAAGGATATAGGTATAACCCATACCACTTGCAAACCCATCAATTAGAGTATATCGAACTGGGTTTTTAACAGCGAATGCCTCAGCTCGACCCATAACGATACAGTTTGTGATGATTAATCCTACATAGGCACCTAGTGCCTTTGCAATCGTGAAGAAGTATGCTTCTAAGAACATTTGTACCATAATAACGAACGTAGATATGATAACCATGTATGTAACCATTCTAAGTTTAGATGGTATAAAATTACGGATTAAAGATACCATCGCGGAACTTGCCATAACAACAAAGGTTACACCCAGACCCATTGCGATTGAGTTTTCAACTCGGTTTGAAACAGCTAGAGAAGAACAAATACCAAGTACAGCAACAACGATTTGATTGTTTGTTAATAACCCATCTTTAAGAATATTAAACCATCTTTTATAACGTAAACGAATCCATTTCATAGCTAGTACCTCCTAACCATTTCTAGCATCCCATGCTGTTTTTGCACTCGCATAAGATGTATTTAAGATGTTGGCAAATGCATTAGAAGTACGAGTCGCACCAGAAATGGCATTTACTTCATTTGGAGAATCGGTTGCATTTTTAATAATTTGAATGCTTGGTAACATTTTTTTACCAATAAAGTTTGCTAAATATTGAGTCTCTGCCACAACTCCACCTAAACCAGGTGTTTCTTCTTGTTGTAGTATCGTGATTTTTACAATCGTTTCAAAATCATTTTGTAGAGTGATGACTCCTATGATTGGACCCCAAACGCCTCCACCTTCGAACACATAGCTAACGGAACCACTCACTTGATCAATGTAGAACGTAATTCCATCACGTGTTTCTTTCGTCACTGAACTATCAAAGACAGTGTGGATGTTTGTCAAATTATAACTAATATTGTAAGCATCTAAGATCGTTGACTTAAGTTCAGCTTCTTGATTTGCTAAAATGCGATCTTTTGTAAGAGCATCCATACCCACTAAGAAAATGGATGTAATTGCCCCCATGATTAAAACAAAGAAAATCATTCTGAAATAAGGCTTCATGCTTTCACCTCTTTTTCAACTTGTTCTTTCGGTTGTTTCCAGTTATCAATGATTCCACTTGTTGCATTCATTATTATAATTGCAAAGGTAATACCTTCTGGGAATGCTGCAAAATTACGAATGATAACTGTGATAAGTCCAAGTCCTACCCCGTAGATAACTCTACCCCAAGGTCTGATTGGAGCTGTCACTGGGTCAGTAGCGACAAAGAAAGCACCAAATAATAATCCACCGACGAAGATAGAGTAAACTGGATCTTTGAAGGCTACAGGATCAATCCATCCACCTATTAATGTTAATAGGAAGACAGAGCCTATGAATGCTACTGGAATTCTCCAATCGACAATTTTCATTACGATTAGTAAAATACCCAAGGCAATAATTGCGATACGGAAGGTCTCACCTATCGTTCCTGGAACTGTGCCGATAAGTAAGTCCATTAATGTATAATCAAATCCAACACCACGGTTCAATGCTATTAATGGTGTTGATGTAGAAATAATTCCGGTTTGGGGGTTTAACCATTGAGTCAACATTTCATTTGGAAACGATATTGTTAAAAACAATGCTCCTACAATCGCTGGATTGAATACATTTTTCCCAAGCCCGCCAAATACAGCCTTCCCAAAGAAGACACCAAAAAAGGAACCAATCATTACAAGCCACCAAGGGGCTGTAGGAGGCATTAGCAACGCAAACACCATCGGTGTAACAAACCATGCCCGATCCATTGGTCTTTTTCGAATTTTGGCAAAGGCGTATTCTACAATGATTGCTGCTACATAACTCACTGCAACAATAAGTAATACATTCCATCCAAAGATAATGAGTGCTCCTAAGACTAAAAATCCCAAAGCACCAGTGAAAATGAGAAGATTTTTTTGAGTTAGCACATCTAAATGACTAGATGTATGTTGTTCAGCCATAACTTCACCGCTTTCGTATTTATTTTGGGTAACTATTTCTATATAAAAAAATAGAAATATCACCGACATTTCTATTTTAGCACAAGTATAGGTTATTTTCAAATAGTATAATAAGTTAAGTTGAAATTCAAACTACTTTTGTAATGCATGAAATCGAATCATTTTTTGGACTATTGACCATATTTGATACAGGATATGCAAACATTTGATTTGCATCATATGGTGTTAAAATTGACATTAGGTGATTGATATTTTTATTGTTTGTGTCTAACCAAATTGCTCTTGTTTCGTGGTTTAGAATCACTGGCATTCGGTTGTGTATAGGAGTCATAAATGAATTTGCACTGGTTGTAATAATAGAACAGGTGTATAATTTTGTCCCATCTTCTCTTGTATATGTGCTCCATAAACCCGCCATTGGAAACAATTTCTGATCTTTTAGTAATATTCGCATTGGCTGTTTTCCACCGATTTCTTCTTTCCACTCGTAAAAACTATCTGCTAGAACTACACATCGTTTATGTGTAAGTGATGGTTTAAAGGATGGTTTCTCATTCAGTGTTTCTGCTTTTGCATTGATCATTTTATTTCCAATCGATTCATCTTTTGCGAAAAAAGGTACAAACCCCCATTGAAGCAATCCAGCACGATGTTGGGTGCCATCGCTGATCACTGAGATCACTTTTTGTCCTGGGGCAATATTATAACGTGGCAATTCTATGTCGCCAACAAACTCTTCAATCTGGTACTCTTCTTTTAAATAATCTACAAGTTCTTCTTTTGATACACTAACTGTAAATCTACCACACATGTTTATCCTCGCTTATAGATTCAATGACTCACCAATTTGCAAAACAGTACAAGATATTCCAAACGATTCTATTCTTGCTTTAAACTCTTCTAAACTCGCTTCTGCTTGATGCATTGGAATCACAACCTTTGGCTTCAAAATCAACGATGCATCAACCGCTTCTTCTAAATCCATGACATACGTTCCTCCAATCGGAAGGATTGCTACATCAAGATTGCAAAATGTACTCATTTCATCAATCACATCCGTATCTCCAGCAAAATAAATCCGCTTCCCATCCATTTCAATAATGTATCCATTGAAATCGCCCTTATGATGAAACTTGCGTATAGATCTTCCTTTTTCCGTATTATATGCAGGTACAGCTTCAACCTTAATATCGTTGTTAGAATATTTCGAACCTGATAAGAGCTCAATGAAAGGAATAGTTAACCCATCTCTACATACAGGTGGAGCAATTACAATCGTACGATATGATTGAAGTTGTTCAATCATATCCATCCTTAAATGATCTTTGTGATTGTGACTTATTACAATATAGTCTGCTTTCTTTTCAAATACGGACTTGTTAATGCCTTGGTTTTCAAAAAGACCCGCATATCCAGGATCAATATGTATAATTATATTGTTGAACGTAATCTGAAACCAAGATTGACGATTAATTCTTGTAATCTTAATTGGATTTTGATCCATGGGAACACTCCTTACTTCAAATCAGTTTCCTCAATAGTATTCTGATTTTGATTTATTGATTTGTTTCTTGTCGTAATATAAAAGTGAATTAAGTTCATAATGACAATTAGAGTTCCACCAAGTGCAACATTACCTGAAATGATTGTTCCAAATAGAATGAATTGCACAATCGGTGCGAAGATTACACCAAAATAGGAAAATGGTGCTGTTTTGGTTGGAGAAGCATATACTGTGCTTAAAGCCATTCCAAATACCGCTAGGGTATTGAAAAATCCGATTGCGACTAACAACAGATAACTTTCAATATGCAACACAGAGAATTGTTTGGTCACTAACATAATGATAAATGAAACAGCGACCACAAAGATAGAATTAAACAATCCAACCGTTTCAGGTACATTTCTCATCATTAATTTTCGTATCACTACCATAGTAAATCCCGATGTTATCCCAGCAGCAACCCCTGTTGCCACACCTAATAGTCCTTCTCCACCACTGCTTCGAAATGGATCTGCGATAATCAATACTCCAAGGAATGCAACCGATAATGTGATTGGTAACATAAACTTTTGCTTACCGATCACTTTTTCTTTCATAATTAATATCATACCAATAACAGAAAAAATAGGTACTAGTTTGCTTAACACAATTCCAGCAGATAAACTCAAATCAAGTTCATATGCGAAAAAGAATAAGTATACTCCTACAAAACCCATTACGGCTCGTAATACAACCAATCCGAAGTTATGATATACAATTGGTTGTTTTTTAACTGAAATATAAATTACAAAGAAAATTGCTGTTACAATGTTCATGTAGAACAATACTTCAAGTGTTGAAATATCATCTGGCAATGCAATTTTTAGTGCACTCGTCATTACTGTCATAAACGATGCAATAATTGTGATCGTTACAGCGAGTACATAATTTCCAAATTGTTTCTTAGGTTTTGTCATACATCGTTTACCTCATATATTTATTATATCACCCTACATTCAATTCAGTCAACAATAGTATCATTTGAAAAAAGATGAGCATATCTGCTCATCTTGAAACTAGAGTCAAGTTTTCTTTAAACCGACTTGTTATTCCTCTATAGATAAAATATATGTACGGGATTCCCATATTGGTCTCTAGGAGTGAGTTGACCATCAATGTTTGTACTCCACCTTGACGAATACCACCAACTAGCAATGCTGCTTCCCAACCGAGTTGAACTAAAATACCAATAGCTAATAACCATAGGATATCGATTCTATTTTCTTTCTTCTTATTTTTCATATTCATACCTATGATAATTGCATATCCTACAATCAAAAACACCGCCATCACCCAATGATATTGCATCGTTCCTCGATAAATTGAAATCTCTCCAAACTCACTACCCAAGAACCTTGCTAAAAACGGACATATTAACCACCAGAGCAAGATGAGGAGTGACCACTTTAACAAATGCTTATCTTTTTTTATCCAAAGCCATATCCAAGCAAAATTTGTTATTCCATAACTCATAGATAACCAAAGCAAAAACTAAAAATATGATGCTCCTTGAACAACTCTTGTACCTAAAAGCAAATAAAATATACCATAATCTGCTACAAAGTAAATGATACCTCCTGCTAATACAAACAAAAATGTAAGTTTTCGTTTTGTAACAACTAGAAGTGTAAGAAATACGATCAAAAATACAATGTCTAAATAGACATAAAGTTGATTTAACATTCTTCCTGGAGTTATTTCTAAAAAGTAGGGTAACATTACTAATATATGTGGTCTCCTAAATAATATTTACTCCTTATTTTATCATTGTATCAGCAATGTTGTCTATATGATTTCAATAAAAAAACTTGCTTAAAAAAGCAAGTTACTATTTTTTTGGTGGAGCTGAGGGGACTTGAACCCCTGTCCAAAGCAATAAACTACATTAATTTCTACAAGCTTATTCTATTGTGGTTGGTTCGCAGACGATTCTAACAATAGACAAATAGAACTCCTGCTAGCCTGTAAGATATCAACCACCTCTACTAAGGCTTGTTAGATGGTCTATCCCATGATCTGAACTTTATCTACAACTTATGGGCATAGTCGTAGGAAAGTGCAATTTCTAATTAAACTGCGTAAGAAAGTTGTTGATTTCCGGTTATTAAAAACCTCGGCGTTTTTACTTGCGCAACCAAGGCTTGCTTATAATGCGATTACTACCCCGTCGAATCCGTAACAGCCCCAAATTTGTTTAACGTTTGGACTTTTGATAACGATCCATTTCTCGTTTGGCATCTTTCTCTTTTAAGTCTTCTCGTTTGTCAAAATCTTTTTTTCCTTTCGCAACACCTATCTCTAGTTTTGCGAATCCTTGGGTAATGTAAACTCGAAGTGGAATCAAAGCAAATCCTTCTTTGCTTTGTTTTTGTGTGAGTTTTAGAATTTCTTTTTTGTGTAACAATAAGGTTCTTGTTCTAGTTGGTTCGTGATTGTAACGATTTCCTTGTTCAAAAGGAGAGATGTGCATATTGATTATAATCATTTCACCATTTTTGTTGGTACAGTAAGCATCTTGAATATTGACTTTCCCACCACGTACCGATTTAATCTCCGTACCTGTTAGAACAATTCCACATTCATACTTATCTTCGATGAAATAATCGTGATAGGCTTTTTTATTCGAGGCAATCACTTTGATTTCTTCTTTTTGCACAATCTCACCTTCTTTTTCTTGGTTGTTGTTTTCCTTTGCGTTTGTCAAATTGCTTAACTTTTACCTTAGTGGCATCTTTTCCAGTTAGTTTATGAGATTTTGTCATTCCTACTATTTTGAAGTTAATTTCTCTTGCAGCTTTATTTGCTGAAATCAACTCTACTTTTACAACATCACCAATCTTATACATCTTTTTGGTTCTACGACCAATCATGATCATAAGGGTTTCATCGTATTCATAGAAGTCATCACTCATATCCAAAACATGAACTAGTCCTTCAATCGTATTAGGTAGTTCTACATAGATACCCCAGTTTGTAAGAGATGAAATCACACCTTCAAACACTTCACCAACAAATGGTTCCATGTACTCCGCTTTTTTCATATCGTTAACTTCATTTTCACAATCGATTGCGTCTCGTTCTTTTTGTGAAGATTGAGCCGCTGAGGCAACTACTTTTTCTTCAAAGTAACGAACATTCTTATCATCTATCTTAGATTGTATCACAAATTCTTTTAATAGTCTATGGACAAGTAAATCTGGATAGCGTCTAATTGGAGAAGTAAAATGTGTATAATATTCACTTGCTAATCCATAATGACCGATATTGGTTTCACTGTATTTAGCCTTTGCCATGCTGCGCAATAATAGTGTATTAATTGCTTTTTCAGCTGGGTCTTCTTTTAAATCAGCTAGTAATGCTTGTAATGCTTTTGGATGAACTTTGTTTTCTTTTCCCTTAACCGGATGACCTAGCATTGAAGCAATTTTCAACACCTTTTGTAATCGTTCTTGTCTTGGTTCATCATGAACACGGTAAATAAAAGGCAAATCAAGCCATTTAAAATGTTCAGCTACTGTTTCATTCGCAAGTAGCATAAATTCTTCAATTAACTTTTCACTTGATTTTCGTTCTCGTAATAAAATATTAGTAACTTTCCCGAACTCATCAACAACAATCTTTGATTCTGAGGTTTCAAAATCAATGGATCCTCTTCGAATGCGTTTTTGTCTTAGAATATCCGCCAATTTTTTCATTTCGCATAACATTGGGTAAATATCCAAATATTGTTTTATTGTTGCTTTTTCTTGTTCTTCAATCATTTTATTGACATCGGTATAGGTCATTCTAGCTTTTGAACGAATTACACCTTCAAATATCTCGTGTTTTACAACTGCTCCTAATGCATCAATTTCCATTTCACAAGCCATAACCAAACGATCTACACCGCCATTTAAGGAGCAGATCCCGTTTGATAAACTGTGTGGAAGCATAGGAATTACTCTGTCTGCTAAATAAACACTCGTGCCTCGATGATATGCATTTTGATCTAGTGCACTGCCTTCAGTTACATAATGACTGACATCAGCAATATAGACTCCTAATTTATGATGGTCATTTTCAAGTTTTGTAACATGAATCGCATCATCTAAATCTTTCGCATCTTCTCCATCTATGGTAATGACATCAATTGTTCTTAAGTCTCTACGTTTGTTGACTTCAATCAAATCGATTTCATCCCCAACAGCACTTGCTTCTTTCATTACAGCTTCTGGAAATACTATGTCAAAATTATACTGATAAGCAACTGCTGTTATATCAACACCTGGATCGTTTTTGTGCCCTAGTATTTCAACAACACTTCCGTCTGCAGTTCCATCTTTGAAAATCGTATTTAGTTTTACTTTTACTTTATGATTGGTAACTGCTCCTAAACTGTCTTCTTTTTTTACAAAGACAGTTAGATTAATGACAGGATTGTCGCTTCTCACAACACCTTTTTCTTTTCGTGACACATAATTACCAATAATAAAATCAAGTCCACGCTCAATAACCTTGACCACAACACCTTCTTTTAATCCTCGGCTACCTGCATCTTCAATGACTTTTACGAACACTCGATCTTTGGAAAGAGCTCCGTTAATTTTAGATTTTGGTATGAATATATCCTGTGCTTCCTCATCGACACGAACAAAACCGAACCCTTTTTGCTTTATATCAATAATGCCAATGAAAAAACCCAATCGTTCAATTAAGTCATACTCGTTTTTCGCATTTCGCGCGATGACAGCATCTTGTTCTAATTCATTGAGAGCTTTTAGAATAAGTGTAAAATCGGCAGCAGTGTTAAGACTCAATGCTTCTGTCATTTGGTTGATGGTCATCGCTTTGTAATGTTCTTGTTTCATATTGGACAATATTGTTTCTTTCATTCTACTACCTCCTTTTCTAACAAATTCAATAGAATAAAAAAAGGCTTTTCAGCCTGTTTTTTAGAATCGTTCTACTACGAATGTTGCAAGAATCGCCAACACGAAGAATGCTACAGACAGTACCGAAGTTGCTCGGTTGATCCATAATTCGATCCCTCTTTGTTTTTGATTCGCAAATAATTCAGATTTTTCACCAGAAAATGCTTGCGACACATCATCTTTTGAATTTTGTAACACGATTACTGAAATTAATAAAACAGACACAATTAATAAAAATACATCTATAACTGTCATTTGAATTCCTCCTAGTAACACATAAAATAGCGTTTATTACTTTTACTTATCATATTATACCACTAATATATACAAAAATCAACAAATTTTCATCTTTTCTTATATGAAAAATATGTGGTGTTGCCACCACATATTTCAATTATTTTATTATGAATGTATGTTCTAATACTTCATCCAAACTGCTTACCGGAATGATTTTTAAAGAACTTTTAACACTCTCAGGGATATCATCAATATCTTTGACATTATCTCTTGGAATAATAATCGTGTTCAAACCACTTCGGTGTGCAGCAATTGATTTTTCTCTTACTCCACCAATCGCAAGCACTCGTCCTCTAAGTGTGATTTCACCAGTCATTCCAACATTGTGATTTACAGTTTTCCCACTTAATGCTGAAATAATTGCGGTTGCAATTGTTACACCAGCTGATGGTCCATCTTTTGGGATAGCACCTTCAGGAACATGCAAGTGAATATCATTTTCTTTAAACATTTGAATTTCAATTCCAAACTTAGTTGCATTGGATTTGACGTATGATAATGCTGCTTGAGCGGATTCTTTCATCACATCACCAAGTTTACCTGTTAGCACCAATCTTCCATCCCCTTTATAGTATGTGACTTCTACTGCTAATGTGTCACCACCATATTGAGTATATGCAAGACCTGTTACAACACCAATTTGATCTTCAACATCCGCTTTGTTATGAAAATATCTTGGTTTTCCGAGATACTCTTCTACATCATTTGCCTCAATGATAACTTTTTTGATGGTTCCCATTAAAATGTTTTTGATTCCTTTACGAATAAGGGAACCAATATGACGTTCAAGTTCACGCACACCAGCTTCTCTTGTGTATTCACGAATAATTCTCCAAAGTGCTTCGTCTGTTAAGTCAAAGTCAACACGGCTTAATCCATGAAGTTGAAGTTGCTTTTCAATCAAATGACGTTTCGCAATTTCCATTTTTTCAAATTCTGTATAACTGCTTAGTTCGACGATTTCGAGACGATCTCTTAAAGGTTCTGGGATGTTGCCTAAATAGTTCGCTGTTGTAATAAAGAACACTTTAGACAAATCGTAAGGTTCTTCTAGATAATGATCGCTAAAATATCTGTTTTGTTCTGCATCAAGTACCTCTAACATCGCACTTGCGGGATCCCCCTTATAATCAGAACTCATTTTGTCAATTTCATCAAGCAAAAATACTGGATTCATCGTGCCTGCTTTTTTCATACCTTGCAAAATACGCCCTGGCAATGCTCCTAGATACGTTCTACGATGTCCACGAATTTCGGCTTCATCTTTCACTCCACCTAATGCTTGTTTCACAAACTTTTTATTTAATGCGTTTGCGATTGATCTTGCTAATGAGGTTTTACCAACACCTGGAGGTCCAACTAAACAAAGAATTGCTTGTGGATTCTTTTTAGTCATAATACGTACTGCAAGATACTCAAGAATTCGTTCTTTGACTTTTTCTAGTCCATAATGGTCTTTTTCTAATTCTTCTTTTGCTTTAACAATATCTGTTGTTTCAGTTGACTCTTTGCTCCATGGCAAACTGATTACAAAATCAAGATAGGTTTTAATGATCCCGGATTCTGCTGCATTGCCCGGAATTGAATTATAACGATCCAATTCTTGGAGTGCTTTTTCTTCCATTGATTTTGGCATTTTGGCTTCCAAAATCTTTTTTCTTAACTGATCAATTTCCGTTTCTTTCTTTGCTTTGTCACCAAGTTCATCTTGAATGACTTTCATTTTTTCACGAAGATAGTATTCTTTTTGATTTTCATTGATTGACTTCTTAAGTTCTTTCTCAATGTTATCTTCTAACGAACGAATGTATTTTTCGCGTCTAATATCTTCTAATAAATATTGTAGTCTCACATTGGTGTCAACGGTATCTAAATATTTCTCTTTTGTTCCATAATCAAAATTAATCGAGTATGCAAGAATATCGGACAACACATCCGCATTGACTCCTTGTGAAATCGCAGTTGCAACTTCTTGATTGTTTTCAAGTAATTTATCTCCACCCGTCACAATTTCATTCACCAATAATCTTACTTGGGCTAACTCTTCATCATAATTTGTTGAATACGATGGTTTGGTTGTAAAATCAACCAAGAAATGTGGTTTTGTTTGTAAGTATTGATCGACTTCAACACGGACAACTCCTTTTAATTTCACTTTATATGAGTTGTTTGGTAATTTAATATTGAGTTGAACATGACACAAAACACCGAATGGTTTTAGATCCTCAGGATTTGGATCTTCTTGAGTTGGATTTTTTTGAATTAGCAACACAACATAATTTTTATACGCTTCTGCTGCCTTTAAAGCTTTTAAGCTTTCCTTGCGACCAACTTCTATTCGGATTTCGTTGTTAGGCAATGGGACAATTCCGCGTACTGCAATACCAGGTAACTGGCTTTTTGTGATATCTGTTGAATTGTACATCATAATCACCTGCTTTCTTCCTTCATTGATATTTTACATTTATTTTAGCAAACTTTCAACTGTTTTGCTAAAAATGACTTAGAAACAAATTGACCTCTATTGAGGTCAATCTATTTAATATATTTCTACTCAACAATCGCTTTTGCTTTTAATAAATCAATTGTTTTTAAAACCAATAAATGATTTTTCAGTAAGTCTGTTGAAATAGCTTTCTTAATCGCTTTGACTTCTTGTTTGTATAGTTCGCTTAATTTAATGTATTCTGCTTCAAATTCATCTTCGGAAACAACGACACCTTCTTTTTCAGCAATTGCTTTGATGACAAGTTCTTCTAGTATCTTCTTTTGAGCATACGTTCTTAATTGAACTTTATAGTCTTCCAAAGTTGTTCCATTGTATTGCATAAAGAGTTCAAGTGGAATATTATATTGTTTTGCTTGTTGTTCGACTTCACTTACTTTGTGATCAATCTCATGTTGAATCATGGACTCTGGAATTTCAACAGATGCATTTTCACAAGCTTTGTTAATCACTGTTGTTACAAAATGTGTATCTGCTTGTTGTTCTTTTTGTGTTTTTAATTCAGTTTGAATGTGGTTTTTGTATTCTTCCACTGTCTTTACATTTTCAATCTTTAATTCTTCTATGATTTCAGCTGTTAATTCTGGTAATACTTTTGTTTTGATTTCATTTACCTTAACCTTGAAAGTTGTTTCTTTTCCGGCAAGTTGTTCTGCTTGATATTGTTCTGGGAATGTAACTTTAATTTCTTTCTCTTCGTTTAAATTCATTCCAATTAGTTGTTCTTCAAATCCAGGAATAAATGAGTTTGATCCAATTTCAAGTGGATGATTTTCCCCTTTACCACCTTCGAATGCAACACCATCTAAGAATCCTTCGAAATCAATCACAGCAGTATCCCCATGTTCTACTGCAGTTTCCTTAATAACATTTTCTGCTTTTGTCTTTAACATTGTATCAATTCTTGCTTGTATATCTGCATCTGTCACTTCAGTAGATAGTGGACTTACCTTTGTTCCGAAGTATTCACCAAGTGTAACAGTTGGTTCTACTTCAACTGTTGCTGTGTAGACCAAATCTTTCCCTTGACCAACAGTTGTAAAGTCCAAATCGATTTCGGGTTGTGCAATAACCGCTAGATTTGACTCAGCAAGTACAGTTGGATATGTCGTGCTTAATGCAATATTAATCGCTTCTTCATATAATGATTCAATACCAAATTTTTTCAAATATATGCTTTTCGGTAATTTTCCTTTGCGGAACCCATCTACTTTGACATCTTGAGAAACTTTAACAAACGCTTCATCTAATGCAACTTCAAATTGTGACTTGTCGACGGTAACTGTTATCTTAACTTTATTACCTTCTAATTTTTCTACAGTAAAATTCATTTCTTTCCTCCATATAATTTTGTTTTCATACTTTAGTTATTATACCAAAAAAGCATCATTTTGACAAGCAAAACGAACAAATCGGTTTTCGAAATAAAAAAGAAGGTTCCCCTTCTTTTTATTCAACTTCCTCATCAAACATTGGTAAGTTTAGCAACACATCTGCAATAATGTCCATTGCCTCATCCATCAACTCTTTTGTATGCGTTGTTGTGTAACTTGTACGGATCAAACATTCTCCTGGTACGGTTGCTGGCGGTAATACCGGATTCACATAAACTCCGCGTTCAAATAACATTTTACATGCAGTTAACGTTCTAATTGGTGTGTAGGTATAAATTGGAATAATTGGAGCAATGCTATCTCCTCTTAACTCTAATCCTCGTCTTACCAATCCTTCACGAACGTATTTCGCAATTGCTAATAAATCTTTTGGTCTATTTGGTTCACGTTGTAACACTCTTAATGCTTGGTGTGCACAAGCTACGTTTGCTGGAGTTAATGCAGCGCAGAAGATAAATGGTCTTGAGTTATGTTTCACATACTCAACTACCTTTTTATCAGCAACCATATAACCACCCAAACTCGCAAGTGATTTTGAGAAGGTTCCCATGATAATATCTACTTCGTTTTCTAAACCAAAAAATTCTGCTGTTCCTCTACCATGAGCACCTAGTACTCCAAACCCATGAGCATCATCCACCATCACTCTTGCATCATATTTTTTTGCCAATGCAACAATTTCTGGTAATTTACAAATGTCCCCACTCATACTAAATACACCATCTGTAATGATAAGTTTTCCTTTGGTATCTGGAGCAGCTTTTAATAACTCTTCTAGATGTGCCATATCATTGTGATGATAGCGTTCCATTTTAGCATAACTTAATCTTGCACCATCATAAATACTCGCATGATTTTCTCGATCGCAGAAGATAATGTCATTTCTCCCAGCGATAGCTGAAATAATTCCTAAATTTGATTGAAATCCAGTTGAAAACGTCATACATGCTTCTTTATTTAAGAACTTAGCCAACGCTTCTTCTAATTCTATATGTAGTGTTAATGTACCGTTTAAAAATCTCGATCCAGATACTCCTGATCCGAACTGTTGGATAGCCTTCACACCTGCTTCGATGACTTCTGGATGACCAGTCAAAGCCAAATAGTTATTTGACCCGATCATAATCATTCGTTTTCCTTCCATAACTACTTCGATATCTTGACGCGTTTCAAGGGCATGAAAATAAGGATAAATTCCTGCTTCCATCGCTTCTTCTGCTGTCTTAAAATCATAACACTTCTTAAATAAATCCATAGTATCCCTCTTTTTTCGATATTTGAACATATTATATCACTAACACTAGATTAAAACAATAAAAAATAAAAGCAAGTTATGAAACTTGCTTCATTTGTTTTTCACTTAACCTCTATGTGAATGCTATGCAATCCAAACTGGTTGCTTTGAATTTCTATGATACCAGATCCAACTTGATTCTTTGTTTTAACCCAAAAAGCAATAGATCCGCCAATGAGTGGCACAACATTTGGTCCTATCAATTCAATACTACCCGATACACTCACTTGGATAGGTTCATTGATGTAAACGAGATCATTATCATATTGATCGACACAACGCACTACAACTCTAGTTGCATCAAAAGTATCTCCAATATGCAGTTCGTTATGATCTACTGTGATGCAAAGTTTTGCATTATGTTCTTGTGTTTTTGTGACTGAACAAACCACTTTCTCATCGATAAACCCTTTAAACTCATACGTAGCTGATGGATTTCCCCAATCACCGAGATAAGTTCCAAATAGAATGGTAGCTTGTTCCATATCTAACTTGTATTTTGCCATTAAGAATCCCATCATGAGTTTGTAAGATAGTGGCATTTGAAACCCAAAATTACGAAATGCATTTAATATCTTCTTGATGCGATGTGCATCTTTTTTAGAAAATCTCTCATTTTGCTCAATCGTATCTCCAATGAGGTCATCAACAATGATTGGTGGATGTGGTAAATGAGGAAAAGACTTGGTATTAGGGAAGTATCTTCCAATCTTATTTCCTGACTTATATATCTCAATATATTCACAGTTTGTCATGACATAAATTGGCGTTGGATTGCTTGCTGGATATTCACCAATTGTTAATGATGATAATACCTTCAAGATTGGGGTTTTACTCCCTTGAGATACATATGCATAACTAGCAAATTTTGGTATTCGAAACATATCCATAACACCATGGTGACATACTAAATCACCACTTCCAAAGTCATGGTGGGTATGATAATCATTCATACACCATCCGATTGCTCCTAAGATGTCTTTTGTACCATACATTTCATTTAATACACGCAAATGTCTTAAAGCCTGTTCTATGCGATGAGGTTCGTCATCATATTTTTTTGTTGGAAACATATGTCCATTGTGTTCAGTCACCATATAAGGTACATTCTTACGAACAACATCTTTCTTTCGCATCAATGCTACGTTCTTCCCACGGTGAATAAAATCGTTATATGTATAAATATCTTCTAATAACTCACTATTCTTAAAGTTTCGAACTCCACCTGTTGGCCGTGTTGGGTCTAATGACTTAGCTAACTCATTGGTTGCCTGATAAAACGAAAAATCATCTTTTGACTCATTGATTCTCACTCCCCAAATGACAATACTAGGATGGTTCCGATCTTGAATAATCATTTCGTGCAGTTGATTTAATGCATGTTGCTTCCATTCGTCATTTCCAATGTGTTGCCAGCCAGGAAGTTCTTCAAAAACCATTAAACCTAATCGATCACACATATTAAGAAAGTGTTTACTTGGTGGATAATGTGCGGTGCGAACAATATTTACTCCAAGTTCTTGTTTCAAAATATATGCATCCTGCTCTTGAACTCGCTGTGGCATTGCATATCCAACATAAGGGTAGGATTGATGACGATTCAATCCAACTAACTTTATCAACTTATTATTAAGATAGAATCCTTTCTCATCTGCACGAATGCTGCGAAAACCGAATGATCCTGTGATTTCATCTATCAGTTGATTATTTTGATATATTTGTAATTGATACTGATACAAGTTTGGTTTCTCTAAACTCCATAGATAAGGAGTTGAATCAATGGTTAGTAAATGCATATCATCTAAACCAAATACATTCGTTTGATACTCAATTTGATGATCCAAACAAATTGCTTTGAACTGGACATCATATTGATCATCCAATTGGTTTTGAATCTGAAACAAAACATCTAACTTCCATGTTTCTTCACTAAGTGATTTTGTCATTAAAAAAGGTTGATGGATACACGTTTTTGGTTTAATTTCAATGGTAACTTCACGGTAAATACCACCATACGTTAAGTAGTCCACAACAAAACCATATGGTGGAAAATCTGTACGTTCACTTGAATCTACCATTACAGCCAGTCTGTGTGTTTTATGATCCCTTACATATTCCGTTATATCAAACGAAAATGCAGTGTAACCGCCATAGTGGCTTCCTATCAAGGTTTGATCAACATATACATCACAAAAACTCATGACCCCATCAAAATGAATCATCACTGTCTGATCATCTGTTAACTTCTCAATTTGAAGCGACTTGGTATATAGACATACCTTTTGGTAATCACTTGCCAAAAAGTATGAGTTGGGTATTTGATGATTGGTATGTGGTAACTCAACTAATTGATACTTGCCTTCAATAAACTCAGTTAGATCTTTATTTGAAAAATTATCTTTGAAAAACCACTCATGGTTAAATGGTATCCTAATTCGTTTGTCCACAAAATCATCTCATTTCTTTCTTTATTTTATCTTTTTTGAAATCCGCATTTCTTCATAAAACGATCAAAATATTCTAACCCTCGTGTTGTTTGTTTGAAAACGCCAGCATCCGTAATTGCTTGTAAAAACTTATTAGCGACTTCATCTTGTAAAAACAGGTCAATATCTGTATTATGGTTGTATTTTTTTCTTAGCTCTTGATACCACTCTTTATGTACAGAACTAGAGGATAATTTCACTTCACTTAAAAGCAGTGCATCCTTGATTTCTTGTAACTCTGTTTGAAGTCTTCCTGGAAGGATTGCTAATCCCATGACCTCAATTAGCCCAATGTTTTCTTTTTTAATGTGATGAGTTTCTGGGTGTGGATGAAAAATACCATGTGGGAACTCATCTGTAGTACGATTGTTTCTTAATACAATATCCATTTCATACCAATCTTCCTTTTTTCTACAAATTGGAGTGATGGCATTGTGTAGTGTTTTTCCTGTATGGGATACGAGATTAGCTTCTAGATCACTATAATTCTCCCATGTTTCATACACTATATTTGAAATTTTGGTAACATTATTCTTAGAAGTCGACGCTATTCGAATGGTTGATGTTGGCCAATTCAACATTTCAATCTTTGCTTGGCGGTCAATCGAGTGCTGATATCTTTGAAGTGGCTTGGCATCTTCAATAGGAAAATGATACTTACCACCTTGATAGTGTTCATGATTTAAAATTGATCCTCCTACAATTGGTAACCCCGCATTCGAACCCAAAAAATATCCTGGGAACATATCTACAAAGTCTAGCAATCGTTTGAAGGTATCGGTTGTTATATTCATATCAACATGTTGTTCCATTAATACAATGGCATGTTCATTATAATAAATGTATGGGGAAAATTGAAAATAAAATTTTTCATTGTTTAGTGTGATTGGAATAATTCTGTGGTTTTGTCTTGCAGGATGGTTTAATCCGCCAGCAAATCCAACATTTTCAACACACAACAAGCACTTCGGATACTGTGTACTTTTGGATAATTTTGCTAAAGCAATGGTTTTTGGATCTTTTTCCGGTTTGGATAAATTGATACTAATTTCAATGTCACCATATGGTGTCTTCGATGTCCAATGTTTGTTTTTCGATATACGATCCATTCGAATGTAGTTGATGTGTTTGCAAAATCGATATAAGTTATCAGTGGCTAGGGTAGGGTCTATTTTATAGTCCATATAGAATTGCTTTATAACTTCATAAGGTTTTGAAACAAAACAATTCATTATTTTGGCATCCAGTAAATCTCTCATTGAATCGTCATTAACTTCAATGATTCCTTGTTCATAAGCATAATCTAATATTAAACCCAGAATTTCATTTAAAACAAGTGGACCCACTACTGTCTCCTTCGTAAACTCACTGATTCTTAATATATCAATGATTTGATTAGCAACATAATATCGATCTTCTTGATCAATCAATAGTGTTTCGATTCCATATTCAATTAAACGGTTAATCTCATAGTTGATATTCATAATCAATCTCCTTATAATGAATCTAATATCATTATACCTTTATTTGTATTATTAAGTCAACGAGGAAACCTACAGAAACCTATTGATGTGTTTAATTTTAGATCAATTTACTAAAACTTAACCCGGAAATAGTTCTTTACACATTTTTTATCCAACCAATTGCATTTCTATTTTAAGAAGACTATAATAGAAGCAAGTTCATGTATATTTGAACAGAAAGGAAATGACATATGCAAAAAGGATTATTTATGGTTCTTGGTTTTTTCGTTTTTATTGGTCTTATTATTGGAGCTACATGGATTAGTGCTTATAATGGTGCTGTCCAAAAAAATAATGCTATAGTTGAACAACAAGGAAATGTTCACGCAACTTTATCTGCACGATACGAAAAAGTTGGTGCCTTTATTGATGCAATTGAAGGTGCAAATTCAACTGTTCAAGGTTATTTAAACACAATTATGGCAGCTAGAACGGCATTTGCGAACGCAATTGCTGCAGGTAATGTCGCTGCTGCAAACGAGGCAGCAGAAACAATTGACGGAACATTTATCACACTAGTATCTTACATGGAAGACAACCCTTCTTCTTACAACACGGTTAATTTATATGCTGGTTTTATGTCTGAGTTCGCAGCTGCTACGAATGTTGTTACAAATGCAATTCTACTGTATAACTCTAATGTCACTGCTTACAACAATCACATTCAAACGTTCCCAAATAATATGTTCCTCGGTTCTAGAACACCATATTCTCCATATACGATTAGTAACTACAATGCAACATTACCGACTTTTAATTAGTGATATATGACTGCACTCAAGAACACTCTCAAAATTTTTGCAAGTTTAATACTGTTTCTTGTACTTTCGGCTTGCCAACCTCAAGATGAATTTCATATACCTCCAACAGATGCATTTTATATCAACGATTATGCAGATGCACTTCTTAATGCTACTGAGTGGACCATTCTTGAATATAGTTTGGAACTATATGAAGACTCAAAAACTCAAGAATATGCTAACATTGGAATTTCAGGAAGTCAAGTTGTCGTTTTAACATATGTTGGAAACGTTGGAGACTTTGATGTAACTGAACTATTCAATTCTTGGGAGATTGGTGAAAACAATATGGGATTATTGCTTATTTTGTTTTTCGAACAATCCGGAGAAGAATTGGTGTATAAAGAACAAGTCCCTGTGTTTGGTAGTAAAATGATGGAATACTTGACAGCATTTGAATTATCCAACATGATTGAACAATACTTTTATGATCCTGCCATTCCAAGTTATGACTATGATTTAAAATTAATAAGTTTGTATTTTGCTATATTAGAGTTCATTTATACAAACATTTACCAATACTCAACATATAATTATGATAGTTTTATCGAAGAGTATTTAGATAATCAATATGAATATTTCGGACCTTTGCCTTCATATGATGGAGGTCTGTTTGAAGAACTACCAGTTTGGGCATGGATATTGATTATCGTTGTTGTCATCCTATTTGGAGGTAATATATTTCCATTTCTATTATTTGGGGGCAGAGGTGGAATTAGATTCCGTGGTGGTGGTGGAAAGTCAATTGGTTATTGGTTTCGAAAATAGATATAAAATAAAAAAAGCCGATGTACGGCTTTTTTTCATATGGCGTCCTGGAAGGGATTCGAACCCCTGACCGACGGCTTAGAAGGGCATTCGTCGTTTTTAAGGCATTTTTTCAGTTTTCGTCTTATATATTTGTTCAATTTCTTGGGTGGACAACCTATGGTTTCTTGTCTTTATAAACTTATCAACTTCTTCAAACGAAGGACCATTTGAGTATTCAGAAGTCATCAATATTCTCTTTATGAGTTCTGTCACTGAAGTTTCATTAACTTCTGAATCGTATAGTTCTATCAACAATGATGGATCTATTTCTAAAAGTAGTTCTTGTACTTCTTCAAACCATTCTTGTGTAGAATATGGTATTGTCCAAGAAACAATTACATTATAGTATTTAATCCACATTTTTGATATGAAGAAAATTAAATCTTTATCCATAAATGATTTGAATCCATTAAAGTGAGTGGAAAGAATATTCGGATTCTCACTACATTGTTTTTCAAACTTGCTATAGTTGTTTTTAATCGTTTCTCGAATATTAGAGTCGTTTTTCTTATACTTTAGAATAAATTCCATGCTTATAAAAATCCTTTTTTGAAAGATATATTCAATCGCACTAGGATCTACAAGTTTTTCGAATAGAGTTAAATTACTTTCTAATATAGAATATCCAAAATTAATAAGAAACAAACGATTAATTTTTTGTTGTTGTTTGGATAAGAAATTTCTTAAATCTTTATATCTTTGCTCGGCTATTAATATTTCAACAATAACTTTAAAATCATCTGTCGAATACTTATTATTTATTTGTTCTGAAGAAACAATTGGTTCGATTCCGTAGTATAATGCTTTGGATATCTTGAAGTATTCTGTACTAGAATCTTCTATAATCTTTGGATATAGGTACACTTCATCATAATTGGAACAATCACTATAATATAGGGTTATATAAGTATTTTCTTTAGCATATATTATTTTGGAAACACGATGTTTTAATATAGCTTTGATTTTATTAGAATTCTTTTTGTTTTTACTTAACTCATTCTTGTTTATTATAATAGGCTCCATATGTTTTTGATTTTTCCGATATAATGTAAAACTAGGATGTACAAGATCAATATTGAATTTTGTCTTATTTTCTATTTTTAATTTAATTATTGTTTCTCCTAATTCAAAATAAAAATCGATAATTGAAATCTTAAGTTTACTATTATTGATTGGTTGATTTATTTGATGTTCAAGAATTGGACTGTAGCCGTATTTGTCTTGAATGATTAGTTGATCAATTGTCATTTGGAATGTTTCTGATATTGTTACAAGCTTTTCCAAAGTCGGATAACCATCTCCGTTTTCCCATTTGGAAATTGCTTGAAAAGAAACACCCAAAATATTAGCCAACTCTTGTTGTGTCATTTTTTTCTTTTCACGTTCAAATTTAATGATTTGTCCGACCATTTTTGAGTCTCTTAACATATGAATCACCCATCTAAATTATAATATTAAAGGCATTTTATTACAAGAAAATAAGATGTCTTTTTTATTTGTAGATTTCTACCTGTAGTTGAATTTTGACATGGTTTTATGCGAAAAACGGCCTGTCCGGTCATAGAATGAAATTTTTGTACTATTAGTAGTGTAGTGAATTAAAAAGGGAGGTTGCGAACCATGTTTACTTGGATTTTTTCATCAAAAAAAACATACCAAATGTATATTATTATATAGAGAGGGGTGAACTCGTGATTATGTGTTTATCAATATTCTTGTCTTGTCCCAACGTTTTTTATAACACCATTCGCAAGAATAAAATGTATTCATTTGCAGATCCATAGCTTTATAAGCATTGTAGATAATCAAATTTAATATTCATGACTAACTGTATTCACTACAAAACAATTTTGTATTGCTTACTTAATAAGCATCTTACCCCGCATGACTATCAAAGGTAAGATTACGTTGGATTAATTGTCTAACTCATTATGTTAGATCAATTATCTAACTCGGTAATTATGATATTAACGCGGCTAATCACGAGCCTTTGGACAGATTAGCACATAGAAATATGTTAGGCTACGTTTGGAGACGTAATCATAAGACCTACGTAATAAGTTAATTACTTAAACACGATAGCCCGTCGTTGACGCACACACCAAAAAAATAAAATAAATCATAAAATAAATCATAAAATAAATCATAAAATAAATCATAAAATAAATTATAAAATAAATTATAAAACATTAAAATAAACTATATGTTTATATACTATATATCTATTATATATAAATATATATTATACTGATCCAACATGCTTTAGCGATTGGTTGTCACTATAAAATACACATAGCATAAAACCAGTCGCTTGTGCATGAAAAAAATTAAATGATAACTTATAAGATTACTAATACAATAAAAAATATTGAATTAACATTATTTACTATTTACATTTATTGATGCTAATCCATTATTAACAAATAAATTAATAATTCAGAAACCTTGTAATTACTAAATTTGGTATACCAAATCTCTCCCCATTCGCATTTTTAAAATGTTTTTAGCTAAACATTTATTAAACAATTAAAATGCGATATGAGCCAAATTCAATATTTCATTTTATGTACAATTTTATTATTTCACTACACTTACAATTTAAACTTTATTCTACTATGTTAATCATAAATAACGCACCCTAAATATATAAGCAAAAAAGTGCCAATTGCAACTTAGCATAGTGCCAACACAAATAATAATTAAATAATTGAAGTAAACTAATAAACAAAATTTAATGTTTATCTTATAAAACCTATCAATAAGGAGGTCCAATGAAATTTAAACAAGCATTTAATCAATATATGATTTATGTAAAATCAATGAAGTCCAAAGGTACTTATGATTGTTATCGTTCACATCAAACATTTATACTCAAAGAATTGGGAAATGTTGAACTCAAGAAAATAAATCAAAAATTATTATTAAGCTATATCGACAAGAGAAAAATCAACAATCCTAAGATCAAAAATGTAACAATCAATAAAGAACTTAAACTGATTAGACAAGTATACAAATATATTTTGGGCATTCCACTAAATATAACTTTGTTAAGTGAAACAAAAATAACAATCCAAACCGTTAGTAAAGAAACATTTGTAAAAATTTTGACACATCTAGAATCAAAATTAACAAATAAACTGGCATTTCGAAATTACATATACATTAGATTACTTATTGAAACGGGATTAAGATTAAATGAGATAAACAATATTCTTATAAGAAATATAAACTTTGATGAAAATAGCATTCTTGTTGAAATAACCAAAACAGATGAGAATCGCTATGTATTCTTCTTGGATGATACTGCCAAATTATTACAAGAGTACGTTCAAAAATATCAACAAAACGAATATCTATTTATTGATTTTAACACCGGTAACGTGCTATCGACTTCTGCTGTTGAGAATATGCTTAGACGCTTAAGAAAAAGATTAAACATTGACACTAGCATCTCTCCACATAAGTGGCGACATACATTTGCCACAAAGTTTGCACGAAACAACGGAAACATGGAAGCATTAAGAATGCTCATGGGACACAGCAATTTAAAAACTACACAAAAATATATTCATCTAAACAAAGATGATTTGCGACAATCTTATTACTCAGCTGTTAGCCCTACATTTTAATTAACAATTAGTATAACTAAGTTAAATACCGATTTACTTGTCAATCACTATTAACAATGGTTGAAAAAATAATATAAGGAGAAAAAAATGAAAAAAACAAATCAAGACTTAACAAATCAAGAGCTATCATTAAAAGATTTATATAATCGATTAGAGAAAGATGAAGACAAAAACAAGAACAATAAAGTAAAATTTGCCGATGTCATAGGATATGATAAAGAAAAAGCAGAATTGTTAGAAATCAAAAATTATTTTGATTCACCTGAAAAATATGAAGAAATTGGCGCTAGAGTCCCCAAAGGAATAATCTTAGTAGGTCCAGCAGGTACTGGAAAAACAATGTTGGTGAAAGCCATCATCAATGAAATCAATGTCAATGCTATTGTATATGATCAAGAAAAACATAGAACAGTGAGACAATTGTTCGAAGAGGCTAGAGAAAAGCAACCATGCTTAATATTCATCGATGAATTAGATAAATTAGTTACCACTAGATCATATACTCGAACAGAAACAACCTTTTTAAGAGATTTGCTGGTCCAATTAGATGGCTATAACACTAATGAAAAGATTATTGTTATTACTACATCTAATGATACATACGATATCCCAAAAACCTTATTGAGATCTGGGAGAATCGATAGAACGATTATTTTTAAAAACCCTAATAAAGATGAAAAAGTCCTGTTACTTGAACATTACTTTAAGAAAATTAAAACTGGTTCAGATGTCAATCTAAATGTGGTTGCTGATATGATAACCAATTTCTCTTGTGCAGACATATGCAATCTTGCAAATGAAGCTAATTTATTAACTTATAGAAATAGTCAACAAGAGGTTAGTATGCATGAAATTAATCTTGCAATTGATAGAATACTCTTTAGTAGTACGGACTCTGATATGACTCTAGAATTAAAAAAACAAGTGGCAATTCACGAAATTGGTCATGCTCTTGTGGCAATACAAAAAGGATATTATGATAAATTAATAAAAATATCAATTATTAATCGAGGTGACACTATAGGAATTAACCAGTTTAACATGGAGGATGATTCACCAAGTTTCTTAACAAAAAATCAATTAACAGATAGAATATGTACATTACTCGGTGGTTTTGTTGCAGAGGAAATAATGTGCGCTAGCGTATCGTCTGGTTCACTGCGTGACTTAATCGAAGCAAGATTTATAACAATTGAAATGATAAGATGTGGAATGATGGGTATTACAAATGTAGCAAGTCATATTAATAGTACAAGTCTTCCAAATAAAAAGTTTCAAGAAATTCAAGAAATAAGTGATGGTATGATGAGTGCAAACTATAACGAAGTGCAAACATTTTTGAAAAAAAATATTGCTCTAATAAACGAAATGACTGAAGAGTTGTTGGAAAAAAATACACTGTATAGAAAAGATATTTTTGAAATTATTACAAAACATGGGTTAATCAAAAAGCAAAGGAACTAGATTCTAACTTTGGATTTTTGTTAAAACAATATTAAACCCTTATTTACAAACTGTAAAATGATTAAAAAGTAACCCTGTTTTACTACTTATAAAATCATTTTAGTGTCAATAAAAAAGTAAGAACAGGCTACAACCTGTTCTTACTTAGATAATTAAATTAATGGAGGTTAAATTATGATAGTTGGATATGTTCGTGTTTCTTCTGTTGATCAAAACGAAGAAAGACAATTGGTCACAATGGAAAAATACAAAGTTGAAAAAATCTTTAGCGAAAAAGTGTCTGCTAAGAATACTGATCGTCTTGAATTAAAGTCGATGCTAAATTTTGTAAGAGAAGGCGATGTCATTATAATTCACGATTTTAGTAGATTGGCAAGATCAACAAGTGATTTGTTAAAAATAGTCGAAACACTTAGGCAAAAGAAAATAACACTTATAAGTGCCAAAGAAAATATTGATTCTAACACACCAACCGGAAAACTAATGTTAACCATGATTGGCGCTATCAATGAATTTGAAAGAACTAATCTACTTGAACGGCAACGAGAAGGCATTGTACTTGCCAAAAAGAAAGGTATCTATAAAGGTGGTAAAAAGAAACAAATTCAAGATTTTGATACATACTATAAAAAATATTTGAACAGAGAGTTATCAAAGACTGAACTTGCACAAGAATTACACATCAGTAGACCCACACTTAACAGATTTATACTAGAACAACAAAGCAAACTAAAGTAAACTGAGATGATATCTCAGAGAGTTAATTAAAAATATAATTTATGAAAATAATTATACAAAAAAGGAGTTATTATAATGTTATACAAAGATGTTTTACCAAAATTCTATGAATATATAAAAATCAATCGAAATCAAAAGTTTAATAATGCTGCACGATACTTATTTGAAAACCTTAAAACCAATATGAATCAAATTGTGGAGTTTAAGCATATTAGTCCTGATGATTTAAAAAGAGCTATCACATCTGCTTCAAGACAATTAAAAAACTATTACGGCACACAAGATATTGATTATGAAAGAAAAATAAATACCCTCTATCAAAAAACTTTAGGGTTTGCTAACAACTACCCTCATCTCGCTAAACTAGATGAAAAGGGTAACCAGATGTTCCTTATTAATCATTATATAAGGATGTATGCCAATATTGAAAACATCACCAATAAGCAGTTTAAAATCTTAGACACTTTATCATATAAGTTAAATAACTTTGACTTTCTAGATGCTAACAAAGAGACTTTATATAGTCTTATACACAATTTTACATTTTATAAACATAAACCCGATACTATTACCATTGAAAAAAGCAGAGAATTTTTTAACTATATAGCGAATGCATTCTTTGAGTTTATGGATACAAATCTAGCAGAAGTGACTCGCCGAATGGAAAATGAGTGCAAAGCAACTATTGAAGAACTTTTAAACATGTAAAATATATTTTATTAATTAAGAGAAAATAATGAATTTTTACTAGAAAAAGGAGAAATTAAAGATGTTTTATAAAGAAGTTTTACCAATATTCTATGAACATATAAAAATCAATCGAAATCCAAAGTTTAATAGCTGTGCACTATTCTTATTTGAAAATCTAAAAAGAGATATTTGGCACATATTGGAATTTAAACATATTACACCCTATTATTTAAAAAATTGTATCGCTAATGCTTCAGCACAACTAACAAAACACTTTGACACAGTTGATACTTCTTATGTGAGACATGTAAAGAACCTCTATCAAAGAACTGTTAATTTTGCTAATAATCATCCTCGTATTGTCAAACGAGATGAAAATAAAAATAAAATGTTTACCATCGATCATTTAATTTGTAAATTTATAAAAATTGAACGCATATACAAAAGAGAGTCTATAATGTTGGACACTTTATCAAAGGAGTTACATGATTTTGACCATTTAGAAGTTGACAAAGATACATTGCTAAGTCTTATACATAATTTTACTTATTACAAGTATGAGCCTAGTATAACTGCTATTGAAAATAATCGAAAAGCTTTTAATTATGTAGCAGATGTATTTATTGAGTTTATGAATGCAAACCTAGATGAAATAACTCGCCGTACCAAAAAAACGATTATAATAACTATAGAAGATCTAATAGGAATCTAAACTTACCAAAAAAAGAATAAGAAAAAATAATCGATTTTTGCTGATGTCATAAATAAATTCGTGATTGCTTTTCAGGTGTCAATATCAAGTGTACATATCATACCAATATACGTCAAGAGTGTTTAAATTGAAACTTGATCAACTAGGAATCATACCAAGCATGTCAAAGGTTGGCAAATGTACTGATAATGGACCAATGGAAGGGTTTTGGGGAATCATTAAATCAGAAATGTACTATCAAGAAAAATTTTATTACATGGGTTCTTTATCAAATGCCATAGATGATTATATTGATTATTATAACAACAAACGATTCCAAGAAAAAATAAAAGGCTTAACTCCGGTCGAATACCGGAATCAAGCCGTTTTTGCTTGAAATTTTTATTATTTGTCTACTTTACAAGTATCAGTTCATTCAATAGTCTTTCTTCAAGAACAAACTATTCGAAAAGTGGTGCCGAAAAGATGACCCAAAGTTTATACGCATACTTTTGCGTATTGGCCGCTTTGTAAAACCACTTTTATCATTTGCAAAACTTTCCTAGGTTCAAATCCCCTTTTCTCCACTGTGTAATACTACCTATTTTGATACAAATTAGCACCCCATGTTTTTTTTTAGCACCCTTAACATAATTTTTAGCACCCCTAATTTATGGCTTAATGAAGCTGTTTTTACTAGAGACTTGTTAAAAAACATAACCGTAAATTGAATAAACTCTATTAAGTTAGTA